>Ga0272482_10000679_pt1 | contig 10471 bp, 8 predicted proteins | sample RVTome_8_FD_192427 | JGI IMG/M metagenome (GOLD analysis project Ga0272482, IMG submission 192427) | Soil microbial communities from uranium-contaminated site in the Upper Colorado River Basin, Wyoming, United States - RVT160D0 (version 2) ...
ACCGTCGGCCGTGCTGGGGCCGGAGATGTCGAGGCACTTGCCGAGCGCGCGGATCGTGCCGTCGGTGGCGCGGGTCCACTGCTGCGCGCCGCTGCCGTTGCAGGTGTAGAGCTGGACCGCCGCGCCGTTCGCGGTCGACGCGCCGGCGACGTCGACGCACTTGCCGGCGAGGCCGGTGATCGCGCCGGTGCTCCCGCCGCCCCCGCCTCCGCCGCCGGACTGGGTGCCGGTCCAGGTGAACGTCGCGGTGGTGCGGGCCGGCAGCGTGTACGTGAACGACTGGCTGCCCCAGTTGACCCGCACCGACTGGGAGCCGGTGCCTCCATTGTGGGCGATCAGCGCCTTGGAGCCGTCGGTGTTGCGCCAAGCGACGTTCTGCACGGCGGTGTTGTTGGATTCGATGCGCTGGGCGCCCGGCCGCACGAACTTGGTCAGGTGGCCGGTCGTGTAGTACTCGATCGTGTTGTCCACCTGGCCGGCCCGCGACCCTCCCTCTTGGACGGTGACGAGGCCGGTGCAGGTGCCGCAGCCGCCGTTGTGCGGCCCCATGGACTGGTTGAGCGCCAGGCTCCACTTCACGACGCTGCCGCTCCAGTTGCGCGTGTAGTTGACGATGTCGCTCAGGTCGTCGTTGTGCTGGTTGCCGACCCACGTGCCGCCGGAGTGCTCGGTGGAGAACTGGCGCACGTTCGGGTACTGGTTGCGCACCTGCGTGCCGACGGCCGGGTCGCCGAAGTAGCCGTGCCACGCGATGCCGCCGAAGAGCGGGTCGTTGCGGACCGCCGCGTCGGCGAGGATGCCCGAGCCGATCTGGCCGTAGTCGCCGTAGTTCCAGTCGTGGATCAGCACCTTCGTGTTGATGCCGGCGGCCCGGAACGCGGGGTAGAGGTGGTTCTTGGTGAACTCGGTGAGGCCGGACGCGTTCCAGCTCATGCCGGGGTAGTTCATCGCGGTCGGGTTGCCGGCCTGGCAGCAGTTGGGCTCGTTCTGCACGGAGACGTAGTCGAGCGTGATGCCGGCCGCCTGGTAGCTCTGCACGTACTTCACGAAGTACTGGGCGTACATCGGGTAGTACTCGGCCCGCAGCCAACCCATCTGGTCCATCCGGCCGTTGTCCTTCATCCAGCCGGGGGCGCTCCACGGCACGCCCTTGACCCGCAGCGCGGGGTTGAGCTGCTTGGCCTGCTGGGTGAGGAGCCGCACGTTGGTGTCGTAGCCGTTGGCACCGAAGTCGTTGAGGTTGCAGCAGGTGTCGTCGAGCGAGACGTTGCCGGGGCGGGAGAGGTCGGAGGCGCCGATCGGGTTGCGGATGAACGACAGCCCGATGCCGTCGGTGGGGCTGAAGAGGCGGCGCATGACCGCGTCCCGGGTGGCCGCGCTGATCGGGCCACCGCGGAAGAGGTAGGCGGTCGTGTCGGTGATCGACGCACCGCCGCCCTCGAAGGTCTGGTAGCGCACGTTCTCGTTCACGTTGATGGTCTGGTTGGCTGATCCGCCGGCCGGGCCGAACGCGATGGCCGCCTGCTGCTGCAGGCCGCGCGTGACGTTGCGGCCGCCGCCGTCGGAGGTGGTGGTGAGCCAGATGTTGACCTGCTCGCCGGCGGCGTGCGCGGACGGCGACAACACGATGGTGCCGGCCGCGGCGGCGAGGAGCGCGGCCGCGCCGGTGGCGGCGGCGAACAGCCGCCGCCCGCGGACTCCTGCTCTGGGCATGAAGGGATCTCCCTCGCATAGGGATCGTCTCGCCTGGCGCTTCGCCAGGCGACGCCGGACATGGATGTGCGGCGTCAGACCCCCTCACCGGCCCGGCGAACGGAACCGGCGATGGCCTCGGGTGGGTCCAGCGCCCGCTGCCACGCACAACCCGGAGGCGCGCCAGCGGTAACGAAAATGAAACACCCACTTGGAACGAGTGTCAATATGTAACAGGCGCGGGGCCGGTGGAGCCGCGGACGACGAGCTCGGTGGCGAGCTCGACGTGGAGGGCGTCGAGCTTGTGCGCGTCGAGCAGGCGCATGAGCAGGTTGACCGCCATGCGGCCCATCTCCTCCAGCGGCTGGCGCACGGTGGTGAGCATCGGCTGGGTGGCCCGGCTGACCTCGATGTCGTCGAAGCCGGCCACCGACAGGTCGTCGGGCACGCGCAGCCCTCGCTCGGCCGCCGCGCGCAGCGCGCCCACCGCCATCTTGTCGTTGAACGCCACCAGTGCGGTCGGCCGCTCGGCCAGGTCGAGCAGGTCGCACGCGGCCCGGTAGCCGTGCTCCGCGGTGGGCTCCACCACGAACCGCACCAGCTCCGGCACGGGCAGCACGCCGACGTCGGCCAGCGGCGCCACGTATCCGGCCTGGCGGTGCTCGGTGACCAGCCAGTGCCGCGGTCCGCCGATGATGCCGACCCGGCGGTGACCGAGCGCCACCAGGTGGGTCATCAGGCGGCGGGCGCCGGCGAAGTGGGCGGCCGACACGGCGGGCACGTCACGCGGCGTCGGGGTGCGCGGATCCACCACCACGAACGGAAACCGCTGGTCACGCAGCCGCTCCAGGTCGGCGCCCGGCTCCGGCGGGAGGATCAGGATGGCCCCGCCCACGTCGGCGCGGCCGGCCAGGCCGGGGAGCACCGCGGCGTGCTGGGCCGCCTCGCCCGCGTTGAGCACCACGGGCCGGCCGTGCACCTCGAGCGTCTCGGCGACCGACGACACGATGATGCCGAAGTAGTCGGTCAGCACGTACGGACAGCGCACGTAGACCGCCGGACCACCGGCCGGCTCGGCGGCGGCCCGGCGTCGCGGCGCGTGCTGGCCGAGCCGGCCCATCGCACGCAGCACGAGGTCACGGGTGTGCGGTGAGACATTGGCCCGCCCGTTGATCACCCGCGACACCGTGGCGATGGACAGGCCGGTCTCGGCCGCGACCGCGCGCACCGTGACCCGAGCCTTGTTTGTTACACCGCTTTGTTTCATGCTGGCACAGCATACCGCCCAAGCCCGTCGATACATCCGCCTTCGGCTGAGCAAGAGAGGGTCCCCCCGCGCTTCCAAGCAGATTCGAGCTACCGCGACGCCCGCGGTGGTCCGGACCGCTGCTCCCGCGGCCTCACCCTTCGCGGTGCACCAGCTCACCCCGCGAACGCGGCTGTGGATCGAGGACTGATCCTCGCTCAGCGGTACACCCGGTACCTTTCGAAGACCGGATTACGTACCAGGTGTACCGCCGAAGCTCACCCCCATGCCTTCGTCAGCCTCGGCCGGCGCAGGTGTGCGATGCGCTCGGTTGACCATGCACCGTGCAGCGACATTACGGACGAACCTGCCGCAGAAACCATGGTCAGCTGTCACAACCTCGTGGTCACGCCGCACAGACCATGGTCGACACACGTCCGGATCAGATCGTGGTCCCCCCGATCCCCCCAAACCCACTACCCAGGGCAACAAACCCCGGCGGCTCGCGCCGGAGGCGACAAGAAGACCGCGACCAACGAAGCAGGGTGAGGCCGCGGGAGCGGCGGTCTGGACCACCACGGACGTCGCGGTAGCTCAAATGGGCTGGATCATCACTTGACGGTGAGGATGGTCGCCTCGTCGTGGACGGTGGTGGTGACGTCGAAGCGGGACTCGAGCATGCGCGCGGCGTAGTCGACGTCGTCGACGAAGGGCACCGGGAGCAGTGACGCGGCGTCGGGTGCGGCGTGGGTGGCGACGAGCACGATCCGGTCGGCTTTGCGCAGCGCCTTGGTGACCAGCAGGCTGAGGTCGTCTGGCATGAGGAAGCGCCACAGGTCGATGTGGACGAACTGGCTGAACTGCCCGGTGCGGAAGTCTTGCAGCATCATGCCGAGCCGGTGCCAGTTGGTGTCGTCGATCGGCGCGTCGTGGTCGAACGTGTGTGAGCCCGGGCCGAGTGGCAGGCGCGACACGCCGTACCCGGCGATCAGCGTGCGGTCGGCGAGCCCCGCGCGGACCTCGGCCGGCAGCACCGCGGGGCGGCCCAGGCCCAGGCGGCGGCAGGCGGCGACGGCGTCGGAGTAGAGCCGCACCTTGCCCATCACCTGGCCCAGCGTCGCCGGGCTGTGCATGGCCTCGAAGTCGTAGCGGGGGTGCTTGCGGGCGATGTACCGCATGTTGTCGAGCGTGCCGAGCAGCTCGCCGGTCGGGCGGTAGTGCGGCATGTGGTAGGCCATCGCGGCGGGCTCGCGCGCGAAGAGGTCGGGCGGGCCGCCGTGGTGGTGGAAGACGCGGTAGAAGAGCTCGCTGTCTTCCAGGCCCCACTTGACGATCGCCTCGTCGAAGCCGCCCACCGCGTCGAACGTCGCCTTGTCGACCGAGGCGTTGTGGGTGAAGCCGAGAAGCCACGGGGCGCGGGCGAAGTCGGCCCGGTGCTGGGGGTGGGCGGTGTGCCCGTCGCGGGGGTCGCCGCGGTAGGCGTCGAGCATCTCGGGCGTGGGTGACTCGCCCCGGGTCAGCGCGCCGGCGGCGGCCCAGTCGATGTCGTAGCGGGCGCCGAGCAGCACGCCCGGGAGCCCGGCCCGGCCCGCGTGAAACTCGTCGTGCCGGGCCAGCAGCTCCGGGTGGGCCACCGAGTCGGCGTCGAGGAGCACCAGCAGGTCCGAGTCGGCCTGGGCGGCGCCGGCGTTGCGGGCGGCGGAGCGGCCGCGGTTGCGCTCGGCCCGCACGCAGGTGACGTTGAGCCGGTCGGCGTACTTGTCGACGGCGGGCGCGAGCGGCACCGGCGAGCCGTCGTCGCTGACGATCACCTCGAAGTCGGTGGCTGGCATGGTCTGCCGCGCCAGCCCGCCCAGCGTCAGGTCGAGCAGGGGAGCGTTGTTGTATGCCGGCACGACCACGCTCAACCGGAACCGACCCATGCCGTATCCACCTCTCGCTAGCGTGCGCGCCCAGCGATCGACGAGCCTAGTTTGGTCGGCTCTAGGATCGGTCGGAATCTGGTGTGAACTCGCTGATCGCGGGGATGGCGGCCGCTAGCGTGTCCAGCCGCTCCGCGCTCCACGCGCCCGGCGTGATCACGATCAGGTGGTCGATGCCGAGGGTGGCCGCCGCCTCCGCCCGGCGGATGAACCCGTCGCTCGTGTCGCCCGCGTCCAGCCGGGTGCTGAGCGTCTTCTCGATCGCGGAGTAGGGGCGGCCGACGTCGTCGCAGTGCCGGGCCAGGACGCCGAGGCTGTGCCGCACCGCCTTGCCGCCGTCGGGGATGTCGAAGACGTTGCAGGCGTCCGCGTGCTCGGCCACGAGGCGCAGCGTCCGCTTGGCGCCGGTGCCGCCGATCAGGATCGGTGGGTGCGGGCGGGTCCGCGGCGGCGGGCTGCCGTGCGGGTGGGCCAGCTGGTAGTGCTTGCCCTCGAATGGTGTCTCGTCGCCGGCCCACATCCGCTCCGCCAGCTCGAGTGTCTCTTGTAGACGCTCGAACCGCTCGGCCACCGGCGGCAGCGACAGGCCCATGGCCCGCGCCTCCTCCTCGTGGTAGCCGGCGCCGATGCCCAGCCAGGCCCGGCCGTCGCTGAGCACGTCGAGCGTGGTGACCGCCTTGATGAGCAGGGCCGGCGCGCGGAACGTCACCGCGGCCACCATCGTGCCCAGCCGCACGCGCTTGGTGCGCGCGGCGAGGAAACCCAGCGCCGTGTACGCCTCCAGCATCTCGGTCTGGCCCGGCGCGGCGCCCGGATCGGCCTGGATCAGGTGGTCGCTCAGCCACAGGGTGTCGACGCCGGTCGCGTCGGCGCGCTCGCCGAGGTCGCGCAGGTCCGCACCGAGCCGTGCCGGCCCGCCTGGCCAGGAGTAGTTCGTTACGTTGATGCTGACCTTCATGGAAGCTATAGTAACCACAAATTTGTGGTCACCTCAAGATTTGGGCGAGGGCAATGGGACTCCGCGAACAGAAGAAGGAGCAGACCCGGCGGCTGATCACCGAGACCGCCTGGCGGCTCTTCGCCGACCGCGGCTTCGACCGGGTCTCGGTGGCGGAGGTGGCCCGCGAGGCGCAGGTGGCCGAGACCACCGTCTTCAACTACTTCCGCACCAAGGAAGATCTCTTCTACTCCGGGCTGGAGGGGTTCGGCGCCGATCTCGTCGCCGCGGTGCGCGACCGAGCGGCGGGGGAGTCCGCGCTGGTGGCGTTCCGCCGCTTCGTGCTCGGCGCCCAGGGCATGCTGGCGAGGATCGCCGAGGGGGACGCCGAGGCGCTGGTCCGCGCCCGCTCGGTGATGAAGATGGTCGCCGACAGCCCGCGCCTGCGCGCCCGCGAGCACGAGGCGCTCGCCCACATCACCGACACCCTCGCCGATCTGCTCGCGGCGGAGACCGGCGCGCCCGCCGGCGACCTCACCGCCCGCGTGGTGGCCAACGCGCTGGTGGGCGTGCACCGCACGCTGATCGAGTACGTGCGCAGCCGGGTCCTCGCCGACGACGAGGTGCTCCGCCTGGCGGACGACGTCCGCACGCACGGCGAGGCCGCCTTCGCCCTCCTGGAAACCGGCCTGCGCGACTACGCGACCCGCTGATCGCGGTCGATCGCCGGTCTCCTACCACACTCATCGAAGAATTTGGTTAAGTCTATTTACTGTAAGCTTTGTTTACCGTATGTTGATGGCCATCAACCCGAGCGGATCCCCCTAAACAAGGAGGATTTAATGCGAAGACGCATCACCCTCCCCCTGCTCACGGTCGCCGCGATCGTGGCCTCGTTCTTCGTGGCCATCTCGCCGGCACAGGCCCACGGGTACATCTCCTCGCCGGCCAGCCGGCAGGCGATGTGTGCCCAGGGCCGGGTGGCCAACTGTGGCGACATCGTCTACGAGCCGCAGAGCGTCGAGGCGCCGAAGGGCTCGATGCAGTGCAACGGCGGCGGCAGCCGGTTCGCGGTGCTCAATGAGAACCGCAACTGGCCGACCACCTCCGTGGGTCAGAACGTGACGTTCAGCTGGGTGCTCACCGCCCGGCACTCCACCAGCACCTGGGAGTACTTCGTCGGCGGGACGCGGATAGCCGTGTTCGACGACGGGGGACGCCAGCCCGCGGCGAACGTCTCGCACAACGTCAGCCTCGGCGGGCGCTCCGGCCGGATCACCGTCCTGGCCCGGTGGAACATCGCCGACACCGCGATGGCGTTCTACGCCTGCGTCGACCTCCAGGTCGGCGGGGGCGGCGGAAACCCGCCGCCGACGACTCAGCCGCCCGCCCCCGCGTGCGGCACGCCGTGGAGCGCGAGCGCGGTCTACACCGGCGGTTCGGTCGTCTCCCACAACGGCCGCCGCTGGCAGGCCCAGTGGTGGACGCAGGGCGAGACGCCCGGCACCACCGGCGAGTGGGGCGTCTGGCGCGACCAGGGCGCCTGCGGCTAAACCCCCTGGGAGCTGATCAGGGAGTTCGCGGGCCGCGCCGCGAGCTCCCTGATCAACACCAGGTTTCGGAGCGGAGGCACCCGTGCGGCGGTCGGTCGTCCTCGTCGTGGTCCTCGCGTTGGCCTCGTGTGGCGGGGAGGCCGGGAGCAGCGCGCCCACGAGCGCGCCGCCGCCGCCCACCACGGCCGCGGCGCCTCCAGCCACTGTGGAGGGTGCGTACAACGGGACCGACGTGATGTTCCTGCAGATGATGCTGGCGCACCACGAGCCGGCCGCCGCGCTGCTGGAGCTGGGGCGCACCAAGGCGACCCGCGCGGACGTGCGCGGGCTGGCCGGCGAGCTCGCCACCGCGCAGGCCGCCGAGACCCGCACCATCACCGGATGGCTGGAGGCGTGGGGCAAGCCGCTCGTCTCCACGGCGCACGCGGACGCGCACGCGGCGCACGGCGGGCTGCCCGCCCTTGGCGAGAAGGAGATCGCCGACCTGGGGCGGATGGGTGGCGCCGAGTTCGACACCGCGTTTCTGAACATGCTCATCGGCCACCAGCACGGCGCCGTCGAGCTCGCCCGCATGGAGGCGACCAGCGGGCAGAACGCGGACGTCAAGGGGCTGGCGGCCCGCACCGACGAGACGGTGCGGGCACAGATCCGGCAGCTGCTCAGGATGGTCGCCGGCTGATCACCAGTCGGAGTTCGTCACGCCGGTACCCAGGATGATCTGGTCGAACTGGTTGCCGTCGTTGTCGTCGGTGTACGCGAGGCTCACCTCGGACCACGGGGACACCGCGATCGCGACCTGCTCCTGCCGCCCCGCGGTGGCCTGGCTGAGCACCTGCGCGCCCAGCCGCCCGCCGCCGGTGCCGTCCGGGTTGCGGCCGGCGATCCAGACCTGCGGGTCGGTGCCGCCCACCGTCCACGCCAGCGCCACGCCGCCCTGGTCGTCGATGCCGATGCCCGGCGCCACCCCGCCCGCCGCTAGCTCCAGGTCGGTGTGGCGAGGGCTGCCGGCCGCGGTGAACGACCGCGCCCACACACCGCCGGACTCCCACGCGACCGCGAAGTCGCCCGCGTAGTTGGCCGCCACCGCGGGCCGCGCCTGCCCAGCATCAGGATGGCTGTCGCGATAGAGAGGACCGACATGTCACACCGCCCGCAATCCGGGCTGGCCGTCGAGGATGACGAACGATCGCAGCGTGGAGACCGCCGCGCCGTGCTCGGTCACGCTCGCCACGGTGCGAAAGTCGGCCCGCACCTGGGTACGCGAGATGGTCGTGCGCGTGTACCCCCGGCGGTCCGAGTGGAAGCGGAGGTGCGGGTTGGTCGCCACGTTCGGGATCGTGGTGGTGCCACTGCCGTTGCCGCCCGAGGTGATCGAGGTGCACACGAGCTCGGTGCCGATGGTCGCCGAGTTGGGGTTGGCGTAGTCGGCCTTGAGGTCGTTGGCCCACGCCCGGTGCACGTCACCGGTGAGCACCAGCGGGTTACGCACCGCGCGCTGCACCCACCCCTGCTGGATCCGCGAGCGGGAGGCGCGATAGCCGTCCCAGGCGTCCATACTGGACGCTCCGGCGGCGTCGTACTGCCGGGCGAAGAAGACCTGCTGCCCCAGCACATCCCACGTGCCGGAGTGCTGGGCGAGCCCGTCGAGCAGCCACGTCTCCTGCGCCGTGCCGGTGAGCGAGCGGGAGGCGAGGTCGGCGTCGGCACACACCTTCCACCCGTCGCCGCACGCCTGGTCCGCGCGAAACTGGCGGGTGTCGAGCATGTGGAACGTCGCCAACTGTCCCCAGTGGACCCGCCGGTACAGCGGGATGCTGTTGCCACTCGGCGCGGCCGCGGGACGCAGCGGCATGTTCTCGTAGTACGCGCGGTAGGCCGCCGTGCGCCGTGCCGTCCACTGTGCCGCGGTCAGCGCCGGGCTGCTGTCCGCGCGCGTGCTGGTGGCGTGGTTGTTTTCCACCTCGTGGTCGTCCGGCACCACCAGCCACGGCGCGGCCGCGTGCGCCGCCTGGAGGTCGGGGTCCGACTTGTACTGCGCGTACCGCCGGCGGTAGTCGGCCAGCGACACGATCTCGGCGCCCAGGTGCTCGCGCACCGAGCCGGCCGTGGTCGAGTCCTCGTAGAGGTAGTCGCCGAGGTGCAACACCAGCCCGGGCGCGTCTTCGGCCATCCGCCGGTACGCCGTGTAGTAGCCCGACTCGTAGTGCGCGCAGGAGGCGAACGCCATCACCAGATCGCGCCCGAACGTGCCGGCCGCCGGCGCGGTGCGCGTGCGCCCGACCGGCGAGACGTGGCCCTGCGCCCGGAAGCGGTAGAAGTAGTCGGCGTCCGCCGCGAGCCCACCGGCCACGACGTGCACCGAGTGGGCGTCGGCGTAGCGCGCGGTGACCGAGCCGGAAGCCACCAGCGTCGTGAACCGGTCGGTGGTCGACACCTGCCAGTCGACCGCCACGTCCGCGTTGGCCATCCCACCGTGCCCGTCGGCGTTGAGCGGGGCGGCGGCCAGGCGAGTCCACAACACGACGCTGTCGGGCGCCGGCTCACCCGACGCGACGCCCAGCTTGAACGGGTAGGGGATGGCAGCGACCGCCGAGCGGGTGGGGAGAGCCGTGGCTCCGGCGACCGCGAGTCCACCGAGGACGAGGGTACGACGGGAGAGGTGCCTCATACCCCTCAACTGTGATCGTCATGAATGAACGAAGCAAGGCTCGCCGATGAAGACTATTGCCGCGTTTTGGAGACCGAGCCGGTTTCGAGGACAGCCTTCGTGTACCGGTGGCAAGGGACCGGGATGGGCCCGTCCTCGCTCGCGGCGGGGTAGTCGAACGCCCCCTCGTCGGCCCAGCCGCACCGCGCGTAGAAGCGCCGGGCACGGTCGTTGCCAGTGGCGACGGCGAGCCAGGCGCGCGCGTGCCCACCCGCCGCGACCAGCCGCTCCGCCTCGGCGAGCAGGTCGCCGGCGACGCCACTGCCACGGTGGTGACGGGAGACGTACACCTGCTCGACCTCGTCGCCGACCACCATCACGAAGCCGGCCACCTCACCGTCGCGGACCGCCACGGTCGTGTCGCCCACGCGCTGCGCGGCCCGCGTCGAGAAGGACTCCTCGGTGCGGATCGCG
>Ga0272482_10000680_pt1 | contig 10464 bp, 13 predicted proteins | sample RVTome_8_FD_192427 | JGI IMG/M metagenome (GOLD analysis project Ga0272482, IMG submission 192427) | Soil microbial communities from uranium-contaminated site in the Upper Colorado River Basin, Wyoming, United States - RVT160D0 (version 2) ...
CCACCTGCGCTACAACCCGGAGCACACGGCGGGCCGGGGCCGCCACGGCGAGGGCTCGAACCGCACGGGGCACGAGGGCGAGGACGTGACGGTGCGCGTGCCCGTCGGCACGCAGGTCTACGACGTGGAGACCGGCGACCTCTTCGTCGACCTGGCGGAGGACGGGCAGCGCTGGCGGGCGGCGAAGGGCGGGCGCGGCGGCTTCGGCAACGCGCACTTCGCCTCCTCGACCAACCGCGCCCCGCGCTACCACCAGGAGGGCGGCGCGGGCGAGGAGCGCGAGCTGCAACTGGAGCTGAAACTGTTGGCCGACGTGGCGCTCGTCGGCTTCCCGAACGCGGGCAAGTCAACTCTGATCTCGACCGTCTCGGCCGCGAAGCCGAAGGTCGCCGATTACCCGTTCACGACTTTGGAGCCGCACCTCGGCGTCGTCGACCTCGGCGACTACCGCACGTTCGTCGTCGCCGACGTCCCCGGCCTCATCGAGGGCGCGCACGAGGGGGCCGGCCTCGGCGACCGCTTCCTGCGCCACGTCGAGCGGACGCGCCTGCTGCTCCACCTCGTCGACGTTTCCTCCGTCTCCGGGCGCGACTCCGTGGGCGACTACGAGGTCATCAACCGCGAGCTGGCGGCCTACGACCGGCGACTGGCCGAGCGGCCGCAGTTCGTCGTCGCCACGAAGCTCGACGCGCTCGACGAGCCGGAGCGGCTCGAACGCCTGCGCGAGCGGGCGCGGGCGGACGGGCGCGAGTTTTTCGAAATCTCGTCGGCCACCGGCCGCGGCGTGCGCGAATTAGTCGCGGCCGTCGCGCGCCGGCTTGAAGAGATTGGCGCCGGGGCGGATAATCCGCAGTCGCGCGAGGCGGGCACGGCCTGAACCGGCGGGCGCGGGGGAACGTTCTCACCCGCACAGCTTGTGAGAGCATGGAGAGGCGCAGGCGCATAGCCCTCTACGGCGGGACGTTCGACCCGGTGCACCTGGGGCACGAAGCGGTCGCGCGCAACCTGCTCGATCTGTTCGCGCTCGACGAGGTTCTTTTCATCCCGGCCTACGTCGCGCCGCACAAGCGCGGCCGGGCGGTGAGCCCGTCGCTCGACCGCCACGCGATGCTCGCGCTCGCCACGCAGGGCGAGCCGCGCTTCAGGGTCTCGACCGTCGAACTCGACGCGCCGCAGCGCCCCTACACGGTCGAGACGCTCGCGCGCTTCCGCGAGGAGTTGCAAAGTGAGGCGCAACTCTTCTTCGTGATGGGCGCGGACTCGTGGGAGGAGATTACGACGTGGCGCGAGTGGGAGCGCGTGCTCTCGCTCGCCGAACACCTCGTCGTGACGCGGCCCGGCTACGGGCTGCCGACCGGCCACGTCACGCCGGACGTGCGCGGGCGCGTCGTGGACTTGCGGGGGGCGACGAAGGCCGAGGCCGAGGCGGCGCTCGCCGAGCCGGGCGGGCCGCGCGTCTACCTGACGGACGTGGCGCGCGTGCCGTTGTCGGCCACGGACATCCGCCGCGCGGTGCGCGGGGGCGCGGGGGCGGCGGAGTTGGCGGCGTCGGTCGCGCCGCCGGTGGCGGAATACATCTCGAAATACGGACTTTACCGAGAGGCGGACGAAACGAGTTTTACAGATGCCGGAAACAAGCAAACGCATTGAGACGAAGCGCGGGCAGGGCAAGTCGGAGGGGCAGCCGGACGAGGCCGTGAGGGCCGACGCCGCGGAGGACGCGGGCGCGTCGGCCGACGCGCCCGCCCTTGAGCCGCCCGACGAGCGCGTCGTGACGGCGCTGCACGCCGCGGCCGACAAGAAGGCGCACGACCTCATCGTGCTCGACCTGCGCGCCGTCGCCAGCTTCACAGACTTCTTCGTCATCGCGAGCGGGACGAACGTCAGGCAGGTGCAGGCCGTCGCCGACGAGGTCGTCGAGCGCGTCAGGAAGGAGCACAAGTCGAAGCCGGCGCGCGTCGAAGGCTACAACACGGCCGAGTGGGTGCTGCTCGACTATGGCGACTTCATCGTCCACGTCTTCGAGGAGAAGGCGCGGCGCTTCTTCGACCTCGAACGCCTCTGGCGCGACGCGGCGCGCGTGCCGCTGCCGGCCGAGCTGGCGGCGGCCGGGCCGCAGGGCGGCCCTCCGAGAAGGGAAGGATGATCGAGTTGGTCGCGCGTTCCGAGCCGATGCGCGAGGTCTTGCGGCTCGCGGGGCGCGTGGCCGCGACGGACGCGAACGTGCTGGTCACGGGCGAGTCGGGCGCGGGCAAGGACGCGGTCGCCGTCTTCGTCCACGCGATGTCGCCGCGGGCGATGGGGCCGTTCGTCAAGATCGACTGCGCGGCGCTGCCCGGCGAGCTTTTGGAGGCCGAGTTGTTCGGCTACGAGCGCGGCGCCTTCACGGGCGCGACCCACGCCAAGCCCGGCCGGCTCGAAGCCGCCCACAAGGGGACGCTCGTCCTCGACGAGATCGCGCACCTCTCGTGGGACGCGCAGGCGAAACTGCTGCGCGTCATCGAGCGGCGCGAGTTCGAGCGCCTCGGCGGCCGCCGCCTCGTCCGCGTCGACGCGCGGCTGCTGGCGCTGACGAACGTCGATTTGGAGGACGCGGTCGGCCGCCGCGCCTTCCGCGAAGACCTCTTCTACCGCCTCAACGTCGTGCGGCTGCGGGTGCCGCCCCTGCGCGAGCGGCCGGAGGACGTGGGGCCGCTGGCCGTCGGGTTCCTCGAAGCCTACGCCGCGAAGCACGGGCGGCCGGCGCGGCGCTTCGGCCCGGACGCGCTCGCCGCGCTCGCCGACTACGACTTCCCCGGCAACGTGCGGGAGTTGGCGAACGTGGTCGAGCGGGCCGTGATCGTGACGGACGGGCCGTCGGTCGGGGCCGGCGAATTGCCGGAGGCGGTGCGCACGGCGGCGCGCGGGCGGTCGCGCGGCGCGCGCCGGCCGACGCTGGCCGAGGTCGAAGCCGAATACGTGCGCGAGGTGCTGGACGCCGCGCGCGGCAACAAGTCCGAGGCCGCCCGCGTCCTCGGCATCAGCCGCAAGAACCTCTACGAGAAGCTCGCGCGGTACGAAAAGGGGGCCGGGTGTCAGGTGCCGGGTGCCGGCGAGGAGCCCGAAACCGGCCCCTGACACCCGGCCCCGGCACCCGCTCTTATGCGCCTGCGCCTCATCTGGGTCGGGAAGACGCGAAACGGGCACCTGCGCGCGCTGGCCGAGGATTATTTGCAAAGGCTCTCGCGGTTCGCCCGCTGCGAGGTCACGGAGCTGCGCGAGGGCGCGGCGGCCGACGAGCGCCAGTGCCTCGAAGAAGAGGGCAAACGCATCCTGGGGGCTTTGGCATCTGATACTCTCACCGTCCTGTTGGACGTGGGCGGCGGGCAGTGGGGGTCGGAGGAGTTGGCGGCCCAGCTAGAGGGCTGGCAGGGGCGGTCTTTGAAGGAGGTGGCTTTCGTGGTGGGCGGGCACCTCGGCGTCTCCGAGGCGGTGCGCCGACGCGCCGACGTGCGCTGGTCGCTCTCGCGCCTCACGCTGACGCACGAGATGGCGCGCGTCCTGCTCGCCGAACAGCTCTACCGCGCCTTCACCATCATGCGCGGCCTCCCGTACCAGAAGTGACGGGTTTTTAGATTTTTGATTTTAGATGTTTGATTGGCGATTGGAAGACCGCGCCGTCCTCTTCAAATCAAAAATCGCAAATTGAAAAAATGCTTTTATAGGGGGCGGATAACGGAATGGATAAAAGAAGAATGAAGGTGTACCGCGATCGGCTGCTGGAGCGGCGCGAGTCGCTCTTCAGGCAGGTGACGGAGGCCGAGCTGTCGAGCCGCGAGCGCGACCTCGAAGCGACGCAAGACCCGGCCGACATGGCGGCCAACGCCTACACCAAAGAGCTTCTGATTTCGATGTCGGCCAACGACCGCCAGCTCCTGCAACTGATCGACGAGGCGCTCGGGCGCGTCGAGAAGGGCGAGTACGGCGAGTGCGTCAACTGCGGCGAGCCCGTCCAGGAGAAGCGGCTCGACGCCGTGCCGTGGGCGCGCTACTGCCTCAAGTGCCAGGACCTACAGGAGCGCGGCCTGCTCAACGTGGACGAGGAATAATAAAAAACACGGCGCTCGTCGAAAGCCCCGCGGTTTGGAACGTTCCAAACCGCGGGGCTTTCGTTTATCCTATCCGCCGTCCGACCCGTCGGGCGCTTTCCCGCCACCCACCCCACCAGTAGCCTCTGAGTTTCGGCATGAGTCTGACCGGCAAACTCGGCACGCTCTACGACGCCGCGCTGGCGCTCGTCTACCCGCAGGCGTGCGCCGTGTGCGGGGCGGCGAGCGTCGAGGCGCGCGCGGACGCGCCGGCGTGCGCGGGGTGCTGGCGCGAGACGCGAGTCTTCGACGGCGGGGAGGTTTTGTGCTGGAAGTGCGGGGCGCTCGCGCCGGGGGGCGTGTCGGCGGTGGGCGCGGCGGAATCGGTGCGCTGCCGGCGGTGCGAGGCGGAGGAGTTCACGGCGGCGCGGGCGTGCGGGCTCTACGAGGGGGCGCTGCGGGCGGCCGTCCTGAATTTAAAACGTGAGCCGCACGTCGGCGCGCGCGTCGCGCGGCTGCTCCGCGAGGCGCGGGGGCGGTCGCCGCTCGACGCGGCGAACGTCGTCGTGCCCGTCCCGCTCCACCACGAGCGGGAGCGCGAACGCCGCTTCAACCAGGCGGCGCTGCTCGGACGCGCGCTGGCGAAAGGGGCGGGGCTCGCGCTCGACGAGTGGAGCCTCGCGCGCGTCGCGCACGCGTCGCGCCACCGCGCCGGGATGGACAGGCGCGCGCGGCGCGAGACGGTCGCCGACGCCTTCCGCGTCGTGCGGCCCCGCCTCGTCGAGGGCCGGAGCGTCCTCCTCGTCGACGACGTGTTCACCACGGGGGCGACCGCCTCGGCCTGCGCCCGCGCGCTGCGTGACGCGGGCGCGGCCGACGTGTTCGTGCTCACCGTCGCCCGCGTTCCGTGACGAGGGCGGGGGCGAATCTAGTGCCCCCCGCCCGCCGGGTCGGCCGAGCCTTGCAGCCGCGCCATGTCTTTGAGCAGCTCCACCTCGTTCTCGTCGAGCGTCGAGCCGGCGCGGTCGAGGATTTGTTCGGTCGTGAGCCCGCCCTGCTGCTGGATGTAGGCGATGAGGTTGGTCGCCGCGACGACGAGGGGCATGAACTGGCTGGTGCCGGCGACCGTGCCGGGCGCGACCGAGGACGCGATGGGCAGGAGTTGTGAGATCAGAGTTAAGAAGTTCAAAGTATCACCTCCGGGGTTGTCATTCTTCGGGTCACAGCGAGGGGTCGGGGCCGCCGCCGGGCGCTAGAGGTTGGCGTTGGTGCCTTGCGCCTGGACGAAAGCCTGGATGATCTGCATGGAGCTTTGTAGGGTGGTGATGATGGTGCTCAGTTGGTTGCGCGCCCCCTCGTTCGTGACCCCGAGCACGCCGTTCGAGTTCAGGTCGTTGATGGCCGCCGACACCTCGTTGAACATGGTGAGCAGCTCGGCGCGGCCCGAGGCGTCGGGCTCGCCGCGCAAAGCCTTGAGCCTTTGGACGAGCGCCTTGTCCGCCGTGTTCAGGCGGAGGAGCGTCTGCGTCAGCCTCAACTCCTCGGCGGGCGTCAGGCTCCCCTGCCGCGCCAGGTCGCGCTTGACCTTCGTCATCTCCTTGATGGAGCCGGCGATGGCGTCGGCGGCCCGCGCCGCGTTGCGCACCGAGTCCGACCCCCCGCTTGAGCCTGACCCGCCGCCGCACTGGAATGCGAGGGAGGCCAGCGCCAGAGACAGGATGAGGCCGGTGATGGTGATGCTTCTGAGTTTCATTGTCTTCTCCTTTAGACCTGCGGTGAGGTCGTGGTGGTTGACGGGTGGTAGGCGTGCAACCCGCAGGAGAGCGGGCGCGCGCGGGCGAAGTGGGCGAGGTTGGTAAGGACTACCTTTAGCGCGGCTATTCTATGCCAACGCGGGCGCGTGTCAAGCTTTGGCCGGGGCGCCGGGGATTCGCCGCCCGTGGGCCACTGGTTCGAGACGCGCGCTCTCCGGTATCATAGCGGCATGAGAACACTGTACCCGCCCATCGAACCCTACGACCGCGGGATGCTGCCGGTCTCCGACGTGCACACGCTCTACTACGAGCAGTGCGGGAACCCGGAAGGGCAGCCCGCCGTCTTCCTGCACGGCGGCCCCGGCGGGGGCCTCATCCCCGAGTACCGGCAGTTCTTCGACCCCGCGGCCTACCGCGTCGTCCTCTTCGACCAGCGCGGCGCGGGCCGCAGCACGCCGCACGCCAGCCTCGAAGAGAACACGACCTGGCACCTCGTCGAAGACATCGAGAAGATGCGCACGCATCTGGGGGTTGAGAGCTGGCACGTCTTCGGCGGCTCGTGGGGGAGCACGCTCGCGCTCGCCTACGCCGAGACGCACCCCGAACGCGTGCGCTCGCTCACCCTGCGCGGCATCTTCCTCTGCCGCCCGCAGGAGATTCGCTGGTTCTACCAGGAGGGCGCGAGCTGGATTTTCCCCGACGTGTGGGAGGAGTACGAGAAGGTCATCCCCGCGGAGGAGCGCGGCGACTTCGTCAACGCCTACTACCGGCGCCTGACGAGCGAGGACGAGGCGACGCGACTGGCCGCCGCCCGCGCGTGGAGCGTGTGGGAGGGGAGCACGTCGAAGCTCTACTTCGATTTCGAGATGATTAAGCGCTTCGACGAGGCCGAGTTCGCGCTCGCCTTCGCGCGCATCGAGTGCCACTACTTCACGAACAACGCCTTCTTCCCGACCGACAACTACCTCGTCGAGAACGTCGGGAAGATCCGCCACATCCCCGCGACTATCGTGCAGGGCCGCTACGACGTGGTGTGCCCGGCCCGCAGCGCGTGGGAACTGCACCGCGCGTGGCCCGAGGCCGAACTGAAGATCATCCCCGACGCCGGCCACTCGGCCACCGAGCCCGGCAACATCTCCGCCCTCGTCGAGGCCACGGACAAATACAAAAGCCGTGAATCGTGAATCGTAAATCGTGAATAGAAAGGAGTACCAAGCGGCTTACGATTCACGGCTGAGGTTGAGTGCTGCTCAGCCACGATTGACGATTGACGATTCACGGTTTACGGCTTTTGACGACCCGTGGCTTTTAAACTTGTCACGGCTTCTCCCGGTCGCGTAATATCTTCAGGCACTATGACTGGACGCGTTTTAGTCCTTAACGCCTCGTACGAGCCGGTGAACGTCTGCACCGAGCGGCGCGCCGTGGTGATGATTTTCAAGGGCATCGCCCGGATGGAGGAGCACAACGGCCACATGCTCCACTCGGCGCGGATCACGATGCACGCGCCCTCGGTCATCCGGCTCGTCGAGTACATCCACATCCCGTACAAGAGTCGCTCGCTCTCGCGCAAGAACATCCTGCTCCGCGACCACTCGACGTGCCAGTACTGCGGCCGGCAGTTCGCGCCCTCCGAGCTGACGCTCGACCACGTCCTGCCGCGCTCGCGCGGGGGCGAGTCTTCGTGGGACAACCTGGTGGCCTGCTGCCGGCGGTGCAACCACCAGAAGGGGAGCCGGACGCCGGAGGAGGCGCGCATGCACCTCGTCCGCCGGCCGCGCGCCTTCTCGCTGCACGTCAACCGGCAGATCATGCGCTATATCGGGCGCGCCGACGTGACGTGGCGCAAGTACCTTTTCTACGAGTCGGACGCCGAGGCCCACTGAAGCTTCGAGGCCCGCCCCATCATTTGAGCCGCGCCAGCCGCGGCGGAGGAATACTTAAATGTTCGCAGTCATCGGCGGCCTTGGAATGCAAGAGCTGATCATCATCCTCGTCATCCTCCTGCTGCTCTTCGGCAGCACGCGCCTGCCGCAACTCGCCAAGGGCATGGGCAAGAGCATCCGCGAGTTCAAGAAGGGCATCAACGACACCGGCGTCGACGACGACGTGGCGGCCCTGCCCGAGTCGCGCCGCGAGACCCTCAGCACCGGCGACGCCGAGCGCGCCCGCCAGGACGACCTCGCCTCAGACAAAGCTCACCGGCAGTAGGCCACGCTGACGGAAAAGCAGGAAAGGGTTTTGGGTGCTGGGTTCTAGGTGCTGGGATAAAGCGCTAATGCTTTTCACCCGGCACCCGGCACCCAGCACCCAAAACCCTTTCCCGCCTATTCCGCTTTGCGGCCGACGACGAGGGTGGCCTTGACGGAGAGGGCAAACTCACCCTCCTGCCGCTCGTCGTCGATGATGCGTGCGACCTCGCGGAGCACCTCTGCGCGGGCCTCGCCGTCGGGGAGCGTGTCGAGCCAGCGGCCGAGGAGGAAGTGTCGGACGAGCGGCGCGTTCAGGAAGTCCTCGCCCGACTTGTAGTCGAACTCCTCGATGCTCGTCCACGACTTGAGGCCGTCCAAAGCCTCGCGCGCGGCCAGCCCCTCGACCTCCGAGACCGTCGGCAGTTCGTTGATGAGCGAGCCGACGCCCGCGGCCTGCTCGATGAAGCCGGTGTTGGCGAGCGCCTCCCAGTAGACGGAGAAGAACTCGCCGAAGCTCGACGCGGTCGTGACGTTGAGCGCCACGGTCGCGCCCGGCGCGGCCACGCGCGCCATCTCCGCGAGCATCTCCGGCAGGCGCTCCGGCGCGACCAGCGAGGCGTCGCCGACGACGAGGTCGAACTGCTCGTCCTCGAACGGGAGTGATTCGAGCTGCGCGTGCCTGAACTCGGTCGCCTCGTCCTTGACGGCCCCGGCCTTCGCCCGCGCCAACTCCAGGCGCTCCGGGCTCTCGTCCACGCCGACGAGCGTCACGTCCTTCCCGGCCCGCTCCCGCAACGCCAGCGCGTGCCCGCCCGTGCCCGACGCGACGTAGAGCGCCCGCCCGCGCTCCGGCAGCTTCACGTGCTCGTTCATCAACTCCGCGAAACGCTCGCCCCAGTCCGTCGCCACGTACAGGTCGTGGAGGAAGGCCAGCTCTTTCTCCGTCTTCGAGGTGGGCATAGAGCAGTAGACAGTAGACAGTAGGAAGACATTCGCTATCGAAACGTCAGAGTGTCAGCGTCAGCATTCTTAATGCGGAGCCTACTGACTACTGTCTACTTCTTTTCGTCTTCCTCCCAGTATTTTTTCCCGCGCAGCCCCTCCGGCAGACACCGCATCTCCTCGCGGGCGGAGGGGTCGTCGTGGACGTAGCGGTAGCCGTGGCCGTAGCCGGAGCGCTTCATGAGCGGCGTGATGGCGTTGCGCAGGTGGAGCGGCACGGGCTCGCGCGCCGTCTCGGCGGCGTCCGCGGCGGCGGCGAAGTAGGCGCGCTTGACGGCGTTCGACTTGGGCGCACGCGCGAGGTAGAGGGTCGCCTGCGAGAGCGGGTAGAGCGCTTCGGGCAGCCCGATGAGTTGCGTGATCTGCGCGGCGGCCGCGGCCTGCACGATGGCCTGCGGGTCGGCTAGCCCCACGTCCTCGGAGGCGAGGATGCAGAGGCGGCGCGCGATGAAGACGGGGTCGGCCCCGCCCTCGATGAGCCGCGCCAGCCAGTAGAGCGCGGCGTCGGCGTCCGAGTTGCGCAAAGATTTGATGAGCGCCGAGGCGAGGTTGTAGTGCTCCTCGCCGCCCTTGTCGTAGGCGTAGCGCGCGCGCCCCAGAGCCTCGACGACGGTCTCCTCGGCGACGCGCCGCTCGCCGCGCTTGTTCGGCTCGGTGGCGAGGACGGCGGATTCGAGCGCGGTGAGGGCGACCCGCGCGTCGCCGCCGGCCGCGCGCGCGACGCGCGCGATCAGCTCGTCCGAAAGTTTCGGGCGCAGGGGGGCGAGGCCGCGCTCCTCGTCTTCGAGCGCGCGCCGGAGGATCGAGGCCACGTCCTCCTCGGCGAGCGGTTCGAGCGTGAGCGTGCGGCTGCGCGAGAGCAGCGCGCCGATGACCTCGAACGAGGGGTTCTCGGTCGTCGCGCCGATGAGCGTGACGGTGCCGTCCTCGACCGCGGGCAGCAGCGCGTCCTGCTGCGCCTTGTTGAAGCGGTGAATCTCGTCGATGAAGAGGATCGTGCGCCGGCCCCGGCGCTTCTGCTCGCGCGCCTCGGCGATGGCCGCGCGCAAATCCTTGACGCCGGAGAAGACCGCCGAGAGCTGTACGAAGCGCGCGCCCGAGCGGTGCGCGAGCAGGCGCGCCAGCGTCGTCTTGCCCGTGCCCGGCCCGCCCCACAGGATGAGCGAAGGGAGCAGCCCCTCGCCCTCGATCATGCGCCGGAGCGTGCGCCCCTCGCCGACGATGTGGCGCTGCCCGGCGAACTCTTCGAGCGTGCGCGGGCGCATGCGCTCGGCGAGCGGCGCGTACTCGTCCGGCGGAGGCGCGGCCTCCTCCGGCTCGTCGAAGAGAGTTTCGTTCGTGCGCGACGGCATAGACCCTCGGCGGCGCGTGGCAGCGTGGAGCGGCTTCAAACGAGTCGCCGCCCGGCCCCGTCCCGGCGGGCGCGCGGCGCGGCGTCAGTGTTGCGGG
>Ga0272482_10000681_pt1 | contig 10458 bp, 11 predicted proteins | sample RVTome_8_FD_192427 | JGI IMG/M metagenome (GOLD analysis project Ga0272482, IMG submission 192427) | Soil microbial communities from uranium-contaminated site in the Upper Colorado River Basin, Wyoming, United States - RVT160D0 (version 2) ...
TGCTGCAGGTCGCGGGTGGGCACGCGCTGTGAGCTTCGACGCCGTGCTCTGCGACCTCGACGGTGTGCTGCGTCGCTGGCCGCCGATGACCGATCTCGACCTGGCGGTCGGGGTACCGGCCGGCACCCTCGCGGCCGCCGCGTTCGCGCCTGCGCTGCTCCTGCCCGCGATCACCGGACGGCACACCGACGAGCAGTGGCGGGCCGCCGTCACGGCCGAGCTCACCCGGCACACCGACCGGGCCGCCGAGCTGGTCGCGGCATGGTCGGCACACGTCGGCGAGGTCGACGTCGAGGTGGCGGCCGTGCTGCGGGTCGCCCGCGACCACGGGCCGGTCGTGCTCGTCACGAACGCCACCACCCGGCTCGACGCGGACGTGGCCGCGCTGCGGCTCACCGACCACGTCGACGCGGTCGTCACCAGCGCCCGGGTCGGGTTCGCCAAGCCGGACCCACGGATCTACCAGGCGGCCGCCGAGGTGGCCGGCACTCCCTTGTCCCGTTGCCTGTTCGTCGACGACAGCGCAGCGAACGTCGCTGTGGCAGCGGAACTGGGCATGTCAGCACTGCACTTCCGCACAGCGCAAGGGTTTCTGGACGTGCTCGCTAGTCGAGGCTGGTCGCCGCGTGCAGGGTCCCGTCCCGCGTCGGCAGGCACGCCGCAGCCCGGTCCGCCGTCCCGAGGAACTCCGTGAGGCAGTTGCCGAACTGCGCGTGCCCGTTCGCGTTGGGGTGGAAGGACTCCTGCAGGGCATGGGTGGCCCGGTCCTCGTGTTGCAGGTCGTTCCACTGCACCGCGATCCGGCGGAACCACTCGCTGTCCGGGTCGCGCTCCGACGAGCACGCCTCCCGGCCGAACCCGGCGCGGGACAGGTCGAGGAAGCGGGCGTCGACCTTCTGCGCCGCCGCGTGCACCCCGGCCGTCAGCACTGGCACGGCTTCCTTCTCCACCCAGCGCAGGTCCTCCGACAGGAGCGGGCAGCCGGACAGGTCCTGCAGGTCCCTGGCGACGTCGGTGCCGACCGGCGCGGCGTAGGACTGCACGACGAGCTGATAGTCGGAGCGCTGGTATCCCGCGTTGCGCATGACGGTCCTGATGTCCTGCAACGCCTTCGTGAGCTTGGGGATCATCTTGTCGATCCGCCGCTCCCACCCGGGCCCGACGGTCCTGCTGCACGGCCGGTCCTTGCCGATCCACGCCTGCACGCACGAGTTCAGCACGTGCGAGAACGCGGGGTCGTCGTTGGCGCCGGACGCGACCACGATCGCGACCACCCGGTTGCGGACCGCGATCCGCGCGAGCTGCTGCGACTGCGAGATCTCGGTGTACTGCTCGACGTCCCCGAGCCCGACCTGCGCCGACGGCGCCCCGGAGCAGGCGAGGTTGAACCGCTTCGTGACCGCCGGCAGCTCGACCTGGTAGATCGACGCGTTGCGGGAGCGGTGGCACCAGTTGCCCTTCTCGCCGTCGGTGCCGAGCACGTAGTCGCCCGCGCCCTCGCCGGAGATCGTGCTGTCACCCATGGCGACGACCGCGCGGGGCGCGTCGGTCGGCGGCCCTGGCAACGGCTTCGGGGCGGGAAACCGGTGATCACCGGACATGCCGAGCACACAGAGAACGAGGACGACGAAGAGGACAAGCCAGCCGGACGGTCGCATCGCCGCCAAGTCTAGGGGTTGCCACCCGCGACCCGGCCATGACCGACGCGGCCGGCTAGCCAGGTACGACGGCCGTCGCTTCGATTTCGAGCAGCCACTCCGGCCTGGCCAGGGACTCCACCTGTGCGATCGTGTCGGCGGGGTAGGGCTCGGTGAAGTACTGGCGCCTGAGTTCGATGACCCGGTCGATGACGGCCATGTCCCGAACCAAGATGGTCACTTTGACCACGTGCGCCAGGCTTGTGCCCGCGGCATGGAGGACTTTCTCCAGATTCTGGAACACCTGGTGCGCCTGCCGGTCGAAGTCACCTTCGCCGACGGTGTTTCCCTGCTCGTCGACGGCGGCTTGGCCCGATACGAACACCAGGTCGCCCGCTTGGACGGCCAACGAGATGGCGTACGGCTCGTACCAGTCGGGCTTGGTCGAGATCTTGGAGAGGTTCATGCGGCCAGGCTCGCAACATCACCGACTATTGGACAAGTACGCACAATTTTTTGCCATACGGCTGATTTGTATAGCATGCAGGTCATGCGGACCCGGCTGGAGCGCACGGGCATCGACTGCCCGACGGAGCTGGCGATGGAGATCGTCGGCGGCAAGTGGAAGCTCGTCATCCTGGAGCACCTGCGTGACGGCGTACGCCGGTTCGGCGAGCTGCAGCGGCTGCTGCCCGCCATCACCCCACGCATGCTGACCCGCCAGCTCCGCGAGCTGGAGGCCGACGGCATCGTGCACCGGCACGTCTACCCGGAGGTGCCGCCGAAGGTGGAGTACTCGCTGACCGACACGGGTCGCAGTCTCGAACCGCTGCTGGGGGAGCTGCGGACCTGGGGCGAGCGGTACCGCGCCGGCCGCCCCCTGGACTGAGCCAGGGAGCGGCCGGCCAGAAACTCAGAGCGGCCTGCGCTCGTTCCTCGGGTCACGCGAGTCGAGCACCGACGTGTCGGCGGCCGACCGGGCGGCGGCCGGGGAGACACCCGCCCACCGCAGCACAGTGGCCCTGGCAGCCGCGGCGTCCGCCGGGTTCAGCGCCGCGATGTTCGCGCCGTGGTTCGCACCTGGCGCGGTGTAGACGAACGAGTCCTTGCCGCTCGGCTGGAACCGCTCCGCGCCCCACGGGTCGTTCGAGCCGTACACGAACAGCATCTGGCTCGCGGTGCGCGTGACCCAGCTGTCCACGTCGACCATCGGCCACGCGTCGTGCCTGGACCGCAGGTCGGCCGGCAGGCTGGAGTTCGCCTGGTACAGGTTCGGGTAGTGCAGCAAACCCTTCAGGTACTTGAACTTCGGCTGCGGCCAGCCCAGCTCCGTCGCCGCCTGGTAGTAGTACGGCGCATAGAACAGGATTCCCTCGTCGGCGTAGAACGAGAACCCGGCGATCTGGTCGATGAACGCGAAGATCTGCTCGTTCGTCGCGTCCGGCCCCGGCACCGAGCCGCAGTTCGACTCGCGGTTGTACTGCCAGAACGCCCACTCGGTGTCCAGCACGGTCATCTCGAACGCCTTGTCGGCCGACCCGAAGACCTGGTCGAAGTGCAGGTCGTTCTCGGCGGCGAACGCCTCGTACATGGTGACGAGGTCGGTACGCCGCGACAGCGCCTCCGCCTGGAACGCCTTCAGCGCGGTCCGGCACGCCGAGGTGGCGCCGACCGAGTCGAAGAACTCGTCGTAGGCGCGGTCCTCGCGGTTGTTCGGGTCGTTCGGCGCGACGTAGGCGACGACGCCGTCGACGTCACGCGGGTAGAAGCGGCGGTGGTAGACCGAGGTCATGCCGCCCTTGCTGGCGCCCGTGGAGATCCACTTCTTGGTGTAGAGCGACTTCAGCGCGCCGACGATCCGGTGGTGGTCGGTGGCCGCCTGCCAGATGTTCAGCTTGCTCCAGTCGGCCGGGTTCGGCCGCGACGGGTCGAAGAACCGCTGCTCGACGGAGATCTGGTTGCCGTCGAGGAGCTGGGTCGGCTCGCTGCGGAACGCGTACTCCGGCATGTTGTAGCCGGTCGTGTGCAGCACCATCGGCCGGTCGGCGCCGCGGTGGAGCAGCTGCAGCCGCTGCTCGAACGTCGGCCCGCCCGGGTTCGTGTGGTCCACCGGCTGCCGGTAGGTCAGGAAGAAGAACCGGAACCCGGCTGCTGGCGGCGGCTCCTCGGAGACCACGGTCATGCCGGGGATGGCGGCGAGCTGGTCGGCGATGTCCACCGCGCGCACGGTGGCGGCGGGCGCGGGCCCCGCCTGCGCCGGGACGGTCGCGGTGAGACCGATCATGCTGGCGGCGAGTGCCGGCACGACCGCCGCCACGAGCATCCTTCTTCGGTTGGGCACGCCATTCTCCTCGGTTCGCAGGGTCAACCCGCCGGGATTTTTCCTGATGAGCCCCGCCGGGGCCAGCCGCCGAACGGCGGTTCGCCCTCAGGCGTTCACGGAGGTCAGCGCGGCGCGTGGATCATCGGCGCGGAACCGCACCCGGCGCAGTCCGTCGACGGGCGGGTCGAGCCGTACCACTACGTCCGTCTGGTTACCGACCACGAGCCGCAGCTCCTCGTCGTCCCGCTGCTCGGTGCGGCCGTCGTGGTAACGCCGCTCGGCGCGTGCGTCGACGATGGCGGAACGCGGGATGACGAGCACCGTCCGGCCGCCGTTGCGGAGGACCAGGGTGTCCGGGGTCAGCACGTGCGGGTGTGTGACGAGGCTCGCCGCGATGCCGAGGACCTGCAGCACCGCGAGCACGTCCACCACGTGGATCCACCACCAGGGGACGAGCAGGCCCACCACCGCGGTCTCGACGGCCAGCACCCCGGCGAGCACGATCAGGAAGGGGAGCTGTTCGTTCGCGTAGCCGATGGGGACGTCGCCGGGGCCGACGCCGGCACGGCGGCCGCGCGCCCAGAGCCACAGGCTCCTCATGCGTCGCCACCCATGAGCCGCATCGTCTGCCGGATGACCTCGGCCTGCGCGGGGGAGAAGGTGGCGAGGACGGCGTCCCCGAACTCGCCTGGCGCGCCGGTCATGTGCCGGAGCTCCTCGGGCATGGCGTCGACGAGGTCGGCCGCGAGCACGGGGACGCGGGGGTCGGCCGGGTCGGCGTCGGCGAGGTCGTCGAGCCGTTGGTGCAGTGCGGCGTTGCGCGCGAGCGCGTCGGGCGTGGCGGCCGCGCGCATGGCGGTGACGACCCGGTCCCGCTCGGCCGGCTCGGCGACAGTGTCGAGGAGGGCGAGCAACTCGCGTTCCCGTACGGCTGACTTGCCATGGCCGTTCAGGTTGTCCAGCAGCTCCCGGAGGTCGGGAGCCACCGTGTCGTCGACGTCCGTCGTGGTGCGGCTGATCAGGCCGGCCAGCGTGGTTCGGCGTGCCCGCAGCCGGGCCTCCTGCCTGGCGAGGTCGTTGTCCAGCTCGACCAGGATCTCGTGCAGGTCGCGGGTGTCGCCGAGGGCGTCGCGGGTCTCGTCGAGGGACAGGCCCAGCTCGGTCAGCCTGCGGATCCTGGCCAGCACGACGACGTCGCGCAGCGTGTACTCGCGGTACCCGTTGGCCAGGCGCGCGGGCTCGGGAAGCAGGCCACGCTGGTGGTAGTGCCGCACGGCGCGGGGCGAGACCCCTGCCAGTGCCGCGACCTCGCCGATGCGCATGCGGTCAGTAGAAACCCTGACGCCGCGTCAAGGTCAAGCCACGCCGAGCCGGTCGAGGGCCTTCACCAGTGGGCCCAGCTCCGGCACCTGCTCGGCCTCGTCGAGGGCCGTCGACACCGCCGAGTCGTGGGTCGGGCGGGCGGCGGCCAGCAGCTCGTGGCCGGCTGGGGTGACCTCGGTGTAGATGCCGCGCCGGTCGGTCGGGCACAGGTACCGCTGCAGGAGCCCCCGGTCCTCCAACCGCGTGACGAGGCGGGTCGTGGCGGACTGACTCAACACGACCGCATTGGAAAGCTGCGTCATCCGCATGTGCCACCCGTCCTGCCTGGCCAGCACGTCGAGCACGCCGTACTCGCTGACCGACAGCGTGTGCTCCCTGCGCAGCGCCCGCTCCAGCGCGTCCTCGATCCGCGCGTGCAGCGCGGCGAGCGTCCGCCAACCCTGCGCGCGCGCCTCGGCGGCGTCATCATCGAGTGACATCGAACTCCTCGGGCGGCGATAGTCGGCGTGTGCAACTATTGTTAACGCCGGTAGTTGCATAGTACTGGAGGAACATGAACATCGACCTCACCGGGAAGAGGGCCCTCGTCACGGGCTCGACCTCGGGTATCGGGCAGGCCACCGCGGCGGCGCTCGCGCGGGCCGGCGCCGACGTCGTGGTCAACGGCCGCAACGAGGAGCGGGTGGCGGACACCGTCAAGGCGCTCACGGCGGAGACCGGGTCGGACCGGGTCAGCGGCGTCGCGGCCGACGTCGGCACGGCCGAGGGCGCGAACACGCTGATCGAGGCGGTGCCGGACCTCGACATCCTGGTCAACAACGCGGGTGTCTTCGCCGCGATGCCGGTCTTCGAGATCCCGGACGCGGAGTGGCAGCGGTACTTCGAGGTCAACGTCCTGTCCGGGGTGCGGCTGGCGCGGCACTACGCGCCGAGGATGGTCGACCGCGGCTGGGGCCGGGTGATCTTCGTCAGCTCCGAGTCCGCCGTGTTCATCCCGACCGAGATGGTCCACTACGGGATGACGAAGACCGCGCAGATCGCGGTCTCGCGCGGCATGGCGCAGGAGGTCAAGGGCACCGGCGTCACGGTCAACACGGTGCTGCCCGGCCCGACGCTGACCCCCGGCGTCGAGGAGTTCGTCCGTGACCGGATCGGCCGCGACGTGCCGTTCGAGGAGGCCGAGCGCCGGTTCATGGCCGAGGAACGGCCGACCTCGCTGCTCGGCAGGCTCATCCGGCCTGCCGAGATCGCCAACATGATCACCTACGTGGCGTCCGAGCTGGCGTCCTCGACCACCGGCGCCGCGTTGCGTGCCGACGGTGGCGTCGCACCCACGATCATTCCCTGAACAGGAGTTTCGCTGATGACCGTCCCCAACATCACCCTGAACAACGGCGTCGAGATGCCGCAGCTGGGCTTCGGCGTGTTCCAGGTGCCCAACGACGAGACCGAGGCGGCGGTGACCGCCGCGCTGTCGGCCGGCTACCGCAGCATCGACACCGCGAAGGTGTACGGCAACGAGGCGGGGGTCGCGGCCGCCGTCGCGAAGTCCGGGCTGCCGCGCGAGGAGCTGTTCATCACCACGAAGCTGTGGAACGACGACCAGGGCTACGAGTCCGCGCTGCGGGCGTTTGACAAGTCACTTGACCTGCTGGGGCTCGAGTACCTCGACCTGTACCTGATCCACTGGCCGACCCCGAAGCGCGACAAGTACGTCGACACCTGGCGCGCGTTCGAGAAGCTGCTGGCCGACGGCCGGGTCCGCGCGATCGGCGTGTCGAACTTCCAGCCCGACCACCTGCGCAGGCTGGTCGACGAGACCGGCACCGTGCCGGCGGTCAACCAGATCGAGCTGCACCCGTACCTGACGCAGGAGGCGGTACGCGCGACCGACACCGAGCTGGGCATCGCCACCGAGGCGTGGAGCCCGCTCGCGAAGGGCGGCGACCTGCTCGGTGAGCAGGCCGTGACCGCGCTGGCGTCGCAATACGGCCGTACCGCCGCGCAGGTCGTGCTCCGCTGGCACCTGCAGCTTGGCAACATCGTGATCCCGAAGTCGGTGACCCCGTCGCGGATCGCGGAGAACCTTGCGGTGTTCGACTTCGAGCTGACCGACGACGACATGGCAGCACTGTCCGCGCTGGAGCGTGGCCACCGCACCGGTCCGGACCCGGACGCCTTCAACTGACAACCACCGGCGCCACTGGCGTCACCGCGGCTGTACGCGACCGAGGTGCTGGGCCCGGTGGCGGCGCTCGTAGGGTCGGGGCGTGGCGGATGACCTACGGCGGCAGGCGCACAGGCAGGGCAGCAAGGCGATCGCCCGGTACCGGGCCGCGAAGTACCGGCGGGCGATCGGCCCGGCCAACAAGGCCGAGACCGCGTTGTTCCAGCTGGTCACGGCAGAACGTGACCCGGCGGCGGCGTACGCCTTCGGGGAGGTGGCGGCCGTCCGCTCGGTGACGATGACGGTGCTCAGGGGCGACCTGCCCGCCGTGGTCGCGGTGCAGGCGGCCCGCGCGGCGCTGTGGGCGTTCGACCGGGCGGCCGAGGACACCGACGGTGCCGACGAGCCGCGGACCGGGTTCCACTGGTCCGACGACGACCCGCGAACACTGCCACGCGGCAGGCGGCTGGCCGCGGCCGCGGATGCGAGATTGGCACTGGCGGAGCGGCTGGTCGCCCACCCACGGCAGCCCGCGGACCCGACCGCGCTCGGCGCCGACCCGCTACGCGACCCGACGGCGGAGGAACTGGTGTGGCGCTACCACCCCGGTACACCTGACCTGGACACGCACGACGAAGCCGCTGAGCTCGTCAGGGATGCGGTACAGACGTATGAGGACCTGGCCGCCGCGGCGGACCGCTTCGGGCTGGCGGGACAGGAGCGGGCCCGGGACCGGGCGGCCGGCATCGAAGGGCAGCTCCGCCGCTCGGGGTAACGGGACACGATCGGTGCCCGGCGTTGTCCCTGCCCACGCCGGGCACCGAATCGGTCAGGCCTCCGAGCCGGCCGTGTTCTCGTAGTCGCGCCACCACTTCTTGCCCACTTCCGGCAGGGTGCCGATCGGGTCGTAGTAGGGATAGCGGCGGGACAGTGCTTCGGCGTCGTGGGTCTCGATGCCGGTGCGGTAGTTCTTCGTCCAGTACGAGATGCCGCGTTCTACGTCGTAGTCGGCCAGTTGGTTCACCCAGCGCTTGCCGACGTACGGCACGTCGCAGATGATGCGGGGCGTCGCGTAGCCGGGCAGGTAGCCCATGATCGCGTGCTGCAGCTGCTGCGCCTCCCACACGGCCACCCGCCAGTGCTCCGCGTTCGGGATCATGTCGCACATGTAGAAGTAGTACGGCAGGATGTTCGCCTCGCCCTGCAGCGCGAAGCACAGGTCCAGCAGGTCGTCCGGCGTCGCGTTCACGCCACGCATCAGCACGCCCTGGTTGCGGACGTCCCGCACCCCGACCTCGAGCGCCGTGCGGGCGGCCTCCGCCACCAGGGGAGTCACCGACTGGGCGTGGTTGACGTGCGTGTGTATCGCCAGGTTGACGCCGCGCCGCGCGGCCGTCCGCGCCACCCGCTCCAGGCCTTCAACGACCTTGGGCTGCAGCCAGTGCTGCGGAAGGCCGGCGAGCGCCTTCGTCGCGAGGCGGATGTCGCGCACCGTCTCGATGTCCAGCAGGCGCATCAGGAAGTTCTCGAGCTGGTGCCACGGCACGTTCGCCACGTCACCGCCCGACACCACGACGTCGCGCACGCCGGGGGTCTTGCGCAGGTAGTCGATCATCTGGTCCTGGCGGTCGACCGGCTTGAGCGTGAGCTTGTGCTTGTCGACCGACGGCGTCGAGTTGCCGACCAGGTCCATCCGCGTGCAGTGTCCGCAGTACTGCGGACAGGTCGACAGGAGCTCGGCGAGCACCTTGGTGGGGTAACGGTGAGTCAACCCCTCGACGACCCACATCTCCGCCTCGTGCAGCGAGTCCCGCGACGAGTGCGGGTGGTTCGGCCACTCCGGGTCACGGTCGCTCGCCACCGGCATCATGTACCTGCGGACGGGGTCCGCGAGGAACGCCTTCGTCAGGTCGTCCGTGTCGCCGGGCGCCATCGTGTTCAGCATCTGCGGCGGCAGCAGCATCGACATCGTCGCGAGACGCTGCTGGTCGGCGACCAGGTCGTCGTAGAACGAGTCGTCGAGCAGGTCGCCGACCACCGCCCGCAACTGCTTGACGTTCTTGACGCAGTGCACCCGCTGCCACTGCGCGTCCCGCCACTGCGCCTCCGTGATGTGCCGCCAGCCAGGGAACCGGCGCCAGTCCGGCTCGACCAGTTCTCTCCTGGCGTACTCGTACGGTTGCCGTGCGGTCTCGTCCACAGCTTCGGAGACCGTCGTGGCGGCGGTGACCGCGTCATGCACTGCCGTCATCCGTCCTCCTGGTTGCTAGGTTGACGTAAAGATATGCTGCCAGAACGTAGTACAGGCGCAAATCCTACGGAAGAAGGTAGTGCGTGTCTTCTCCATACGGGCTACATCGCGTGCTCGAACCCGTCGGCGTCCTGCCCCAGCAAGCCTGGCGACTGTCGACAGAGGATCGGTCGTGGCCCGATGAAGTCCTGGTGGACGTCGAACGGTTGAACCTCGACGCCGCCTCCTACCGCCAGCTGCGCGAGGAGCACGGCTCACCAGCGGCCGTCCGTGCCGCGGTGCTCGAGATCATCGAGACCCGCGGCAAGATGCACAACCCCGTCACGGGGTCCGGCGGGATGCTCCTCGGCACCGTTCGCGAGGTCGGTCCGTCCTCGCCGCTCGGTCTCAACGAAGGTGACCGGATCGCCACCTTGATCTCGCTCACACTGACCCCGCTGCGCATCGACGACGGCCTCGCCGACTGGGCCGGCGACGGCGAGCAGGTGCCGTGCAAGGGCACCGCCGTGCTCTTCGGAAGATCCATCGCGGCGGTGCTGCCGGCCGATCTGCCGGACGAGCTGTCACTCTCCGTGCTCGACGTGTGCGGCGCACCCGCGTTGACCGACCGGGTCGTCCGCGAGGCCGGTGACCGGTCATCCGTATTGGTCCTCGGTGGCGGCGGCAAGTCCGGCAGCCTCTCGCTGGCCGCGGCACGGCGGGCGGGCGCCGGCAGGCTGGTCGCGCTCGTGCCGACTCAGGGCGAGGCCGACGCCGT
>Ga0272482_10000682_pt1 | contig 10458 bp, 8 predicted proteins | sample RVTome_8_FD_192427 | JGI IMG/M metagenome (GOLD analysis project Ga0272482, IMG submission 192427) | Soil microbial communities from uranium-contaminated site in the Upper Colorado River Basin, Wyoming, United States - RVT160D0 (version 2) ...
GAACTCGCCGTCGGCGATCTCCAGCTCGAGCTCCGACACCGCGGTGACCCCGTTCGGGTACACCTTGGTCATCCTGTCCATCGTGACCGCTGACATGTCCTCGTCCCCCTAACCCTTGACCGAACCTGCGAGCAGACCCCGCACGAAGTAGCGCTGCAGAGCGAAGAACACGGCCAGCGGCACGGCGATCGACACGAACGCCGCCGCCGTGAGCAGGTGCCAATCCTGACCGCGGCTGCCCGACAACGTAGCGAGACGGACGGTCATCGGCGCGTCGTCGGAGCCGATCGACAGGAACGTGCGGGCCACGAGGTAGTCGTTCCAGACCCACAGGAACTGGAAGATGGCGAACGCGGCCAGCGCCGGCACCGACAGCGGGATGACCAGCCGCCAGAAGATCGTGGGGTGGTCGGCACCGTCGATGCGAGCCGCCTCGAACACGTCCCGGGGCAGCGCCGCCATGTAGTTGTGCAGCAGGAAGATCGCCAGCGGCAGGCCGAAGCCGATGTGGGTGAGCCACACCGCGGTGATCGTGCCCTGCAGGTCGAGGTCGGGCAGCAGCGTGATCGTCTCGCCGAAGATCGTGAAGTGCGCCCCGTTGACGTACAGCTGCAGCAGCGGGACCAGGGACATCTGGAACGGCACCGCCAGCATCGCCACGGTGGCCACGAAGAGCCAGTTGCGGCCCTTGAAGTCCATCCAGGCGAAGGCGTACGCCGCGAACGCGGCGATGGCGATAGGGATCACCGTGGCCGGGATCGAGATGGCGAACGAGTTGAGGAAGTGCTGCCACATGTTGGGTGCGTCGCTGGTCGACGACGAGAACACCGACCGGTAGCTCTCCAGCGTGAGCTGGGGATCGCTGAACACCGACCACCAGCCGGAGGTCTTCACCGCGGTCTCGTCGCGGAACGACGACACCAGCAGGCCCAGCGTGGGCAGCGTCCACAGGATGACCAGGCCCCACAGGACGGCGGTGGGCACCGAGCCCAGCAGCCCGTGGAGGCGGCCACCCACACCGGGGCCGCGACGGCCCCCCGTGGTGGTCGGAGTCACGGTGGTGGTGCTCACGCTCGCTCCTCACTCTGCAGCCGCCGCACGTTGAGGACCATGATCGGCAGCACCACGATGAACAACAGGACGGCCAGAGCCGCCCCCCGTCCGTTGTCGCGGTTGACGAACACCTCGCTGAACATGCGGTTGGCGATGACGTCGGTGTCGTGCTCCCCGCCGGTCATCACCTGGACGATGTCGAACACCTTGAGCACGGTGATCATCAGCGTGGTCACCACCACGCCGATCGTCGTGCGGATGTGGGGCAGCGTCACCCGCCAGAAGGACTGGACCTCGCTGGCGCCGTCGACCCTCGCCGCCTCCAGCAGCTCGCCCGGCACTCCCTTGATCGCCGCCGACAGGACGACCATGGCGAAGCCGGTCTGGATCCAGATCATGATGGCGATGAGGAAGAGATCGTTCCAGGGGACCTGACGGATCCAGTCCTGCGGCTCGCCGCCACCGGCCACCCAACCGGCGTTGAGCAGGCCGATCTGGTCCTTCTCGGCCGGAGTGAAGGCGTAGACGAACCGCCAGATCACGCTGGCGCCCACGAAGCTGATCGCCATCGGCATGAAGATCAGCGACTTCGCGATCGACTCGCCCCGGGCCCGGTCGGCCAGCACCGCCACGGCCAGGCCCAGGATCGTGGCGAGCCCGGTGACGAGGAGCAGCCAGAACACGTTGTTCCACACGACACCGGAGAGCGCCCCCAGCGCCGCCAGGACCACCAGGAGGCCGGCCAGCATGAAGCCCATCGTGGGGCCGGGGCCGGTCACGTCGACGTCGGTGCGCCGCGCCCGGGACCACCCGAAGGCCACCAGGGCGGTGACGGCCGCCACGACCAGCGCCAGCAGGAACAGCCTGCTGGTGACGATGTCGCGCCAGCCGTCCACCGAGAACACCGACCGGTTGCCGAACATCCAGTCGTAGTTGTCGAGCCCGGCGCTGTTCTCGCTCCGCTTGTCGCGGAAGCTCAGGTAGACGGTGCGGATCGTCGGCGCCACCAGCGCGACGAACAGGAAGAACAGGGCGGGGGCCAGGAAGATGACCGGCCGCGTCCGGTCGGGGATCCGCCAGATCCGATCGGGCGCCGGTGGTCTTCGCGCCCACACGGACGCGCCCAGCAGGGCGCCGACGACGGCGCCCCCGACGGGCCACAGCGCTCCGCCCTTGAACCAGCCACCGCTGTTGGCGATGACCCCGGCCAGCAGGCCGAGCAGGGCGCCCATGCCGGTGGTGAACACGCGCCACCGCTTCGGCGCCTGGTCCACCAGCAGGTTGATGCCCACGAAACCGGCGAGGACCACCGCGATGACGAGCACCACGGTGATCAACGTGTCGACGAGTTCTCCCATGTCCCCTCCCCCGAGTGGTGAGGGAGGTACCCATTCGGGTACCTCCCTCAATCAGCTAGTTGTCTCGGGTCTTTCCGTGGTACCCGATCACTCGGACGGCCAGCTGGACTCCACCTCGGCGAACGCTTCCTCCACGGAGGCCGAACCGGCGACGATGTCGACCGCGGCGCTCCAGAAGGTGCCGGAGCCCACGGCGCCCGGCATCAGGTCGGAGGCGTCGAACCGCACGGGCTCGGCGTCGGCCAGGATCTGCCCGAACGTCTGGTCCAGCTCGCTGGTGTAGAGGCTGGTGTCGACGTTCTTGTTCGGGGAGAGGTAGCCACCGATCTCGTTGCCGGCCCGGCTGTTGCCGAACTCGGGCGAGGCGATGTACTTCATGACCTCCATCACCTCGGGACGGTCGGCGAACGCCGAGGCGTAGATGCCGCCCGACAGGGTGATGTTGGGGTTCTCCTCCGAGCCCGGCAGGTAGAAGGCGTTGACGTCGCCGTCCTCGCCAAGCGTGTAGTCGGCATCGGTGAAGTTGGAGCCGTAGAAGTTGCCCTGGCGGTGCATCATGCAGTCGCCCTCGGGCAGGCCGAGGCCCGCCTCGGCGAACGGCGTGGCACCGATGTTCTGCAGGCCACCGAAGACCATGCCCTCGGTCGACCACAGGTCGTAGACGGCCTGGGCCGACTCCACGATCGCCGGGTCGTCGAAGGGGATCTCGTGGTTGACCCACTGGTCGTAGACCTCGGGGCCCTGCAGGCGGAGCACGAACTCCTCGACCCAGTCGGTCATCGGCCAGCCGGTGGCGTCGTCGGAGCCGATGCCCACGCAGAACGCCGTGTTGCCGTCGGCGACCATCGTGTCGGCCAGCGCCAGGAAGTCCTCGAAGGTCTCGGGGATCTCGTAGCCGTTCTCCTCGAAGGCCGCCGGGCTGTACCAGACCACGCTCTTCAGGTCGGCCTTGGCCGGGATGGCCAGGACGTCGCCGTCGATGGTGGCGAACTCGGTCCAGCCAGGGTCGATGTTCTCGTCGACCACCGACAGCACGTCGTCGGTGAGCGGGGCGAGATCACCCGCGAAGTCCTTGATCTTCCCGGGCTGCGGGAACATGGCGATGTCCGGCGGGTTGCCGGCGTCGACCTGCGGGCCGACCTCTGTCTCGAAGCTCCGGGAGCCGGTGACCTCGACGGTGATGCCGGTCTCCTCGGTCAACGCCTCGAAGGCGTCCTGCAGGCTCTGCTGCTCGAACTCCACCTCGGGGCCGAAGACCGAGACGGTGGTGCCGTCGAGGTCCTCACCGCCACCACCTTCGTTGTCGCTGCCCTCGTCGGTGGACTCGTCGTCGGCGTCGTCCTCGTCGTCGGCACACGCCGACGCCGCCGTCATCGTCAGGGCGAGGCCGAGCGCCATAGCCGCCCGCCACCGCCGGTTTCGCTGTCGTGTCATTGTCGGGTACTCCCCCTGTATTTGCTGGAACAAATCCGACCGCCAAGACCCCAGAAACGCTTACCCCTTTCCCCGTACCCCATCCGGTGCGGGGCCTGTCGTGCTTCTGACGATCAGGTCGAGCTCGAGCTCGTCGTGGCTGTTGCCCACCGAGCCCTCGGCACCCAGCGCTTCGAGCAGCCGGGCGGCGGCGCGGCGGCCGCTCTCGTAGAGCGGCTGGCGCACGGTGGTGAGGCCCACGTAGCTGGAGACCTCGATGTCGTCGAAGCCCACCACCGAGATGTCGTCGGGGGCGCGCAGGCCGGCCGACCGCACCGCCTCCAACACACCCAGCGCCTGGGTGTCCGACGCCGCGAACACCGCGGTGGGGCGATCGGCCCGCAGCGCCAGCAGTTCCTCGGTGCGGCGGCGGGCGATGCTGCGGACGTGGGGGCCGTGGCGGATCAGCTCGGGGCGCACCTCGACGCCCGCGGCCTCCAGCGTGGCCCGGTAGCCCTGCTCACGCTCGGCGCTCGACACGAACCCCAGCGGGTTGGCGGGGTCGTCGCCCAGGAAGGCGATGCGCTCGTGGCCCAGGGCCAGCAGGTGGCGGGTGGCGATGCGGCCGCCCTCGACGTCGTCGGTCACGACCGTCGACGTCACGTGGCGGGCCCGGTCGTCGCGCACCCGGGCGTCGAGCAGCACCACCGGCACACCCGCCGCGGCCAGGCGCTCGAGGTCGCTGCTCGGCGGCGGCAGCGACATCACGAGGAGCCCATCGGCCCGGTCGCGGCGGGTGAGCGCGGCGAAGTGCTCGTCACGGTGGACGGGCGACTCGACGTTGAACAGGACGAGGTCGTAGCGGCTGGTGTCGAGCTCGGCGACGACGCCACGGAGCCGCTCGACGGCCGAGGCGTGGGTGAAGAACGGCACGACCACGCCGACGGTCTGGCAGCGACCGCGGGACAGGCCGCGGGCCATGGGGTTGGGGCGGTAGTCGAGCGCCTCGATGGCGGCCAGCACCCGGGTGCGGGTGGCCTTGCTCACCTGGGGGCTGTCGTTGAGGACCCGGGACACGGTGCCCGCACCCACGCCGGCCTTGGCCGCGACGTCGGCGATCGTCACCATCGGTCCCCCCTTCCGTCCCCCGTGGAAGCGCTTCCACGCCTGTCACCGCAACGTAAGTCGCAATGGAGGGAATGTCAATGGAATCGCTTCCAGAGGTTCACGATCAGCCGGGACGGATGAGCGAGTAGATGCAGCTGCTGCGCCACTGCCCGCCGCGGAAGATGACCTCGCGCATCACGCCCTCCTTCTCGAAGCCGGCCTTCTCCAGCGCCCGCTGCTCCCGGACGTTGTCGACCTCGGTGAACGCCTCGATCCGGTGGGCCGGCGTGTGCGTGAACACGTACTCGACCAGCAGCCGCTGGGCCGTCGCGCCCACGCCTTGCCCCCGGTGCTCGGGCAGCAGGATGATCCCGATCTCGTACACCAGGGCCTTGCCGAGGCTGTAGGTGCGGTCCTTCCAGCTGACGATCCCGGCGCACGCGTCGTCGCCCCGGGCCACCGCCAGCTCCGAGTGCTCGCCCCCCAGCCAACCGTCCTCCTCCCAGCGACGTCGGAACGCCTTGGGGTCCCGGAAGCCGGCCCACTGGAACTCGCTGGCCGACTCGGGATCGAGCCAGAACCGGTCGAGCGCGTCGAGGTCGTCTTCCCGGATCGGTCGAAGGATCACGTCATCCATGCGGCCAAGTCTGCCCACGGTGCGCCGCCGGCCGCCGTGCGGTGCATCTACCGTGGCAACCCCGGCCCCGGCCCCGAGGAGCAGACCCCCCGATGGACGAGATCACCCGACTGGCGCGGCCCGACATCCTCGCCATGCACCCGTACAGCTCGGCCCGCACCGAGGGCGAGCAGCGGATGGAGGTGTTCCTCGACGCCAACGAGAACCCCTACCGGCCACATCCGGGCGACGCCACCACCGAGGGCCTCAACCGCTACCCCGAGCCCCAGCCGGCCCACCTGCTCGACCTGTTCGCCGCCCACTACCGGGTGGGCCGCGACCGGCTGCTCGTCACCCGGGGCGCGGACGAGGCCATCGACCTGCTGGTGCGGGCCTTCTGCCGGGCCGAGCACGACAGCATCGTGATCAACACGCCGGCGTTCGCCATGTACGAGGTGGCCGCCGCGGTGCAGGGCGCCGCCGTGCGCCCGGTGCCGCTGGTCGCCACCGAGGCGGGCCGCTTCGAGCTCGACGTCGCCGCCATCGTGTCGACCGCCCGGGGCGAGCCCGGGACCGCGACCGGGCCCACGGCGCAAGCGCCGGCGAAACTGATCTTCGTCTGCACGCCCAACAACCCGACCGGGGGCCTGGCCCGGCGCGACGACGTGCTGGCCGTCGCCGACGAGCTGCTCGGCGAGGCGCTGGTGGTGGCCGACGAGACCTACGTCGACTTCTCCGGCCACCCGTCGCTGGCCGCCGAGATCCACGCCCACCCCAACCTGGTGGTCCTGCGCACCCTGTCCAAGGAGTACAGCCTGGCCGGCGAGCGCTGCGGGGTGACCGTCGCCCACCCGGCGGCCATCGGCGTGCTGGGGCGCATCCTGGCCCCCTATCCGCTGACCCAGTCGGCGATCCGGGCGGTCACGCTGGCCCTGTCGCCGCCGGGGCTGGCCCGGGCCCGCGACCACATCCGGCTGCTGCTCCAGGAGCGGGCCGTGGTCGAGGACGTGCTGCGGGCGTCGCCGGGCACCGAGCGGGTGTTCCCCAGCGACGCCAACTTCCTTCTGGTCCGCACCCCCGACCCCGCCCGCCTCATGGCCACCACGGCGGCGGCCGGCGTGAAGATCCGCGACCGCAGCTCGGTCCCCGGCATCGAGGGGTGCGTCCGCATCTCGATCGGCACCCCCGACGAGAACCAACGCCTCCTCGACGCCTTCGCCAAGTACGCGGCGTCGCTCAGCCCGAGCTAGAGCGTGCGCGGACAGGTCCACCCGATCTCGGGTTGCGGTGCTGCCCTGCCGGGAGGCCTCGCTGTGGAGCGGTGTCCGGCCGCCAAATCGCGGACTCTTGGGGCTGCACGGACGCCCGACCTGCTCGGCCGCTCAGCCGAGGAAGCTCAGGCGGACCTCGCGGGTGGGGTTGTCGACGTTGGTGTCGACGAGGACGATCGACTGCCACGTGCCGAGCATCAGGCGACCACCCAGGACCGGGACCGTCAGGCTCGGGGCCACCAGGGCCGGCAGGACGTGGTCGGCGCCGTGGCCGTGCGACCCGTGGCGGTGCTGCCAGCGGTCGTCGCGGGGCACCAGGCTGTCGAGCAGCAGGAGCAGGTCGTCGTCGCTGCCCGCCCCCGTCTCGAGGATGGCCACGCCGGCGGTGGCGTGGGGCACGAACACCGACAGCAGCCCACCGCCCTTGCCCCGGCAGAAGTCGGCGGCGGCATCGGTGAGGTCGACCACGTTCGGCCGGTCCCCGGTCTCGAACGTGAGCACGGTGCTCTCCATCCGCGCACCGTACCCCGGGTACCCTCGCCATCCGTGCTGGACGCCGACCGTGACGGGAACGTGCTCGTCACCGTGCACGTGCAGCCGGGGGCGCGGCAGAACGAGGTGGTCGGGCCCCACGGCGACGCGCTGAAGGTGCGGGTGACGGCGCCGCCGGTCGACGGGAAGGCCAACCGGGCCGTGATCGCCCTGCTGGCCGACGTCCTGGGGGTGCCGCCCGGCCACGTCGAGGTGGTGGCCGGCGCCTCCCAGCGCCGCAAGCGCCTCCGCGTCCAGGGCGTCACCCTGGAGCGGGCCAGAACGAAGCTGGGTGGCTGACGGCTGCTCTGCAGCCACCAGCCACCCAAGTTCGGTACTACGTGGGGCTCAGGCTTCCTTGACGTCCTCGGACGACGGGAGGCCGACGACGGCGGCGAGGTCGCGGGCACCGTCGCCCGGGCCGTCGCCCTCCTGGTTGGCCTCGTAGGTGCCGGTGAGCCACTCGGCCAGCCCCTGCTCCTCCTTCTCGGAGGACCAGTAGGCCATCGGCTGGTACTCGGGGGCCTTCGTACCGATGTCTCGGTAGACCTCCATGCCCGTGCCGGCCGGGATCAGCTTGCCGATGATGATGTTCTCCTTCAGGCCGTTGAGCCCGTCGGACTTCGACTCGATGGCCGCCTCGGTGAGCACCCGGGTGGTCTCCTGGAAGGAGGCAGCCGAGAGCCACGACTCGGTGGCCAGCGACGCCTTGGTGATGCCCATCATGACCGGGCGACCCTCGGCCGGGGTCTTGCCCTCCTGGACCAGCACCTTGTTCTCGTCGGTGTAGGCCTTGGAGTCGGCGGTCTCGCCGGGCAGGAAGCGGCTGTCGCCGGGCTCCTGCACGACGACCCGGCGGGTCATCTGGCGCACGATCAGCTCGATGTGCTTGTCGTGGATGGACACGCCCTGGTCGCGGTACACGCGCTGGACCTCGATCACCAGGTACTGCTGGGTCTCCCGCACACCGCGGATCTCCAGCAGCTCCTTCGGGTCGCGAGGGCCGTCGACGATGGGATCGCCGGCCTGGATCTCCTTGCCGTCGGTCACCTCGAGACGGGCCAACGACGGCACGGTGTAGGCGTGCTCGGCGCCGTCGTCGGCGACGACGGTGATGACCCGGCCCTTGCCCTCGTCCTCGGCGATGCGCACGACGCCCGAGATGTGCGACAGCGTGGCCTTGCCCTTGGGCGACCGCGCCTCGAACAGCTCGACGACTCGGGGCAGACCGCCGGCGATGTCGGTACCGGCGATACCACCGGTGTGGAACGTCCGCATCGTCAGCTGGGTGCCCGGCTCACCGATGGACTGGGCGGCGATGACACCGACCGCCTCGCCCATCTCGATGGTCTTGCCGGTGGCCAGCGAACGGCCGTAGCACCGGGCGCACACGCCGAAGTCGGCCTGGCAGGTGAGGACCGACCGGACCCGCACCCGCTCGACCTTGGGGTCGTCGCGGAGCGCATCCATGATGAAGTCGTCGATCTCGGTACCGGCCGACACCGTCTGCCCCGCGAAGTCCTCGTGGGGGTTCTCGGGCGAGAGCTCCACGTCGACGGCCAGCGTGCGACCGAAGATGCGGGTCTCCAGGTAGGTGCGCTTGCCCGCCTGGTCGGGACCGATGTCCTCGACCCACAGCCCGCGGACCGGCTCGCCTTCCTTCTGGCAGTCCATCTCCCGGATGATCAGCTCCTGGGCCACGTCGACGAGTCGACGGGTCAGGTAGCCCGAGTCGGCGGTCCGCAGCGCGGTGTCGACCAGGCCCTTCCGGGCGCCCGGCGTGGCGATGAAGTACTCCAGCATCGACAGGCCTTCACGGAAGTTCGACTTGATCGGCCGGGGGATCATGTCGCCTCGGGGGTTGGCCACGAGGCCTCGCATGCCCGCGATCTGGCGGACCTGCATCATGTTCCCTCGGGCACCCGAGCCCACCATCATGTCGATGGGGTTGAACTGGGCCTCCTTGAGGCCCTTCTCCATCTCGTTGCGGACCTCGTCGGTGGCGTTGGTCCAGATCTCCACTTCCTTCTGGCGCCGCTCACCGTCGGTGATGATGCCCCGTCGGAACTGGGTCTCGACCTTCTCGGCTTCCTTCTCGTAGCGCTCGAGGATGGCCTTCTTCGACTCGGGGGTCTTGACGTCCTCGATCGAGATCGTCAGGCCCGAGCGAGCCGCGTACAGGAAGCACAGGTCCTTGAGCTGGTCGAGGCTGCGCTGGACGACGGCCTTCGGGTACTCGTTGGCGAGCTTGTCGACGATCTCGCCCATGTCCTTCTTCTTGACCTCGCGGTTCACGAAGCCGAAGCCGAGGGGCAGGGTGCGGTTGAAGAAGTGCCGGCCGACGGTGGCGTCGCGGTAGATCGGCTTGGCCGACTCCAGGTCGGCCGGGTCGCGCAGGGCGGCCTCGACCTCTTCCCGGATCTCGCGCTTGGACAGCCGCAGCTTCACCATGGCGTGCAGGTGCACGTCGCCGGCGTCGTGCGCCCGCTCCAGCGAGGCCCGGTTGCCGAACACCTTGCCCTCACCCGGCGCACCGATCACGTGGGCGGTCAGGTAGAAGGCGCCGATCACCATGTCCTGGGTCGGCGTGACCAGCGGGCGGCCGTGGGCCGGGCTGAGCACGTTGTTCGCCGACAGCATGAGGACCCGGCTCTCGGCCTGGGCCTCCGCCGACAGCGGCAGGTGGACGGCCATCTGGTCGCCGTCGAAGTCGGCGTTGAAGGCGGTGCACACCAGCGGGTGGATCTGGATGGCCTTGCCCTCGACCAGCACCGGCTCGAACGCCTGGATGCCGAGGCGGTGCAGCGTGGGGGCACGGTTGAGGAGCACCGGGTGCTCCTTGATGACCTCTTCGAGGACGTCCCACACCTGTGGGCGACGGCGCTCGACCATCCGCTTGGCCGACTTGATGTTCTGGGCCAGCTCGCGGTCGACCAGGGCCTTCATGACGAACGGCTTGAACAGCTCGAGCGCCATCAGCTTGGGCAGGCCGCACTGGTGCAGCTTGAGCGTCGGGCCGACCACGATGACCGAACGGCCGGAGTAGTCGACGCGCTTGCCCAGCAGGTTCTGGCGGAACCGGCCCTGCTTGCCCTTGAGCATGTCGGAC
>Ga0272482_10000683_pt1 | contig 10453 bp, 7 predicted proteins | sample RVTome_8_FD_192427 | JGI IMG/M metagenome (GOLD analysis project Ga0272482, IMG submission 192427) | Soil microbial communities from uranium-contaminated site in the Upper Colorado River Basin, Wyoming, United States - RVT160D0 (version 2) ...
CTCGACGTCCTCCCGAGGAACCCGCCGCCCCCACTCAGCGGCCTCCTCGACCGAGGAGGCCTCGATCAACCAGAACCCAGCGGAAACATCCCCAGCCAAGAGAACCCCGGCGCCGACAAGCTCCCGGTGATAAGCAACAAGAGAATCATCCCCACCACCGACGAGAATCAAGAACCGCATACAGCACTCCAACCCGCAACGACCCAGTCACAAGCACGTCGAAGCAGGTCACGGCAAATCGACAGCTGGGCCGCAAAGGGGGTGCCTCGGCTGTCCTAGCGCCGACTCATCTGGCACGCTGGGACCCGTGTTGCGGCTTGCAGGTGCACGGCTGCTCGACGAACGGGACAGACTGGCTGTGCGCGCGATGCTCATGGCGGATCCCGTCGCGTCGTGCATGGTCGCGTCCAGGGTCGAGAACCTCGGCATGGATCCCTGGCGGTTGGGCGGCGAGCTCTGGGGCTGTGAGCCCCGCGGGTTCCGCGGCGGCCGCCTCGACTCGCTGTGTTTCGCCGGGTCGAACCTCATCCCCTTGCAGGGCAACCGGTCGGCGCTGCGGGCGTTCGCGGACCGGGCGCTGCGGCGGCGGCGGATGTGCTCGTCCGTCGTCGGGCCAGCCGAGCAGGTCATGGGCCTGTGGGCGGAGCTGGAGCTGGACTGGGGCCCGGCCCGCGAGGTGCGGGACGACCAGCCGCTGATGTCGACCGGCAAGGTGCCGACGATCGCTCCGGACCAACTGGTTCGTCCAGTTCGTCCGGACGAACTGGAACGTTACCTACCCGCGGCGATCGCCATGTTCATCGAGGAGGTCGGCGTCGATCCCCGCGCGGGTGACGGTGGCGCGAGCTACCGCGCGCGGGTCGCCGAGCTGATCGCCGCCGGCCGCGCGTTCGCCCGGTTCGAGGGCGGTGAGGTGGTGTTCAAGGCGGAGATCGGCGCGTTGTCGGCGTCGGTCGGGCAGATCCAGGGCGTCTGGGTGCACCCGGACCGCCGCGGTCACGGCCTCGGCTCGGCCGGCACCGCCGCCGTGGTGGACCGGCTCGTGCGTGGGCTCGGCCGGACCGCGAGCCTGTATGTCAACGCGTACAACGCGGTCGCCCAGTCGGCATACCGGCGTATTGGTTTCACTCGGGTGGGTCAGTACGCCACGGTTCTCTTCTGAGGATCCGGCATACTCGCCGAGGTGCGCGTATCCCGTCTCGCTGTCGTGCTCGTCCTGATCGTCCCGCTGGCCGGGTGCGGCGTGTTCGGCTCCGACCCGACGCCGGAGGACACCGCCGGCGCCTTCGTCACGGCACTCGCCAGGGGCGACATGGCGGCCGCCGCCAAGGAGACCGACTCGGCCGACTCCGCGAAGGCGCAGCTCGACCAGGTGCGCAAGGCGCTGGAGCCCAAGAAGGTCCGCGCGCAGGTCGAGGAGGTCACGCAGGCGGACGGCGCGCCGACCGCGAACGCCGCCTACACGATCACCTGGGACCTCGGCGGCAACCGGCAGTGGACCTACGAGGCGCACTTCGAGGTCCGCAGCATCGACGACGTGTGGAAGGTGCACTGGGCGCCGACGGTCATCCACCCGAAGCTCGCGCAGCAGCAGTCGATCGCCGTGCAGGGGCAGCAGCCGGAGCTGGCGCCGGTGCTGGACCGGGACGGCAACGCGCTGCTGTCGCCCAGTCAGGTGATCTCGGTGTTGCTGGAGAAGGACAAGGCCGGCGACGTGAACGCGGTGGCCGGGGCGCTCGCGACCAACCTGTCCGGTATCGACAACACGATCACGCAGGCGTCGATCCTTGCCGGCGTGAACAAGACGCCCGCCGGGCAGCCCTACCAGGTGGTCGCACTCCGCCAGACCGACTACGACGTGGTCAAGCCCCGGATCTACGACCTGCCCGGCGTCCGCTTCACGTCCTCGCCACGGCTGCTCGCCGCCGACAAGAAGCTCGCACCGACCGTGCTGCCCGGCATCCGCAAGGTGGTCGAGGAGGACCTGACCGGCAAGGCCGGCTGGCGGGTGATCACGATCGACACGTCCGGCGCCGAGGTGGAGGAGCTGTACGCGAAGGCGGCGGAGCCGGCGAAGGCCGCGGTCGTCACGCTGAGCACGGCGACGCAGAACGCGGCGCAGGCGGCGATCGCCGCGGAGCCGACGCCGTCGATGATCGTCGCGATGCAGCCGTCGACGGGGGAGCTGCTCGCGGTGGCGCAGAACGCGCCAGCCGACGCGCAGGGCCCGGTCGCGCTGATGGGCCGCTACCCGCCCGGCTCGACGTTCAAGATCGCGACGGCGACCGCGGCGCTGTCGGCGGGCAAGGTCGCCAACGCGACGCCGGTCGGCTGCCCGGCGGCGATCACGATCGACGGCCGCGAGATCCCGAACTCCGGCCGGTTCGACAAGGGCACGATCCCGCTGTCGAGTGCGTTCGCGTTCTCGTGCAACACGACGTTCGCGCAGCTCGCGTCGCAGATGGGCCCGAGCGAGCTGACGAACGCGGCCCGCAGCCTCGGGCTCGGCGTCGACTTCGTGATGCCGGGCGCGACGACGGTCACCGGTTCGGTGCCGCCCGCGACGAACATCGTGGAGCGGGCGGAGGACGGGTTCGGGCAGGGGAAGGTGGTCGCGAGCCCGTTCGGGCTGGCGCTGATGGTGTCGACGATCGCGAACGGCACGATGCCGACCCCGACCCTGCTACGCGACACGACGACGAAGGTCGACAAGGCGCCGGCCGAGGTGACGCCGCAGGTGCTCACCGGCGTGCGGGACATGATGCTGGAGATGGTGACGCTCACGCCCACTCTCGCCCCCTACGCTGGGTTGCACGGCAAGACCGGCACCGCCCAGTTCGGTGACGGCACCCACTCACACGGGTGGTTCGTCGCGTACCAGGGCGATCTGGCGTTCGCGGTGCTCCTGACCGACGCCGGCACCTCCGGCAAGGCAGTGGCGGCCGCGGCCAGGTTCCTCGCAGCGCTGTCCTAGGGTGGTGTCATGCCTGTTCGCGCCCCGTTGAAGTCCGGTGTCCAGTCGCCGCGTCGTCAGGTCCCGTCGACCATCGCGCGGCCGGAGTACGTGGACAAGCCGGCGCCCAAGCGCAACGTCGAGCCGTGGGTGCAGACGGCCGAAACCATCGAGGCGATGCGGGTCGCCGGCCGGATAGCGGCACAGGCACTGGCCGAGGGCGGCAAGGCGGTCAAACCAGGCGCCACAACTGATGACATCGACGCCGTCATCCACGAGTTCCTCCTGGACAACCGCGCGTACCCCTCCACGCTGGGTTACCGCGGCTTCCCCAAGTCGTGTTGCACATCCCTCAACGAGGTGATCTGCCACGGCATCCCGGACACCACCCGCATCGAAGACGGCGACATCGTCAACATCGATGTCACGGCCTTCATCGGCGGCGTCCACGGCGACACCAACGCCACCTTCCTGGCCGGTGACGTCGCCGAGGAGGTCCAGCAGCTGGTCGAACGCACCCACGAGGCGACGATGCGCGCCATCAAGGCGGTGCGCCCCGGCCGCGCGCTGAACGTCATCGGCCGGGTGATCGAGTCGTACGCCAAGCGTTTCGAGTACGGCGTGGTCCGCGACTTCACCGGCCACGGCATCGGCCGCGCCTTCCACAGCGGGCTGGTCATCCTCCACTACGAGGAGCCCAAGGTGGACACGATGATCGAGAAGGGCATGACCTTCACCATCGAGCCCATGATCACCCTTGGCGGCATCGACTACGACATCTGGCCGGACGGCTGGACTGTCACCACGAAGGACAAGAGCTGGACCGCCCAGTTCGAACACACCCTCGTGGTGACGGACAACGGCGCGGAAATCCTGACCCTGCCCTGACCGGTTGCCACAGGGCTTGGCCTCCGGCCCCGGTTTCGAGCCTCTCATGGGGCACTGACAGAACCGGCGCGGCTGGAGAGGTTGTCCACAATCCCGCGGCGGCGCCAGTCGGCATCCACAAGCGACGCGGGAAGCGCCGAGACTGTCGTGCTCACCGTTAGGCTGGATTCCGGGGGCCGGCGGCCGCCCTCAGCACCTCGAGCACAGCCTCCGCCACCGGCCCAGGGTCGGTAGCCGGCGCCAAGTGGTGCGTGTTCAACCGCCGCACCGGCCAGCCCAGTGACGCGGCCTCGTCCGCGTCCGCCGCGTAGGCCGACGACAGCTGCACGTACCCCGCCGCCCCGGCCCACTCCACCTCCGGCCGCTCCTCCTTCAAAAACGCGATCGGCACCTCGGGGGCCTCGTCGGCGATCTCCGCCCGCAGCACCGGGTCCGGCACCAGTTGCTCCAGGGGGTCGGGGGTGAACCAGCGTTGCCAGCGTGGCAGCTGGCCCTCCCGGGACATCGCCCGCAGTTGGGCGTACAGCTCGGCCGGCACCGTGTCTCGCCAGGAGCGGCCTGGGGTCGGGAGGCCGGCGTCGACGTACACCAAGCCGGTCACCGCTTCCTCCAGGGCGTCGGCGAAGGCTGGGAGGAGGGGGCCCGCGCCGCTGTGACCGACCAGCACGACCGGGCCGTCCAGTAGTTCCTCGCTCATGGCGTCGGCGAAGGCGCCGAGTAGCACCTGGTGCACCGGGGGTGCGACCACCGACGGGCGCAGATCCAGCAGTACCGCCGGGTGACCCAGTGCCGCCAGGGCGTCAGCTAGAGGCCGGAGGCTCGCCGGGCCGAGGAACGGGCTGTGCACCAGTACGGCGGTGACGGGGGTGGCGGGCATGACCGCGATGATGGCAGGTGTGACGGACGGAGCGAAGATGCGGGGAGCGCTGCTGGTCGCCGGCACGTCGTCGGACGCTGGCAAGAGCGTGTTGGTCGCGGGGATCTGCCGGTGGCTCGCGCGGCAGGGGGTGCGGGTCGCGCCGTTCAAGGCGCAGAACATGTCCAACAACTCGGCGGTCACCGTCGAGGGCGGGGAGATCGGGCGCGCGCAGGCGATGCAGGCCGCTGCCTGCGGGCTCGCGCCCAGTGTCCGGTTCAACCCGGTGCTGTTGAAGCCCGGCTCGGACCACAGTTCGCAGGTGGTGCTGCTCGGTAAGCCCGTCGGCACGTTGCGCGACTACCGGGACCGCGACTTCGCCGGCACCGTTCTGTCTACTTTGGACGAACTGCGGGCCGACTTCGACGTCGTCATCGCCGAGGGGGCCGGGTCACCGGCCGAGGTCAACCTGCGCGCCCGCGACATCGCCAACATGGGGCTCGCGCGTGCGGCGGACCTGCCCGTGCTCGTCGTCGGCGACATCGATCGCGGCGGGGTGCTCGCGCACCTCTTCGGCACGCTCGCCGTCCTCGAGCCGGCCGACCAGCACCTCGTCCGGGCCTTCGTGATCAACAAGTTCCGCGGCGACGAATCCCTGCTGCGGCCGGGACTCGACTGGCTCACCGCGCGGACCGGCCGGCCAGTGCTCGGCGTCCTGCCGTGGCGCGAGGAACTCTGGCTCGACGCCGAGGACTCGTTGTCCTACGCGGCCGACGGCGTCGTCGGCAGGCCGCGGCCGCCGGTGGGGGAGCAGTGGCTGCGGGTCGCCGTCGTGCGCCTTCCCCGTATCTCCAACGCGACCGACGTCGAGGCGCTCGCCTGCGAGCCGGGTGTCGCCGTCCGGTTCGTCACCGACCCGTCCCGGCTGGTGGACGCGGACCTGATCGTGGTGCCCGGTTCCAAGTCCACTGTGGATGATTTGGCCTGGTTGCGGGACAGGGGTTTCGCCGAGGCGATAACCACCAGTGCCAAACCGGTGCTCGGAATCTGCGGCGGGTTCCAGATGCTGGGTAAATCCCTTGTGGACAATGTGGAGTCCGGAAAAGGCACTGTGGCGGGGCTCGGGCTGCTCGATCTCGACATCGAATTCGCGCCCGAGAAGACCCTCGCTCGGCCGGCCGGCACCGCATGGGGGTATCCGGTCGCCGGGTACGAGATCCACCACGGGCAGGTCGTCCGGCAGGCGACCCCGGGCCTCGTCGAGCTGTCCGACGGTTCACCCGAAGGAGCGATGGTCGATCGGGTGATTGGCACGCACTGGCACGGTCTCCTTGACAACGACGGCTTCCGGCGCGCCTTCCTGGCGTGGGCGGCGGAGCGGGCAGGTCGAAAATTATTCACGGTCGCCCCGGACACGTCCGTCGTCGCTGCTCGCGCCGCGCAATTGGATCTAATCGGCGATCTGGTCGCGGATCACCTGAACACCGAGGCGCTGGAAACGTTGATCACGAATGGCGCCGGCGACAGGTTGCCCACCCTCGCGGTTGGTCCGGTCAATTGGGACGGAGCGAACCCCACCTAAAGTCCTGAAGTTGCCACAGTCAGAAAATTAATCACTGATTTTGTTCCCCCGCACGGGGTACCTCGCTATAGTCCGCCGGGTGTCGCGATCCAGTCACTCTGCGCTTACGGGGGCCAGTGGCAACTTCGGGTTCGTGAAGCGCGCCGTGGCGACGCTCTCCGGCCTGCGCCATTGGCGTGTGCAGTGGAAGCTCGTCGTGGTCGTCGTCGGCCCGACCCTCGTCGCCATCGCCCTCGCCATCAGCAGTGCGTTCAGCTCCTGGTCGTCCGTCGCCGACTACGGCAAGGCGGCCGACCTCGTGCGCGTCAACCACCAGATCAACGCCCTGGTCGACGCGCTGCAGCAGGAGCGGGACGTCACCGCCGTCTTCGTCGCGTCCGGCCGGGAGGTCGACGGCGCCGAGGTGGACCGGGCGAGAGCCGACGTCGACAGTGCCATCGACGACTACCGAGGCGCGATCGGCGAGATCGACACCAGCGACGTCGGCAGCCTCGGCACCGACATCCGGCGCGCCGACGACGCCTTGCGGGGCCTGGACTTCGTGCGGGACGCGGTCACGAACGCGAGCCTGACCGAGGGCGCGATCCGCGCCACCTACACCGACACGATCGCGAAGCTGTTCGTGCTGGTGATCTTCGACCCGGCCGGCACCAACTCCGAGATGGCGGGCGACCTGCGGGTGCTCGGCGACATCTTCCTGATCAAGGAACACGCCAGCCAGGCCCGCGCCGAGCTCGGCGCGATCGTCGCCACCGGCGGCTTCACCATCGGCAAGCTCCAGGACTTCACCGGCATCCTCGCCAGGCAGCGCGCCGCGGTCGACGCGTTCCAGGTGGACGCGTCCGACGCGCAGCGCACCCTTTACGCCAACGCCGTGCAGGGTGTCGCGGTCTCCCGCGTGCAGACCGACCAGACCGCCGCGGTCGAGCAGGCGACGGCGGAGCGCCTCACGATCGACCCGACGGCCTCGTTCGCCGCCGGCACCGAGAAGCTCGAACTGCTGCGCACCGCGCAGACCCAGCTGCTGGACGGCGCGATCGCCGACGTGGACACCTTCCACGACGACGCGCTCTGGTCGGCGTGGGTGGCGATCGGCACGCTCGCGCTCGTCGTCCTGCTCGCGGTCGTCGTGTCCACGGCGGTCGCGCGCTCGATGTCCCGGTCGCTGCGCAGGCTGCGCCGCTCCGCGCTGCACGTCGCGGAGGACTGGCTGCCCGAGATCACCGAACGCCTGCGGCTCACCAACGTCGAGGCGATGGCCGAGGTGCACGTCGCCCGGGTCGACCTGGACGCGGAGGACGAGATCGGCGAGGTGGCGCGTGCGTTCGACGCCATCGCGGCGGCCTGTGCCCGGCTCGTCCGCGAGCAGGCCGAGCTGCGTGGCTCGATGAACTCCGGGTTCATCAACCTGGCCCGCCGCAACCAGCTCTGCGCGGAACGGATCCTGCGTGCGCTCGACGAGTGGGAGCAGGACGAGCTGGACACCGAGCGGCTGCAGAAGCTGTTCGTCATCGACCACCTCGCGACCCGCATGCGCCGCACGGACGACAGCCTCATGGTCATCGCGGGCGCGCAGACGATCACCAAGCGCACCGGGCCCCGGTCGCTCGACGACGTGGTCGGCGCCGCGCTGTCCGAGGTGGAGCACTACACCAGGGTCGTGCGCAGGGTGGCAGGCGACGGGGTCGTCGTGGTCGGCCACGCGGTGCCCGACGTGGTGCACCTGCTGTCCGAGCTGCTCGACAACGCGACCACGTTCTCCCCGCCGACGAGCCAGGTCACGGTCGCGTTCATGCGCACGCCGACCCACCCCGGCGCGGTCGTCGTGCTGGTCCGCGACCACGGCGTCGGCCTGTCGCCGGAGCGGATCGCGGAGCTGAACCACCGGATCATCTCCCCGGAGGCGATCGACGGCTCGATGGTGCGCAGCATGGGCCTGATCGTGGTCGGCAGGCTCGCCGCGCGGCACCGGATCTCGGTGCGGCTCGGCCCGACCGAGGGCGGTGGCGTCACCGCGACCGTCGTGCTGCCGCAGAGCATCCTGCAGGGCGACCAGCAGCCAGCGCAGGACTGGCAGCGGATGCCGCAGACGGCACCGGCACGGCGCAGCGACCCCTACCGCACGCAGTCCGGCCAGCAGTCGGGGGCCTGGACCGTGCCGCCGCAGCCCACCGCACCCCCGCCGCCCGCGCCGGCCCCCGCCCCGCACGTGGTGAGCGGCTACATGACGCAGCAGCAGGATGTCAGCGGCACGGCCGAGATCGCGCCGCTGGTGCCCGGCAAGTCGCTCACGCTGCAGGACGCGATGGCGATGCGCCGCCACCAGCGCCGACAGCGGACCAACCCGTACGACAACTGATCAATCTCGTTTCGTGCTGATTTTCTCGGCCCTGCATAGGAGTTGATGTGTTCAAGCGTGTGTCGGCCAGAAGCGGTCGCATCCTCGCCGTCGTCGCGGCCGCCGCGATGATCGCGGTGCCAGCGTGCTCGTCGTCCGACGGCGACGGCGGCGCGGCATCGGACGTCACCGAGATCAAGATCGGCACCCCGCTGCCGCTGTCCGGCCCGAACGCGCCGCTCGGCAAGGACGCGTTGCAGGGCGCGCAGCTCGCGGCCGACATCCTCAACAAGGGGCTGCCCGGCCTGAAGCTGCCGCTGGCCAACGAGAAGGGCCTGCCGGCGCTGAACCACGCCAAGTTCAAGATCGTGCCGGCCGACACGCAGGGCAAGCCGGAGAACGGCGCGAGCGCGGTGAACCACCTCGTCAACGACGAGGAGGTGCACCTGCTCGCCGGCGCGCTGGAGTCCGGCGTCACGAAGACCGCGGCACAGCAGGCGGAACGGCTCCAGGTCCCGTTCATCACCAGCATCTCCTCGTCGCCAGCCCTGACCCAGCAGGGCCTGAAGTGGTTCTTCCGCACGGGTCCGACCGACGTCACCTACGCGCAGGCGTTCTTCGGCCTGCTCGACGAGCAAAAGAAGAAGAACATCCCGGCGGACAAGATCGCCGTGCTGTACATGAACAACACGTTCGGCACGGACGCGGCGAAGGTCGCGAAGAGCCTCGCCGGCGCCAACAACAAGCAGATCGTCGCGGACGTGCCGTTCGACCCGGCCGCGACCGACCTGACCTCACAGCTGCAGAACGTCCGCGCGGCGGAGCCGGACGCGTTGTTCGTGGTGGCCTACCCGCCGACCGCGACGCTGTTCATCAACGCGACCAAGCAGCTGGACTATCTCCCGCCGTCGGTGATGGCGTTCGGCGCGGGCTTCATCGACGCCGGCTTCATCGAGTCCGCCGGCGAGGGCCTGGAGGGCATGTCGCGGCGCGTCGCGTGGTCGGAGGACCTCGGCAGCCGCAACCCGGCCGCGAAGCTCGTCGCGGACGAGTACCGCAAGCGCTACGACGCGCCGCTGACCGAGAACTCGGCGCGCGTGTTCACCACGATCATGGCGCTGGCACAGGCGGTCAACAACGCGCGGTCGGTCGACCCGGACCAGATCCGCGCCGCGCTGACCGCGCTCGACATCCCCGGTCGGGACACGATCATGCCCTGGGACGGCATCAAGTTCGACGACCAGCACCAGAACACCGGCGCCCGCGCGGTGGTCGAGCAGCGGCTGAACGGCGCGTGGAAGGTCGTGTACCCGAAGGACGTGGCCGGGCAGGAGATCGTCTGGCCCGCATCGGAAGCGCGTACGTAGTTCATGCAGGACCTCTTGCAGGCGTTGACCAACGGCGCGTTCCTCGGTGCGGTGTTCGCACTGGCCGCCGTTGGTCTGACGCTGGTCTTCGGCGTCACCAACATGCTGAACTTCGCACACGGCGACTTCATCATGGTCGCGATGTACGCGGGGTTCGTGTGCTGGTCGCTCGCCGGGATCGACCCGCTGATCGCCATCCCGATCGCGGCGGTGACGCTCGCGCTGGTCGCGGTGCTGGTCTACGCCGGCATCATCCGGCCGGTGCTCGGCTCGACGCAGCTCGCCCAGATGGTGGTGACGTTCGGGCTGCTGACGTTCCTGCGCGGGGTGATCCAGTTCGCGTTCACCGCGACCCCGCGTCGGATCGAGGACCCGATCGTCGGCGACATCCGGGTGGTGGTCGGCGGAGTGGCGGTCACCGGCGCACAGCTGGTGTCCGCGGTCGGCGCACTCGTCGCGACCGGCGCCC
>Ga0272482_10000684_pt1 | contig 10444 bp, 10 predicted proteins | sample RVTome_8_FD_192427 | JGI IMG/M metagenome (GOLD analysis project Ga0272482, IMG submission 192427) | Soil microbial communities from uranium-contaminated site in the Upper Colorado River Basin, Wyoming, United States - RVT160D0 (version 2) ...
CGGGAACGACGCCGGCACCCCGCGGGGTGCCGGCGTCGGTCGTCATCGGGTGGCCGGCTCCGTCGGGTGCACCGGGGCGAGGACCTCGACGACGCCTCGGTCGCCGTCGACGCGGATCCGCTGGCCGTCCCGGATGCGGCGGCTGCCGTCCTCGGTCCCGCACACGCACGGCAGGCCAAGCTCCCGCGCGACGATCGGGCCGTGGCTGAGCAGGCCGCCGAAGTCGGTGACCACGGCGCCGGCGACCATGAACAGCCCGACCCAGCTGGGGTCGGTCGTCTCGCAGACGAGGATGTCGCCGTCGTCCATCTCCGTGGTCGCCGGGTCCCGGACCACCCTGGCGCGCCCCTCGACGACGCCGCCGCTGGCCGCGACACCGGTGATCGTGGTGCCCTCCGGGGCGTCCGTCGCGGCGTCGCCGCCGATCTTGATCAGTTCCGGCAGCCCGGCCCACGCCTGCGGGAGCCGGTAGCCCAACCGGTCCTCGTACTGGGCACGCCGCTGCGCCACCAGCTCGCGGCGGTCGGTCGCGTCACCGGACACCAGCTCGTCGAAGGTGAGGTGGAAGACGTCACCGGCATCGTCGAGTAGCCCGCGCTCGGCCAGGTCCGCCCCGACTCGCCGGGCGGCGGCGCGGGCGACGTCGAACGTGAGGAGGTACCCGGCCTTGCCCTGCTCGCGCAGCGCGAGGAAGCGGGCAGCGAGGTTGGTCAGGAGCTTGATCGACCGGCGCTGGAGCGGGCCGACGGCCTTCTTGAGCTCTTCGGCCGCCTCCTGCCGGACGCGGGTCTGCTCGGCGCTGCGGTTGCGGGGCGCCTTCGGGTCGTCCTCGGACACCGCGCGGTAGTCGGCGAGGCGGGCGAGGATCGGCGCCGGGTCCTCCCGCCACGAGGTGCTGTGCAGCTGGCCCTCGTGCGGGCCGTGGTAGCCGTGCCGGTCGAGGAAGGTCTTCAGGTCGAGCTTCTCGTGCGCGAGCAGCCAGAGGTCGTTGGCGACCTCGTTCTCGTCCGAGCCGACGCCTGAGAGCAGCCTCGACTCCAGGCCCGGCACCTTCGCGGCGGCGACCATGGGGGCGAGCCGGTCGGTGACGCCCGAGCTGACGAACGCCACCAGCAGGTGCAGGATCATGATCTTTTCGAAGCGTTCCCTCGCGTCGCGCAGGATCGCCAGGCTGTCGGCCGCGGACCCGCTCTCGACCTTGGGCAGGGTCGCGAGGCGCCACTCGCGGAGCTCGGCGAACATGCGGTCGTGCTTCTTGGACAGGGTGAAGACGACGCGTGGCGCCTTCACCCCGATGATCGGGTACCGGCGCAACGAGTTGTCGTCGACGGTGCCTTCCCGCACGTAACCGAACAGCTGCTGTTCGATGGCGGTCGCCGAGGTGCCGGGGAGGAAGCCGGCGACCTTGCGGAACTGGTTGATGTTGGCCGCCGCTCGCCCGGCGAAGGCGGTCCAGAACTGGTCCTCGATGCGCTCCGGTACGGCGAGTGCGGCCTTCCCGAACACGCCCATGCCACGGAACATCTTGCGGAACGCCAGCTCCATCGGCAGGTGGATGAAGCTGAAGCCGAGCGCGGTGGAGACGCCGGGGAACGCTTCGGCGACGTTGCCGGTGGTCCAGGTCACGCCGGGATCGCACGCCGCGTTGTCGAGCGGGTCGGATCCTGGTGTGGGAGGCAGCATGTGCGGCACCAATCAGTGTTTGGTTTTAGGGGACCGAGAGATCGTAGTCCGGTGCGCGGCAAGGGCGTAAGTAGCGAAAAAGGCTTGGCTCCGAGGAAAGCGTGAGAACCCTTCATGACGTGATTGCAGCGGCGGGGAAATCCAGCAACGCATGGTTACGGCCAATCTCACTCAGCGGCATCCTTCCTGGTCAGCGGGGGCGATCTTGTTAGGCTGAGGCCCGGGTGGAGTGGGAAGGGGGCTGGGAGCGTGGCGGACAAGCGACGGCGAGGTCGGCCGCGCGGATCGGACGGAGTGGACACCCGTCAGGAGATCCTGCGGGTCGCTCGCCACGTGTTCAGTGAACTGGGCTACGAGCGCACGACATTCCAGGAGATCGCGACCCGCGCCGGCCTCACCCGGCCTGCGGTCAACCACTACTTCCGTGACAAGGCGGAGCTGTTCCACGCCGTGTTCGACTCGGTGCTCGAGAACGTGGTCGGCGTCGGCGGCACGCGGGCGGTTCCGAAGGAGACCATCCCGAAGCGACTGTCGGCGTTCCTCGAGGCGGCCGTCCAGATCGACTCGCAGGACCGGTCGTTCGCCAGGTTCATGGCCGCCTCGGTGCTCGACGGGTACCGGAACGACGAACTCCGCGGCAGCACGCGGGAACAGGTGGACCAGGTTCGCGAGTTCGTGCGGCAGGAGCTGCGGATCGCCGTCGAGTCGGGTGAGGTGCGCGCCGACATCGATGTTCCCGCGGTGACGGAAATGTTGATCGCGATATTGTGGGGAATGGTCCTGTACACCGGTTTCGTTGGCACTCACCAACAATTGGAAGAAGTCGTGGCACAGTTTTCCCGGTTGATCGCCGGGGCTCTCTGGTGAGTTCGCCCCGCTGCTGGTCAGCCGCCTCACCAGCGGCGACGCGGTGAGGTAATTGACGTTACCGTAAATTTCGTCGTGCTCGGACGCGAACAGCGCTGGTTTATAGTGACGGCGTGGTCAGGCCCAAGGTTCCGTTGATCTCGCGGCGCAAAGCGCTTGCCGTCGCTCTCGAGATCATCGACAGCGACGGACTCGACGCGCTGAGTATCCGGCGCCTCGCGACCGCGCTCGGCGTCAACGGCGCCTCGCTGTACCACCACTTCAGCAGCAAGGAGGACATCGTCGTCGGCGTGGTGGACCTGGCGCTGGCGGAGGTGCGCGGCGTCGGTGAGCCTGGCGCGTCCTGGCGGCAGTGGCTGCCGGAGAACGCTCGTTCCCTGCGGCACGCTCTGCTCGCCCACCCCGCGCTGCTGCCGGTGGTCGTCGCGGCCAGGTCACACGGCCTCGGCGCACGCCTGCTGGACGCCTCCGCCGCCCGCCTCATGGGCGACGGCGTCCCGAGCGCGGTGGTCATGCCCCTGCTCGACGCGCTCGCGGCGTTCGCCATCAGCAGCGCCATGCACGAGACCCAGAGCAGCGGCCCGCACGAGAGCGCCGCCGAGGAGTACCCGGCACTGGCGAAGGCCGCCGCCGAGCGCGGACTGAACGCCGACCAGATCTACGACCTCGTCATCACGAGCATCCTGGCCGCCATCGACACCGCCGTCGAGCAGCAGCGCGCCCGATGGCTGCCCTCGACACCGGTGCCCGCCGAGGGTGCGCGGTAGCGCGGAACGGCGGCCGCGCCACGATGCCCCTTTCGTTCCACACCGGACTGTGACATCGGGACGGTGGGATGCGGTCGAATCCGGATGACGGCAACCGTGCCGTGGGGCCTCAGGCGAGCCGGGCGCCCCACGTGGTGGTGGCGCTGTCGCCGGACCCGAGGTGCCGCAACCGGTCACCGGTTCGGAAGGCGTCGGGTGGGCACGTCATGGGTTCGGTGCCAAGGCCGTGCCGGCGGCGGTCGGGGGCCAGGGTGTCGCCGGTGAAGAGCTCGATGATCGGGTAGGTCTCGTCGACCCAGAGCTCGGCGGTCGCGTCGTCGGCGCCCTGGAGGCGGACCCGGGCCCGGCCGTCGGCGTCCCTCGCGAGATCGGTGAACGGGAAGTCGATGGTCAGCTCGCCGACGGGCCGGGGTGTGCGGAAGTCGTAGGGCGTGCCATCGACCGGTTCGGCGCCGGTGGGAAGTTGGTGGTCGGGGTCGGTGACGATCCTGGTGGCGGCGTCGAGCTGGAGTCGTGCGTCGTCGATGGCGCCGGCGCCGGGGGAGAGGTAAGGGTGCTGGCCGCAGCCGTAGGGCGCCGTCGTGTCACCGGTGTTGGTCGCGGTGGTGGTGACCGTGAGCCCGTCGGGGGACAGCGCGTAGCGCACGGTCACCTCGAGGTGGAACGGGTAGCCCTGCATGGGGTGGATCTGGGCGCGCATCGTCACCTCGTCGGAGCGGTGGTTCACCGCGTGCCAGGAACTCCACATGAGCAGCCCGTGGATGGCGTTGCCCTTCTCGGGTTCGGTGAGCGCCAGCTGGTGGTCGCTGTCCGCGAAGCGGTAGCGGCCACCGCCGATGCGGTTGGGCCATGGGACGAGCGGCGCCCCGTGCGCACCGTCGGCCATGGCGTCCGCCGGGTAGGGCTCGAGGACGGGGCGGCCGCCGTGGGTGTACTCGCGGATCCCGCCGCCCACCTCGACGATCACGGCGTGCTGGTCGCCGCTGGCGATCTCGAACTGCTTCCCGGACGCGAACGCTGCCACGTGGTCTCCTCCTGTGCTGGTGTCGGGCCCTCTGGTGGAGGAGGTACCCGGAGGAGGACCGCGGACACCCCTGACGCGGCGTTTCTCCCGGGCTCAGATTCCGAACTGCTGCCGGACACCGGTGATGAAGGTCGCGTCGTCGGCGGCGGCGCGGTTGGCCAACAGCTCGGCCGCGTACGGGCCCGCGGTGTAGCGGAGCTGGTCGGTGCCGTCGGTCGCTGCTCGGTGGATGACCTCGGCGACGACCTCCGGCTTGTCCCCGCCCGCGCCCAGCTGCGCCTGAGCCGCGAAGAACGCCCCGACCAGCGGTTGGTACCCGGTGAGGCTCTCGTCGTTGGTGAAGTCGAAGGAGCGGCCCGCGAAGTCCGTGTCGACGAAGCCCGGCTCGACGATCTTGACGCGTACGCCGACGGCCGCGAGCTCGTAGTGGAGGGCTTCGCTCAGGCCTTCGACGGCGAACTTGGTGCCGTGGTAGAGGGTGCCGAGTGGGAAGGTCACCTTGCCGCCGATGGACGAGATGTTGACGATCGTGCCCGTGCCGCGTGCGCGGAAGTGGGGCAGGACGGCCTTGGTCGTGTCGAGCAGGCCCAGTACGTTGACGTCGTACTGCCGCCGGACCTTGTCCATCGGCGTCGCCTCGAGCAGGCCGTACGCGCCGTAACCGGCGTTGTTGACCAGCACGTCGAGCCGGCCGAACCGCTCGAGGCCGGCGCTGACGGCCGAGGCGATGGAGTCGGGGTCCCGCACGTCGAGCCGAGTGACGAGCACGTTCGCCAACGCGGTCAGCTCCGACTCGTTCTCGGGGCCGCGCATCGTGGCGATCACGTTCCAGTCGTTGTCGTGGAAGTACTTCGCGGTCGCCCGACCGATCCCGCTCGAGCTGCCGGTGATGAGGACCGTCTTCTTCGTGCTTGTCTCCATGTCCTCAACGCTAGGGCGGCGGACCCGCTGGAGCACTAGCAGATGACGCCTGGCTACCTGCGGTTCGCGCCACTCATCGGTGGCGCCTTTCGCGAGTCGGATGGCGTCTTCTGCGTGACAGGTGGAGCTATCGTGAGCGGATGGCAGTTGAGCGGTTCACCCTCGACCCAGGCACCCGCGCCCTCCTCCACGACCTCGGGATCCCCCTCGGTCCGGTGCTGCGCCAGGCACAGCTGCCGGCCGGCGCCTTCGCGCACGGGCCGGTCACGATGACACCCGAGGAGTACTACCGATTCTGGGCGGCGGTGGACGCCGAGGCCGCGGATCCCGACCTGCCGGCGCGGATCGGGCACGCGCTGTCCGTCGAGGCGTTCAACCCGCCCATCTTCGCGGCGCTCTGCAGCGCGAACCTGCACGCCGCCGCCGAGCGCATCGCCGCGTTCAAACCACTCATCGGCCCGGTGGTCCTCGATGTCACCGCCGACCGTCGCAGGTTGACGATCGCGTTCCACTGGCCGGGAGAACAGGTGCCACCTCGGCTGCTGGTCGCCGGTGAAATGGCGTTCTGGATCGCGCTGGCCCGCATGGGCACGCGGCGTGAGATACATGCGACCCGTGCCACCATGCGCCAGACGCCACGCGCGTCAGCCGCGACGACGACGTACTTCGGCACGTCCATCCGCAAGGGTGACGTCGACTCGATCTCCTTCTCCTCGGAGGACGCCACGCGACCGTTCCTCACCGAGGACGAGTCCATGTGGTCCTTCTTCGCACCGGAACTTCGCCGCCGCCTCGCGGAACTCGAAGCCGGCGCCACCACGGCGGACCGCGTGCGCGCCGCGCTCCACGAGAGCCTGCCGGCCGGCGAGAGCTCCATCACCGTCGTCGCAGGGCAACTCGTCACGAGCCCGCGCACCCTCCAACGACAACTCCAGGCCGAAGGCACCAGCTACCAGGCCGTGCTCACCAACACCCGCGAGCAGCTCGCACACCGCTACCTGGCAGACGGCTCCCTCACCGTGTCCCAGATCGCCTACCTGCTCGCCTACGACGACACCAACTCCTTCTACCGTGCGTTCCGGCGATGGACCGGAACGACCCCCGAGCGGACGCGCGCCATCAGCAGGCCGCGGGCAGGCGCCGGTTGACGCCCCGAGGGCAGCTGGCGGTGGCTGGTGGTGGCGCCCGCGTTCGTGGCCGGTCAGCGGCGGCCGGACAGCTCCTCGGCGCGGAAACCGTGTGCGGCGGCCAGCGCCAGTGCCGCGAGGAGCGTGAGCCAGCGCCCTGGGGCGGTGGCCGAGTCGTCCGGGACGACGGCGTTCAGCACGATCACCCAGACCGCGGTGAGCAGTGACACCCACACCATCACCAGGTGACCTGCCCGCGCCGGGTAATCGGTGAAGAACAGTGCCGGGGTGACGAGCGCGGCGCCGACGACGAGCGCGAGCATCACGAGTGCCTGCCAGCCTGCTGGGACGAGCCCCCACAGCGTGTAGGGCTCGTCCCCGTCGACCAGCCAGGTGGTCGCGGTGAGCACCAGCATCGCGGTGGCGAACGTGGTGCCGAGGATCCCGAACCGCAGCTCGGCGACCGAACGGCGCCGCCGCTGCTCCAGTTCCTCGATGCGTACCCGCAGCGATCGCAGTGTCGCCTGCACGTCCTGGGTGTCGGTCATGCCAGCTTCGATGGGCGCACGCCGGGCGTGGTTCCGCCGCGAGTCGTTTCGACGACGTTCGAAGGACGCTTCCAGCGGATGGCTGTCTTGGCATACTCCCGTGCTTCCTGCTCATCATTTCCTTTGGGGGGAAACATGAGAAGAACGCTGACCCTGATGTTCGTCGTGGCTACCGCCATGCTGTCGTTCCTTGGCGTCGCGACGGCGGACGCCGCCGCACCGGCGAGACCCACCGCGGCGCCCGGCTGGACGGTGACTCCCACCAAGGACGTCTCGATCCAGGCGCTGTCGTGTGGTGGCGGAAACCTGTGCGTATGGCCGGTCACCGACGGCAGCAGCAGCCGCTGCAGCTGGAGCAACGCCGACAACGACTGGCGGAACGCGCCGGTCGTCTGTTCCTGGTCGTCGTCAAGGGGAGTGAAGGCGGCATTCAACAACGGGACGAGCTCGACGTTCGAGGGGGTGTGCTTGTACCGAGGAGCCAACCAGAACCCGAGCACGTTCGAGATCTTCCTCTACCAGGGTGAGTCGGCGACCAACAGCAGCGGCGTGATTCTGCGGTCCCACAAGTGGGTTCGCGTAGGCGTCCCCTGTTGATCACCTGCTGAGCACCGAGGACCACCCGGCGAGTGTCCGCATTGGACACTCGCCGGGTGGCCGTTCGGGATTCACGATCGTCCCGCGATGAGCACCTGTAGTCCCAGCGGGGTGATGAGATGTCGTGCGAAGTTGTCCTGGCGTTCGGTCGTGATGAGGCCCGCGGCACGCAGGACACTGGTGTGGTGGCTCACCGTGGCCGGGGCGATGCCCACCAGCCGCGCCAACCTGGTGGTGGTGTTCCCGCCGACCACCGACCGCAGGATCGCGGCCCTGGTGGCTCCCAGCAGTGCGTTCACGTGGTTACCGCTGTTCGGGCCGGCGGACAGGAGTCGGGACTCGGTTCGGATCGGGAAGGCGAGAACCGGTCGCAACCTAGGGTCGGCCAGCGCCACCGGGTGGTGGAACGCGAAGTAGCAGGGGATGAGCACGAGGCCACGGCCTGCGAGGAACAGGTCACGCTCGACCGGGTACTCGACGGTCAGGATCGGCGGCTTCCAGACCGTGGTCGGCCCGAGGCTCCCGAGCAGTCGTTCTGGGCCGTGGAGCAGATAGTGCTGGATCGCGCCCGCGGCCTCGATACGCAGTGCGTCCTCGATCATCGGTAGGTGAGGCTCGATCGCGGCCGTGAAGTAGACACGCAGAGCCTGGTGGAGATGCCGCAGTGCGGCGGGCCTTCCCCGAGCGAGGTCGGCAAGCCAGTCCGGCGCCGAACCAGCCTGCCGGTGAATCCGGCCGATCTCCGAGCGCAGTCGCCGTGGCGGGGCCGACAGGACCGCGTCGATGCCCTCGTCGATGCCGGACACGTCCAGCGGAGGGGTGAGCAGGTCCGGGAAGTAGGACGCGTGCGGCGCCACCGTCATCACGGCCCGCACCGCCGCCCGCAGGTCCGCGTCCCGGCCTGCGGCCTGGCGGATGCGGCGGCGCCAGGGATCGAAGGACAGCACACCGTCCTTGTGCTGCAGGATCTGAGCGCTGCTGACGACCTCCCACATGAGGTCGATCTCCAGTTTCAGCCTGGTACGTGCGATGTCCGTGTCAGTGAAGTGAATGCGTAGCTGCGGCACGTCGTCCCCCCGGACTCGTCAGCGCCAACCGGGCGTGCGGTCGCTCCTCGCGTACAACCGTCGCCCCTGGGGGGATGTCGTCTGGACACGGGCGGATGGGAACTGGTTCGGCGGAGCACCAACCGATTGGAGGAACGGCACAGACCGGCGTCGACCGGGGGCTAGCCGTGCAGGATGGCTCTTGTCAGGATGTGGGGGGACATCAGTGCCGACGGGTGGGCGCGGAGGCCTGCGACTCGCATGAAGGCGCTCGCCACCACCGGGTCGTGTTCCGCGGCGCTCTGTAGGCGGGCGACGTAGCGGTTGATGACGCGTACGGCCAGGGTGCGGTGGCCCGGCACCTCGGGCAGGGCCAGGTCGCCGCCCGCGTTCAGTTGCCAGGCCGGGGCGATGATCTTCGCCGCGGCGCGGAAGAAGCGGCGGGCCAGGTCGTCGTGGCCGGCGTGTAGACAGCGCCGTAGTGCGTCGGCTTCCAGTGCCGCCACCGTCATGCCCTGGCCGTAGATCGGGTTGAAGCTGCAGATCGAGTCGCCGAAGACCAGTAGGCCGGCGGGGAAGTGGCGTAGGCGCTCGTAGTGCCGCCACACGCTGGCCGGGAACCGGTACCTGTGCAGGTCGCTCGCCGGAGTGGCGGCCCTGATCGCCGTGTGGACGTCCGGGGGCGCCGCCTCCTTGATGAACGCGACCAGCCCCTCGTGGTCCATCGGCGGGTGGTCGCCTGCCATGCCGACCACCGTGAGCATCCAGCGGTCCTCCTCCTGCGCCGCTAGCGCGAAGCCCCTCGGTCGCCCCGGCACCGGACCCACCAGCACCATCCGGTCCGCCGGCTGGAGCTCGGCCGGGATGCGCACCAGGCGGCTGACGTAGGCGATGTCCGCCTTGATCTGCTCCTCGGGCGGCACCGCGTAGTTCAGCTGGGACAACCAGGTCCCGGCCCGGCCCGCGCGGCCCATCGCGTCAACGACCAGCGTGGCGGTGACGACCTCGGTGCGGCCGTCCCGGTGTGCGACGTTCACACCGGTCACCCGGTCGCCGGCCAGCTCGAGGGCAACCGCCTCGCACTCGTCGACGATCGTCACGTTCGGCAGGGCGGTCAGGCGGTCGCGCACCCTGGTCTCCAGCAGCGGCCGCGTCAGCTGGACGGTGTCGCCGGTGTCGACCCGCGACAGCTCGTGCCCGGACAGCACCATCTTGGCGTCGAGCAACAGGTTCGTGCGGTGCGCGCCCGCGGCGAACAGCTCGGCGACGAGCCCGGGGAACAGCGACTCGAGCACCTGCGTGCCCCGCAGCAGCACGGTGTGGAAGTGGTTGCCCTGCGGCACACCCCGACGGCCGCCCGCGCTGAGCTCGTCGCGCTCGATCACGGTCACCCGCTCGTACGCGTCCGCCAGGACCCGCGCCGCGAGCATCCCCGCCATGCTTCCGCCCAGTACCACCGCATGCTCGGTCATCCATCCAGCGTCGCAAGAGCGACCAAGTGTTGGCGTCTCCCAGGTTGCCGTTGCGCCGAGCGGTGCCGGTCTGGCGTCGGCTCAGCTCCGGTATCTCGGGCTCGTCGAGTGCCATTCGAAGCTGCCGGCCATCCAGGCTCGCAGGCCGTTCAGGAAGCGTTGTAGTTCTGGGGACGGGAGCAGCCGCAGTTTGTCGTGAGTGGACTGGAAGTCGTGGACGATGTCGTTGTGGAGGGCGACTGTCGCCTCGGTGGCTTCCTGGAGCGAGCAGTCCCTGTCGGCGGCGATGAGGAGCACCATGTTGCACGGGGGGTCTTCGTCGGCGAGGTCCTTGGTCACCGAATGGAGGTCGTTGACCAGAACGGCGGCCGTGCCGGCCTGGATGGCGGCGT
>Ga0272482_10000685_pt1 | contig 10444 bp, 6 predicted proteins | sample RVTome_8_FD_192427 | JGI IMG/M metagenome (GOLD analysis project Ga0272482, IMG submission 192427) | Soil microbial communities from uranium-contaminated site in the Upper Colorado River Basin, Wyoming, United States - RVT160D0 (version 2) ...
TGCCAATCGCCAATCTAAAATCCACAATCTAAAATTGCCTGAACTCGAAACCCGCAACCCGAAACTCGAAACTTATTGCCGGCCGGGCATCCTTCTTCTGACGAAGGCGTTCCTTAACTCGCGGCGCGTCAGCTCGTCGTTCTCGGCCACGAGTCGCAACACGAGGGCGCGCCCCGCCGTCGTGTTGTTCGCGGCGAGCTGCGCGACGAGCCCGTTTATCTGGGGCCGCCCGCGAGCCACGCGCACGCGAGCGAGGCGGCCGTGAAGAGGGCGAACAAACGTCCGGGCGTCAGGGTTCGGTGAGACGAGGGGGCATGGGGGCCACCTTTCAGCGTCGGGGGACGGGCGGGGAGACCCGGTAAAACAGGAAAACCGTGAATCGTGAATCGTGAATCGTAAATAGAAAAAGCCGTGAATCGTGAATCGCAGAAGACAGTTCTTTCTATTCACGATTGACGGTTCACGATTTACGGCTTTTACCGTTTCACGGTCTTTAGTCGCTGGCGGCGAGCAGGCGCGTGCGCGCGGCCGTGGTGGGCAGCGTGATGCGGAAGGTGGTGCCGCGACCCGGCACGCTCTCGACCGTGATGTGGCCCGAATGCTCCTGCACGATGCCGTAGGAGACGGCGAGGCCGAGGCCCGTGCCGCGCCCGACCCCCTTCGTCGTGAAGAACGGGTCGTAGATGCGGGCGACGTTCTCGGGCGCGATGCCGATGCCGTCGTCGCTGACCTCGATGGTCACGACCTCCTCGTCGTTGCAGGCGGTGCGCAGGCGGACGGTGCCGCCGTCGGGCAGCGCGTCGCGCGCGTTCAAAAGCAGGTTCGTGAAGACCTGTTGCAGCTTACCGGCGTTGCCGTAGACGGGCGGGAGGTCGCAGGCGTACTCGCGCTCAAGCGCCACGCGGCTGTGCCGGAGCTGCGGCTCCAGGAGTTGCAGCGTGTCTTCGAGGACGCGGTTGAGGTCGACCTCGGCGAAGTCCGTGACGCCGCCCGTGCGCGAGAAGTTCAGGAGGTTGCTGACGATGCCGGTGGCGCGGTCGGTCTGCCGGCGAATCTTTTGCAGGAGCGCGTGCTTCGGGTCGGAGTCGGCGAGCATGCCGAGGAGCATCTGCGTGTAGGAGGAGACGCCCGTCAGCGGCGTGTTGATCTCGTGCGCGACGCCGGCCGCGAGCAGGCCGATGCTCGACAGCTTCTCGCGCTGCTGCAACTGCTCTTCGAGCCGGACGCGGCCCGTCACGTCTTCGAGGACGACGAGCGCGCCCGTGTGCTCGTTCGAGTCGGCGCGCTTCAGGGGCGCGAGCGCGACGTTGACGATGAGCGTGCGGCCCCGCCGCGTCGCCGTGTGGAGCTTGTAGATGTTGCGCAGCTCCGCAAGCTCCCAGCCGGCGCGGCCGAGCGCCTGCCGCAGCGTCTCGGCGAAGTCCTCGGCGAAGAGGTCTTCGACGCGGTGCCCGACCGCCTCGTCGCGCCGGAGGCCGAGCATCGCTTCGAGCGCCGTGTTGCAGGCCGTGACGCGGCCCGCCACGTCGACGGCGAGGAGGCCGACGTTGATCGACTCGACGATGGACTCGTTGAACTCCTTGAGCAGCTCCAACTCGGCGGCGCGCTCGCGCTGCTCCTCGTAGAGCAGGCTGTTCTCGACGGCGACGGCGATGTAGCCCGAGACGGTGCGCAGGATTTCGAGGTCTTCCGAAGAGAGCAGCGCCCCGCCCGTCGAGCGCCCCAACCCGATGACCGCCACCATCCGCCCGCGCACCACGCACGGCACGTAGTAGTGGAGCGTGCGGCGCACGAAGCCGTTGGCGTCGCCCGGCAGGTCCAGTCCGTCGGCGCGCACCACGCCGTCCTCGGCCGAGCGCGTGCGGATCATCTCGCGGAAGTCGGGCGGCACGATGACCTCGGAGAGCCCCGCGGTGCGCATCACGCGGTAGCCGGCCGGGGCGCGCGCGTCCTCGACGAAGATGGCGATGCGCTCGACGCCGAGGACTTCCTGGAGGCGGCGGACGAGGGCGTCGAGCAGTTGGTCGAGCGAGGTGGTGGCCGAGAGCGTGCGGCCGAAGTCCAGGAGCCCGCGCCGCAGGTCGTAACTCTCGCCGTAGAAGAAGCGGTCGACCTTCTCCTGGAGGAAGTTCTTCAGAGGCGCGGCGATCATCGTGATGACGGCCATCGCCGCGACCATGATGAAGCCGGCCGTGGTGCCGACGCCCGGCATCGTGACCGCGCCGCCGAAGGCCGAGAGCACCGTCAGGTAGACGACCGAGCCGATCATGACGGCGATGGTCAGCGTGGTGAAGGCGTAGACGGCCGTGCGGCGCACGACCATGTCCACGTCCATCAGCCGGTAGCGCACGACCGAGTTGCCGAACGTGAGCGGGATGAGGGCGAGCGGGAGGACGGCCGCGTCCGTCACCCAGCGGCGCGCCGTCTCGCCGAGGAAGGCGTCGGCCGGCCCGACGCCGAACAGATACCCGGCCGCGTAGAGCAGCGTGAACGGCGTGATGGCGAGCGCCGAGCCCCACACCACCCACTTCAACTGCTGCCGCACGATGGCCGACTCGCTCTTGACGAACCGCCGCACCAGCAGGAACGAGCCCGCCGCGAGCGCCGCCGTCAGGCACCCGACCTCGGCCAGCGAGATGCGCGCGACGAAGTCGTCGGGGAAGAGCGCGGCGACGGCGCCGAGGCGCGTCCAGACCGACGGCAGGAGGAAGGCGGCGTAGAGCAGGACGAGCGCGGCGGCCGGCGCGTAGAGCAGCAGGGCGAGCCGCGGCTGGCGCTCCGACAGGTGGTAGCGCACGGGGTAGACGGCGCAGAAGTGCAGGAAGACGGGGGCGAAGAAGGCGAGCGCCGCGTGGTCGAGGAAGTCGACGACGAGGTCTAAGTCCTCGTAGGCGCCGTAGGGCTTGTAGAAGTGGAAGACGTAGGCGACGAGGCAGAGCGCGGCGAAGTGGAGCACGTAGGGCACGCGCCCGCCCTGCTTGAAGAGGACGAAGAGGCCGACGAGGAGGTAGACGACGCCGATCAGGTTGACGTAGAGGTCGCGCGCCTGCCACGCCCGCGACGGCATCAGGTCGTCGAGTTCGCACTCGTAGGTGATCGGGCCGCGGACGGGGTCGGGCCGCTCGATGACGTAGACGAGGCGGCCGCCGACGCCCGCCTCTTCGAGGTAGATTTGGATGTCCGAAACGGTCGTGACTTCGTCGCCGCGGTGCTCGTCGAAGCGGATGCCGACGAGGCGGTCGCCCGGCTGGATGCTGAAGATGCCTTTGCGCCCCGAAGTGGAGTCGGGGTCGACCGCCTGCGCGACGATGCCGCGCGGGGTCTCGGCCCAGGCGACGCCGTCGGTGGGGGGCGCCGAGTGCGTCAGGCGCTGCGCGAAGTTGAGGATTCCGGCCGTGACGAAGAGCGCCGCCAGCACCAGCAGCACCCACGCCCTCGTTGTCAGCACGGAACCTTTCATCGCTTTACCGGACTGTGATTACATCCGTGAAGTCGTCTCCGCCCGGGGTCAGGCGGGGCGGCCGCCGTGAGCTTCGCCTAAATCGAAATTTTTTAGGCAAGCAGTATTCCAAGTTCCCGGCCGCGACGGCCCCGCCGGCCGCGCGACCCGTTCGAGTACGCCTCACCCGCCCGCGACCGCGTTTTACGAAGATTTCGGGGGCGCGCCCCGGGGGCCCCGGCGCGTGACGCGCGGCCCCTATTCAGTTTTTCGTATTCCCTCCGAAATTTCGGAGAACGGCCTGATACACAAAAGCCCCGCGCCTGACCTCACGGGTCCGGCCGCGCGGGACTCCTCCGGCTGCGTTGTGGGCATGTCCGGCCTCCCCCGGAGACCTCGGACGCTTTAGAACCTGACCGAGATGCCGCCGCGCACCGTGCGCCGCAGCGTGCCGAGCGTCAACAGGGTCTCGCCGTCCTCGACGCCGGTCAGCGTGTCGAGGAGGTTGCGCGCGTCGAGCGTGGCCTGCGCGCGCACGGGCAGCCCGAAGTTCGGGAGTTCGTGCGTGACTAGGATGCTCAAACTCGGGTCGTAGACGGCGAGGCGGCCGGCGAACGGGTCGATGGCGAAGACGGCCGCGCGCGGCGAGAAGCGCAGGACGGTGCGCACGGTCGTGTCGTCGCCGACCGAGGCGTCCAACTGCGCGGCGGCGGTCTGGAAGAAGGCGTTCTGGAAAAGTTGTTCGGGGCTCGCGCCGGGCTCGGCCGCGAGGCGCTGGCCGCGCCCGACGGCGTAGGCGGCCGAAGCCTTGAGGTGGTCGCTGATGCGGCGCGTGTAGACGACGCGCAGGCCGCGCGCGCCGCCCTGCTGGTTGGCGATGTCGAGGAGCGCCGCGCCGCCCTCGCCCGAAAGCCCTTCGAGCGGCGTGCTGAGGAGCCCGACGCCGCGGCCGTCCACGGTGTCGAAGAAGACGGTCGCCGCGACCGACGAGTTCTCGCCGATGACGCGTTCGACGCCGAACTCCAGCCGGCGCGTGCGCTCCAGGACGGCCTCGCCGTCGATGAACGCGACGGCCTGCCCCGGCGCCTCGCGGAAGAGGGCGGGGCCGCCCTCGAACATCTCGGCCGTGACCTGCTCGCCCGCGCCGGCGCCGGGCGCGTAGGCCGCGTGCAGGCGCGTGCGCGCGTCGGCGTCGAAGGCGAAGCCGAGGCGCGGGCTGAAACTGTCGGCGCCGCCCGCGCCGAGGAAGCGCGAGTAGTCGAGGCCGACGACGAGCACGACGCCGTCGCGCACGACCCACTCGTCGACGGCGCGCACCGACATCTGGCCCAACTTCTCGCCGGGCACGCCGAACCGATTCTCGCCCTCGCCCGTCGCCGTCAACGGCAGCCGCGCGCCGCCAATCGTGACGCTCACGCGGTGGCGCGCCCCGAGGCGCGCGCGGGCCGTCGCTTCGAGTCTCTCGAACTCGCCCAACTGCCCGACGAAGGCCACGTCGAACTCCCGGTTGACGGGCGCGGCGAGCGCGAAGTTGAGCCCCGCGTAGCCGCCCACGCGCGGGTCGGCCGACTGCGCAAAGAAGGTCTCGACGTAGCCGCGCACGGGCTGGCGCCCGTTGCGCACCCCGCTGCCGTCGGCCGACTCGCCGCCTTCGAGGTCGGCGGCGTCGGCCGTCTCGCCGCCCGCGGCCACCTCTTCGGCCGAGGCGGCCGTCTCGGCCGTCTCGCCGTCAGTCTCGCCCGCGTGGAAGATGGAGCGGCGCGACTGCGAGGCGCGGATGCGGAACTTGGGGTCGTGGCGGTCGGCGCGGCGCTCGGGCGCGGTTTGCCCTTCGCCGGCGGGCTGGAGGTTGAAGCGGTAGACGAGTTCGGTGGCGGGAGTGATCTGGACGGAGCTGAAGGTGGCGGGCGTGAAGCCGTCGGCCAGCGCGCGGACGAGGTAGCGGCCCGGGAGCAGGCGCGCCGAGAACTTGCCGTCGGCCGCGCTCTTCGTCTCCTTGACGACCTCGTTGACGCCGTCGCGCAAAATCTTGACGAGCGCGCCCGCCAGGGGGTTGCCGCGGCTGTCGAGGACGGTGCCGCTGAGCGTGCCGAACGCGCCGCGCCCGGCCGCGCCGGACGGCACGGCGGAGGCGGCGACGGGCGGCGCCCCGGCCTCGCAGAGCACGAGCGCCGCGAGCAGCGCCAGGCTCGAACGCCAGTAGATTTTTCTCATCACGGCAGAACCTCCGGGTGCCCTACGACTCCGGCTCGCGCCGCGAGGCGCGTCTACACTGTTCACTGTGTCTTTCAGGGCGGCGTCCGGGCGAGGGCCGGGAACCCGACGGCGGCTCCCAGGCCCGAGCGTCTCTCGGGTGACACTCTCTCAGGCGTAACTCTTTGAGTCCAACCCGCTTGAGCGGAGGAGCCATTTTCCGCCAGCCGCGCGCGCGGTGTCAAGCCCGTGAACTCCCGTTGTGGGCTTCGATGCGGGCCGCGGGCACGTTGGTTTGCCCGCCCCGGCCGCGCGTGCTACGATGCCCGGTCAGGCGAACCAGTCTCCTGCCGAGAGAGTTTCCTGACACTTTTTCCATGAGTTTTCCGAAAGTAATGACTGAACAGGTTCAGGTCACGAGGTTCCCGAGCGGGCTGATCGTCCTGACCGAGCACATGCCCTCGCTGCGCTCGGCGACGGTCGGCGTCTGGGTCAAGCGCGGCTCGCGCCACGAGCCGGCCGACTGGAACGGCGTCTGCCATTTCATCGAGCACGCCCTCTTCAAAGGCACCGAGCGGCGCAGCGCCCTCGACATCGCCGTCGAGAGCGACCGCCTCGGCGGCCACTTCGACGCCTACACGACGCACGAGCTGACCGGCTTCGCCATGAAGGTCGTCGACGCGGCCGTCCCCGCCGCCTTCGACCTTTTGGCCGACATGCTGGCCCGCCCGCGCTTCGACGAGGAGGAGTTGCGCCGCGAGCAGAAGGTCATCATCGAAGAGATGAAGATGGTCGAGGACACGCCCGACGAGTACCTCGGCGAAATCTTCAACGCCGCCTACTTCCCCGACCACCCCCTGGGCCGCCCCATCGAGGGCACGGCCGAGACGGTCTCGACCTTCGACCGCGAGCGCACCGCGCGCTTCCACCGCGCGGCCTACGCGCCGCGCAACCTCGTCGTCGCCGCCGCCGGCAACGTCAGCCACGAGCAGTTAGCCGAGCTGGCCGCGCGCTCGCTCGACCGCGCCGACGACGGAGACTCCGGGCAGTTCGGCGACGGCGACGGCGACGCGCCCGCGCCCGCCGCGCCCATCCTCATCCAGCGCAAGAAAGAGTTGGAGCAGGCGCATTTAATCCTCGCGGCCCCGTGGCCCTCGGCCCGCAGCGCCGACCGCTACGCGGCGAGCCTCCTGAGTTCGATCATCGGCGGCGGCACCTCCTCGCGCCTCTGGCAGAGCGTCCGCGAGGAGCGCGGGCTGGCCTACGCGGTCGGGTCGGCCGGCAGCCACTTCACCGACGCCGGCGTCTTCCACATCTACGCCGGCACCTCGCCCGAACAGCTCGACGAGGTCTTAGACCTCTCGCTCGCCGAACTGCGCCGCGTCCTGCGCGAGTCGGTGGGCGAGGACGAGTTGCGGCTCGTCAAGGATCAGGCGGTCGCCTCGATCCTCCTCGGGCTCGAATCGACGAGCGCGCGCGCCGGGACGCTCGCCCGACAGGAGATCGTCCACGGCCGCCGCGTCCCGCCCGACGAGGTCATCGCGCGCATCGAGGCGGTGACGCCCGAAGACCTCCGCCGCCTCGCCCACGACTTCATCAAGACCGACTCGCTGGCCCTCGGTGCGCTCGGCGACCTCAACGGCTTCAAGGTCGACCGCGCGCGGTTGGAAGTCTGAAAAGCCGTGAACCGTGAATCGTCAATCGTGAATCGTTGTTTAGAAGGGCGCTGAGATTTACCGCCTGGGCCGAGTGAGACTCAACCACGATTTACGATTCACGTTTCACGGTTCACGGTTCACGTCCTTGTTGATGCGAACGTCGCTCAAACTCCTGCTCGCGCTGTGCGCGGTGGCCGCGGTCGCGGCGGCGCAGGGGCCGGCGCGCGGGGAGGGCGTCGCGGTCGTCTCGTTCGGCTGGAAGTACGAGGGCTACGCGCCGGTCGAGGTGGTGCGCAACAAGAAGTCGGGGATGACGCTGAGCGTCAAGCGCGGGACGGATTACGTCTTCAAGTACAGGGCGACGGCGACGATCAGAAACGACGGCGCGCAGGCCGTCAAGGCGGTCGAATGGGAATACGTCTTCGCCGAGCCGGAGGGCGGCAAGGAGTTGAAGCGCTACCGGTTCGAGTCGAAGCAGGCGGTCGGGCCCGGCGCGACTGGGGCGCTCTCGAAGGACGTGTTCATCAGGCCCGACGAGAACACGCGCCACCTCACCCGCGGCCGCCAGCGCGCCGTCGTCACGCGCGTCGAGTACGCCGACGGCTCCGTGTGGAAGGCGGGAGGAGAAAAGCCGTAAATCGTAAATCGTGAATAGTAAATCGAAAAAGCGGTCGTCCTGACGACGCCGATTCATCTCCACGCCGGGCGACACCAAACTCTATTCACGATTTACGATTCACGATTTACGGTTCTTATGAGACTGACCGTATTGGGCAGCGGCTCTACGGGGAACGCCGTGCTGATCTGCGCGGGGCGGACGCGCGTCCTCGTCGACGCGGGGCTGAGCGCGAAGGAGGTCGTGCGGCGGCTCGCGGTCGTCGGCGAGGACGCCGCGCGGCTCGACGGCGTCGTCATCACGCACGAGCACAGCGACCACGCGGGCGGCCTGCGCGTCCTCCTCAAGACGCTCGGCTGCCCCGTCTACATCTCCGGCGCGACGCGCGACGCCTACATCCGCGAGAAGGCGCGCGGCGACGACGAGCCCCGCAAGCGCGCCGAGGCCCTGCGCGACCGCACCGAGGAGATTTCGTCGAGCCGCGACTTCCGCATCGGCGAGATCGACTTTCACCCCTTCACCGTCCCGCACGACGCCGCCGACAACTTCGGCTTCACCGCCACGCACGGCGGCGTGCGCGTCGCCACGCTCATGGACTTCGGCTGCGTCACGACGCTCGTCGCCGAGCGCCTCAGGGGTTGCGCGGCCGTCGTCATCGAGTCGAACCACAGCCGCGACATGCTCAAGGCGTGCGAGGTCTACCCGTGGGAGTTGAAGCAGCGCATCCTGTCGCGCACCGGCCACCTCTCGAACGAGGACGTGGCGGCGTGGCTGCGCGAGGGCTTCGACGGCGCGGCCGAGCACGTCGTCCTCGCACACCTCTCGCAGCGCGCCAACAACCCGCACCTCGCCAAGCTCTCCGCCGAGGTGGCCCTGCAAGAGCGCGGCGGACTCTTCCAGACCACCACCCGCATCACGCTCTCGCACCACAAGGAGCCGACGCCCTGGATAGAACTGTGAAGGCAAAAGAGGGTTTTGGGTGCTGGGTGTTAGGTGCTGGGAAGAAGCGTGTCTTTCCCAGCACCCAGCACCTAAAACCTATCACCCTCTTTTTTGCCTTCTGCCTTCTGCTTTCTGCCTTCTTGTCCCCCGCCTGCGCCGTGGACGAGCGGCGCTCGATACCCGCGGGCGCGCTGGCGGTCGTCGAGGGCGTGAGCGAGGACATCGCGGCGGGCCGCGACGCGAAGGTCTACGCGGAGGCCGCCGCGGAGTGGCGCGCGACCGTGGGCGAGGAGGAGAGCGCGCGGATGCTCGCGCGCGTGCGCGAGCGGCTGGGCCGCGTCCGCGGCCGCACGCTGCACACCGGCCGCGAGCAGCAGAGCGCCAGCGCCCCGCTCTCCGGCCACACCCTCGAACTCGTCTACCGCACCCAGTTCGAGCGCGGCGACGGGATGGAGAAGTTCACGCTGCTCGAACGCGACGGCGGCTGGCTCCTCGCCGGCTACTCCGTCAGTTCCGACGCACTCAAATAAGTTTCGGCTCGCGGGTTCCGAGTTAAAGGGACTGCCGCCTTCAACTGGAATTGCTTTAACCCGCAACTCGAAACTCTGAGCGAAGCGAAGATGATTCCACGCTACACGCTGCCCGAGATGGGGGCGCTCTGGTCGGAGCGGAATAAGTTTCAGAAGTGGCTCGACGTGGAGCTGGCCGTCTGCGAAGTCCACGCCGAGATGGGGACGATCCCGCGCGAGGCGTTGGAGGAGATTAAAGGCAAGGCCGCCTTCACCGTCGAGCGCATCGACGAGATCGAGAAGACGACCGACCACGACGTGATCGCCTTCACCACGGCGCTCGCCGAGAACGTCGGCGAGGCCGCGCGCTTCGTCCATTACGGGCTGACCTCCTCGGACGTGGTCGACACCGCGAACGCCCTGCTGCTGCGCGACGCCTGCGACCTGCTGCTCCAGAGGGTCGACGCGCTGTTGGAGGTGCTCAAGCGCCGCGCCTTCGAGTTCCGCCGCACGCCGCAGATCGGCCGCACGCACGGCGTCCACGCCGAGCCGACCTCCTTCGGCCTCACCTTCGCCCTCTGGTTCGACGAGACGCGGCGCAACCGCGCGCGGCTGGAACGCGCGCGCGAGGCGGTCGCCGTCGGCAAGATCAGCGGCGCGGTCGGCGCCTTCGCGCACCTCGACCCGGAAGTCGAAGAGCGCGTCTGCGCGCGCCTCGGGCTGCGGCCCGCGCCCGTCTCGACGCAGATCATCCAGCGCGACGTGTACGCCGAATACCTGACGACGCTGGCGCTCGTCGCCTCGTCGCTCGACAAGTTCGCGTTGCAGGTGCGCCACTGGCAGCGGACGGAGGTGCGCGAGGCCGAGGAGCGTTTTAAGAAGGGGCAGAAGGGCTCGTCGGCCATGCCGCACAAGCGCAACCCGATCCTCTCGGAGCGCATCTGCGGCATGGCCCGCGTGATGCGCGGCTACGCGGTGGCGGGGCTGGAGTCGGTCGCCCTCTGGCACGAGCGCGACATCTCGCACTCCTCGGCCGAGCGCGTCGTCCTGCCCGACGCCTCCATCGCCCTCGACTACATGCTGGCGA
>Ga0272482_10000686_pt1 | contig 10431 bp, 16 predicted proteins | sample RVTome_8_FD_192427 | JGI IMG/M metagenome (GOLD analysis project Ga0272482, IMG submission 192427) | Soil microbial communities from uranium-contaminated site in the Upper Colorado River Basin, Wyoming, United States - RVT160D0 (version 2) ...
GCGACCTTGCACGATGATGCACGCCGCCAAAATCAAGATCGCCACGACAGCGGTCCAGAAGACCCAGACTGCGTGGCTGCGTAACCACTCCTCGAATCCCGCCGAGAAGAGCGCAGTGGCCGCCCCGACCACGTCTGCGATGTAGCCCAAGGCCAGCAGGATCAGTGTCCCGACAACAAGAACTACCGGCCCTGCAACCTTCAAGACCTTCGTCACAGAGAAAGGATAGGCCGTCGCCACGACGGAGCCCGGGGACAACAGGTTGCCTGGAACGACTGCGGCGTCCCGTTCCTGCCTGCCGCCATCGACATGCGCAGAGTCGATATTTAACCATCTGCATGTTTCCGGACACCGTGACGCTCGACTTCCCCGTATGGTGTTCGTGGCAGTGACCACCCAACTACTGACCGCTGTCACCAATATCACCTGCGAGGACGATCCGGATGCCGGAAGGTGGACGCCCGCGACAGATCGCCAGCCTCGACTGGCTCGGCGATACCGGCCAGCTGCGTGCCGAAGCTGAGGAAGCGCTCCGCCACGCCGGCGACAGCACGCCTTCTGGCGAGCGTCTGGAAGGGACGGACGAGTCCGGAGCTGTCTCGGTCACGGTCGACGCCCGCGGTCAAGCGGTCAAGGTCGAGGTGAGCCGCGAGTGGCGAGACCACCTTGCGGTCGGGCGGTTCGCGGCGGCGCTGTTCGAGGCATACACGTCGGCCGTGAAGGCATCGTTCGAGGGAGCAGCGCTCGCGGCGTTAGCGAGTGAACAGGATGCCGAGCGTCGTACGCCTGCCTCCTCGGCGCCCGCCGTAGACCCAGGGCTCGACGGGAGCGACTGGCTGCGCGCCGTCTGGGCGGTGCTGGATGCCAACGAGGTGGCCTCGCGTCGGCTGTCGGCAATGGACAGCGCCGATCGTCGCCAGCGCACCCTCACGAGTCCGCGCGGCTACTTCACCCTGCACCTGTACGGCCAGGGCCTGGAGCGCATCACGGGCGATGTGCGCCGGATCGCGCTGGCCGACGCTGTCCAGCTTGGACAGGACGCTCTGGCCGCCCTCCAGGCCGTGGCGCCCCACCATGACCGCTCAAACGACTCTGGGAGTGCCAATGCCACCTGAGCTGAGCGTTGTTCTCAGTGCGCTTCGCGACGAGGCCCGGAAATGGCAGGGCCTTAGCGACACCATCGAGCCCGTCAAGACCGTGGTCGATGGGCTGCACCTCGCCCCGAGCGCGTTCTTCATTGGCGATGCCAATGTGCTCGTGCACTCTGCCGCCTACGACGGCTTCCAGACGTTCGTGGCGACGATCCTCGGCGGCGCGGTGACCGAGTTCGAGCAGCTTGGTACGGCGCTCAACAAGATCGCTGACATCTACGACGAGGCAGACCAGGTGATCGCCGTCGACCTCAATCACGTCTACAGCGCATAGCCGACAAGCTCATCCTGGGGAGGATCGCCGGAGATGGCGCCGCCGGATCTTGAGTACGCACCGCCGTTCAATACGGCCTTTGAGCAGATGAACACCAACATCGACGTCGCAGTATCGAAGTTCGATGAGGTGGTGGACAACATCCGTCGCTGGGCCTGGATGCTCGGCGTTGGCGGCGTGTGGTGGATCAAGAGTCATCTGGACGAAGTTCGCGCTGGGTTGCAGAGCATTATCGACAAGGTCAACTATGCGCTCGATCACCAGTACCCGGTGCTGTCTCTCATCACGGTGAGCTTCAGCTGGGTCCACGACGTCAAGACGCCCGTCTCGGAGCTGTCCTTCCAGACGACCGAGCCGGCCAATGAGAACCTGTACGAGTGGACCGGCGCGGCTGCCACGGCCTACCGCACCAAGGCCGGCCAGCAGAAGAACGCGGTGGATGAGACGGTGGTCAAGGCCGAGTTCATCAGCGGCTGGCTGTTCGGCATCGCCAAGGAGAACGTGGCTTACGCCGTGGAGTTGGCGAAGATCGTTACTGACCTCGCCGGCAAGCTGACCCAGGCCGCCATCGACACGGCGACGGTGATCGACATCCCCTGGGCGATCGACACGCTTGCCAAGAGTGCTGGGTCGCTGGTAACTGCCGGACTAGACAACCTGCTGACGATCGGTGAGCGCCTGGTCGACGCCATAGGCGATGTACGGGACCTGGCTACGCAGGTTGGCGACCACTCGAAGCTGCCGGGCGGGCGGTGGCCGGAGGCGGTCCGCGGGTAGAGGGCCTCTCGGCAGCTAGCATGATCGAATGGCTCAGCCTGAGGCCGTACCGGCCTTCCAACAGGGCGACGGTATTCGAGACTACGTTTTTCCAATCTGCCGCGTAGAGGAAGGAAATCTTGTTGGATTCCTGGGTACAGCATTCCTCATAGGCACCCGTGGGTACGCCATTACCGCTGCCCATTGCCTGTCTGCTGAAACCGGCCTAGCCGCGATCTTCGTCGGCCATGACGGCTGGTATTCCTGGGGAGTCACGGAGGGGCACGAGCACCCAACGGAAGACATCGCCCTGATACGCCTCGCTGGACGTGGCTGGAAGTCGATCTTCACGGTAAGTCCTGCCCCAGAGCACTCATCCCGCGACTATTCAAGCTTCGGGTACCCAGAGGACGCATATTGGGAGGTCGTGCGGAATGATGTTGCCGCGCCGCGCCCGGACCTTGTCTACACCCAAGGTTATGTGCGACGCAGACTAACGGACATCCCGCTTGGTCATATTCGAGGATCATCGTTCTACGAACTGAGCGACGTGGCGGGGGCCGGCTGCTCGGGCAGTCCCATCTTCGTGCGAGAAAGGCCCCGCTGGCGCGTCTTTGGCGTCTACGTGGGCGAACGGCGGACGGAGGGTGGAAGCAGTGTTGGCTACGCCGTCCGATCAGATGCCTTTGCAGATTGGCAGCCCGAGGGCCTTGCACATACAGTCTCAGCCGAGGCTCTTTTGGCGTAGGCACCGGACCGCTCACATCATCGCGGTAGTGGCATCTCAGAGCCTTACGTCAGATCAAGGACAGATAGGACATCCTTAATCTCTAGGTGTGGCAAACTGGCCGTTCCCTCTCTCTTCGCTCGCCACCCGCTGGAGGATACGGCCGGTTGGACGCCCTGCTCCTGGCCTCAACGGTACTGGCGTCGGAGACGCCGGCTAATGACGCTGACGTGCCGGGGTGTTGCCAGGTCGGGCTGGTCGTTATGGGCCTTCTCATCTGGGGTGCTTACCGGCTACACCGTCGAGAAGAGGAGCGCGCTGCGGAAGAGCGAGCAGCTGCAGAACAAGCAGCAGAGCAAGCCAGATCACTCACGATGGAAGAACGGCACGACTGGGAGCGACGGCTCATCGAGTACCTCTATCCGCGCGGGGCGCTCAGCATCCGGCAATTGGCTACAGCGGTTTCAGAACATGATCAATTCGTGCTGGATCTCGTCCAGCCCCTGCTGCGCTATGGTGACCTTGACTTCGCAGTCGAAGCGGAATCAGACGAGGCGTGGCAGCAGGCGTTCATGGCACTGAACGCGGATAGTGCTGTTATGGTAATCACGAAAGGTGCGACGAGGATAAGGGAGAGGATTAACCCCGTGGTGAACAATTATGGCGACACCGTCCACGCGCATGGTGGCTCGACAATCAACAACCGCAGCGTGGTGGTTAACTCCTTCAACACCTTTGCCGTGAAGTACGACGAAGAAACAGCCGCAGCGCTGGTGCGACTGGAAGACTTGGTCCGGCGGTCCGGGAACGTTGACGCCCAAGACAATCTGGACGCGTTTCTTGAGGAAATCCAGCGAGAGTCACCCCGTCGCTCGATTCTCAGGTCGTTGTTCGAGGGCATCCAGCAGGCGGTCCCCACCGTTGCCCAGGCCGGCGACGTTCTCCTTAAGGTCCGGGAACTGATGTCGTAGCTCTGGAGGTGGCTGCGACCGTCATGCCTTGGGCACAAGCCCAAGCGTCCCGTTCGTGATCGCCAACGTCGCCGCAGCCAGCTTCTCCTTAGGCGCGAACGCCTCGGCGCCGACAGCCAGCCAGACCTTCACCACCAGGTTGCCGCGTCGGGCATGGATGAGGTACTCGGCGTATTTGTAGCCCGGATCGGATTGCTTGGTAAAGCCCTCGGCCTCCTCGCCCACGCCGGCGAGCGCGCCGTCCGCAGTCATGCCGGTCACCGCTTGCGTTGCGCGGTACAGGCGGCTGGCTTCCTCAGGCGATGCGAGCGTCGTGGCTTCCACACGCAGGCTTGCTGGCTGGCCGCCCGGCGGCCGGAGCTCGAACAGGCAGGCAGCGCCAGGGCCCGAACGGGGCGGCGTGGGGTCCGTGCCCACAACCTTCAGCGACAGGCTGTCGAGCGGGGATAGGTCGGTACGGCCACAGAGGTCAAGACCTGCCGCGTCGTACATCGCCCCGGCAGCGGTCGACGTTGCGCTCGGGGTCATGGCGCTCGGCGAGCTGGCCGTGCCGGCGGTCGGCGGCGGGGTCGGCGATCCATCGCCACAAGCCCCCGCACTCAGAGCGATACCGAGGACCATGACGGTCAGCACCGCGCGCGGTTGCCTCCGGCATGGTTGGGCCATGCTCGCCAACGGTAGCGGCGATTGCTGGCTGTGAGTAGCTGTTCACCGATATGTGTCTATGGTGATGAGTTATGTCACCGCCGACACCCGAGGCGATCTCCCGGAGCCGCACCGTCCTGGCGAAGGACATCTTGGACGGTCGGGTTGACCTTCGGCCGTACCCGTTCCGGTACCTCGCCGTGGTGGCGAACCGCGGCCTCGGGGTGGAGCAGGTGACCTACGTCCTGGCCGCGGTCGAGGCGCTGAGCCACAACGGCTGGGAGTTGGTGACCGTCTCGGAGCTCGCCGCCAGCCGGATCGTGTGCGCCTTCGTGCGGCGCCGGTAGGTGGGTTAACCGGGGCCGCTCCCGCTCTCTGGCGGGAAACACGTTGCTATGACAGCTCGGGCATCGTGCCCGTACATCGCGGATTCCTGCAACATGGCGAAGCGCTTCTCGAAGGTCGCGATCTCACCCCGTTGCGTGATCGTCAGCTCGGCAGTCGGCGTCTCAACGTGCACGGTGTGCTGGTCGAAGATCCAGAATCCGGCCGACGTCCAGACCTTGCGCTCGCGCATGGACGGGATGATGCCGACGCTGACGCGCGGCAAGGACATCAGGTACAGCAGATGACCAAGCTGGCCGAGCATGATGTTCGCGCTGCCGACGCGCGTACGCAGCGCCTGCTCTTCCAGCACCACGAGGAACCGTCGATCGCCGACGTGCAGTACCTGCTGCCGCTCCAACCGTGCCGCCAACGCCTCGTCGTGGTCGTTCGGCAGCTGGTTGACCTCGATGCCCCGCGCGATGACCGTCGAGGCGTACTCCGCGGTTTGGAACAGGCCCGGCATGATGCCCGGCTCGTAGATACGGAAGAGGGCAGTTCGTTCGTAGAGCGGCAACCGCGCCTTCTGGCTGTGCTTCATGCCAGAGCGCAGCGCCCGCCGCCATTCGACGTACATCGACTCGATCGCCTGGGCGGTGGCGACGAGGTCCGGCGCCTCCTGCTCGGCCCCGCACGCGCGGCACCACGCCTGGATGTCCTCCTCGCTGGGTGCCTGGACGCCGTTCTCGATTTTGCTGATCTTGCTGAAGTGCCAGCCGCAGACGTCAGCAAGTGCCCGCCCCGTGAGCTGAGCGTTGGTACGAACCTCACGGAGCCGCGCACCGAGCGCTTGCCGGGCGTGCTGCGACGGCGTGGTCAATGGGGCATGTACTCGCTGTGTGGGGTGGCGAGCGCCCAAACGGCCTCGAACGCTGCTCGGCAGAGCTGTACAGCGGCCGGGTCGGTCGTGAGTTGCCGTTCGGCCACGACGCCGGCGCCGTCGAAGACCGTGAACAGTACGGTCTCGTCGTCAAAGAGCCAGAAGTCGTTGCCCGGCAAGGCGATGGTCGACGCCAGGCGACGCGGCAGCCAGCGGACATCTTCACCCGCCGCGGTGATATGAGCAGTGCCCGCCCATTCGTAGCGGATGTAGTCCGTGACCGGCTCCGACACGATGCGCGCCCGGCGCACCATCCTGCCGTCCTGGGTGACACTGCGGATGAGGTCGGTCCAGGGTCGAACTTCGGCCGCCTCGGCTTCGAGGTCGCGGTAACCCAGCTCCTTGAACCTGGCGAAGCGTTCGGCATCACCCGCGACGCCGTAGAAGTCGCGCAGCTCCAGGTGTGCGGTCTCGCGCTTGCATGCAGCCAACAGCCGATCGCGCTCGTCAGCGGTGGCCGGTCGCACCTTGCTCCTCCAGCAGCGCCGTCAGGGCGGACTTGGGTAGCTCGACGGCATCCTCGTGCTCTGGCATCGCCATCTGGAGCCGTGCGTCCTCGTCGACCAAGCGTGCACCCTGGATCACGTAGTTCCCGTTCGCCTTGACCTGAACGATGGGTGCTTCGTGCCGCGCGACCGTGCCTTGCAGGCCATCTGCCGCAAGGTGGTTGAGCAACCTGGCATAGACCTCTACCGCGGTCTCGCCGTCAGCCAAGCTGAGCTGCCCCGCGGTCTCCTCCTCGGTGATCTTCCAGCCCTGGACGACGTAGGTATCGCGGTCGGTGGCGTACAAGGTGGGTGAGTCGCCGAGGTCGGACTCCTTGCCGAGGAAGGTGAGGCGCATCGTCTCGCTCCTGTCCCTACGAATGTGCGCATGTTGCGTGACCTCATCGAGTCTTCGACCTATGTTCCTCTGCGGTCAAGGGTTGTTGCGCCATGTTGCGCCACCTCGACCACCGGAAGGAATGCCAAGTCGCTCGTAAGTGGCACCTGCCAGTGCCGATAGCCCTTGCCTGACCTGCATCACGATGCCCCTAGCACAGCGTCCACGGTTCCAGCGCCACCGATAGCTCGTGCTCGGGTGATCCGATCAGGCCGAGACCTGAAACGGCGTTCGTCCATTTCGGAGCAAGGCAACGCAACTTCGTTCCCAACAACATTGCTTCTCCCGGATGGTGGAGCGGCCGGGGTACGTGTCCGCCGTCCCCCAACAGCGATGGCCTGGCCTCCGGCGCATTGGAAGGCCCTGGCCGGGCGTGACGTATGCCTCCGCCCGGCTGGGCGCTAAGACGAAGGAGAGCTGTGTCCACGCTGCGAACCGTTGAACCCTCACTGCGTTCCCGGTGGCTTGGCCGGTGGTTACGGGCGCTGCGCGAAGACCGCGGCTTCAGGCTGAGCCATGTTGCCAACATGGCCAGCGTGCGCTTGGCCGAGATCAACGCTGCCGAGCACGGGACGCACCTGCTTGAGGTGAACCAGGTTGAGGCGCTGCTGGAGCTGTACGGCGTATCTGATCAGTATGAGCGGTATCGCCTGGTGAACTTGGCGCGTGTCGCTCGGCACCTGCGCCGCTGGGAGGGCTTCACCGACGCGCCGCCCTTGAGCCGGGAGACCCTGGATTGCCTTTGGCTGGAGGCACATGCCGTCCACATCCGGTGCTTCAGTTCCACTTTGGTACCGGACCTGCTCCAGCTGCCGGCGTATGCCGAGGCAGTAGCCCGGCAGGCCACCGGCACCGCTGTCTCTCCAGCGCATGTGTCGTGGTGGGGGCGGACGTGTGCCGAGCGGCAGCAGGCGCTGTACGGGCCGCCGCTGACCACGCTTCGCGTCGTGGTGGCGGAGGCGGCGCTGCATCGTCCGCCCGATAGCTCGGCCGTCGTCGTGCGCGACCAGCTCCATCATCTGGTCGACGCTCCCCGCCTGTCGCAGCTCACACTCCAGGTACTGCCGACCGCAGTGCCATTTCTGCCGGGCATGGACGGGTCGTTCACCGTCCTCGAGCCCGTGCCGCCGCACCCGCACGCCGTGGTCCTCCACGCCCTGACCGGCCCTCTCATCCACGAGGAGCACGCCGAGCTGTACGCCGGGGCGTTCGAGCAGCTGTCACAAGCGGCGCTCACCCCGGAAGCGTCCGCCGACCTGATCGCCGAGGCCGCCAAGCGGTCGACCACCTGAGGGGAGTTCGCCAAATGCCAACTAAGCGGGAGCAGTTTGTGCAGACAATACGTGCACGACTGTTGGGCGCACGGATGCGGGAGCTGCGCGAGGAGCGTGGCTTGACGCTGAAATACATCGCGGCGTACTTAGGCGTGGAGTTCTCTACGCTGGCGCGCTACGAACGGGCCGAGTGGCCGTTCCGCCGTGACCACGTGGTGGCGCTGCTCGACGTCTACGGCGTCTTCGACGAGGGCGAGCGTCAGGAGTTGGTGACGCTGGCACAGGATGCCTGGCGCGTCGACCAATGGGAGCGTGACAGCAGCCTCGGCCCGGCCGGGCTGACGATAGTGGATCACTGGTGGGTACAGCAGCGCGCCGCGGAGCTGCGGGAGTACGCCACCATGTTCATCCCGCCCTTGCTCTGGACCCGTGATTACGCCGAGGCAGTCATCCGGGCCACCAGCGGCAAACAGGTGCATTCGTCCAGAGTGGACTTCCTGGTGCAGCAATACCTTGACCGGCAGCTCGTCCTAGACGACAAGCCGCCGAAGCGACTGCTGGTGCTTATGGAGGAGCGCGTGCTGCACCACCCGGTCGGTGGCCGGCTGGTGTTGCGGGCGCAGTTGGAGCACCTGGCGCGGGTCGTGGAGCGCCCGCATGTCGAGGTGCGCCTGGTGCGGCCGGTGGGCTGGCACGAGGGCATGTACGGCAGCTTCACCATCTGTGACATGGAGCGGCCCTACCCGCCCGTCGTACAGGTCGAACATCTTGGCGGGCGGCTCACGGTCGAGGCGCATGCAGCCAAGGTGTACGCCGATGCGTTCGACCGCATCAAGGAGTTCGCCCTCAGCCAAGCCGAGTCGATGGCCCTGATTGCCGCGCTCGCCGAGGAACTGGGCTGAAACGAGGAGATGCCATGGCGCTATACGAGTTTTCGCTAATTCTCGCGTCCCGGGCCGAGCAGCGGCGCGTCGCGAAGGTGCACGGCGTGCAGCCCGACCTCAGTACGCGGTCGGACGAGCGGGCAGTGACCGCACACCGCGAAGCCTCTAGCCTCGCCGAGGCAGTGGTCTCAGTCATTGAGGACCTGGAGGCGGTCAACCTCCAGCCCATCCGGGTTTGCGACGGTGACTGGGTCACCCTGGCTGAGATCGCCGCGCGAATCGGCCGGTCACGGGAGATTGTCCGGCTGTGGTCTATCGGGAGGCAGGGGCCTGGCGGGTTCCCGCCACCGCTGAACCCTGGGTGCGACACGAGGTTCTACTCCTGGGCTGAAGTCTCCCACTGGTTACGCCGGCGGATGGGCTACGAGCTTCCGCCCGCGGGGTCCGACCTTGTCGTGGCGAACCTGCTGTTGCAGGCACGGCTTTTGGCATCGCGGGTTAGCAACCGCGACGTGCTGAGCGCCATGCTCGCGCCGTACCTGTCCAGAGACCAGCTCAGTACCCGCCGGGCGCGGTCGACCGAGCGCTCGGGCCACGTACCCCCGATAGCGGGAGCCGCCTGAACTGGTACCGAGGGCCGTTGGTGGAGCGGTGCCACAAATAGTTGCGCTGGTGGTCTTGGACCAACGCTGGTCCTCCGTGAGGGTCGGACCATGACCCTAGCGATTCCGTACGTGCGGGAACTCCGTGCCACTGCGGCCGCGGTTGCGGTACACCACATTGCGGTCGGCTGGCATAGCCCGGACGACGCCGCGCGGTGTGCCGCGGTCGAAGCCGGCCTTGAAGCGGCGAACCCGTTCCTGATCGACGCTTTCCTGATCGAGGAGGCTGTCGCCGCTGTCGACCAGCAGCAGTTGCCAACACCGCGGGTGACAACCTGGACGACTGACCAAGTCCGGACACTGGCGAATGGGTACCTCTACCAGTACCTCCGGGACCTCCAGAGATCGGGCCGGCTGTGTCTTCGCACACTCAAGATGGAGGACCTGGAGGAGGACGGTCAAGACACCGAAGCCTGGAGCGGTACATGAAGGAAGCAGCTCCCGCTGGTACCACCGGCGGGAGCTGCTTTGCGCCTTCTTTGTTTGCGGAAGAAAGCACTTTGTCCTACGCGAACCAGGGTACCAGCCGAGATGCGCTGGCTAGTTGGCGCGCGTAATAGTGATCTCCGCCGTTCGGCTGGCGAAGCTCTGGAACATGTAGACAAGTAGGTACCGGCCCTTGCCTACATCGATCTGTTCCAAGTGCTGCGATACGGAGCCTGCGGGGTAGACATGCAGGTAGCGCACCGAGAACTCCGGCGGCTCACCTGGTCCGTATGTTCCGAGCGTGATGCGCCTCAGTTCCAGCGGCTTAATCGAGATCGGCGTACCGAGTTTGTACGAGGTCTTTCGCATGGCGTGGTGTTTTCTCTGCGCCGACTTAGTTTGAGATCGCCGTGTCGCCGTCCGTGATCGGACGGCGGAGCGACGAGACGCAGTTCATCGCAGGAGACACGGCGAACTCTCCTCCCACTAAGAAATTTAGGGGGGGGGGGCTTCTC
>Ga0272482_10000688_pt1 | contig 10420 bp, 9 predicted proteins | sample RVTome_8_FD_192427 | JGI IMG/M metagenome (GOLD analysis project Ga0272482, IMG submission 192427) | Soil microbial communities from uranium-contaminated site in the Upper Colorado River Basin, Wyoming, United States - RVT160D0 (version 2) ...
CCCGCTCACCGCGGCCGCGGAGTTGTTGCGCGCAGACCGCATCATCGCGGTGAAAGGCCTGGGTGGCTATCACCTGGCAGTGTTGGCGACCTCACCGGCCGCCGGCACGCTGCGAGCGAGGAAACACCGCGAGGACAAGCCGTTCGCGGTGATGGTGTCCGATGTGGACGAAGCGGCCGCACTCTGCGAGGTGGACGAGGTGGCGGCCGAGCTGCTGACGTCCCGCCGCAGACCGATCGTGTTGCTGGACAAGCGGCCGGGCGCGGCGGTGGCCGCCGAGGTGGCGCCGGGCAACCGACAGCTGGGCGTCATGCTGCCGTACACCCCGCTGCACCACCTCCTGCTGGCGGCCGTCGCCGCGCCGATAGTCCTGACCAGCGGCAACATCTCCGACGAACCCATCGCGTACACCGACGACGACGCGCTGGAGCGGCTGAACGGGCTGGCGGACGCGTTCCTCACCCACGACCGGCCGATCCACGTGCGAGCCGACGACTCGGTGGTGCGGCCGTTGTTCGGCAGCGGGTCGGTGCTGCGCAGGTCACGGGGCTACGCGCCGGAGCCGGTACCGCTACGCTGGCCGGCGCCGAGGCCGGTGCTGGCGGTGGGCGCCGAGCTGAAGAACACGTTCTGCCTGGCCAAGGACCGGCACGCGTTCGTGTCCCACCACATCGGCGACCTGGAGAACTACGAGACACTGCGATCGTTCGTCGAGGGAATCGCGCACTACGAGCGCCTGTTCGACGTGTCACCGGAGGTCGTCGCCCATGACCTGCATCCGGAGTACTTGTCGACAAAGCACGCTGTCGACATGGCGGGAGTGGAACTGGTCGGCGTGCAACACCACCACGCACACATCGCGTCGTGCCTGGCGGACAACGGCGAGGCAGGCCCGGTGCTCGGGGTGGCGTTCGACGGCACGGGCTACGGCGAGGACGGCACCATCTGGGGTGGCGAGTTCCTGGTGGCGGATCTCACGTCGTACCAACGGGTCGGACACCTGACGCCGGTCCCGTTGCCAGGCGGGACAACAGCGATCAGACAACCATGGCGAATGGCGGTGTCCTATCTGGACGCGGCCGGCTCACCGGACTTCCTGGACCGAGATGTGGCTGCTGTGCTGTCGGTAGTCCGACGTGGGCGGTTGATGACCTCGAGCGCGGGCCGCTTGTTCGACGCGGTGTCGGCGATACTGGGCCTGCGCGAGGTGGTGAACTACGAGGGCCAGGCAGCGATCGAACTGGAACAGTGCGCCGCACCGGACGAGCGCGCCGGCTACCTGGCGACGGTCGACGACGGATCACCTGTGCAGGTGCGCGGGGCGGACCTGGTCCGTGCGGTGGTGGCGGATCTGGCCGCCGGGGTGCCCCGACCGGTGGTGGCCGCCCGGTTCCACAATGGAGTCGTGGACGCGATCGTGCAGGTGTGCCTGACGTTGCGTGACCGGACCGGCCTCTCGGTGGTGGCCTTGTCCGGCGGGGTTTTCCAGAACCTCTTGCTGCTGGTCCGATCGGTGGATCGGTTGACCGCCAACGGTTTTCGCGTGCTCACCCACAGCCGGGTGCCGACCAACGACGGCGGGATCAGCCTCGGACAGGCCGCGGTGGCGGCAGCGCGGGATAGGGTGCCGCGGTGATCTATGTAGCGCTGTTGCGGGGCATCAACCTGGGGTCCAAGCGCCGGGTGGCGATGGCGGACCTGCGAACCTGGGTGTCGGACCTCGGGTACACGTCCGTCCGGACCCTGTTGCAGAGCGGAAACGTGGTGTTCCGGTCCAACAAGCGCATGCCGACTGTGCGCAAGGAGCTGGAGGCCGCACTGGCCGCCGGGGCCGGGTTCTCGATCGACTGTGTGTTGCGGACGGTCGAGGAGCTGCGTGCCGTGGTGGCGGCCGACCCGTTGGGGAAGGTTGCCACCGAGCCGTCGAAGTACCTGGTGAGTTTCCTGGACAAGCCTGGGGATTGGCCGAAGGTCGACCTGACCGAGTTCGAGCCTGAGCGGGCCTATTTCGAGGGGCGGGAGGCCTACTTCTGGGTGCCCGGGGGCATGTACAAGTCAAAGATCATCGCAGCTTTCCCAGCACGCAAGGGAGAGCTGGCCACGGTACGCAACTGGAACACGGTGACAAAACTGCTGGCCCTGGCCGAGTCGGTGTAGGTCTACTTCAGCTGTAGTGCCTGAGTTCTGGCCACAGAGCCTGCCAGGACTTCGTAGGCTCCCGGCAGATGAGGATCGGCTTGCCCTGCTCTTCGTTCCACTGCCCAACGCCGTCGTCGACGCGACCATGTTCCGTGCAGGTGGCGAAGTCGGTACCGACCCGGCGAGAGTAAGTCGCCAAGATGACCACGTTCACGTGAGCTTCCGGAGCGCCACGCCACCACAGCTCGTTGTGACCGCTGTAAACCGGAGGCAGAGCCAACTCCTCGGACCAGCGGTCGACAGCACCAGCCTGCCCATAGTTCTCAGCCAACACGATGGTGTGAACCCGATCGGCTGGCGAGAGGGACGTGTTGGCCGCCGCGATCTGTTCCGCGAAACGATGCCAGCCGATCGACTCGTAGGCCGTCTCGTTGAGGTCGCCGACCGGCACGTCGTCCAGCAGGGAGTAGGGCAGGACCGGCAGCCCAAGCGGCACCGCAACAGCCGCGCTCAGCACCACCGCCAGCACGACGACCGACCGGCGCCAGACGGTGGTCATCCAGGTGGCCGTCGGTATGCATCCCGCCGCGAACAACAGCAACAGCAGCCCGGCGACGTAGTCAGCCCGCCCACCCGTGTACAGCGTGATCGCACAGGTCACCGGGTACGCGATCACGAGGAAGCGGTACCGCCGCTGGCGCCACAACCACACCAGGCCGACGATCATGATCACGGCCAACGGCGGTCCCAGAAGCCCGAACTGCAACGGCACGAACATGATCCGGTTGTCCGCGCCGTCGTCCAGCTCCAGCGCCTCGGCCATCTGTGCTTGCGGCCAGTCGTGTGTGTACTGGTAGTACAGGTTCGGCGCGGCGAGAACGAGCGCCACCAGTGCTCCGACCCACAGCCACACCGATCGCAGCACCGACCGAGGCCCGACGACGAGGATGCCGACCGCGATGCCGATGACCAGCAGCGCGATCAGCTGCCGGTTGTAGGTCGCCACGCCGATCGCCACCCCGGCGGCCAGCCACCAGCGGGGGTCGCGGAGAGCCTTCAGGACGAACAAGATCGTCGCGGACCACAGCATGAGGTCTGGAGTAAGAGTGAGCAGCATGTGCCCGGCGATGAGCGCGACCGACGAGCACGCGACACCGAACGCCGTCAGCACCTGGGCGCCTCGGCTGCCACCCAGCTCACGACAGGCAAGCGCCAGCAGCACGACCGTGATGGCGACGGCGAGCGCCGGCACCACCCGCAGCGCGACGACGCTGTCACCGAACAGCGCGATCGACAGCTTCGCGATCATGGGTGTGAGCGGGGGAGTGTCGAAGTAACCGAGCGCGACGTCCTCGCCGAGCATGCGGAAGTACAGCTCGTCCCGGTGATAGCCGTAGCGGGTGGCGAACGCCATCAACACCGCGAACAACCCGCCCCCGACCAGGAGAACGGGCATCCTGGCGAACGGGGATCGCGCAGGGACCGGTGCGGCATTCACGGGCGGGATTCTTCCCTAAAGATCCTCTCTCTACCATCACTTCTCATGTCCGGTCTCAGCATGCTGACCCTCAACATCGGCAGTCCCTCTGCCGAGCGCGCCCATCGCCAGCTGGCATGGCTTGCCACCCGGCACGAGGACGTCTTAGTGCTGACCGAGACCAGGTCGAGCGAGGGGTGCAAGCACCTCGCCGACGCGTTCCGCACGGCCGGTTACTCCGTGTTGTACCCCAAGCCGGGACCGACCGAGTACGGCGTCATGGTCGTCAGCAAACTGCCGGTTCAGGTCGATCCGATCGGGGAAATACTGTCGTTCCTCCCCAATCGGGTGACGAGTGTGTTGATTTCCACCCAGATGGGTCTGGTTCGGGTGTTGGGCACCTACGTTCCGACACGGGATGCGACGGCCGACAAGACGGAACGCAAGCGGCGCTGGCTCTCGGAGTTCTCCTCGGCGCTGGCCGCTGGTGGGCTCGTGGAGTCGGGTGCGCAGACGGTGGTTCTCGGTGACCTCAACGTGGTCGAGCCCGACCACGAGCCGGCCTACACGTCGTTCCGCTGGTTCGAGTACGACTTCTACCGAGGGCTGACCGACCGGCACGGTCTCGTCGACGCCTACCGCCACCTCAACCCGGACCGGGTCGAGCACAGCTGGATCGGCAGGACGGGCGACGGCTACCGGTACGACCACGCGCACTGCAGCAAGGAGCTTGCGGCGGAGTTGGTGGAATGCGAGTACGTGCACGAGCCGAGGACCACCCGGCTCACCGACCACTCAGGACTGACGCTCCAGTTCGCCTGTGGCGCCGGCACTCGGCTCGACACCTACGACCCGTTCGAAGCGGCCAGTCCGCCAACGTTGTTCTAGACGAGGGAAAGTAGTTCGTCCGCGTGCCGGGCGGCGGTCCGCGCGTTGTCGAGCATGGTGTCCGCCTCCTCGCCGACGAGGTCGCCTGCGAGGTGCTCGAGCAGCTGCGCCTTCGCGTGGTACCAGTCGGCGATCTCCCGGACGGAGGAGCGCGGGCTGGGCACGGCCCGCATCACGTTGCCCATCTCTTCCAGTACGGTCATGGAAAAAGTGTGACCCAGGACACGTATAGGTCGCCAGTGACCGGCCAATGGATGGCCTGTTACTGCCTCAGTGCGGGGGTATGAGGAACTCACGCCGCCAAATAGGGGTTGGCGGCCATCAGATGGGTTATCCGCTCCCACCACGCGTCGACGGTCGGCGTCGTGACCAGTTCCCGGTAGGTGACCGGGAGGCCGGACACCCGCCATCCGTTGACGAGCTGCATGACGGCGATGGACGTGAGGCCGAGGGTGGTGAGATCCGTCTCACCGGCAATGTCCTCTGGGGACACTCGGGCCAGGTCGGCGACCTGCCGCACCAGGTGATCTCTGTTCAGCGGCGTCACGTCCGCCAGCGTCGCACGCCATCCTTGACGGTGACTGGTGTCTCGCTGGTTGGGATACCGTGCGGGGGTATAGTAGATTCACCCTGGAGGTCCGCGGACCGTCGACATGAGGAGCGAGTGGTGATGACCAGTACGTACGTGGTGACCGGGATGACCTGCGACCACTGTGTCGGCGCGGTCCGCGAGGAGGTGTCCCAGCTCCCCGGCGTCACCGACGTCCAGGTCGAGCTCGCCACCGGCGCCGTCACCGTCACCAGCGAGAACACGCTCGACCTCGAGGCCGTGCGCGCCTCGGTCGACGAGGCCGGCTACGAGCTGGCCACCTGACCGGTGGCCGGCTCCCGCGCTGGGTACAAGCTCGCCGGACTGGCACTGGCCGTGGTCGGCGCCTTCGCGGGCGCCTACGGCATCGGCCAGCTGGTCGGACCGGTCGCGCAGGAGCCGGCGCCCGCCGCCCACGAGGGCATGACCGACGACGGCCACGGGCACGGGCACGACGACGAGAGCGCCGTGCCAGGCGGCCTACAGGTCAGCCAGGACGGCAACACTCTCGACGTGCTGAGCGGCGGGCTGACGGCGGGGGCGCCCGCCGAGTTCGCGTTCCGCATCGTCGGCGAGGACGGCCACGCGGTCACGAAGTTCGCCACCTCGCACGACAAGCTGATGCACCTGATCGTCGCGCGCCGCGACCTGTCCGGCTTCCAGCACGTGCACCCGGTCATGCGCGCCGACGGCACCTGGCACGTGCCGCTGACGTTCCCGACCGCCGGTGACCACCGCGTCTTCGCCGACTTCAAACTGGTCGGCGCCGAGGACAACATGACGCTCGGCGCGGACGTGCCGGTGGCCGGCCCGTTCACCCCGGAACCGTTGCCGCAGGCCATGTCCACGGCCACGGTTGGCGACTACACTGTCACTCTGGGTGGCGAGCTGGAGCCGGGTGCCAGTAGCAGGCTGACGCTGACCATCGCCAAGGGCGGCGTGCCGGTGACCGACCTCGAGCCCTACCTCGCCGCGTACGGCCATCTTGTCGCGCTGCGCGATGGCGACCTCGCCTACCTGCACGTACACCCCGACGGAGTGCCGGGTGACGGCGTGACGAAACCGGGGCCGGGCATCGTGTTCCACGCGGAGGTGCCCAGCGCCGGCGCCTACCGGCTGTACCTGGACTTCAAGCACGGCGACGAGGTGCGCACCGCCGAGTTCACCGCGGTGGCGAGTGGGCACGGGCACTGATGAGCACGCGAGGAGGCACGATGGCCGCCGGTCAGGTCGAGCTCGTGATCGGTGGCATGACGTGTGCGTCCTGCGCCGCCAGGATCGAGAAGAAGCTCAACCGGATGGACGGGGTCGAGGCGACCGTCAACTACGCCACCGAGAAGGCGCTGGTCCACACCACGACCGTGCCGGCGGCGGACCTCGTCGCGACCGTCGAGAAGATGGGCTACACGGCCGCGCTGCCCGAGCCCGTCGAGGACGACGAACCCGAGCGGGACACCGAGGAGCGCAGGCTGCGGGACCGGCTGCTGGTGAGCCTCGCGCTGACCGTGCCGGTCGTCGTGCTCGCGATGGTGCCGGCGTTCCAGTTCGAGTACTGGCAGTGGGCGTCGCTGGTGCTGGCCGCGCCGGTCATCGTGTGGGGCGCGTGGCCGTTCCACCGGGCGACGTGGCTGAACCTGCGGCACGGCGCCGCCACCATGGACACGCTCATCTCGATGGGCACGCTGGCCGCGTTCACGTGGTCGGTCTACGCCCTGTTCTTCGGCACCGCGGGCGTGCCGGGCATGACGCACCCGTTCCGGCTGACGATCGAGCGCACCGGCGGCGCCGGCAACATCTACCTCGAGGTCGCGGCCGGGGTGACCACGTTCATCCTCGCCGGCCGGTACTTCGAGGCCCGTGCGAAGAGCCGGGCCGGGTCGGCGCTGCGGTCACTGCTGTCGCTCGGCGTGCAGGACGTCGCCGTGCTGCGTGGCGGGCTGGAGACCAGCATCCCGATCGAGCGGCTCGCCGTCGGCGACCTGTTCGTGGTGCGGCCCGGCGGCAGGATCGCCACCGACGGTGTCGTGGAGGACGGCTCGTCGGCGGTCGACGCGAGCATGCTGACGGGTGAGTCGGCGCCGGTCGAGGTGCGGGCGGGGGACCAGGTCGTCGGCGCGACCGTGAACGTTGGCGGCCGGCTGGTGGTGCGTGCCACCAGGGTCGGCGCGGACACGCAGCTGGCGCAGATGGCGCGGCTGGTCGAACAGGCGCAGAACGGCAAGGCGAAGGTCCAGCGGCTGGCGGACCGGGTGTCCGGCGTGTTCGTGCCGGTGGTGATCGTGCTGGCGTTCTCGACTCTGGGTTTCTGGCTCGGTGGGGACGCGTCCCCGTCGGCGGCGTTCACCGCGGCCGTTGCCGTGCTGATCATCGCGTGCCCGTGTGCGCTGGGGTTGGCGACGCCGACCGCGCTGCTCGTCGGGACCGGGCGGGGCGCCCAGCTGGGGATCCTGATCAAGGGCCCCGAGGTGCTGGAGTCCACGCGGCGCGTGAACACGGTGGTGCTGGACAAGACCGGCACCGTGACGACGGGCGAGATGTCACTGGCCGCGGTGCTGCCGGCCGACGGCGTCGACGAGCAGGAGCTGCTGCGGCTGGCGGGTGCGCTGGAGGACGCGTCGGAGCACCCGATCGGCCGGGCGGTCGCGGAAGCCGCGCGGTCGCGGTTGGGCTCGCTGCCGCCGGTGCGGGACTTCGTGGCACTGGAGGGTGTCGGCGTCCGAGGTGTGGTCGACGGCCACGAGGTCACGGTGGGCAGGCCCGACGCGTCGCAGGCAGTGCCGGACGATCGGACCGCCGTGGCGGTGACGTGGGACGGCGAGGTGCGCGGCCTGCTCGTGGTGGCGGACACGGTGAAGCCGACGAGCGCCGAGGCGGTGGCCAGGCTGAAGGCACTGGGCCTGACCCCGGTGATGCTGACGGGCGACCGCCGGTCGGTCGCCGTGGCGGTGGCCGACGAGGTGGGCATCGACGAGGTCATCGCGGACGTGCTGCCCTCGGACAAGGTCGAGGCGATCAAACGCCTGCAGTCCGAAGGCCGCGTCGTGGCGATGGTTGGCGACGGCGTGAACGACGCGGCGGCCCTCGCCCAGGCCGATCTCGGTCTGGCCATGGGCACCGGCACCGACGTCGCCATCGAGGCGAGCGACCTGACCCTGGTCAGCGGCGACCTTCGCGGCGCCGCCGACGCCATTCGCTTGTCCCGCCGCACGTTGGGCGTGATCAAGGGCAACCTGTTCTGGGCGTTCGCGTACAACGTGGCGGCGATTCCCCTTGCGGCCGCCGGATTGCTGAACCCCATGCTGGCTGGCCTGACCATGGCGGCAAGCTCCGTCTTCGTGGTGACGAACAGCCTGCGCCTACGCGGTTTCACCGCCACCCGAGGCGGCGAGCCGACCTCGTCGACCCCGGCCAAGACCGAAGTGGGCTCACTCCAAGCCGCCTGAGCCGCGCCCGTTCCGCGCGATCCTGATCAACACCGGCTGAACAGATGGAGCGCTCCCAAATTTGGTCCCCCCGCTAGCTGTCGCCAGGAAATCGCGGTACGTTGGGAGCGCTCCCAGATAGTGCCCTCCCCTCTGCCTCGAGGAGCCGAACCATGTCGCGACGGCGTTGTCGCCCGGTCACCGTGCTGGCCGGACTGCTCGTTCTGGCCCTGTCCACACTCCTTGTGCCATCGGCGGTGGCGGGCGGGACCGCCGCGGCCGGCACCGCCCGCCATCGCGCGGTGCCGCTCACCGAACTGACCGTGGTGTCCGAACAGGTGGCGTCCGGTCTGCGCCGCCCGATCGCGATCACCGGGCTCCCGGACGGTCGGATGCTGATCGGGGAGAAGGAAGGCACCGTTCGTGCCTACCACCCCGACACGGGTCTCGCGGCCGAGCCGGTGCTCGACCTGACCGCCAGGATCGACACGTCGGACAACGAGCGCGGCCTACTCGGCATCACGCCGGCGCCGAACTTCTCGCGGACCGGGATGCTCTACGTCGCGTACACGAGCCTGCCGGCCGGCGCGCTGACCCTCGCGCGGGTGCCCATCGGCGCTCCTGAGCGCGTGCAGGTGCTGCTCACCCAGGAACACGCCGAGTACGGCAACCACAACGGCGGACAGGTGGCGTTCGGCCGCGACGGCTACCTCTACTGGTCGACGGGCGACGGCGGCCACGCGAACGACCCGTTCAAGTCCGGTCAGGACCTCGGCACCCTGCTCGGCAAGATCGTGCGGATCGACGTCAGCCGCACCTGTGGGACCAAGCCCTACTGCGTGCCCAGCGGCAACCCGTTCGTCGGCAAGCCGGGTGCGCGGCCGGAGATCTGGCTCTACGGGCTGCGCAACCCGTGGCGGTTCTCCGTCGACCCGGTCGACGGCTCGCTGTGGATCGGTGACGTCGGCCAGGGCCTGGTCGAGGAGGTCAACCACATCCGGCCGTGGCAGGGTGGCGCGAACCTCGGCTGGTCCTGCCGGGAGGGCACCCCGGTGTTCGACGCGCAGCAGTGCCGGTCGGGCGCGCGGTACACCGACCCGGTCTTCGAGTACGAGCACTTCATGACGGAGAACTGCTCGGTGACCGGCGGCGTGGTGTACCGAGGGTCCGTGACCCCCGAGGCGTGGGGGACCTACATCGCGAGCGACTACTGCTCGACCCTCGCGTTCGCCGTGCGGCCCAAGCCGGGGGGCGGCTACGAGACCGCCACGATCGGCGACTTCCCCACCCAGCCGACCGCGTTCGGCACCGACGTGCACGGCGAGCTGTACGTGCTCAGCGATCTCCCGGGATGGCTGAACCGGGTGCGGTTCGAGCGGGTGCAGCCCTGATGGTCAGGACTGCTTGACGTACGCGACCGACAGGCGGTCCGCTTCCCTGGTGATGTTCAGGGAGCGGATCGCCGCGGTGAGCATCAGGAGGACGCCGAGGTTCTCGCCCAGTTCCTCGGCGTGCAGGACCAGCACGTAGAGCGGGCCGCTCTCGCCCTCGGCGACCAGCAGGCCCTGGATCAGCTCCATGCCCATCGCGGCGCCGAGCAGCAGGCCGAGGCCTGCGATCATGCACCAGCGGGTCGCGCCCTGGAGCCGGTAGGCCAGCAGGCCGAGCGCCGCCGCGACCACGATGCCCGCCGCGATCCCCGGCACCAGCCAGTACCCGGGGAACCGCTCGAAGGTCACCCACGACTGGCCGACGCGCTCCAGCCGCTCGTGCAGCGAGGTGTGGTCGTCAAGGGACAGCGCGCCGAGCACCGCGGCCGAGACGAACCACGCCCACGCGCCACGCACCCGCTTGACCAGCGCGAGCGCGCCGGTCACGGCGTGGGCGACGGCGGTGATCACCAGC
>Ga0272482_10000689_pt1 | contig 10410 bp, 10 predicted proteins | sample RVTome_8_FD_192427 | JGI IMG/M metagenome (GOLD analysis project Ga0272482, IMG submission 192427) | Soil microbial communities from uranium-contaminated site in the Upper Colorado River Basin, Wyoming, United States - RVT160D0 (version 2) ...
GATCTGGATCGTGTCGAGCGACCAGATCCCCTCGGAGAGCGCACGGCCGGCAAGGCTCATGCCGAGCGGGCCGGGGAACATCTCCGGATAAAGGGTGAGGACGGTGGCCGCCCAGCTCACTTCGTCCAGTTCTCGACCTTAAGACCAGGCACGTCGGCGAAGTCGGATTCGTTATCGGTCACGACAATCAAGTCGTGCGAGAGTGCATGGGCAGCGATGAGCCGGTCGGAGCTCGCCCGCTTGAAGGGCAAGGTCGCGTAGGCGCGCGCGGCCTTGTAGTCGAAATCAAGGACCGGAACCTCCTCGACGAATGCTTGCAGCTTTTCGAACGCGGGAGGTTTACCTCTGATGGCACCGTGCGCCACTTCGGCATAGGCGACAGAAGACGTCACAACATCACCCTCATCGCAATCGGCGAGGCGCTGCTGGAGCGCTTCGCCCACGCCGAGCACGGTCATGATGATGATGTTGCTGTCGAACAGATATTTCACATCGGCTCCGTCCGAGGCTCGTCCATCTCCGGATCATCCCAAAGAAGTTTCCGCTCGGCAAACACCCTGTCCTCCGCCCCGATCAACTCCAGCCCCGCTGCCGAGCCCCATACCTTTGCCACGTTGAACTTCCGCCTAGGCCGGTCACTGGGCTCGAACGAGAAACTCTCGCCATCCTCGACTCGCAGTTCCATTTCCGTGCCGGCCGTCAGACCCAGGCCCGCCGGCAGGCGCAATGCCAGCGAATTGCCAGACTTGAAAACTTTCGCTTTGAAATAGCGCACATCCTCGGCCTTCAACCAAGGCATGGAGCCGAAAACGCGCTCGATCCGAGGTTTTTGGGGTTCGTCAGTCTTCTTTTCAGGCTTGCTCATATTGCCTCCGTATATACGGAGCGTATGTACACGCTGCACCTCGACACTTCAAGGTACGACCCTCAGGCGGAACGCCTGGATGGTCGGCGGGGTGGTCGGGGCGAGCAGGAGCTGTCCCTCGAGCCGGGCGCGTTCGCAGGTCCAGGTGAAGCGGCCCGAGAGCGCTCCGGTCGCCACCAGCGGTCCGTCATGGTTGCACGGCCCGGTCTGCTCCCGAAGCCGCGCGAGTTCCGCGGCCCAATTCTCCGCCGAGCGATCCATCAGGAAGTTCATCGCCAGCAGGTCGCTGCCAGACTCGAGGCTGCCCTCCATCCACATCAGCCGGGCGCCTTGATAGGCCCGGGCGAGCGCGTCGCTGACCGGGACCGGGCGGTGCATGAGCAAACCGGCGCGGTGCAGCGCCAGCGCCGCCGCCCACACCGGCGCCGAGGGGCCGGCATAGGTGCGGTTGGCGAAGGCGAACAGGCCGATCCCATGTTCGGGCAGGAGGAGCACATAGGAGCCATAGCCCGGGTAGCCGCCGCCATGGGCGAGCGTAAGGCCGAGGTCGCAATCCTGCGCGACCCGCAAGCCCATGGCGTAGGCGGCCGCCTGCGGGCAGCTGTCGGGCTGGCCGGGGCGGCGGGCGACGGCGACGAAGTTCAGCCCTTGGGCCAGCTCGCGCACCGTGGCGCGGCGCACCGGCCCGCGCTCCGGCCCGTCGCGCGCCGGCCAGGCGGAGAGCAAGAAGGCGACCCAGCGTGCGTAATCGCGGGCGCTGGTCTGGACCCCGCCCATCGCTCCGAAACTGCCGTGCGCCATGTCGGGCTCGGGGGCATGAGCGTCGTTCTCCCAGCGATAGCCGAGCGCGCGCCGGTCCCGGGGCGCGGCGAAGATGTCGTAGCCGGTCGATTCCATGCCGAGCGGGCGCATGATCTCGCGTTCGATATAATCCTTGTAGGGGCGGCCCGAGACGTTGGTGACGATGCGACCCAGCAAAGCGTAGCCGAAATTGGAATATTCGTAGGCGGTCTCCGGCGCGCGCGTGAACGGCACGCCCTGGCGCAACATGCGGGTGAAGTCCGCCTCGGGCAGGATTTGCTGACGGTCGCCCCAGGGATCGTCGGTGACCAAGCCGCCGGCATGGCTGAGCAGGTCGCGGACCCGGATGCGCGGGGAATCGGTTGTCGGATAGCGCCAGCCGCGCATCTCCGGCACATAGGTTTCGGCGGGCGCGTCGAGCGACAGCCGTCCCTCGTCGCGAAGCTTCAGGATGGCGAGGGCGGTGAACGCCTTCGACATCGAGGCGATGCGAAACAAGGTGTCCGGCGTGACGATGTCGCGATCGTGGAGATTGCGGTGGCCAAGCGTCTGGACGTAGGCGATGCGGCCGTCGGCGACGATGCCGAACACCAGCCCGGGGACGTGCGCTTCGGCCATGAACCGCTCGAACAACGGGTCGAGCGAGGGCCCCACCGCCTCGATCCGGTCGGTGAACCCCGCCTGCGCCGCCGGCGGAGCTCCCTGCGCGAACGCCGGAGCGGACGACGCGGCGAGCAATGCGGCGATCAGCAACTTACCCATGACGGACCCTTTCAGCGTCGCACCGCTTTCGGATAAGCGCTCGGCACCCGGGGAACAATCGCCAAGGCGCAGCGCTGGAGGCCGGATGAGCGAACCCGAACTCGATTGCCTGATCGTCGGCGGCGGCCCGGCCGGGCTGACCGCGGCCATCTATCTTGCCCGCTTCCACCTCAAATTGCGGGTGGTCGACGCCGGCGGCAGCCGCGCCTCGTCGATTCCGTGCACCCACAACCATGCCGGGTTCCCGGACGGGATCTCCGGAACCGAGCTGATCGAGCGGATGAAGGCGCAGGCCCAGAAATACGGTGCCGCGGTCGAGAGCGGCCGGGTGACCCGGCTCGACCGGGACGAAGCCGGGTTCAGCGCCGATTGGGGCTCGGGCGAGGCGCGGGCGCGTGCCGTGCTGCTCGCCACCGGCGTCAGCAATCGCCGGCCGCCGATGGACGAGGAGCTGCATGACGAGGCGCTGGCGCGCGGGCTGATCCGCTATTGCCCGATTTGCGACGGCTATGAGGTGACCGACCGCAAGGTCGGCGTGATCGGCAGCGGCGCGCACGGCGTCGCCGAGGCGCTGTTCCTCAGGAGCTACACCGCCGACCTCACCCTGATCGCGCCGGATCGCGCGCTGGATCTCTGCGCCGAGGATCGGGAGACGCTCGCCGCGCTCGGCATCGCCACGGTCGACGGCCCCTGCCACGCGGTCGCCGCGCTGGCCGACGCGATCGTCGTGGAGACGCCGCACGGCCACCACGCGTTCGACAGCGTCTACCCGGCTTTGGGCTCGGACGTGCACAGCAAGCTGGCCGGGCAGATCGGCGTGGCCCTGGCCGAGGGAACCGGCTGCATCCTGGTCGACGCCCATCAGCGGACCAATGTCCCGGGCGCCTATGCCGCCGGCGACGTCGTGCTCGGCCTCGACCAGATCAGCCACGCCATGGGCGGAGGCGGGGTGGCGGCCGTGACGATCCGCAACGATCTGGCGCAGGTGAGGGTGCTGATGCGGTGAGAGGCCGTCATTGCGAGCGAAGCGAAGCAATCCAGCCGGGCGCATAGATTGCCGCGTCGCTTCGCTCCTCGCAATGACGACTAAGCCAGGAAGGCGGGATCGGCGACGACCCTGTCCGGTTCCAGATCGGCGATGCCGGGTCGGAACGGGATGAGCGCGCGCTTGCCATCGGGCCTTTCGATCTCGAGCAGGTCGCCGGCGCCGAAATCCTCGACCGCGACCACGGTGCCGAGGGCGCCGCCGTCCACGCTTTCGCAGGGCAGTCCGATCAGGTCGGCATGATAATATTCGCCCTCGGCGAGCGGCGGCAGCGCGTCGCGCGGAACGCTCAGCAGCGTCCCGCGCAGGGCTTCGGCCGCGGTCCGGTCGGTGACTTCGGCGAAACGGGCGATAGCGCCGGCGCTGCCGGGCTTCACCGACTCAAGCGTCAGCGCCCGATCGCCCGCGAACAGGGTCTCGTGCCGCTTCAGGCTGTCCAGCGCTTCGGCGAAGATCTTGAGGCGCACCTCGCCGCCGACGCCGTGCGCGCCGGCGACGGCGGCGAGGATGACCCGGGTTTCCGCCAACTACTCCGCCTTCTCGACCTTCTCGGCGCCCTCTTCGGGCGCGGCCTCGTCGGCGCCCTCGGCTGGAGCCTCGGCGGATTCGCCTTCGTTTGGAGCGTCGTCGGCCGGAGCGGCTTCCCCGGCCGCACCCTCCTCGACAGCGGCCTCGTCAGCCGCAGCTTCGTCGGCGGCGGCGGGCTCTTCGGCGGTCGCCTCCTCGGCGGGAGCTTCGTCGGCGGCGGCGTCCTCAGCCGGGGCCTTGGTTACGGCTTCCTCGGCCGCGGCCTCTTCAGCGGCCTGAGCTTCCTCGGCCGGAGCTTCCTCCGCGGCGGCTTCCTCAGCCGGAGCATCTTCGGCAGCGGATTCCTCGGCCGCGGCCTCCTCAGCGGCCGGAGCCTCCTCAGCTGGAGCTTCTTCCGCGGCCGCTTCCTCAGCCGGAGCTTCCTCGGCGGCCGGGGCCTCCTCGGCAACGACGTCATCGACCGGAGCCGCTTCCTCGGCCGTCTCGGTCGGCGCCTCGACCTCCTCCTCGGCCGGCGCCGCGGCGGCTTCGGCTTCCTTCTTGGCGCGCTCCTCGACGCGCTCCTTGGCCTTCTCGCCGGGCTCGCCTTTCTTCGGGTTCGCGCGGGCCGGCCGCTCGAGGATGCCGGCGGCGTCGAGGAAGCGGTGGACGCGGTCGGACGGCTGCGCGCCGACCGACAGCCAGTGGCGGACGCGATCGGCGTCGAGCTTCACCCGCTCCTCGCTGTCCTTGGGGAGCAGCGGGTTGTAGCTGCCGACCCGCTCGATGAACTTGCCGTCGCGGGCGTTGCGGGTGTCGGCGACGACGATCTTGTAATAGGGCCGCTTCTTCGCACCGCCCCGGCTGAGCCTGATTGCAACTGCCATTTAGATATTCCTTTCTAATGGATACGTCTATTTCTTGAAATTCTTCGGGAAGCCTGGCGGGAGTCCATCCTGGCCGCCGGGAAGGCCCGGGAAGCCGCCGGGCGGCAGCCCCTTGGAGAGATCGGGCATGCCGGGGCCGCCGAGCGCGCCCATGCCGCCGCCACCGCCGCCGAACATCGCGCCCAGCTTGGCGAGGCCGCCCATCTTCCTGATCTTCTTCATCGCCCCGGCCATTTCCTGGTGCATCTTGAGGAGCCGGTTCACGTCCTGGACGGTGGTGCCCGAGCCCTTGGCGACGCGGATCTTGCGCTTGGCGTTCATCAACTCGGGCTTGCCGCGCTCCTTGGGCGTCATCGAGCCGATGATCGCATCGAGCCGGCCGAGCACATTGCCCTCGAGCACTCCGCTCGCGTTGATCTGGTTCTTGATCTTGCCCATGCCGGGCATCATGCCAGCGAGCGCCCCAAGGCCGCCCATGCGCTGCATCTGACGCAGCTGGCTCCTGAGGTCATTGAGGTCGAACTGGCCCTTGGCCATCTTCGCCGCGAGCGCCTCGGCCTCCTCGACCTGGATCGTCTCCTGCGCCCGCTCGACGAGACCGACCACGTCGCCCATGCCGAGGATCCGGCCCGCGACACGCTCGGGATGGAAGGGCTCGAGCTTGTCGATCGCCTCGCCTGTGCCGGCATATTTGATCGGCTTGCCGGTGACCGCACGCATCGACAGAGCGGCGCCGCCGCGGGCGTCGCCGTCCATCCGGGTCAGGATCACGCCGGTCAAATCGATCTGGTCGGCGAAGCTCTTGGCGACGTTGACCGCGTCCTGGCCGGTCATCGAATCGGCGATCAGAAGAACTTCATTGGGGACAGACGCTTGCGCGACGGCCTTCATCTCGTCCATCAAGCCCTGGTCGACATGGAGGCGGCCCGCCGTGTCGAGCATCAGCACGTCATAGCCCTGCAGCCTGGCCGCGTTGAGCGCGCGCCGGGCGATGTCGACCGGACCCTGGCCGGGGACGATCGGCAGCGTCGCGACCTCGGCCTGGCGGCCAAGCACGGCCAGCTGCTCCTGCGCGGCCGGGCGGGCGACGTCGAGCGAGGCCATCATGACCTTTTTGCGGTCCTTCTCGGTCAGCCGCTTGGCGAGCTTGGCGGTGGTCGTGGTCTTGCCCGAGCCCTGCAGCCCGACCATCATGATCACAGCCGGCGGGGTGACGCCGATGTCGAGCTCGGCCTGCTCGGCGCCGAGCATCTCGACCAAGGCGTCGTGGACGATCTTGACCACCTGCTGGCCGGGCGTGACCGAGCGCAGTACCTGCTGGCCGACCGCCTGCTCGGTCGCGCGGTCGACGAACTCGCGGACCACCGGGAGCGCGACGTCGGCCTCCAGGAGGGCGATCCGGACCTCGCGCATCGCCGAGCGCACGTCCGCCTCGTTGAGCGCGCCGCGGCCGCGCAAGCGGTCGAAGACTCCGCCCAGCCGGTCGCTCAGGCTCTCGAACATGCTCTTCTCCAGACGCGCCAAACGAAAAACGCCGGCGGGCGAAACCTCGCCGGCCAGCGTGCGTCGTCGACGCTTCGAAACTCACCCGTCATCGGGATAGGGCGCAGATAGCCTCGGAGGGGGAGAAAGGCAAGAGCGCGGCCGCCGCTCCCGGCGCGAGAAAAGGGCGCCCGGCGATGAAGCCGGACGCCCTTCCTTTACGCCTGATCGAGCCCGGCAAAAACCGGCATGGCTCAACCCCCTATGTTGAACATCGCCGTGATCAGGCCGCTGGCGCGGTCGATCTGGTAGATGCGGTCGTCGTCGTACCGGTAGTAGGACGCCTCGCTGTCCTTGTAGCGGTCGCGATACTGGGCCGGCAGCGCGACCTGGCGCGCCGAGAAACGCTGGCCGACGCGGACGTCGCCGGCGAACCGGTCGCCGCGCGTGTCGCGGCGGTCAGTGTCGCTAAAGCGGTCGTCGCGCCGATCGTTGTCGCTGAAGCGGTCGTCGCGGCCGAGACGTCGGTTGCCCGTCCGCTCCGCGGCCATGAGATCCATGCTCAAGCCGCGGCTGCGCTCGCGCAGGGCATTGCGTTCCCAGCCATTGAAGCCGGCGCGGGCATAGTGCCGCTCCAGCTGGGCGAGCTGGCGCAGCTGGGCGCGCAGCGGCGTCGCCTCGCTGCGGGTGATGGCGCCGCTTTCGACGCCGGCGTCGAACCGCGCCTGCAGCTGATGGGTGCTCTGGCGGTCGCCCAGCCAGGATTGGGGCGCCGGCCGGTCGAGGCTGCGGGGCTGCGCCGCGAGCGGCGCGGCGACGGCCATGGCCGAGACGGCTGCCAGGGTGATGTAGATCGTCTTCATCGTGATACTCCTTGATCCCCTGGCGCGTGGGGAAATGCTTGCGCCTCGGGCGGTAAAAGCGACGCCCAATGACAGTTCAATTCAAGTGTCGCCAGGCCAGGAGGGCGCAACAAAAGTCAGATGAAGCCGAGAGATGCCTCTCGACTTCTGTTTTTGACTTTATTTTGCTGACTTGAGAATTATATTTCGGAATTATTTATCAACACTCAAGGACACAACGTCCCATTACTATCGACGGTTCCATCTGGGAATTAGAAGTTGGCCCGTCAGCCCCTCAAGCGTGGATGATCGATACCCTGGTGCCGGGATCCGCCGCCGCGACCTCGACGGTCGCGCCCAATTGCCGTGCCAGCGCCTCGACGATGCCGGTGCCGAGACCGGGCTTGGCGTCGGCATGATCCCTGGGCATGCCGACGCCGGTGTCGCGCACCGACAGGGTCCAGGCCGGCCCGTCCGACCGGTAATCGACCAGGATGCTGCCGTGCCGATGGCGCGGGAAGGCGTGCTTCAAGGCATTGATGACGAGCTCGGTGACGATCAGGCCGAGGCTGACCGAGGCGTCGGCCTTGGTCACGCTCTCGTCCACGCTCACGTTGAGCACGATCTGGTCGTGGTCGCTGATCATCGAGGCGCCGATACTGTCGCACAGGTCGGTGAAATAGGCGCGCAGAGCGACGTCGCCGAGCCGCGAGGCGGCGAGTTGCCGCTGCATGGTGGCGATCGACATGACCCGGTTGCGGGCATCGCGCAATTGGCCGCGCGCGCGCTCGGACCGTACCTTCCTGGCGCCCTGCATCAGCACGCTGGCGATGATCTGGAGGCTGTTGGCGACCCGGTGCTGGAGCTCCTGCAGCAGAATCCCTTTCTCGCGCAGCAGATCGTCCTTGAGCTTCTCGCTGATCCGGACGTCGGTGACGTCGGCCACCGAGACGACGAGGCGGACATTGTCGGCGTCGAAATAGTCGAGCTTGCGGGCGTTGATCACCAGGCACCGGCTGACCCTGCCGGGGCGTTTCAAGTCCATCTCATAGGCGTCGATCTGCGCCAGACCGGCGGCGGTGGCCCTGAGCAGCGAGCCGAGCTGGGGGACGTTCCACTCGCCGGTACCGAGCTCGGAAAGCGGACGGCCGGCGGCAGCCTCCTGATCGATTTCGAACGTGTCGCAGAACGAGTCGCTCGCCGCGACGACGTCCAGTTCGCCGTCCAGGAGCAGGACGGGCGCGTTCGAGGACGTGATCACCGCCAGAGCCAGACCGTCTGCGGCTTCGGCGAGCAACGATATGCGGGTAGCCATTGTGGATCCTGGAGGGACGCTTGCGGATCGAAAGCGACCCTGCAGCGCCATCATAACATAGTTTCGGGTGCTAAACCAACTTGAGCGGCACCCCGGCCGGCCCAAAGTGTGGACTTGGCAGGCCCCACCACCTAGATCGCGCCTCGACATGACCCGCTTCCACAAGATGCATGGCCTCGGCAACGATTTCGTCGTGCTCGACGCGCGCCGAGGCGCGGTGGCGATGGACGACGAGCGGGTCCGGGCGATCGCCGATCGGCGCACCGGCGTCGGCTGCGACCAGGTGATCCTGCTCGAGCCCTCCGAGGTCGCCGATGTGCGGATGCGGATCTGGAATGCCGACGGCGGCGAGGTCGAGGCCTGCGGCAACGCGACCCGCTGCGTGGTGCTGCTCGAGGGGCGGCCGTTGAGCATCGAAACCAAAGGCGGCATCCTGCACGGCGACGCCGAAGCCATCGATATGGGACGGCCGCGCTTCGGCTGGGAGGAGATCCCCCTCGCCTATGCGATGGACACGGCCGCGATGCCGGTCGGCTGGGAGGACCTGCAGGAGCCGTCCGCGGTCAATGTCGGCAATCCGCACGTGGTGTTCTTCGTCCGCGATGCCGACACGGTCGATCTGGCGCGGCTCGGCCCGCTGATCGAGAACGACCCGCTCTTCCCCGAGCGGGTCAACGTCAACGTCGCCTCGTTCGAGGGCGAGGCGATCCGGCTTCGCGTCTGGGAGCGCGGGGCGGGGCTCACCGCGGCCTGCGGCACCGGCGCCTGCGCGACCGCGGTCGCCGCGGTCCGAGGCCGGCAGATCGAGGGCCCCGCGGAGGTGCGCCTGCCGGGCGGATCGCTCACCGTCGACTGGCAGGCCGGCGGCACGATCCGGATGAGCGGCCCCGCCGTCCACGTCTTTTCGGGCGAGCTGGCGGCATGAGCGGGCCGGATGTCATCACCCTCGGCTGCCGGCTCAACGCCGCCGAGAGTGAGGCGATGCGCGCGCTGGCGGCGCAAGAAGAGGATTTGATCATCGTCAACAGCTGCGCGGTCACCAACGAGGCGGTGCGCCAGACCCGCCAGGCGATCCGCAAGGCGAAGCGGGCGCGGCCCGGCGCGCGCGTGATCGTCACCGGCTGCGCGGCGCAGATCGAGCCGGAGACGTTCGCGGCGATGCCGGAGGTGAGCCGGGTGCTGGGAAATCGGGAGAAGCTTCTGTCGTCATCATTCCAGCGAAAGCTGGAATCTCCCTTTTCTTCGCAAGGCAAAGAGATTCCAGCTTTCGCTGGAATGACGGACAGGGTCCGAGTCTCCGACATCATGGGGGTCAAGGAAACCGCGCCGCATCTCGTTACCGGCTTCGCCGAGCGTTCGCGGGCGTTCGTCGAGGTGCAGAATGGCTGCGACCATCGCTGCACCTTCTGCATCATCCCTTATGGCCGCGGTAACAGCCGCTCGGTGCCGGCCGGGCTGGTGGTGGAGCGGATCAGGGCGCTGGTCGGCGAGGGCTTTTCCGAGGTGGTGCTCACCGGCGTCGACGTGACCAGCTACGGCCCGGACCTTCCCGGCGCGCCGACGCTCGGCCGGCTGATCGAGCGCATCCTGCGGCACGTGCCCGATCTGCCGCGGCTGCGGCTGTCGTCGCTGGACTGCATCGAGATGGACGAGAGGCTGTTCGAGCTGGCGACCGGCGAGCCGCGTTTCATGCCCCACCTCCACATGAGCTTCCAGGCCGGCGACGACATGGTGCTGAAGCGGATGAAGCGGCGCCATTCGCGGCGGGACGCAATCGAGACGGTCGCGCGACTGAAGGCGAAGCGGCCGGAGATCGCGATCGGGGCCGACCTGATCGCCGGCTTCCCGACCGAAACCGGGGAGATGGCCGAGAACAGCCTGCGCCTCGTCGAGGATTGCGACAT
>Ga0272482_10000690_pt1 | contig 10408 bp, 7 predicted proteins | sample RVTome_8_FD_192427 | JGI IMG/M metagenome (GOLD analysis project Ga0272482, IMG submission 192427) | Soil microbial communities from uranium-contaminated site in the Upper Colorado River Basin, Wyoming, United States - RVT160D0 (version 2) ...
TTGAGGCCGCTGGGGTTGGGCAGGACCCACAGGCGGGAGCCGGCGATTCGCTCGTCTTGCTGGCCGATCTTGGCCTTGGGGCGGTTGAAGGCCGTGCGGTAGGCCGAGATGCCCACGACCGCGACGTACGTCGGGGTGTACCGGGCGGCAAGGGCCGTCAGCGTTGCCGCCCCTGTCAGCAGTTCCTGCTTGGTCAGCTCGTCTGCTCTGGCCGATGCTCTCGCGACGATGTTGGTGATGCCCAGGCCGTAGGTCAGGAGTTCCTGTTGTTCAGAAGGGCGCAGCAGCCTTGGGGTGAAGCCGGACTGGTGCAGTGCCGGCCAGAACCTGTTGCCCGGCCTCGCGAAGTGGTGGCCGGTCGCCGCGGAGTACAGGCCTGGGTTGATGCCGCAGAACAGGACCGCCAGTCCGGGGGCGATCACGTCGGGCAACGTCCTGGTCTTGGCCGCTTGTAGGTCAGCCTTCGTGAATCTCGGCATCGGGGGCCACGGTACCCGGCCGGTGTGTTTCGATCAGGACGTCCGGTCTGCGCCTACGTTCGGAACCGTATGTCCACTGTGCTCCTCGGCCTGCTCGCTCTGCCGTTCTACGTGCTGATGTTGTGGCCGCTGGTGGTGGCGTCGCGGCGGGTGCTCGGGGTTCGGATCCGGACCGTGCGGGCACTGATCGGCGCGGCGGTCGGGTGGTTGGCGGTCGGGCGGGTGCTCGCGTGGCTGTTCCCCAGCTTTCACGAGTCGCCAGCACTGTTCGCCGGGTTGTTGCTGCCGATCGCGGGGTGTGCGTTTCTCGCGACGCTGACGTTCCTGTTCCTCGCGGAGATGGCGTTCCCGAGCGGTGGCGGGCTCGGGGTCCTCGGGCGGTTGCGGTCGGTGCGGCGGCGGATCGCACGGGGACGGCGCTACTCGCAGGTGACCAGGATCGCCGTGAAGCACGGGATCGGGCAGTACCTCGTCGGTCGTCGAGGGGTGGACGGGACGCGGCACGCGGTGCTGGCGCGGTCGTTCCGGCGCGCCCTCGAGGACGCCGGGGTCACGTTCGTCAAGCTCGGGCAGGTGCTGTCGACCCGGCCGGACCTGCTGCCGCAGGCGTTCATCGACGAGCTGAGCAAGCTGCAGGACCAGGTCGCGCCGGTGCCGTTCGAGCAGGTGGAGCGCGACCTCACCGAGGAGCTGGGCAAACCGCTTGCCGAGGTCTTCGCGGAGTTCGACCGGGAGCCGCTGGCCGCAGCGTCGATCGCGCAGGTGTACCTGGCGCGGCTGCACAGTGGCGCCGACGTGGTGGTCAAGGTCCGCCGCCCGGGGATCGACCGGGTGGTCGAGCGGGACCTCGACATCATGTACCGGGTCGCGCGGTCCCTGGAGCTGCGGGCGAAGTGGGCGCGGTCGCTCGGGGTCGTCGACCTCGCCGACGGGTTCGCGGTGGCGCTGGCCGAGGAGCTCGACTTCCGGGTCGAGGCACGCAACATCGCCGCGGTGCGGGCGGTCGACGACGGTGGGGCCGTCGCGCTGCCCGTCGTCCACAGTGAACTGTCGAGCGAGCGCGTGCTGGTGATGAGCAGGCTCGACGGAACGCCGGTGCGGACGTCGATCGGCGCGGTGGCCGAGGACCGGCGGAACGACCTCGCGCGGGCGCTGCTGGACTGTGTGCTGCGCCAGGTGTTGCTGCACGGCGTGTTCCACGCGGACCCCCACCCCGGCAACGTGTTGCTGCTCGCCGACGGCTCGCTCGGGCTGCTCGACTTCGGGTCGGTCGGCAGGCTGGACGCGGCACTGCGTGGCGGGCTCCGCGACGTGCTGGCCGCGGTCGACCGCGGTGACCCGGCCGGGCTGCGGGACGGGCTGCTGGAGATCGTGGACCGGCCGGACGAGATCGACGAGCAACGGTTGGAGCGCGCACTCGGCGCACTGATGGCCAAGCACGTCTCGCACGGACAGGCGCCGGACCTCGACATGTTCACCGACCTGTTCCGGATCGTGGCGGAGTTCCGGCTGTCGATCCCACCCGCGATCGCCGCGGTGTTCCGCGCGCTCGCGACGGTGGAGGGGACGCTGGCGCTGCTGTCGCCCGGGTTCAACATCATGGTGGAGTCGCGGGCGTTCGCGAACAGGCTGATCGGCGAGCGATTGGCGCCGGAGTCGTTGCGACGCACCGCCACCGAGGAGCTGCTGACGCTCCTTCCGGTGCTGCGCAGGCTGCCGAGACGGATCGACCGGGTCACCTCGGCGCTCGAACAGGGCCGGCTGTCGGTGAACATCCGGCTGTTCGCCGACGAGCGGGACCGCGCGGTCGTGACCGGGATGCTGCACGAGGTGCTGCTGGCGCTCACCGGAACGGCGACCGGCGTGATGGCGGTGCTGCTGCTCGCGAGCACGGGTGGGCCGAGGGTGGGGCCGGAGCTGACGCTGAACCAGCTGTTCGGCTACAACCTGCTGGTGGTCAGCGCGTTGCTGGGGCTGCGGCTGCTGTTCGTGGTGTTCCGCACGCAACGGCGGAACACCGGCAAGGTGACCGACTCATAGCTTCGCGCCGTCGAGGAACGGGGTGAGGGTGCGGTCCACCAGTGCCTGCCGCTCCTTCATGGGGAGGGTCAGGCACTGGAGGGTGACGCCGTCGATCATGGCCAGCAGTTGGGCCGCTCTGTCACCGACGCGTTCCGCGAAGTACCCCCGGAGTTCCCGGTCCTGCGCGGCGGACTCCTTGGCCAGCACCGGATCGACGGCCGCCGTCGACGCGTAGGCCAGCCACACCCTGGCTCTGCGCTCCCGGTGCGCGTCCAGCGGCAGCCAGCGCCGGACCATGTCGGCGAGGGTGTCGGACTCGGCCAGCTCGACGAGGAACTGCTCGCCCGCGTAGTCGTAGCCGGCGCGGACCAGGTCGTTCTTGGTCCGGTAGTAGTACTGGACCTGAGCGGGGGACACGCCGGCGGCCGCCGCGACGGTGCGCACGCTCAGGGCCGCCGGGCCCTGCTCGGCGAGGATGGTCAGTGCCGCCTCCAGCAGGTGCGCGCCTCGGGTCATCGGCGCCCGGGGCGCAGCATGACGACGGCGGTGACGGCCAGCTCGACGGCGCCGAGGACCGCCAGCACGAGACCCAGCTGCCGGAGGCCGATCACCGGGGTCTCCACGTCGGCGTAGTACAGGTACAGCACCAGTCCCACGACGGTCATGAGCGTTCCCGCTCCCAGCGATGCCACGTTCTTCCGCATGCCACTCTCCTATACGGTCGTACTGTACGAGTGTACAGGGGTCCGGAATCATGCCGCCGGCGTGCACATGTGCCGTATAAGTGAGCCGTGGAATTCGGGGTGCTCGGTGCGGTCGAGGTGTGGCGGGACGGCGTCCCGCTGGACGTCGGCGGACGGCGGGTGCGGTTCCTGCTCGGGCTGCTCCTCGTCAACAGCGGCCGGCTGACCTCGGCGGAAACGATCATCGACACGCTGTGGCCCAGCGACCCGCCACCGACGGCCCGGCCACAGCTGCACAACCTCATGCGGCGGCTGCGGCGCACATTGGGTGACACTCTCGTCACCCGGCCGGCCGGTTACGAGATCCAGCTCGACGGCAGCACCGTCGACCTCCACGAGTTCCGCGCGCTCGTCACCGAGGCCGGCGCCGCCGAGCCCGTCGCCGCCGTCGAGGTGGTCAACCGGGCGCTCGCGCTGTGGCGTGGGCCCGCGCTCGACGGGCTCGACGCCGACCTCGTCGGGGACCTCCGAGCCGCACTGCACGAGGAACGGCTCGGCGCCACCGAGGTACTCATCGGCGCCGAACTGGCGCTCGGGCGGCACGACGACGTGCTCGACCGGCTGCCCGACCTGCTGGCTACGGCGCCCTACCGCGAGCGGCTGCACGAGTTCCACCTCCGTGCGTTGCGGGCCGCCGGACGCGGGGACGAAGCCGGCGCGGCCTACCGGGCCATCGAGGCCCGGTTCGCCGACGAGCTCGGGATCGAGCCAGGGCCGGCACTCCGGGCGCTCGCCGCCGAGGTGCTGCCGGTCGAGCGGCGGGCTCCCCGGCAGCTGCCACCCGTCGCGGCCGTGCTGACCGGGCGGGACCGCATGCTCGTCGAGATCACCGATGCCCTGCGGGACGGCGGCACCGCGGTGCTCGTCGGGCCTGCGGGGGCCGGCAAGACGGCGGTCGCCGTCGCCGCGGCGCACGCGTTGCGACTGTCCTTCCCGGATGGCCAGCTCTTCGCCGAGTTACGTGGCAGTCGGGAGAACCCGGTCGATCCGCACACCGTGCTCGCGCGGTTCGTGCGGTCGCTCGCGCCGGACGGGACCCCGGTGCCCGCCGACCAGGACCAGCGGCTCGCCGCCTTCCGCGAGCACCTCGCCGGCAGGCGGGTGTTGATCGTGCTCGACGACGCCGCCGACGAGGACCAGCTGTGGCCGCTGCTCGCGCCCGGCTGCGCGGTGCTGGTGACCTCACGGCAGAAGCTCGGCGGGCTGCCGGGCACCGGGAGCTGGACGGTGCCGATGCTCGCGCCGGACGACGCGCTCGCGTTGCTGGCCAGGCTCGTCGGCGACGAGCGGGTGGCCACCGCACCGGTCGAGGCCACCAGGATCGTTGCGCTGTGCGGGCACTCGCCCCTCGGCGTGTGCATCGCGGGCGCGCGCCTCGGCATGCACCCCGACCTGCCGCTCGCCGAGTTCCGGGACCGGCTCGCCGCCCGGTCCCAGCGGCTCGACGAGCTGGCCGTCGGTGACCTGGACGTGCGGGCCACCATCGCGCTCAGCTACGACGGGCTCGACGAGGACGCGCGGCGGGTGTTCCGCAGGCTCGGGCTCGGCGCCGCGCCGGACTGGCCGGAATGGGTGGCAGGCGGGTCGGTCGCGGCACTGGTCGACGGGCACCTCGTCGAGCCGCTGCGGGTCGACGAGCTGGGGCAGCGCCGGTACCGGGTGCACGACCTGGTGGCCGAGTTCGCGCGTGAGCGGCTCGTCGAGGAGGACCCCGACCACGAGAAGGCCCTGGTCGAGCTGCTGGAACAGTGGCACGCGCTCGCCGCGGACGCCGACCGGCGGCTCGACCACGGCGCGCTCTACCGGTCCGGGTTGCCGACCCCACCGCCGCCGTTCCCGGTCACCGACCCGGAAACCTGGTTCGAGGTGGAACGGACGAGCCTGGTCGCGGCCGTCGAGGAGGCGAGCCGGATCGGCGCGGTGGAGCTGGCGGCGAAGCTGGCGCTGCGGGCATGCGGGTACTACGGCGTCCGGGCCTACGACGAGGAACGCGCGCACATGTTGACGCTGGTCACGACCGGGCCGATGGCCGAGTCGCTGCCCGACGAGCTGCTGGTGCGGGTGCAGTACGCGTTGTTCGCGACCTACCAGCAGCAGTCCAGGTACCTGGAGCTCGGCGTGCTCACGACGGAGTGGCTGGCGGCGGCGCGCAGGCTCGGCGACGCGGCGTGGGAGGTGCAGGCACTGCACGGGATCGGGTACGTGGCACGCAGTGCCGGCCGGCTCGCGGACGCGGCGCGGTGGCACGAGCAGGCGGTGGCGCTCGCCCGCCCACGCGGCGGGACGGAGCTGAACAACAACCTGGTCGGGCTCGCCGACGTGTACGCGGAGGCCGGGCAGCCCGACCGCGGCCTTCCGCTGTTCGAGGAGGTGCTGGAGCTCGAGCGCGACGACCGTTCCCGGCTGAAGGCGACGCTGCTGCACAGCTACGGCATGGCGCTGGTCGACGCGGGCCGGCACGCCGACGCGATCCGGGCGCTGACCGACGGGATCGCGGTGGCCACCGAGCTCGGTGACGAGTTCGGGGTGGCCACGCTGTCGCAGAAGCTCGCCGACGCGGAACTGCGGACGGGTGCGGTGGCGTCGGCGACGGCCCGGCTCGACGCGTGTCTGCGCACGCACCGGCGGTTGGCGAACCAGGAGGGGGTCGCATGGACGCTGCGGTCGCGCAGTGACATCGCGGTGGCGACCGGGCAGTGGGCGGACGCGGTGACGATGCTGGAACAGGCCCTGGAGATCCAGCTGCAGCTCGGGGAGCCGCTGGAGATCGCGCGGACGCTCGACCGGCTGGCGCGGGCGTTGACCGAGGCCGGTGCGCCGGAGCTGGCGGCGCCGCACCGGGCGGAGTGTGCGGCGATCCTGGGTGCGCGTGGCCTCGGGGACGAGTGCCTCGACCACCCGCCACGCCTCTGATGTGGCGCACGACACAGATCTGCCGGTGCGTCTCACGCGTACCTGGTTTGAACGGGACATAAACGGATATCCCCTCGTCAATGCGTCGGACGAGTCACCGGCGCCGGTGAGTGGTGGGCAACCTAGGAGGTCCGTAGTGGACACAGGGGCAGCGTTCCGGTGACACGAGGGTGCGCTTTGGGACCGGGGCCGGGCAGTCGGCTTGCGACGTGCGAGATGATGGCGCGGTGAGTTCACAGCAGTTCGAAGACGCCGGGCAGAACCAGCCACCAGTGCCAGGGCTTTCCGTCCTGGTCGAGCCCTACGGCCAGGCCGTGGTGCTCAACGTGGCCGGCGAGATCGACCTGGCCACGGCGCCACAGCTGGGCGAGTCCATCAAGCAGGCGATGGACGAGCAGCCGGAGACACTGGTCGTCGACCTGACCGAGGTCGACTTCCTCGCGTCCGCCGGCATGGCGGTCCTCATCGGCTGTCACCAACAGGCGAAGGGCAACCTCAGCTTCCGGATCGTCGCCACGGGCAGCGCCACGTTCCGCCCGATGGAGCTGACCGGGATGACAGAAGAGATATCGATCTACCCCACTCGCGACGAGGCGCTCGCCGCCGGCTGAGCACATCGCGCCGGTCACCAACGCGGAACGAGTAGGAGACCGGAGGGCTGAAAGTTGGGAGCTTCGGCCGTGAACCTGGGGCAGCAGGACCTGGACGACGTCCCGGAGGGCGATTGGCACGTCCGGGTCCCGGCGGTCGCCGGCCGCCTCGCGGCGTTGCGACATACGCTCGCGAAGTGGGCCGCGCGTGCCGGTCTGAACGACGAGGACACCGAGGCACTCGTGCTCGCGAGCTACGAGGCCATGGCCAACACCGTCGAGCATGCCTACCGGGACCAGACACAGGGCGTGCTCGACGTGCTCGCTCGGGTCGACGACGAGCAGCGGCGCGTCGTGGTGACCGTCACCGACTACGGCCAGTGGCAGCCGCCGCAGCCGAGCGGGGGCCTGCGGGGGCGCGGGCTGTCGCTGATCAAGGGGCTGACGACCACCGCGACGATCACATCGACCACCGACGGCACGGTCGTGGTCATGCACTGGCCACTGCCGCCCGCCGAGGATTCAAAGTAGTTGTAAATTCAATTCAAGTAATCCGGACTCCTTCGCAAAAAGAAAGGGTCCGGATACTTGTCTGCTCGCTGTATACAGTCGCTCTCGGTCCGTGATGACATTACTCTCGATGGTCCTTCCAGGACGGTCGGTTGAGGCCGTTCGGGCGATTCGCCCATCTCGACGCCCAGGTAGCGTCTTGGCCCGAGAGGGCGAGCTAGAAGGGCGTGGGACATGAGTGATGTCGACGGCCGCCAGTACCTGGTGGTGGTCAACGACGAGGAGCAGTACTCGATCTGGTTCGGGGACCAGGAGCTGCCTTCGGGATGGCGGGCGGAGGGCACGGTGGGTGACCGGGCGCACTGCCTTGAGCACATCGAACGGATCTGGACGGACATGCGGCCACGCAGCGTGCGGGAGCACCTGTCGGCCTGAGCCGGGAGCCGTGAGCACCGGCGCCCGCTGACAACCCTGTTTCAACTGGAGACTTCCTTCCCATCTGGGTTCTCGTGCTGCTCTGAGCCGGGCAGCACACACACAATTCCGGTGGCGGTTTCGCCGCGCCAAAAAACATGACCAAGGGAATGCCGTTCGGCATTTCCCAGGCTTTTGCTGACTTCGCATTCCGTGGGGGTGCGTTGGAGGTTCCGTGCACCCAAGAACAGCCGCCGAGGCGGGGGTTCCCGCGCTGCCGCTGCAGCAGGGGATGCTCTTCAACGGGCTGCGGCTCCCGGAGGCGGGCATCGACGTCGTGCAGTGCGTCATCCGCTGGCCGGGCCTGGACGTGGCCGCCTACCGGTTGGCGTGGGAGCACGCGGTGGCGCGACACCCCGTGTTGCGGACCGGGTTCGCGCTGGCCGGCGACACCGAGCCGGCGCAGGTGGTCCGGGAGGACGCGACGCTCGACTTCGCCGTGCGCGCCGAGCCGCTGGCCGAGTTCCTCGCGGCGGACCGGCGCCGGGGCTTCGCGTTCGACACGCCGCCGCTGGTCCGGCTGACCGTGCTCACGCACGAGGTGCCGGTCGTGGTGCTGACCCTGCACCACGCGGTGCTCGACGGCCGCTCGCTCGCGATGCTGATGTCCGAGGTGGACAGTGAGTACGAAGGCCGGCCGTCCTTTCCGGACCGGACGGCCTACCGCGAGTTCGTCGGGTGGCTCACCGAACGCAACGCGCCGGGTGGGCACGCCGCCGAGCGGGACCGGGTGTTCTGGACCGAGCACCTCGCGGGCATCCCCGGCGCGACGCCGCTGCCGTTCGGCAAGGCCGCCGACGCGACCGCCGGCACCACCGCGCAGGTGGTCCGGTTCACGCTGACCGAGGCGGAAACCGCCGCGCTGCACCGGATCGCGGACAGCGAGGGGGTCACGGCCAACACGATCGTGCTCGCGGCGTGGGCGCTCGTGCTCGCCGCGCACGCCGGCAGCGACGACGTGGTGTTCGGGGTGACCCGCTCGGCGCGGCACGGTTCGGTGCCCGGCGCGGACAGCGTGGTCGGGATGCTGCTCGCGTCGATCCCCATGCGGGTCACGGTGGACCGGTCGCTGACGGTCGGCGAGTGGTTGCGACAGGTGCGGCGGGACGCGGTGGCGGTGCGCGACCACCAGCTCGCGCCGCTGGCCGACATCCAGCGCCACGCCGGGGTGAGCGACCTGCTGTCCAGCCTCGTGCTGTACGAGCGGCAGGACCTGGAAACCCTGCTGCGACAGCAGAACCCGCGGTGGGAGGAGCGGTCGGTCGAGCTGCACCGCAGGCTCAGCTACCCGCTGACCGTGTACGCGTTCGCCGAGCCGGTGCTGGCGCTGACACTGATCCACGACCGGTACACCGCCGAGGAGGCGGACGTCCTCGTCGGCCACCTCCGTGCCGCGCTCGTCGGTGTGGCGCAGGGACCACATCGGCGAGTGCGGGACATCTCGTTGCTGTCCACCGCGGAGCACGCCCTGCTGACCTCGGGCGGGCCCGCCCGCGCGCCACTCGCCGGGAAAACGATTCCCGACCTGTTCGACGAGCAGGTCGCGCTGCGCCCGGACGCGGACGCGGTGTTCGACGGCGACCGCTGGTGGACCTACCGAGAGCTGGCCGAGCGCTCGACCAGGATCGCGGGGGCCCTGCGTGCCAGGGGAATCGGGCTCGAGGACGCCGTCGCCGTCGCGCTGCCGAGGAGTGCGGCGATGGTCGCCGCGTTCCTCGGGGTGCTGAAGGCGGGCGCGGCGTACCTGCCGGTCGACGCCACCCACCCGAAGGCACGCAACGCCACGATGCTGGCCGACGCGGCGGTCCGGGTGGTCATCGCGGACGGCGGCGAGTGGCCCGCGCCGGTGCTCGCGGTCGACGCACTTCCCGCAGCGGCGCCGTTCCCGTGTCCGGCCCGGCCGGAGACGTTGGCGTACCTCAACTACACGTCCGGCTCGACCGGCGTCCCCAAGGGTGTCGCCGTGCCGCACCGCGGGGTGGTGCGGCTGGTGACCGAGCCGAACTTCGCGACCGTCGGCCCCGGCCAGACGTTCCTGCACTCGTCGGCGACCTCGTTCGACGTCACCACGTTCGAGCTGTGGGGCGCGCTGCTGACCGGCGCCCGGCTCGCGCCTGCTCCCCCTGGCCCGCTGGACCCGCAGGACCTCGCGCGGCTGGTGAAGCAGCACGAGGTCAGCGTGTTGTGGCTGACCGCGGGCCTGTTCCACCAGCTCGTCGAGTACGACGTCACCACGCTGTCCGAAGTGGACCAGCTGCTGGCCGGCGGGGACGTGCTCGCGCCCGATGCGGTGCGGGCCGCACTCGCCGCCCGGCACGGGAAACCGGTCACCAACGGCTACGGGCCGACCGAGAACACCACGTTCACCAGCTGCCACGTCATGCACGACGCCGCCGAGGTCGGCGCGACCACGCCGATCGGAACGCCGATCCAGCACACCACGGCCTACGTGCTCGACGACGAGATGCGGCCGGTCCCGACCGGTGCGGTCGGCGAGCTGTACTCCGGTGGCGCCGGCGTGGCCCGCGGCTACCTCAACCGGCCCGCGCTGACGGCGGCCAAGTTCGTGCCGGACCCGTTCGGGCCGCCGGGTTCCCGGCTGTACCGGACCGGCGACCGTGCGCGGTGGCGGCCGGACGGCACGCTCGAGTTCCTCGGCCGCGTCGACCACCAGGTG
>Ga0272482_10000691_pt1 | contig 10402 bp, 6 predicted proteins | sample RVTome_8_FD_192427 | JGI IMG/M metagenome (GOLD analysis project Ga0272482, IMG submission 192427) | Soil microbial communities from uranium-contaminated site in the Upper Colorado River Basin, Wyoming, United States - RVT160D0 (version 2) ...
GCCGGCAACGAGATCCGCACGATCAACGTCCCCGACCGCGGGAGCCCCTCGTCGCAGGTCCCGCAGCGCGAGATCGGCGAGGTGCTCACCACGGAGACCGGCTCCGGTCAGCAGCACTACCTGGTCTTCGACGACGGGGTCGCCGCCATCACGCCGCTCCAGCTCGCCATCCTCGACACGGCGTCCGGCCTCAAGCGCGAGACCGTCGCGGTATCGGTGATCAACAACGCGCCGAAGAGCAGCCTGCTGGTCCCGCCGGCCAACGAGGCCGGAGCGGCGCCGGAGTCCGCCCCGACGCTCGTAGCGGCCAGCCAGCAGCTCTGCGCGATCACCTCGGACGGCCGTAAACCACCGGCCCTCGTCGTCGGCGGCACCGTCGAGGGCCTCGACACGGTAGCGCCGACCGCCTCCGCGTCGAGCGACGGCGACCTGCTCGCCGACGGTGTGCTGGTGCCCTCGGGCCGGGTAGCCATCGTGCGCGTCCTCGCCTCGCCGACGGCCGAGGCCGGCGGCTACTTCGTGGTGACCGACACCGGCATCAAGTACGCGGTGCCGGGCCCCGAGGTGCTCGAGCTGCTGGGCTACCCGGCGGCCGACGCGGTCGAGGTGCCGACCGCGCTGATGCTCCGCCTGCCCACCGGCCCGACCCTCAACCCGGCCGAGGCCATCAAGGCCGCCGCCTGAGAGAAGCGTCAAGCTCAGGATTTGAGCTACCGCGACGTCCCTCGTGGTCTGGACCGCTGCTCACCCGTCCGCTTTGGTTTCTTGCCTCCGGCGGGCCGTCGGGATGGCACTAGCGGGGTGGAGTTTGTGCACGCGGCTCGCGCCCCGGGCTTCGTTGCCCTGAGTAGTGGGAGCTTTTTGCGGATTTATCCACTCATCGCATCCTCGTGAGCGCTCGGCACAATAGATGGGTGATCACGATGCCCGGTGACACAGAGCAACTCCTGCGGCCTCACCCGCGCTTGGTTGGTCACGGTCAGCCTTCTTCGTGCCTCCGGCTTTGGCGGACGATCGCCAGAACGCCGCGCGGTTCTCCACGACCCATGATCGTCAGCGCACCACCACCACATACGGGCCGGGATAACGACAAAATCCCTGTCTTTGTTGCCTCAGAACGTTCTGAGGCAACAAAGACAGGGATTTTGCGGCCTCACGCGACCACCAGCGGTCCGGACCCAAATGCCACTCAGCTTCAGCCAATCATGGGCTCTGCTGGTTTCTGCGCCGGCACCGGTCGCTGGTGGCGACGTGGTGGTCGTCGACAGGGCGTGCTGGGATGAGCGAACGCGATTTCCGGCGAAGCGCCCAGCAGCGCGACGTCGTGATGAGCTGTCGTGTGGCCGAGCGCGTCAGGTCGCCGTCCGGCTGCGTCCGGATCCGAAGGCCGCGCGTCACCAAGATCGAAGCGAGCTGTGACCGTCGCGGGAGCTTGTTTACGGGAAGAGCTGGACCGGGGGGCCTGGCTCTTCGGGCTCGGTCTCATGCTTGGGGGTCGGCGCCACCGTCGTCCGCCACAGGCGGCGCCGGCCGCGCGGCATCACTACCGCCACGACGAGCACGATCAGGACCGCCGCCACCGCGATCCCGGTGCCGATCATCGCGACGTCGCGGGCGCGCGCCCAGGCCGCTGACTCGCCCGACGACGGGTCCGGCAGGTCGGGCAGGGGCTGGGGTGAGGCGGCCGCCAGCCGGGCGGTCACCGCGGCGTACGGGTCGACGACGCCCCGGCCGTACGCGGCGCCACCGGGAGCGGGCACGGCGGTGCGCTCGAGCTGGAGCGCGACGGCGCCGCTCGACCCCTGGACCCCGCCGGACCGCGCGCGCACCAGCGCCGCCGTCGCGGCCACGAAGCCACAGGCCACGGCGGTGCCATCGGCGATCGCCATCCCGCCCGCGCGGCTGAGTGTGAGCACCTTCTCGCCGGGTGCCACCAGGTCGACGTAATCGCCCTGCTGCGACTTGCCCCACAGCACGCCGGACTCGCGGATCGCGCCGACGCCGATCACATCGTCGTACTCCGCGGGGTAGGGCGTGGGGATCTGGCCGCGCTCGTCGCCGAGGTCGCCCACGGCGGCCACCACGACCACGCCCTGGGAGATCGCGTTGGCGACCGCGCCCTGGAGGACCGGGCTGTCCTGGTAGGTGATCGTGGACACGGCGATCACGTCGGCGCCGCGGTCGACGGCCGCGTCGATGCCGCGGGCCAGCACCTGCGGCTCGGCCCCGTTTCCGCTGCCGAACCGCTCAGCCACCACGCGAATCGGCAGAATCCTTACTTGCGAGGCCAAGCCGATAAAGCCGACGGACGGCCCTTGCCCCGCCGCGATCACGCCGGCGACCTGCGTGCCAGTGCCGAGGCAGTCGGTATTGGCCGGGCCGCTGCCCGCCACGGCGTCGAAGCCGGCGAGCACGCGGTCGCCAAACTGGGGATGGCGGGCGTCGACGCCCGAGTCGAGCACCGCGACGATCTGCCCCGCCCCCCGCGTGAACGGCCGCACCCGCTCCGGCCCCAACATCCGCTGGGCCCACGGGACCTCCGCGACGGCCGGGCCAGGCTCGACGCAGCGCTGGTTGGAGGGAGCGCGCGGGGCGGCCGCCGCGGGGACGGCGCCGACCGCGCACATCGCGGCCGCGACACAGATCGCAGCGGTGGTACGGGCGAAGCGACTCACTCCGGGTAAACCTCCGGTCACAGGTCGCGAAACCGGTCTTCCATCTCGTCCGCGAAATTCTGCCGGCGCCGCTCCAGGTGGTCGCGCCGGAAGTGGGCTGGATTCTGCGCGTACGCCGCGCGGCCATGCGGGGTCCAGAACGAGGACTCCGGCACCGCGTCGCCGCCGTCCGGGATGAACTTGAGGATCTCGCCGAAGGCGGCCACCGCGAGCGCGAACGACTGCTTGCGCTCGGCATCCACGGCCGGATCGCCGGATCGTGGGGCGGAGCCGTCCTGGATGCCCGCGTCGGCGATGAGCCGCCACTCCCCCGGGTCGAAGAGCTGGGAGCGCTCCGGACCGCCGAAGAACACCACCTCGTCCGGCCCCGGGACGCTGGGCCGCTCGGGCAGCCGGAAGACGAACTCGCGCGGCGCCTGGCAACCGCGGCAGACCCCGTGGTATCGCCGGGCCGGCGCGCCCTCGTCGTCGGTGAGCCCGCTCTCCCAGGCGACCTCGACGCTCTGGCAGCGCTCGCAAGGGTGGAGGTCCATGTAGAGATGGGCCTCATCCCGCGTGCGGACGACCGGCAACGCCATGTGCACCTCCCCGTGACAGACCAGCGCTCGTAAATCTAACCGATGCTAGCTTCTCCCCGTGGAGCTGCATCGCGCTGGCGGGGGCGACCGCAAGCTGGCCCTCGTGGGCCTGGTCTACGGCTTGTTGAGCTTCCTGCTCGGCGCTGTCTTCGTGGCGGTGGGCGGGCGGCTGGTCGCGTTCATCGTGTGGGGGTCGGGCGGGTTCTTCTTCGTTCTCGGGCTCATCGTGCTGGTGGGGTCACTGCGCCCGTTCCGGATCGCGCTGAGCGAGACCGGGCTCGTCGTCCAGTCCGAGGGGCACCGCTTCGCCGGGCCGTGGAGCCAGGTCGACGGGATCTACATCGAGCGCACGGTGCCGGCCGGCAGCCCACCGCTGTCCCGCTCGCTGCTCGTGCTGTGGGTGGCCGACGGCGTGCCGATGCGGCACGAGGCGACGTTTCCGGGGCAGGGCGGCGGGCGCAAGGGCCACGTGATCGCCGAGATGGCCAACATCCGGGAGACCCACAACCAGACCGCGGAGATCCTCCGCCGGTACGCGGGCGAGCGCTTCCGGTCCCTGCGCTAGACGATCGTCGCGGCGACCTCGACCCGGCCGTCGCGCGTGGCCACGCCGTCGATCCGGATCCGCAGGCCACGCGGCAGGATCAGCTCGCGCTCGTGCGGGTAATGGCTCTGGCGCCCCATCCACAGCGCGCGCGTGCCCTTCGGCGCCACCAGGCGCAGCCAGCATCCCGTGGGGTACGCGGGCGTGGCGCCCAGCGACACGGAAAGGTAGCCGGGCTCGACGTGTGTGGTGCCGGCGAGCGCGCGCACGTCCGCGACGTCGCCGGTCAGGTGCGCCACGTCGTCGACGCCGCGCAGCGTCTCGAGCGACTCCGGCAGCGGCGCGACGACGGCCTGGTCGAGCAGCCGGTACCGCTCCACGAAGTCCCCGTACAGCGGCTCCCGCCCGAAGATCGCGGCGAGCTCGGCGGCGCGCGCCGGGTCGGCCAGCAGCTCGGCGAGGCGGGCAGGTGGATCGTCCGCCTGCAACAGTGCATTGTGGACATAGGGCGCGCGGGTGTAGTCGTATGCCGCCCGCTGCACCGTGTTGAGCCCCGTGAGCGCCTCCCGGCGGGGAGCAGAGCTCGGCACCACCGGGCGGTAGCCGGCGGCCGGCGCGTCGCGCTCCGGCGACTCGGCCGGGCGAAACCGCGGGTCACCCCAACGGTTCACGAAACGTCGGGGGTGCGGGCGATCTCCTTGAGCGCCTCAAGGCTCGGCGCCTCCCGCTCCTCGGCGGCGACCGCGCCGGCCTCGTCCGCCGGCCGCCCGGCGAACCGCCGCACCGCCTCCAGCGCCGGCACGCCCTCCGCCGCCGTCTCGGCGAGCCGGGCCAGCCAGGTGCCCCACACCTCGTTGTCTTCGACGTCGAAGCCGCGCCGCTCGTAGGACGCGGCGTTGTCCGAAGTGGACGCCCAGAGGTAGCCCAGCGGGCGACCGTCCTTGACGACGGTGAGGTAGCGCACCGGCCCGTCCGCGACGGTCAGGTAGCGGGGCCGCAGGCGCGGGCTGGAGGTGGCGATCTTCGGCTCCCAGCCCTGCGAACGGTCGAGCGGCGTGCCGTCCGGCAGGAAGCCGAACGGCGCGGGCGGCAGCTCGGTGATGTCGGGCGGGGACCCCGGGTTGGCGATCTCACGGAGCGCACGCTTGTCCGGCACCTCACGCGGGACCGCGTCGGCCGGGATGGCGCCCGCCTCCGGGTCGGGCGGCGCGCCCACCCAGTGGGTCAGCGCCTGCAGCGGGGTCAGCCCGTCGGCCTCGGCCTGGCGCAGCCGCTCGCTCCAGGCGACCGCGGCGTCGAGGGATCGGGTCAGCGGCTCGGCCAGCACGCGGAGGAAGCTCGCCGCGTCGTCGGCGACCGACGCCCACAGGTAGCCGACGACCTCGCCCTCCCGCAGCACCGGCACGTAGCGGATCGGTCCCTCGCTGATGGCGTTGTAGCCGCCGTGCGGGTAAGGATCGGTCGACGGGGGCAACGGCGGTGGCGGCGCGTCCCAGCGTGGGAAGGACCCATCGCCCGGCCTGCCGTCCCCGTTCATCCGTCTCTCTCCCTCGCCTCGAAGCGCGTACGCAAACCCTACGATCCCGCGACCGGAAACGCCCAAAGCCGCTCGGCACAACCCACGTAGACGATGCCGTCGGCGGTGACCAGCGGACCGTGGGTGACCGGCGTGTGGGCATGCCAGCTCCAGCGGGTGCCGCCGTCGGGGCCGATCGACCGCACCAGGATCCGGGAGGACATGTCGTACCACTGCTGATAGTCCCGCCACACCGTGGCGCTGGGGTTGGCCAGCGCCACGACCCCGCCGTCCGGCGCCGGTTGGAGGCCGACCGCCTCGGCTGGCATCCGGTGCTCCCAGAGCCACGGGCGGCCGGACTCGAAGGCCACCACCTCGTACTCCCACTCCATCTGGCGGATCTCGACCCGGCCGCCCAGCCCCGCCATCCGGAGCCGGCCGGGCGGCCCCGAGAGGAGGACGCGTGGCCCGCCGGCGGGAGTCGGCACGGCGACGGGCGTGATCCGGGGCGACGCGCCGTCCAGCAGGTAGATGCCGCGCTGGGTGTACGACCGCAGCTCCACCAGCGCGCGATCCCGGTCCACCCGGATGGGCACCGCGCTCAGCTCGAAACCCGAGGTTTCCGGCCGGGGTGCGCTGTCGTCCGGGCCCGGGGCGCGCACGCCGTCGGGATCGGCCAGCCAGCGCACCTGGCCGTCGCGGTCGAACGCCCACAGCGCACCGTTTCGGTCGACGACGATGAGGTCGCCGATCGCGAGCGGCTCGTAAACGGTGCTGGTCCGGTCGTGGAAGTCGACCGACCATCGCGGCCGCCCGGCACGGGTGACGCAGTGCAGGGTGGCCAGGCCCGGTGTGACCACCCAGTACGCGAGGTCTCCCCAGGGCGTGAGGCTCAGCAGTTGGCCGCCGGGCGCCGGAAACGTGCCGGCGACCTCACCGGTCCGCAGGTCACGCGTGACCACGGTGTGGCCTTCCAGGTGTACCAGGGCGGCCTCCGGCGCGATGACGATCGCCTGGCCCGCGTCGTGATGGCGCCGCGCGACGGATGCCTGCCACGTCCGCTCGCCAGCCGCCGTGAAGGCGACCAGCGACTCCGGCCAGGTGACCACGCAGCCGCCCGACGGCAGCGGGATCATGCCACCGCGGTCGGCGCTGGGCAGCGCGGCGGTCCAGAGTGGAGCTATGGATGTGCCCGGCGCCACCGTCTCCGGCCAGGCTCCCCCGTCCACGGTCACGATTCCCACCTCAGTACCCGCCTGAGCAGGTTGATCTCTTTGGTCAACTGATCCCTCAGCAACGACACGTCGTCGGACCGGGGGTCGGCCGCCGACAGTTTGTTCAGCGTATCCAGCACGTCCCGGATGGCGAACCGCACGGCGAAGCCGGTGACCGCCGCCTGGGGTATCGAAGGCCCGCCGGATTGCTGGTACGCGTCGAGAAACGCCGACTGGAGATCCTGGGCCTCATGGGACTCGAATCCCGCCTCGCCCGCGAAATGGGCGAGCCGCTCGACCATGTTGGCCACGTCACGAGCGGGCGAGGCGATCGGCGCCCCGGCCGAGTCCATGCCGAAGTGGCCGTGCGAAATATCGATGAAGGTGACCCTCTCGGACGGGTCCCAGAAGATGTTGCCGGGGTGGGCGTCGCCGTGGATGAGCGCCGCACCCCCCGGTGTGGCCAGGGCCGCGCCAAGCGCCTCGTCGACGCGCTGGCTCAACTCCTCCACGTCAAGGCTCCTGCGAGCGAGCACTTCCCGATGGTCGAGCACCGCAGCCAGCTCCCGCCTGGCCAGCCCGTGGCTGAACTCCAGGAAGCCCCGGTCGACCGGCCCGCCCGAGCCAGCGGGCCGGCTGTGCAGCTCGGCGAGGGCGGCGCCGCTCTCCCACACCGCCTCCCGCAGCCGCGCGAGCGCCGCCGGGCGGTCCACCGGTGCCGTCCGGGAGATATCGCCGATCATGTCGAAGACGCTGCGCCCCGGAGCCACCGAGAACACGAGGGCGCCGGCGGTGCCACCCGGAAGCTCCACCACCGCGACCCCCTCCACACCGGGGAGCCGGAAGCGCGTGAACTCCGGTGCGGCGAGCCGGTCGAGCGCCGAGAGCTCCCGCACCATCTCCTCGACGCGCGGGAAGATCTTCAACACCGCCGCCAGGTTGCCCTGGCCGTCCCGCACCAGGTAGATGGGGGCGCCCGACTCTCCCTTGCCCGGACCGGCGCCGAGGGAGGCCACTGCGACGTCCTGGCGGCCGAGCGAGTCGGCGGCGAAGTCGCGCAACGCGCCGTCGAAGCCGCCCTCGCCGATCTCCAGCCTGGGCGCCGCGTCCACGAACCGGGCGAGCGCGCCGGGGTCGACGAGCCCGTTGGGCGTGCGGGTCGCCGCCGCCAGCTCGGTGAGGTCCGCTCGCTCCCCGGCGGGCGGCGTCGGCCCTCCCGCCGGCGGCATCGGACCCGCGCCGGGCGGTGCCGTGGGCGTGGAGGACACGCGCGCGATGAGCTCGACCGTGCCGTTGGGCCCGGGCCGTACGTCCACAATGGTGTACTCGGTGTCCCGGGGCAGGATCAGCTCCCGCTGGTCGGGATAGACGCTGTTGGTGCCCATCCAGATCGCCGGGTTGCCCCGCGGCACGTCCAGCACGAGCCGGAAGGGGTGGCTGCTTCCGCCGAACGCCGCCGAGGCGCCCAGCGACGTCGACATGTACCCGTTGGCCTCCTGGGTCGTGCCCATCAGCCGGCGCCGGATGTCGTCGACGGTCAGCTGCTCCCCGCGCTCGTTGAGCCACCTGCCGTTCGGGTCCTGCCGGAAGTTCATGGGGTTGCCGGCCGGGTCGCGCATGAAGTTGATTTCCTGGAGCCCGCGGTGGGTCTGCACGCCGTGCCGCAGCGGTGTGGCCCGCATGCCCTCGTCGACGAGCGCCATCCGCGCGCGGATGTCGGCCTCGGTCGGGAAGCGCCCGCCGAACGTGCGGATCAGCATGCCGCGCACGCCGTCGTCGTTGACGATCCGCTGCAGGACCGCCGGCTGCCGCGACGGCGGCTGGCTGAGCACCTGGTCGACCAGCCAGCGTTCGAGCGTGCCGGGTGGGGCGTTGCGCTGGGCCCGGGCGTAGACGTCCGAGAGTGTCGGGACGCGGCCGCCGAAGAGGGCGCGCACCGCGTCGGCGGTGCCCGCGTTGTCCCACCAACGCTGCAGCACCTCGTTCGCCGCGTCCGTCCGGGCGATCGCGTTGTACGGCCACGAGTGCCGCGTGTACTCCCGGATGGCGAGCTGCTGGTCCGGCGGAAGGCGGTGGAAGTCCTCGCCGAGCAGGTGCTCCCCGAACGCCTCGCCGGCCGCGTCGCTGTCGAACTCCCAGACGCCGTTCTCGTTGAGGTGCCCGTAGTTGGCCGGGTCCGGCCCGGTGAGCGTGAGCGGCGGCGGTGGAGGTGGCGGCAGCGACGGCGCTGGTGGGGTCGGCGGGGCGGCATGGCGCGGCACGTGGCCGCCGTCGCCATAACTGTCCACTGTGGGCGTTCGCGGGGCAGGGACGTGCGGCGCCGGCGGCGCTGGCGGCGCCGACCACGGTCCGACGGACGGGAACGGCAACGCGTGCGCCGGGTAGCCGAGCCGCGTGAGGTCGCGGTCGACACCCATCAGCTCCTGCCGGATGGCGAGCTGCTCCACCGGCGTACGGGCGTTCTGGAACTGCCGGAGCAGCACCTCCCGCTCGTTCAGGCGGGCCCGGACGTGCCCCTCGCCGTGGGTCAGGTCGGGGTGCGGTGCCGGCGCCTCGCGGCCGAACGCGCGCAGGATCGTGTCGACGAGCCGCCGCACCACGCCCTGCGGCCGGTGCTGGTCGAGCGCCGCCCGTACATGGATGGTCTCGGTGATCTCGTGCACCCAGGCGCGGGTGAGCTGCTCAGGCGCGACCCGGTCGTTGACCACCGTGACGTGCGGGTCGTGCGCCGTCCCCCCGCGCACGGTCGTCTGCGCCACGTTCGGGATGCCGTGGCCGACCACGGGCAGGAAGTACGTGGTCCGCCCGTCGGCCGTGTCCACGCGGATGAGGTTGCCCTCGGTGCCCACCCAGAGGACGCCCTCGCCCCGGAAGAACGACGCGTCCACCCGCCCGGCGGCCCAGTGCAGCTCGTTCAGCGAGAGGTCCGGCACGTGCCCGGCGCGCCCGTCCGGCACGAATTCGGTCTCCGCGATCGGGCTCGCGGTGTGCGTCGGCCCGGCGGGCACGCCAGGCGGCTGGACCGGACCGGTCAGGTGGTCCGGGGTGGGGCCGTCCGCATCGACTCGAGGATGCGGTATATGGCCGTCTCCGCGGGCAGCGGCTCCGCTCCGGTGATCTCCGGTGCCAGCCGCTCCGCCGTCGCGCGGTCCACCGCCTCGGTGCGGCCCAGGTGCGTCCGGTCGAAGATCAGACGGTTGACCAGCTCCGGGTTGTACTGCCACTTGCCCTGGGTGTGATCCCAGATCAGGGCTCCCCCACGGACCGGGTCCAGCACGCAGATCCCCTTCGGCGGGCCCGTGCGCTCCCTCGACTCGTGGATCGCGTAGTACGCCAGCATCACTCGCCCTCACCTGGTCGACTGCCGGCAGGTCCGGCAGGTCGGATCGGCGCAGCCCGAACTGGGCGGCGACGTCGTCGAGCGTACGGCCGTCGGCGGCGAGCCACTCGCCATACGCCCGCCACACGTCCGGGTTCTCCCGGGTCCACCAGCCCAGGCTGGTGTCGTACGGCGGCCACCGCTCGGCCAGCCCGGGCGGGGTCTGGCCGGACAGGCCGGTGCTGTCGAGGTAGCGCAGCGTCGCCAGACCCGCGTTCACCCGGGCCACCGGCGACTCGGTGGGCAGCCGGCGCACCTCGTAGAAGCCGTGCGTGTCCATGCTCGCCCGCCATGACAGCTCCGTGGGGAACTGCAGCTCCATGATCTGGCCGCCGGGCGCCCGCAGGTACACGCACAGGCCGTTGTACATGTTGCCGGGCGCCCAGTAGTTCTCCACCTGGATGTCGGTGTAGCCGCGCCCGCTCAGGTCGGCGAGGACCGCGTCGAGTGCCGGCGTGTACGCCGCGCCGCCGGGCAGCTGGAGCGAGAAGCGCAC
>Ga0272482_10000692_pt1 | contig 10399 bp, 10 predicted proteins | sample RVTome_8_FD_192427 | JGI IMG/M metagenome (GOLD analysis project Ga0272482, IMG submission 192427) | Soil microbial communities from uranium-contaminated site in the Upper Colorado River Basin, Wyoming, United States - RVT160D0 (version 2) ...
CGTTCCGCCAGGTGGTGTGGTCCGGCTCCTGGGAGGGCACGACGAGCATCGGCCTCGGGGTCCGGGCACGTCTCCCGTTCCGGGTGTTCACCCTCCCGGGCCGCGTGGTGGTCGACGTCGCCCATTTCTGGTGACGCGGATTTAGGTGGCGCGGTGCCGGCCTCTGCGTGGGCGGAGGTCCGGCACCGTGGCTGGTTGGTTGCCTGGTTCGAGGCTGTGGAGGGCCCGGTAGATGAGGTCCAGCGGCACGCGGCGGTCCACCAGGTGGTCCAGCACCTCTTCGTGGTCGGCGCACGACAGGTCCAGCGCCCCGGTGGGGAGGACGACGCGGACGAGGAAGCCTGCCGGGCGGACCGCGGACACGTGTACGTCGAGGACCCCGCCCTCGGCTCGGGCGGGGTCGTAGCGGGCGCCCGTCTCAGCTCACCCCCGCGCCGTGGACCGCCACCCAGCGGTCCATGGAGTACTCGACCATCGTGATCAGGGTGTTCTTGACCGACTCGCGGTCGCGGGCGTCGCAGCGGACGATCGGGACCGTGTCGGCGATCGCGAGTGCGTCGCGGACCTCGTCCACGGCGTGGCTCTGTTCGCCGTCGAAGCAGTTGAGGCCTATCACGTAGGGCAGGCCGCGGTCCTCGAAGAAGTCGATCGGGGAGAACGAGTCCGCGAGGCGGCGGGTGTCGGTCAGCACGATCGCGCCGATCGCGCCGCGGACCAGGTCGTCCCACATGAACCAGAAACGTTCCTGGCCGGGCGTGCCGAACAGGTACAGCACCAGGTCCCGGTCGAGCGACACGCGGCCGAAGTCCATGGCGACCGTGGTGGTCTGTTTCCTCGGCGTCGCCTCCAGGTTGTCGATTCCGACGCTCGCCTCGGTCATCACCGCCTCGGTCGTCAGCGGCATGATCTCGGAGACCGAGCCGACGAACGTGGTCTTGCCAGCGCCGAACCCGCCACCGACGACGATCTTCACCGAGGTCAGCGACGGCCCTGCTCCGGTTGCGTCAAAGCCGACGGAGTCCACTCAACACCCTTTCCATCAACATGAGATGTGCTTTGTTGGCGCCGCCGGTGGCGGTCTTGTGCACGATGACCAGCCCCAGGTTGGCCATGTCACCGAGCAGCACCTTGGCGACGCCGAGCGGCACCGAGAGCAACGTGGCGACCTCGGCCACCGACCTCGGCTCGTCGCACAGCTCCGCGATGGAGCGGTGCTCGGTCTGGTTCAGCGCCTCGATGTTCTCGCCGTGCTCGCTCGTGGACACCATCGTCTCGATCCGCAGGTCCACTGTGGACTTCGTGCGGCCCCTGGTCCACGCGTAGGGGCGCACGATGGCCGCGTCGGCCAGCAGCTCGTCGTCGGTGACCGGCGCCGCCGCGGGGGTCACCACGGGCGCCGAGGACGGGATGGTCCACGACCATGCCGCCCGGTCGACGACCTCCTGACCGGAGTGCTCTGGCGGTGGCGGCTGCGCGGCGTGCTCGACGGGCTCGGACTTCTTCTTCCGCTTGCGCCGTCCGCCACCGCCGAGCGTCAGTCCGTTGAGGACGTCCGCGAAGCCGTCATCCGGTGGTTGGGTGGTCACGCCGGCAGCCCAACCATCCTCCCGCCGGCGCCTTTGAGCTGTGCCCGAAGCTCCGGCGTGAGTATCTGTCCGACCCGGTCGACGAGCAGCGTCATCTCGTACGCGACCTGCCCGATGTCACACAGCGGCGAGGCGAGCACGGCGAGCGCGGAGCCGTCGCTGATGGCCATCAGCAGCATGATGCCGCCGTCCATCTCGACGATGGTCTCCTTGACCCCGCCTGCCTCGAAGCACCGCGCGGCGCCCTGGGTGAGGCTGACGAGCCCGGACGCGACCGCGGCCAGCTGGTCGGCGCGGTCGATGGGCAGCCGGGCGGAACAGGTGAGCAGGAGCCCGTCCGCGGACACCACGACGGCGTGGGCAACCCCGGGGACCCGCTCGGCGAAGTCGTTGACCAACCATCCGAACTGACTTGGTTGGGCCTGCGGCGAAGTCATTCACTCTCCTGTTGCTGCTTGTGGTCGTGGCCGTTGCGGCGGTTTCCGTTGGTGGTGGAGCGGTCGGCGAGGTTCCGCCGCCCACGCGACAGACCCTTCTGGAAGCTGCCGAGCCTGCCCCGCATCTCCTCGGCGCGGTCGACCCTCGGCGCCACGCCGCCGTTGCCGTTGCCGGAGTGGGAGACGCTGCCGGGCACCAGGTTCTGCCTCGGGCTGCGCCGGGGCAGCCCGCCGGAGGTGAAGTCCACCGGGGCGGCCGTGGACACCTGGTTCGCGGCACGCCAGCCGATGTCGGCCGCGAACCGCCAGCCCGCGCCGGACAGGTCGAGCTGTGCGGTCTCCGCACCCGCTGCCTCGTCGCGGGTGACCGGCACGGCCGCCGTGTCCGATGTGGACGGCCGCGCCGGTCGCCGTGGTGCTGGTCGGGGCGGGATCACCGGCGAGGCGCTTGGGGTCGAGGAGGGCTCGACACCACGCCGGTGATCCCGCGCCCTGCGGACGCCGTGCCGGTAGTCGCTCAACCGGTTACGAACGTCGTCCGCGTCGCGCCCGTGCCGAGGCTCACCGGTCTCCGCGCCCGGAGCAGCGCTGCCGGGGACCAGGTGTTGCCTCGGGCTGCGGCGCGGCAGCCCTCCCGAGGTGTAGTCGGACGGCTGGGTCTTCGACGCGGCACGGGCGGCGTCGAAGCCGGAGTCGGCGGCGAAGTTCCAGGCTTCGTCGCCGCTCTGCTGATCGTCCTCGCTCGGGGGCTGGGGCTTCATGGCGGCCGCGGTCTCCTCGTCCACGGCCGGGTCGGACACCGCGCGGAACCACGCGGACGCCATCTCGTCGAAGATCGGGGTGGTCTCCTCGATGGCGGCGCGGTTCACCGGCGTGCCGGCGGTCCACCAGCTCGTGTCGCCGGGCTCGACCCGCTCGGCGGCCGGGGTGAACAACCCGTCCGTCGACGAGGACTGCTGGTGCGGCGGCTCGAACGGCCCACGCTGGCGGGCCAGGTCGGTGGGGCCGGGCGGCCCGACCTTCGGGCCAGGCACCCGGTCACCCGGCGAGCGCCTCGGCAGCGGCAGCCGGTCACCGCCCTGGACGTCGTCGGTGTCCGTGGGCTGTTCCTGGGTCCTGCGTGGCGGCGGCGACGGGTTGCGACTGGGCAGCGACCCGTTCTGGCGCCCGTTGGACCCGTTGACCGGGCCGTGCCCGTTGGCGCCGTTGGATCCGTTGACGCCGTTGGTGCTGTCGACGCCGTTGACGCCGTTGGATCCGTTGGCACCGTTGGAGAACCCGTTGGCGCCGTTGACCGTCCCGTTGACACCGTGCCCGTTGGTGGGGCCGCCGCCGCTGAGCGAGAACGGTGCGAGCAGGCTGGTTCCGTTGGCCTGTTTGGGTTCGCGCACCGGCACCGGCACCGGCTCGCCGCCGAGCTGCACGACGAGGTCGCCCGGCACGGTCACGGTCGCCTGGACGCCGGTCACGTCGTGCCCGCCGCCCAGCCGGACCTCAATGCCGTGCCGCCCGGCGAGCCTGCCGATCACGAACAGGCCCATCCGGCGCGAGGTCGACACGTCGATCATGCCGGAGTCGGCGAGCTTGGCGTTGGCCTCGTCGAGCTCGGCCTGGTTCATGCCGATGCCGTCGTCGAGCACGGCGACGCACAGCGACCCGTCCTCGAAGGAGTGGCTCGCGATGGTCACCTGCGTCTCCGGCGCGGAGAACGCGGTTGCGTTGTCGAGCAGCTCGGCGACCAGGCGCACCAGGTCGCTGACCGCGTACCCCACCACCTGGATGTTCGGTGGGGGCAGCAGCACGACCCGCTGGTACTGCTCGATCTCCGAGACCGACGCGCGGAGCAGGTCGGCGAGGCTGGTCGGGCGCTGCGCGCGCCTGCCGACCTCGCTGCCGGACAGCACCATCAGGTTCTCGTTGTTGCGCCGCATCCGGGTGGCGAGGTGGTCCAGCTGGAACAGCGTCGCGAGCTGGTCGGCGTCCTCCTCGTCCCGCTCCAGCCGCTCGAGCAGCTGCAGCTGGCGCTGCACGAGCCCCTGGCTGCGGCGGGAGAGGTTGACGAACACGCTGGAGTACTTGGCACGCAGGCCGGCCTGCTCGGTCGCGAGCTTGAGCGCCTGGCGCTGCACGGCGTCGAACGCGCGGGCCACCTGCCCGACCTCGTCCATCGACGTCACCGGCATGGGCGGCAGCTCGATGTCACCCGCGTTCTCGCCCCGGTCGCGGATCCTGGCGACGGCCGATGGCAGCGCGCGCTCCGCGACGTCCAGCGCGCCGCGGCGCAGCGCGGCGAGCGAGCCGAGCAGGTGCCGGCCGACCACGAACATCACGGCGATCGCGACCACGAGCGCGACGAGCAGGATCACCGCGGCGAGGCCTGCGCCGTCACTCGCCGCGTCCTGCAGCGCGGCGGAGCGCTCCCGCAGCTCGGCGCCGAGCCCGTCGGCGACGTCGGCGATCCGGTTGGCCGTCAGCATCGAGCCGTCCGCCCACGCTTGCGCACTGGCGGGCAGCGGGAGACCGGCGGGCTGCGCGGCGACGGCGACCACGGTGTTGTTGCGGCTCGCCACGCCCGTGCCGCTGACGGTCTCGTCGTAGCGGCGGCCGCGGTTCTCGCCAGCCACCGAGTAGAAGTCGGCGAGGAGGTCGGCCTGGCGGGCCATCGAACCGACGACCGCCTCCCGCTCCGGGCCGGTGAGGCTGCCGCGCACGATGCCGACCGCCACGACCGCCTGCTGGTAGGAGACCTCCTCCTTGATCGCCTCGAGGTCGTGCAGCGCGGCCGAGGTGGCGGCGAGCGTCGCGTCGAGCGACTCGGCCGCCATCGTCCTGTCGAAGCGCAGCAACGCGTCGATCACCGCCGAGTACCTGGTGACGGCGTTGGCCGCGTCGAACCCCGGCTCCGCGGCCTGCTCCCGCACGTCGGTCAGCTCGGCGAGCCAGCGGAGCACGTCGCCGTACCTGGCCGCGGCGACCTCGTGGTCGAGCGTGACCCGCCCGGCCGCCCGCAGGAACGCGGCCCGCGCGTCGTCGGTCGCGCCGCGCTCGTCGGCGAGCCGGGGCACCAGGTCGGCGGCACGGGACGCGAGCAGCACACCCGATGCGCCGCGCTCGGCCTGCAGTGCGCCGACCAGGTCGCGGAGCTTCTCGTTGACCACGACGAGCCGGTCGACGCGCCGGTAGGAGGCCGCCTCGTCGACCTGGTCGGAGATCTGCATGGTGCCGAGCACGATCGCGAACACGACCGGCACGAGCGTGACCGCGGCGAGCTTGACCGGGAGGTTCCAGTCCCGCCAGTTCGCGAGCACGCTCATCAGCGCCGACCAGCGGGAGGTCGGTTCCCCGTCCGGCGGAGAACCCTCTTCCCGTTGGTCGGTGGACACGTTGTGTGTCGCAGGTATCAAGGCAGCGCCTCATTTCAGAATGAGGAGAAGGCAAATTTCGTTGACCACCACGCGGTCGTTTCGGGGCGCCGCGAAGGAGGAGAACTGAGCGTCAATCGTACCCCAGCGACCGATCGCGGAAAGCGGCCAGAACAACGACGGCTGACCTGCGAAAACCCGCTCAAAAGCGATCAAATAAGGGTGCACTTGCCCGCCGTCGCGAGTTTTCGATCATGACGTTTCTACTGTGCGTCTGGATAGGACAGACTTAATAGCCCGAACGGGTTACGTCAGCGGCAACTGAGCCGATGGTTCCGTTCGCGGCGATCATGACGCCACCCAGGCGGGGTTCGCCGGCAGGTGACCCGTGACCTTCCGCGACGCTCCCAACTGCACAAACGAACCGTCGCAGAACCTCACCCGGTCGTGCTATCCACTGGTGTGCAGCGCGTTCGGCGGTCACCCGGCGGGCCGGTGTACACCTGGGACGAACACTTTCCGTGAGGTCGGCCCTGCCGTGTGCAACTTTCGCAACGCAATGTCACGTCAAGATTCACCGATAGGTGTGAATGTGATCAGGGCGCTCGCTAGGTAGTGTCTACTTCGGCCACCGGACCGGTGACACATTTAGCCAGATCACCGCCGCAATGGCAGATTTCGAGTGTCATCCGCGAACCCGGTCGCGCGATCCTTCGATCGGGAAGCATTAGGGCGTTGACCCGAGTCGTGGTTACTATGACGGCCGCCGGATCTGGTACCGGCTTCGTCTCCATATTGAATTCAGGACGCGTGCGCCTATGTTCTGCGCCTACGTTCAGCGGAGGAACACATGACCCAGGTGGTTCACACCCCGATAACAGCGCGCGCCCCGGAACAGCCGGGCGCCGGGTTCGGCGGAATCACCAGACAGGCCGCCCCACTCCCCGTCGCCCCAGGGGCGCCGGACTTCGCGGCGATCCACGACAGCCAGGAGTTCACCGCGCTGCGGCGCCGCTTCCGGCGGTTCGTCTTCCCGATGGCCGCGCTGTTCTTCCTCTGGTACCTCACCTACGTGCTGCTCGCGGCCTACGCGCACGACTTCATGAGCCACCGGCTGTTCGGCCTCGTGACCGTCGGCCTCGTGCTCGGCCTGCTGCAGTTCGTCTCGACCATCGCGATCACCGTCGCCTACGTCCGGTTCGCGCGGAACCGGCTCGACCCGCAGGTCGCCGCGATCCGGGCCAGCGCGGGGGTGGACGCGAAGTGACCACCGCACAGTCCGGGCAGCTCGGCAGCCCGCTGCTCAACATCGCCGTGTTCGCCTGTTTCGTCGCGATCACGCTGTACGTGGTGTACCGGGTGAGCCACCGCAACACCTCGACCGCCGACTACTACGCGGCCGGCAGCGCGTTCACCGGCACCCAGAACGGCATCGCGATCACCGGCGACTACCTGTCGGCCGCGTCGTTCCTCGGCATCGCAGGCGCCATCGCCGTGCACGGCTACGACGGCTTCCTCTACTCGATCGGCTTCCTCGTCGCGTGGCTGGTGGCGCTGCTCCTGGTCGCCGAGCTGGTGCGCAACACCGGCCGGTTCACCATGGGCGACGTGCTCGCCTACCGGATGCGCCAGCGCCCGGTCCGCGCGGCGGCCGCCACGTCGACGCTCGTGATCTCGTTCTTCTACATGCTGGCCCAGATGGCCGGCGCCGGCGGCCTCGTCGCCTTGCTGCTCAACGTGCACGGCAAGGGCGGGCAGGCGCTGGTGATCTGCGTCGTCGGCCTCGTGATGATCTTCTACGTGCTCGTCGGCGGCATGAAGGGCACCACCTGGGTGCAGATCATCAAGGCGACGCTGCTCGTGCTGTGCGTCGTGCTGATGACCGTGTTCCTGCTCGGCAAGTTCGGGTTCAGCATCTCCGCGCTGCTCGACGAGGCGGCCAGCAACAACGCCAACGGCCAGAAGGTGCTCGAGCCGGGCGCCCAGTACGGCAAGACGGCGATCAGCCAGCTCGACTTCATCTCGCTGTCGCTCGCGCTGATCCTCGGCGCGGCCGGCCTGCCGCACGTGCTGATGCGGTTCTACACGGTGCCGAACGCCAAGCAGGCACGTAAGTCGGTGGTGTGGGCGGTCGGCGCGATGGCCGTGTTCTACCTGGCGACCCTCGTGATCGGGTACGGCGCGTCCGCGCTCGTCGGGTCGGAGCGGATCCTGTCCTCGACTGGCAAGGAGAACTCGGCGGCGCCGCTGCTCGCGTTCGAGATCGGCGGCACGGTGCTGCTCGGCGTCGTCGCCGCGGTCGCGTTCGCGACGATCCTCGCCGTGGTCGCCGGGCTCACGCTCACCGCGTCGGCCTCGTTCGCGCACGACGTGTACGCCAACATCTTCCGCGGCGGGAAGGCCGACCCGACCTCCGAGGTGAGGGTCGCGCGGCTCACCGCGGTGGTGGTCGGCGTGCTCGCCATGATCGGCGGCATCCTCGCCAACGGGCAGAACGTGGCGTTCCTGGTGGCCCTCGCGTTCGCGTTCGCCGCGTCGGCGAACCTGTCCACGCTGCTGTACTCGCTGTTCTGGAAGCGGTTCAACACGAGCGGCACGCTGTGGGGGATGTACGGCGGGCTCGGCTCGTGCCTGCTGCTGGTGCTGGTGTCGCCGGTGGTGTCCGGGGCGCCGACCTCGATCTTCGCGAGTGTCGACTTCCACCTCTTCCCGCTCACGAACCCCGGCATCGTGTCGATCCCCATCTCGTTCCTGGCCGGATACCTCGGCACGGTGCTGAGCAAGGAGAAGGCCGATCCGGACAAACAGAAGGAGATGGCGGTCCGCTCGCTGACTGGTATCGGCGCGTGAGGTAGAAACGTGGTGTGCACGATCCTCTGGCAGGCCTGACCGACGTGCCATGGCACCGGTTGCACCACGTCCACGGCGTAGCGACAGATCTCCCCGATCGGTTGCGGATGCTCCGGTCCGAGAACGACAGGTCCCGGGGCGACGCGCTCACGTGGCTGGCCGGGGTGGTGGAGCACCAGGGTGCGCGCTTCCCCGTCAGCAGCCACGTCGTGCCGTTCCTCGTCGCACTGGTCGACGACCCGGTGACGCCAGACCGGGAGTCCATCCTGTCCATCCTGCGCTCGGTGGTCCTCGGCGACGCCGACCTGCCGTTCGACCCGGACTTCGAGCTCGGCGACATCCTCACCGACGACGAGCTCGCCGAGGCCGGTCGCCTGCTGTACGGCACGGCGAACCCGTTCGCGGGCGACCCGCCGATGGAGCTGTACGAGGCGGCGTCGATCCGGTGGGCGGCCGAGGCGTACCGCGCGGCGCAGGCGCACCTGTCGACGATCGTGCGGTGGCTGTCGGACCCGCTGGTGGCGGCGCAGGCGGCCGAGCTGGTGGCGTACTTCCCACCGACGCAGGAGATCGTGGACGGTCTGATCGCGTCGGTGGCGCCGGCGAGCGCGAACCTCTCCATGGGCTACCTGACGGGCTACCAGAAGGTCGACACCCACCTCACGTCAGCGCTCGACGCCGACCCGGTGGACGTGCGGATGACCGCGGCGGTCGCGCTGGCGTTCCGCCACGGCCAGGACCTGCCAGGCGAGGCGCTCGACGTGCTGGTGGACGTGAAGCCGCCGCCCGCTCCCCCTGGCTGGGACCGGTCGATGCGCGGGTTCGTGACGCTCGCGCTGAAGCGGGTGGGGCTTTAGAGCGCCCGCCCGGCCTGAACGCGGCGGGTGACCGCCCGCTCGGCGAAGAACGAGCCGACCGGGACGATGCCGGACAGCATCACCAGGACGGTGCCCTTGAGCGACCACCGGGCCTTGAGTGCGAGGTCGACGATCGTCACGAGGTAGACGACGTACAGGAAACCGTGCACCGGACCGACGATCGCCGAGAACTGCGGCTGGTCGAAGATGTAGCGCATCACCATCGCGAAGCAGAGCGCCAGCAGGCCGACGCCCACGATGTAGGCCAGGACGCGGAAGCGGGCGAGCGCGCCCCGGACGCCGGCGTCCCCGACGGCCTGGGCGGGGTTCTCCTCGTCGGTGACGGGGGACTCGGCGGTCATCGCGTCTCCTGCTGGTGTCGTTCGTCGAGCTTGGCAAGGAACCGGTTGTAGGCGGCCAGCTCAGGGTCGTCATCGTCCTGCGCGTCCGGCGCGTCCTGGCCATCCTGCCGGACGGTGGTTTGTACCGGAATGTCGGGTTCTGGCTTCGGTGTGGGCTCGGGGTGCTCTGGCGGGCTGAGCCGCAGTTTGCGCAGCCGCCAGAACATGAACGCCGGGAACAGTCCGAACAGCGGCCACTGCAGCACGTAACCGAGGTTCTGCCACGAGCCGGTGTTCGACTCGAACCGCTGCCACTGCCACCACGCCAGTCCGACACACGCGACCAGGGACAACACACAGAGGAAGACGATCCCCGCGCGGCGCGCCAGCACTCCGCCATTCACACCAAAGACGCTAACACCCGGCCTCCAGACCGAACCTGAGTGCCCGCTCTGCGCCCTACCGGGCGGCGCGGGCGTAGCCGTCGGCGAGGCCGAAGACCTTCTGGCCGTACGGGACAGAGTTGTTGTACGAGAAGACGGCGGCCCACCAGTCCTTCGGGGTGGCGAGGTCGCGGTCGCCCGCGCACAGGTACCGGCCGGCGGCGAGTGCGGCGTCGTCGATCTGTTGGGGGTCGCCCCTGCCGTCGAGGTCGGCGTCGGAGGTCCACCTGCGCCAGGTGGACGGGATGAACTGCATCGGTCCGACGGCGCGGTCGTGGGTGGCGTCGCCGTCGTAGCGGCCGCCGTCGGTGTCGGTGATCGTCTTGACGCCCGCCGAGCCGTCCAGGGGCACGCCGATGATGGGTTTCGACGGACGGCCGTCTGCGCCGAGCTGGGCGCCGCCGTAGCGGCCGTGGTTCGACTCGATGCGGCCGATGCCGGCCAGCGTCGCCCAGGACAGGTGGCAGTTGGGCTGGGTGGTGCGCAGGGCGAGTTCGGCGTTGCCGTACGCCATGAGCGCGCG
>Ga0272482_10000693_pt1 | contig 10397 bp, 8 predicted proteins | sample RVTome_8_FD_192427 | JGI IMG/M metagenome (GOLD analysis project Ga0272482, IMG submission 192427) | Soil microbial communities from uranium-contaminated site in the Upper Colorado River Basin, Wyoming, United States - RVT160D0 (version 2) ...
AGGGGCCCCTGGGCGGCATCCTCACCGCGCTACGGACCGCACCGGAGGACATCGAGGTGGTGCTGGTGGTGGCCTGTGACCTGCTGGTTCCCAGCCCGTCGGCCTTCGCGGCCACGGTGGCGGCCCGCGGCGAGGGCGACGTGGCGGTGCCCCAGGGCACCGAATGGCTCCACGCCGCCTGGCACCGCCGGGCCGAGCCGGTCCTGGCCAAGCAGTTCGCGGCGGGGGAGCGGGCGGTGCACCGGGCTGTGACCGGGCTCGACGTCGTCGTCGTCGACATAGACCCCATGGCCTGCCGTGATGCCGATGTTCCCGAGGACCTGCCGTTGTCCTGACGAGCGACGAAGCTTCCCTCGAAAGAGGATGAAACCCGATCCTCTTTCGAGGGAAGCTTCGAGACACTCGGTGCCCCGGATCGGGGCGGGAACCGCCGGCGAGGCCATGGCTTGCGTCGTCATGAGGGTGGTAGGGATCTGACGCGGGTGTTGCTCAACTAGCCTGGGCGACATGGAGGTCCCCGAGATCGACGTGGACGAGCTCGCGCGGTTGCGCGACGGCGGCATCAGGCTGGTAGACGTCCGTGAGCCGGACGAGTACGAGGGTGCGCACGTCCCCGGGGCCGAGCTGATCCCCCTGGCCACCGTGCCCGAGCAGGTCGACGCCGTGCAGGGCCACGAGGGCCCGCTCTACGTGATCTGCGCCATGGGCGGCCGCAGCCGCAAGGCCGCCGAGTACTACATGGGGCAGGGGATCGACGCCGTGAACATCGCCGGCGGCACCAAGGCCTGGATCGAGGCCGGCCAGCCGACCAACGCGGGGCTGGAGCCGTAGGCCGGTCCTCGACGCTGACCTTCCAGTGGGTGGCGACGCCGTCCGAGCTGGATGACGTCGTCGCCTCGGCGGCGACTGCCGACGCGTACGCCCTCGACACCGAGTTCCACCGGGAACGCACCTACTACGCCCAGCTGGCGCTGCTGCAGCTCGGCTGGGACGGCCAGATCGCCCTGGTCGACCCGCTGGCGGTCGACATCGCCCCCCTGGCCGCCGTCCTGCGGGGCCCGGGCGAGTGCCTGATGCACGCCTCGGCCCAGGACCTGGCCATCCTCGAGCGGGCCTGCGGGATCCTGCCGGCCCGCCTGGTCGACACGCAGATCGCCGCCGGGTTCGTGGGGCTGGGTTCGCCCGGCCTGAGCGCGGTGCTGCAGCGCCGCCTCGGCATCCACCTGCCCAAGGCCGACCGCCTGACCGACTGGCTGCGCCGCCCGCTGGGTGAGGCGCCCGCCACGTACGCGGCGGCCGACGTCGCCCACCTGCACGACCTGTGGTCGTCGCTGGAGAGCGAGCTGGTCAAGCGGGGCCGGATCGGGTGGGTGCTCGACGAGTGCGAGCAGCTGCGCGAGCGGTTCCGCGAGCCCGCCGACCCGGCCCGGGCCTGGTGGCGCATCAAGGAGGCCCGACGGCTGAAGGGCCGGGGCCGCTGCGTGGCCCAGTCGGTGGCCGCCTGGCGCGAGCGCCGGGCCCAGTCGACCGATCGCCCGGTGCGCCACGTGCTGCCCGATCTGGCCGTGGTCGCCATCGCCGAGCGCCCACCGCCCAACCGCAACGACCTCCAGCGGGTCCGGGGCCTCGACGGCCGTCACCTCCGGGGTGGCGCCGCCGCCGAGCTCCAACAGGCGATCGAAGAAGGTCTCGTGCTCGACGAAGCCGAGCTGCAGCTTCCCGAGCGGGACGGGGTCGACACCGCGGTGAGGCCGGCGGTCACGCTGGCCTCCGCGTGGGTCAACCAGCTGGCCCACGACCTCCAGCTCGACACGTCGATGCTGGCCACCCGAGCCGACATCGAAGCCCTGGTCCGGGGCGACGGAACGTCACGGCTCCTCTCCGGATGGCGCGAAGAGGTGGCCGGCGAACCGGTCCGCCAGCTGCTCTCCGGCGAGGCCGCCCTGGCGTTCAACGGTGCCGGCGCTCTGGTGCTGGAGCGCCGGTCGGGGCAGGTCATGTGCTAGGAAAGTCACACGGCAGGCCCAGCGGGGACTCCGAGCAGCACACCCTCGGCGATAGAATTCGCCGCCGTACGCAACCTCATGTGGGAGCAGGCCCGTGAAGAAGGGTCGACATCGCCGATTCGAGGAGGCGCGTGCGCTGAAGCGCAGCGACAACCTCGACCTTGCCGCCATCCTTGACCCGGCGGATAAAGAGCCGTGCCCTGAGTGCGGTGCCGATCCCGGCGCCACACACGCGTCCTGGTGCCTCTACGAGGTGGCCGAGGACGAGCACGACACTGCCAACTAAACGGCCCCCCTGGTAGGCGGGCGCAACGTCGGGTGTGGAAGGAGCGTGGTCGTGCCGCGCCGGTGCAGCTCCTCGAGCAGCCGGTCGTACGCCCACTCGCCGACCAGCTCGACCAGCTCGTCGCGCATCTCCTCGTAGACGGGGCGGTGGCCGTCGAAGGCGTCGGGGGCGTCGGTGCACCACCAGTGGAAGTCGTCGCCACCGGCTCCCCAGTCGCGCCGCTTCCACTCGCGCACCGTCGACACGACGTGGCCGTTCTCCTCGGTGTGGTCGACCCGGCGCAGCGGTAGCTGCCAGCACACGTCGGGCTTCCAGTCGAGGGGCCGCTCGCCGGCCTCCAGGGCCCCGCGGTGGAGGGCGCAGCCGGCCCCACCCGGGAAGTCGGGCCCGTTGAGGAAGATGCAGGCGTCGTCGGCCAGGCGGGTGACCGTGGGGCCCTTCTTCTCCGGCGAGTGCAGCGGCCCGCCCTCGGCCTCGGCCTCGGCCCGGTGCTGCCACTGGTCGGCGGTGAGGCGCCCGGCCGCGGCCTTCACCGCCGCGGCGTCCTCGGCGTCGACCAGGTGGGCGCCGTAGCTGCAGCAGCCCTGCTCCAGTTCGGGGGCGGGGCCGGTGAGGACGCCGGGGCAGCCGTTCCCGAAGATGCAGCGCCACGGGCTGGCGAGGAACGTGGCGTCGAACACCCAGGTGCGGTGCTCCTTGTCGTCCTCGAAGCTGAGGAGCTCGTGGCTGTCGTCGGCGGGGCCGGCCGGGGCGTCCGGGGCGTCGGGGATGTCGGGGATGTCGGGGGCGTCGTCGGTGGGCATCGCGCCCAACATCGCGCACCGGGGGTCGTGGGTGGGGCATCCTGGCGGGATGGCCGGCGAGTTCGACGACATCCGCAAGCGCCTCGATTCGATCGCCGAGGAGTTGGCCGACCTGGCCATCGAACGGCTGCGCGAGTCGATCGACGCCGGTGGCAACGAGTTGCCGGTCGACGAGCGCCGCCTGACCCGGGCCCGGCGGGCCGTCGAGAAGGCGGCCGCGCTGCTGGCCGAGCCCGACGACTTCGCCACCGACATCTGACCCTGGGCCGCGAACGCCCAGATGAGCGACGCACGATGCGTGCTACCGACGCTCCAGTCGATAGAGCGGTCTAAGCTCACCCGCCGTCCTCCGCACTCACCTCTCTCTCGACGCGCGGGCAACGGTCGGTGGACTGGGCCTGGCGCTGGCGGTCCCCCTGGTAGTGGCGCTCGTGGTGCTTCGCGACCCCCAGTGGGTGGCGCTGCACGACCTGGCGCAGGTGGAGATGCGGGTGCGCGACGTCGGCGGCGGCCACCCGCCCCAGCTGGGCCTGGGCGGCCGGTTCGAGGGTCACGGCGTGACCGGCAGCCACCCGGGCCCGATCGCCTTCTACCTGCTGTGGCCCGTCTACACACTGCTCGGGGGCACGGGTTGGGCGCTGCAGGCCTCGGCGGGCTTCCTGAGTGCCGTGGCCGCCGGCCTGGCCCTGTGGGTGGCCCACCGGCGGGGCGGGGTGGGGCTGGCGCTCGCCGCGACCGCCGTGTTCGCCGTGCTGGCCCGCGGCTACGGCGCCGAGGTGCTCACCTCGGCGTGGAACCCGCACGTGCCGGTGGTGTGGTGGTGGCTGTTCCTGCTGGCGGCGTGGTCGCTGCTGCTGGGCGACGTGGTGGTGGCGCCGGTGGCGATGCTGGCGGCGGTCGTGTGCGTGGAGACCCACATCCCCTACGTGGTGCCCGTGGGGTGGCTGTCGCTCCTGACCATCATCGTGGTGGGCGTCCGCGCGGCGCGGGGCGACGTCGACCGGGGCCGGCTGGCGCGGTGGGGCGGCGCGGCCCTGGTCGTCGGGCTGGTCGCGGCGGCGCCGCCGGTGGTCGAGCAGTTCACCCACGATCCCGGGAACATCGCTGTGCTGGCCGACAACTTCCGCCACCCCTACGACGACCCGGTGGCCCGCGGCGAGGCGGTCGACACGTGGCTGGAGCACCTCGACGTCTTCGCCCTGCTGCGCCAGGACACCAACGACATCGACAGCGCCTTCGACCCCTCCCTCGACCTGGGCCGCCGCTGGCCCGGCCTGGCGCTCCTGGCCGTGTGGGGCGTGGCCGTGGCCGTGGCCTGGCGGCGCCGGGAGGAGCGGCCCGACCTGCTGGCCCTCCACGCGGTGGCCGGCGTGGCGACGCTGGCGACGTTCGTCGCCATCAGCCGCATCTTCGGGCCGCTGTGGCCCTACCTCGTGCTCTCGGCGTGGGGGACCACGGCGCTGACGGTCCTGGCCACCCTGTGGACCCTGCTGCCGCCGGCCCGGCGCCCGCTCCCGGTCGTCGCCTCGGCGGCGGTCGTCGCCCTGGCCGCCTTCGCCGTCGACAGCGCCCACACCGGCACCGACGACGCCGACCTGGCCGCCGGCATGGTCGAGCTCTCGGCGGCCACCGGCGACGCCCTGGCGCAGGACCCGGCGGGCTGTGGCGACGACTGCCACTACGCGCTCGAGTTCACCGACCCCGTGCACATGGTGTCGCCGGTGTTCGGGCTGCTGCTCGACCTGGAGAAGCAGGGCCACGACGTGCGGGCCGAGCCCTGGCGGGCGGTGTCGGTGCGGTCGCACCGGGTGGCCGACCCGGCCACGGCCGACGGCGTGCTCCACCTGGTGGTGACCGACGAGATCATCGGCGACATGGCGGACCGGCCCGACGCCGAGCTGCTGGCCGAGGTCGACCCGCCCACGGCGGAGGAGCCGCCGCTGGCGGTGTTCCTGGTCCGCCCCGGCGACCCTGGCGACCCCGGCGGGCCGGAGGACCCTGGCGACCCCGGCGGGCCGGAGGACCCTGGCGACCCCGGCGGGCCGGAGGACCCGGGCAGCCCGGAGGACCCGGTCAGTCCAGCGGGGGAGCGCTCGGCAGGCGGTTGAGCGCCTCGATCAGCGACCGGAACCGGCCGCCCTTGCGCACGTCGAACCGCATGGTCAGCCGGGGCCGGGTCAGCTCGTCGCGGTCGGACACCTCGGCCGGCAGCGGCGGCGTGGCCTCGATGGCGCCCTCGGTGACCAGGTCGGCGAACTCGTCGTTGAGCCCGGCCACCTCCTTGGGCGTGGGCTCGGCCTGGAGCCGGACCACCAGCCGGCCACCCACCCAGCGCAGCGAGTGGTAGTTGCGCCAGAAGCCCCGCACCTCGGCGACGGCCTCGTCGACGTCGTCGGTGATGAGGTAGAGGTTGGAGTCGTTGGGCGACACCAGCCCGCCGGACTTGAGCTGCTCGTCGACGAAGCGCTGCCAGCCCTCCCAGTAGCCGCCGCCCGGGACGTCGAGCAGCACCAGCGGCGACGGCGTGGCCTTGCCCGTCTGGAACAGGGTGAGCAGCTCGTAGGTCTCGTCCAGCGTGCCGAAGCCGCCCGGCAGCGACACGAACCCGCTCGACTCCTTGATCAGCATGAGCTTGCGGGTGAAGAAGTACTTCATGCTCACCAACTTGTCGGAGCCGGCGAACAGGTCGGAGATGCCCTCCTCGAAGGGGAGGCGGATGTTGATCCCGATGCTGCGGTCGCGGCCGGCGCCGACGTTGGCGGCCTCCATGATCCCCGGACCGGCGCCCGTGACCACCATCCACCCCGACTCGGCCAGCTTCCCGGCCAGCACCTTGGCCTGCTCGTAGAGCGGATCGCTGGGGTGGGTGCGGGCGGAGCCGAACACCGTCACCTTCCGGAACTCCTCGTAGGGGGCGAACATGCGGAACGCGGCCCGCATCTCCTTGAGGGCGTCACGGGTGATCTTGAGGTTGAGGCGGTCGGCGTCGTCGCCGGCCAGCTCGTACGCGGTGCGGATGATCTCGGCCAGGACGTCGCGGTTGCGCTCCGCGCCGGCCTGGTCCAGGAGCTGCTTCACGAGGTCACGATCCATGGCCCGACCAGCCTGGCACGCGGCGCGACCCCGGCCGTGGTTTCCGGGAGGGTCAGCCGACGTCCATGAACTGGAGGGCGCACGCGACGACGACGTCCTCGATGAGCGCCACCGCGGTGTTGCCGGAGTCGATGGCGTTCATGTCGGCCGACGCGTACATGGTGTTGAAGTCCGCGAACGTGGCGCCCTGGCTCTGCATCTCGTCGTAGACGCACCCGCACAGCTCGGACGGGGTGGCGCTGGTGGCGGTGGCCGCGTCGGAGAACTCGGGGACCGTGATGCACGTGTCGACGAACATCGTCCGGGCCTCGTCGTTCCAGTCGTCGCCGGGGAGCGGTTCGAGCGGGACGACCTCGGCGTCGGTCGTATCGGTCGTGTCGTCCTCGGTCGTGTCGGTGGTGTCGTCGTCCTCGGTGGTGTTCGGCGAGTCGGTGGTCGCGGTGCCCCCGTCGCCGCCGTCGCCGGAGTCGTCGTCGCCGCCCTGGTTGGCCAGCAGGGCCACCAGCAGCAGGACCAGGGCGAACAGGCCGGCGGCGGCCAGCACGAGGTTGCGGTTCCCACCCGAGGTGCCGTTGCCGGGCGGGTGGGCGCCGCTGCCCGAGTGCATGCCCGCCGGCGGGTAGCCCGGGGCGGGCGCCGGCGCCGGCGCCGGGGCGGCGGCGTAGGCGGGCCGCTCCCCGCTGCCGGGGCGCATCGGTGCGGTGGGCGCCGCGTGGGCGGCCGGCGCCACGGGCCTCGCCGGTGCCGCCGGCGTGGGCGGCACCGAGGGCCGTGCCGGTGCGACCGGCGCGGTGGATGCCGCCGGCGCCATCGGGGCCGTCGGGGTGGGCGGCGAAGGGCGGGCATCGGCGGGTCGGGGCGGCGCCGGTCGGGGATCCGACCCCGTCGCCGCGGCGGCAGCGACGGCTCCCGCGGCCGCCGCGGCGGCTCCCGCCGCGGCCGCAGCCGCCGCGGTGGCACCCGAGGGCGGGGCCGGGCGGGCGGCCCGCCAGGCGACCAGGGCGGCGCCCAGCGAGATGGCGTCCTTGGGGTTGGCGTCGACGGCCACGGGCCGGCCCAGGTGCTCGGCGACCAGCGACCCCGCCAGCGGGATGCGCGACGAGCCGCCCACCAGCAGCACGGCGCTCACGTCCTCCAGGGCGACGTCGGCCCCCTCGACCGCCCGCCGCAGCGCCACGATGGTCTCCACCAGCGCCGGGCGGATCATCGCCTCGAACTCCTGGCGGGTGAGCCGCACCTCGGTGTGCCGCTGGGGGACCAGCACCGGGATCGAGACGTCGGACTCGACCGACAGCGCCTCCTTGGCCTCCACGCAGTCCTGGCGAAGCTGCTGGAGCCCGGCGACCAGGGCGGGGTCGTCGGCGTCGAGGTCGGGGCCGTCGAGGTCGAGGCCCAGGGTGCCGACCACGTGGCGGAAGATGGCGTGGTCGAAGTCGATGCCGCCCAGCCGCTCGATGCCGTCGGGCCGGCCGACGATGCGGAACGAGTGGCCCTCGGCCCGCACCACGGCGGCGTCGAAGGTGCCGCCGCCCAGGTCGTAGACGGCCACCACCGTGCCGGGCCCCAGGTTGCGCTGGGCCGCGTAGAACGAGGCGGCCGCCACCGGCTCGGGCACGTAGTGGTCGACGCTCAGATCGACGTGGCGGATGGCCTGGCGGAACAGGTCGAGCTTGTACTCGCCCCAGTTGGCCGGGTGCGTGACGGTCAGCGTGGCCGGCGCCTCGCCCTCGGTCTCGGCCACCTGGCCGACGACCCAGCGCAGCAGCCGGGCCATCAGCAGCTCGGCGGCCACCGGGCTGCCGCCCAGCAGGATCGGGGTGGGATCGCCCACCCGCCGCTTGAACTCGCGGGCCACCCGGGCCGGCTCGGTCACCGCCCGGCGGGCCGCCGACTCGCCGAACAGCAGCTCCTCGGTGCCCTGGTACACCACCGAGGGGACGGCCACGCTGCGGCTGCCGAGCGTCGCGGGCAGGGCCCGCCCGTCGCGCGCGACGGCGGCGGCCGTGTACGTCGTCCCCAGGTCGACGCCGAGGTGGTAGGTCATGTCGTCAGGAACCCCAGAGGTAGCGAATCTGTCTGCCTCCGACGGTCGCGCTCCGACCGCCAGAACGGCGCAATCTCTCCCGGCATCCGGCCGGCGACGTGGCCGGACGGGTGGCCGAGCGGATCAACCGACGGTCGCCTCGGCCCGTTCCGCCGGACGACCGTAGAGCGTGGTGCGCTGCCGTAGGTCGCGCCCCAAACCCTCGACCAGCTGCCGGAGGTCGTCGATCTCCAGCTCCTGGCCGTGCGACGCGCCCGCCGCCCGGGAGATGTTCTCGTCCATCAGCGTGCCCCCGACGTCGTTGCAGCCCGACAGGAGCAGTTGCGCCGCCCCGCCCAGGCCCAGCTTCACCCAGGAGGCCTGCACGTTGTCGATCAGCCCACGGTAGGCGATGCGGGCGACCGCGTGGACCAGGATCACCTCACGGAAGGTGGGGCCCCGGCGGGCCTTGCGCTGCAGGTAGAGCGGCGTGGCCATGTGCACGAACGGCAGGCCGACGAACTCGGTGAACCCGCCGGTCTCGCGCTGCAGGTCGCGGGTGCGCAGCAGGTGCCGGGCCCAGGCCGCCGGCGACTCGACGGCGCCGAACATCATCGTCACGTTGGACCGCAGGCCGACCCCGTGGGCGGTGCGGTGGGCCTCGAGCCACTCGTCGGTGTCGATCTTGTCGGGGCAGAGGACGGCGCGGACCGGGTCGTCGAGGATCTCGGCGGCGGTGCCCGGGAGCGACCGCAGGCCGGCGTCCATGAGCCGCTTCAGGTAGACGTCGAGCGGCTCGTCGAGGCGCTTGGCGCCCTCGGTCACCTCCAGGGCGGTGAAGCCGTGGAGGTGCATGTCGGGCACCTCGGCGTGGAGGGCCTTGGCGACCTCGATGTAGTAGTCGCCGTCGAAGTCCGGGTGGATGCCGCCCTGGAGGCACACCTCGGTGGCGCCCAGGTCCCAGGCCTCGCGGGCCCGGCCAGCGATGTCGTCGAGGGTGAGCAGGTAGGGCGTGCCCCGCAGGTTGAGCGACAGCGGCCCCTTGGAGAAGCCGCAGAACTTGCACTTGAACGTGCAGACGTTGGTGTAGTTGATGTTCCGGTTGTGGACCCAGGTGACGGTGTCGCCCACCGCCTCGGCCCGCAGCTCGTCGGCCAGCGCCGCCACCGCCGCCACCTCGGGGCCCCGGGCGGCGAACAGGGTGACGATCTCGTCGAAGCCCACCTGCTGCTCGTCGCGGACCCCGGCCAGGACCTCCGCCACCGGGCCCCGTATCCGGTCGTGGGGGGCGGGGACCAGCGTGGGGGCGTCGGTGTTGGCGCCCGAGTACCAGGCGGTCGAGCGCTCGCCGATCAGCACGATCTCGGCGCCGGTGCCCGCCTTGGCGTCGGCCAGCGTGTTCTCGGGGAGCACGGCGCCCGGGTCGTCACGGCCCAGGCCCTCGGCGTCGGCCCGGTCCATCACCGGGAACCGCAGCGCCGGGTCGAGCCACTCGTCGGCCGCCCCGGTCCAGGCGTCGCTGTACCGCGGGTACACCGTGAGCCGGGGCGCCAGGACGAAGCCGCGGGCCTCGGTGACCTGGCGGAGGGTGTCGAGCGCCGGCCAGGGCCGCTCGGGGTTCACGTGGTCGGCGGTGACCGGCGAGACGCCGCCCCAGTCGTCGATCCCCGCGTCGAGCAGCACGCCGAAGTCGTCGGCCAGGTTGGGCGGGGCCTGCACGGCCACGTCCTCGGGCAGCACCAGGCGGGCCAGGGCGATGGCCTCCAGATGGTCGTCCACCGGGCACGGCGGCGACTGGTGCATGGCGGTGCCGGGCTTGGGCAGGAAGTTCTGGACGATCACCTCCTGCACGTGGCCCCAACGGCGATGCGACTCGGCGATCGCCTCGAGGGCGGCCAGCCGGTCGGCCCGGTCCTCGCCGATGCCGACCAGGATGCCGGTGGTGAAGGGGATGCGCAGCTCGCCGGCGGCCTCCAGGGTGGCCAGGCGCCGGGCGGGGACCTTGTCGGGGGCGCCCCGGTGGGCGGCCAGGTCGTCGCGCAGGGTCTCGACCATCATCCCCTGGCTGGGCGCGACCTTCCGCAGCTGGGCCAGCTCGTCGGGGTACAGGGCGCCGGCGTTGGCGTGGGGGAGGAGCCCGGTCTCGTCGAGGACCAGCTTGCACATGGCGGCCAGGTAGTCGACGG
>Ga0272482_10000694_pt1 | contig 10389 bp, 13 predicted proteins | sample RVTome_8_FD_192427 | JGI IMG/M metagenome (GOLD analysis project Ga0272482, IMG submission 192427) | Soil microbial communities from uranium-contaminated site in the Upper Colorado River Basin, Wyoming, United States - RVT160D0 (version 2) ...
TCGATCCGGCATGGACACAACGGGCCGAAGTGGAGCGGTCCCGCTGGGACGTCTACATCGACGGGCTGCGGGCGCCGTCGGCGGGACTGCCCACGTACGCCCAGGTGGTCGGCGTTGTCAACGACGCGGCCGAGCCGGGGGACTACGTGATGACGGCGTCCGGCGGACTGCCGGGCGAGCTGATCGGCGGCTGGCGCGCGACCGCACCAGGCATGGACGTCGAGTACGGCTTCTCGTGCATGGGTTACGAACTGGCCGGCGCGTGGGGCGCCGCGATGGCTGTGAACGGGACCGGCGGCGTCGTCACCACGCTGCTTGGTGACGGCTCGTACCTGATGCTCAACTCGGAGCTGTACTCCGCCGCGTTCGCCGGGCACGGCTTCGTGGCCGTGGTGTGCGACAACGACGGGTACGCCGTCATCGACCGGCTACAGCGCGGCAACGGCGCGCCGGCGTCCAACAACATGTACGCCGACTGCCGTTCGCCACACCAGCAACCGCCCAGAGTGGACTTCGCGTCGCACGCGGCAGCTCTGGGATGCGCCGTACTGCCCGTCGACAGGATCGACGGGCTGGCTGCCGCCTACGCCCAGGCTCGCACGCACGCGCGGGCAGGTTCGCCCGCGGTCGTGGTGGTTCGCACGCACCCGTCGTCGTGGACGGACGCGGGCGCCTGGTGGGAGGTCGGCGTGCCGGAGATCTCGACCAACGCCGAGATCACCGAGGCACGCGCGGCGTCGGACAAGGCCAAGTCAGGCCAGGTCCGCTACCTCACGCATCCATGAGTGCCTAACGACGGTAGTCGTCCTCGTACTCGTCGTCGTAGGCCTCTTCACCGTTGCCATCATCTGAGGACTTGCCCCCAGAGAGCTCACGCTGCAGAGCATCGAAGTCCGTATCACGAGTGCTGTATTTGAGCTCTCGGGCTACCTTCGTCTGCTTAGCCTTCGCCCGGCCGCGCCCCATGGCTCGACCCCCTCGCACAGTTGCGGGGCGGCCGGGGGAAACGGCGGCCCCGCTGATCTCGACAACTGGTTCCTGGTAACTACCGTACCGTGCCGAGGGGGTTCAGTGCGAAGGGGCACGGCGTTCGAGTGCCGACTGATCGCGGTCAGCGGAACCGTGCAACCATGCGCAGGTGCCTCGACCGTTCGTCGCCTACCTCCGGGTGTACGAACCGTTGTCCGCATTCGACTCGGGCGTAGCCGATCGACTACGCGAATCGGTGGAAAACGGACAACTCGACTACGCGACCGCCGCTGACCGGGAGCGGGACCTGTGGTTCAGATCACAGCTGTCCCAGCCGCCCACGATGTTGCCCGGCGAGCTGGCCAACGGGTCGCCGTCGCCGAAGGCGCTAGGCGACGTGCTGGTGCTCGACCCGGCCGAGGTCCCCGGCGAGGTCGGCGACGGTCCGCTGGTCTGCCCGCTCGACGTGCGGGCCCGCTCGGCCGCCGCGCTGGTCGGCTTCCTGACCTCGTCCCACAACGCGTTGCGGCGAGCCGCGCTGACGGTGAGCGACGACGCCGTGCGGGAGAAGGCCACGAGGGTCCTCGCCGAGCAGCCCGGCGGGGCCGTGCACGTCGTGTCGACCACCTGGACCGTGCCGCTGCCGTGGTTCACCCTCGTCGACCCTGGCACCCGGCACCTCGTGCTGGCCACCCGCGACGACCCGCGCAGGCAGGTCTGCTGGCGGGTCGCCATGTCCGACGCGCGGGAGCGGGTCACGAAGGCCCACGAGCTGGCGGCGCAGGCGATGGGCGACCAGGGTCCGACGAAGGTCCTGGAGGACACCGGCAGGTGGCTGGAGCACTTCGCGGACGACGCCGCGGTCGAGCTGGACTACGGCGGGCTCGTGCAGCTGCTGGGTGACGAGGAGCTGGAGGCCGACTCGTCGGCCGCCGACGTGCACGCCATCCTCGACGCGCTGGAACGCGAGGACGTCGAGGAGATCGCCGCCAGGTTCGAACGGCTACGGGAGTTCTGGGGCGAGCTGGCCGTGCGAGAACGCTTCAACTAGCCCTGCTCTTCGTCACCGCGTTCGGCCGCCAGGAGCTTGTCCACCGACGCGCTGCCCGCGCGGTAGCGGGCGCCGATCTCGTCGTTCAGCCGGTCCACGACCTTCTGCACCTCGCGGCGCCGCTTCGAGACCGACTCTTCTTCCGAGACGTACGTGGTCAGAGCCAGTGCGAGCCGTTCCTCCGGCAGCGAGGACACGTCGGTCAGGTCCGTATCCGAGACCAACGCCTCGACGTGCCGGCGGTGGGCCTCCGCGCGGGAGGGCTCCAGTGGCTGGTGCCGGCCGGAGCCCGACGGCGTCGGGCCGACCACGTTGTCGGCGAGGATTTCCGCCAGCCGCTCGACCACCGAGCTGGAACCGCCCTCTGACCTGCGCTTCTGCTCCGCCTTCACGATGTCGATCCGCCCGTGCAGGAGCCTGCGCAGGTAGGAGAGGTCGGTCTCCTCCTGTGCCGCGTCGTCTCTGCGGCCACGCACCTCGGCCAGGTCGAGCTGGTCGAGGTGCAGCACGTAGTCAGGCGCCAGCACTCGGTCGATACGCCTGCGTCCACCAGGACGGACTTCGATCACGCTGCTTATCCTCCGGTACCCGGGCCCAAGACGCCAACCCTGTGTGACGGGGGTGAGTCAGTTGCTTTGCGCAACGCTCAGGAGGGTGCGTACTTCGGCCGTCGACAGCGGCGGGCGCTGCGCGATCTTGGCGAGGCCTGCGGCCCGCGCGACCAGCTGGGCGTTGTCCTTCACCCGCTGGCCGCGGGCGTAGGAGACGGTGTCCTCCATGCCGACACGGAGGTGACCACCGGCCGACAGCGCCGCCAGCATCACCGGGATGCTCGTCCTGCCGATGCCGGTCGCCGAGAAGGTCGCGCCGTCCGGGACCATGCCCAGCGCCGCGACCAGCGTCCGCGTGTCGCCCGGCATGCCACCAGGCACCCCCATCACGAGGTCGACGTGCACGTGCTCGCCAGCCGGCAGGCCGTGCTCGTCGAGCAGGCGGCGCAGGCTCGCGAGCTGGCCGATGTCGAAGATCTCGTACTCCGGCACGATCCCGCGGTCACGCATCCGCTTGTGCAGCTCGACCACGAACTCCCAGCGGTTCATGAACACGTCGTCGCCGAAGTTGACCGTGCCCATCGTGCAGCTCGCCGAGTCCGGCATCGCGTCCAGCACGCGGAGCCGGTCCTCCTCCGGGTCGGTGACCGCTCCGCCGGTCGAGAGCTGCACGACCAGCGAGGTCTCTTCGCGCAACGCCGCCACGGTGTCCTTCAGCCGCTGCAGGTCCAGCGTCGGCTTCGCGTCGGCGCCCCGGATGTGCACGTGGATCATCGCCGCGCCGACGCGTTCGCAGTCCTTGGCCGTCCTGACCAGCTCCTCCAGGGTGACCGGGAGGTTGGGGACGTCGGACTTGGCGTGTTCCGCGCCGGTGGGCGCGACCGTGATGAGCGTGCCGGTAGACATGGCCGCGATGGTATGCGGGATCAGCCCCGAAGTCGCCTTGCCGCTTCCCTGCCGAGTCCCGGTGTCGCCTCCGGCTGCGCGTCCGGGTCGATGGCGGCCTGCACCACTCGGTCCTCCTGGCCGGCGAGCAGCTCCGCTTCCAGCGGCACCGAGTACTTGACCAGCGCCAACGCGATGGTGCCCAACTCGTGGTGACGCACGACCGAACCGACCCGGCCGACCTTGCGGTCGCCGTGCAGCACCGGGTCACCCGTCTCCGGGAGGACCTCCGGCGAGCCGTCCAGGTGCAGCAGCAGCATCCTGCGTGGCGGCCTGCCGACGTTGTGCACCTTCGAGACCGTCTCCTGGCCTCGGTAGCAGCCCTTGGCGACGTGCGCGGCGACGTGGACCCAGCCGACCTCGTGCGGGATCGTGCGGTCGTCGGTGTCGAGCTCCATGCGTGGCCGGAACGCCTCGACGCGGAACGCCTCGTAGCCCCAGCTGCCCATCGGCCGCGCGCCTGCCTCGGTGATCCTGGTCCACCACTCGGCCCGCGCATCGCGTGGCACGAGGAGGTCGACCCCCAGCGCGCCACGCCGGACGATCACCTCGCCGCCCGCTACTTCCAGCGGGCCGGGGACCGGCAGTCCCAGCGTGGTCAGCAGCTCGTCGGTGGCCGGGCCGAGCAGTGTCAGCACCGCGCGCTCGGCGGTCGCGTCCCGCAGCTCGACCTTGGACCAGAACACCATCGACTCGAGGTACTCCAGCAGCGTCTGCCGCCCGCCCCGCGCACCGGTGGCCTGCGCACCCGGCTCGGTGTCCAGCCACACGGTCTCGCCGACGTGCGCGACACCCATGTGCGCGTCGACCCGGCCCTGGCTGTCCAGCACCAGCGCCTCGGTGGCCGCGCCGTCGGCGAGGTCGGTCATGTGCTGGGAGATGACGAGGTGCAGCCACGACAGCCGCTCCGGCCCGGTGACCGCGATCAGCTCCCGGTTGGACCGGTCGACGACCGCGACCTTGCGCGCGGCGGCCCGCTGCTCGGCGTACGGGTCGCCGTAGTGCCACGGCACGCCGGTGTCCGGCGAACCCTCCGGTGCGGGGACCGCGGTCATTCCTGTACCTCTTTCGTGCATGTCGCGCAGAGTCCGGACAGCGCGAGATGGCTCGCGTCAAGTTGGAACCCGAACCGGGCCAGCAGTGTTCCGCGTAGGTCGTCCATCACCTCGCAGGGGGCCTCCAGCACCGTGTCACACCGGTGGCACACCAGGTGGACGTGCTGGTGCTCGTGCACCGAGTAGTTCGGCGCGCCGTGCCCGAGGTGGGTGTGGCGCACGATGCCGAGCGACTCCAGTAGCTCGAGCGTGCGGTACACGGTGGTGATGTTGACCGTCGGGGTGCTGCGCTGCACGTGCTGGCAGACCTGTTCCGGGGTCGCGTGCTCGAGCTCCAGCAGCGCGTCGAGCACCAGCTGTCGCTGCGGTGTCATCCGCATGCCACGCTCGTGCAGCGTCGACTTCAGCTGCGCCCGCTCCTCCTGGATGTTGGTCTCCACAATCTGAATGTTAGGCCCGCGTAGGCTTCCCGTATGCGCGTGCTGGCGATGCTGGACGGAACCCTTGTCGACCCCTCGACGCCCGTTCTCCGGGTCGACGACCTCGGCGCCACTCGCGGCGACGGTGTCTTCGAGACGATCCTCGTCGTCGACGGGAAGCCTCGGGAGCTGGGGCCGCACCTCGACCGGCTCGCTCATTCCGCTGCCATGCTCGAGTTGCCGGAGCCGGATCGTGCCGCTTGGGAGCGGTGCGTTCAGGTGGTCCTGGACAACTGGACCTCCGGCGCCGAGATGGCGCTCAAGCTGATCTACACCCGTGGTCCCGAGTTCGGCGACGGTACGCCCACCGGGTACGCCATGGGGTTGCCCATCGGGCAGAAGGTGTTGGCGGCGCGCGAGTCCGGCGTCGCGGCGGTGACACTGGACCGCGGCTACGACCCGGAGATCGTCGAGCGCGCGCCATGGCTGTTGCTTGGTGCCAAGTCGTTGTCCTACGCCGTGAACATGGCCGCGCTGCGGCACGCCGAGCGGCTCGGCGCGGCCGAGGTGATCTTCATGGCGGCCGACGGTTCTGTTCTCGAGGGGCCGACGTCCACGGTGGTCATCGCGTCCGGCCGCACCCTGCGCACCACACCGCCGTCGAGCGGCATCCTGCGCGGCACCACCCAAGGCGCCCTGTTCCGGGCTGCCGGTCAGGTGGGCTGGGAGACCCGCGTCGAGTCGTTGACCCTGGATGACGTGCTCGCCGCTGACGGCGTGTTCATGGCCTCCAGCGTTCGCAAGCTCACCCGGGTGCACACCCTTGACGGGAAGGCGCTTCCGGACAGCGGGGTGCTGCACAAGGAGCTTGTCGCGCTGTACGAGTCCGAGTACGCCTAGCGGCCGGGTCAGCCGGCCACGCGGCGCAGGTACGCCGACGTGTGCGGCTGCAGCGGCTGGCCCATCATGGCTCGTTCTTCCACGTAGGCCAGGTCGCCGTTGTTGACAAGGCCGTACAGGCGCTTGGCGCCTGCCACGTCCTTTGCCGACGACGTGCGCATGGTGACGTCGGTGGCCAGTTCCCAGGAGGTCTGGGTCCGTGGTTCGCCGTAGAAGATCTCGATGATGCCTGTTGCCTGTGCCAGCAGCAGCTCGATGGTGTCGTCCGGTTGGGGGCGCCACCAGCCGACCTCGCGGGCCGCCGGGCGGATGACCTTGCCGTCCGCGTCCAGGAGCCAGGCCCGGCTTTCGTAGTAGACGAAGGGGCGGCCGTCGTGTGCGAAGACGATCTGCTGGCCGAAGTGCTGCGGCTCGATCGTCGGGTAGACGACCTCGCCTTCGCCGCGCCAGACACCGATCAGCGGCAGTAGTGCCAGGCACTTGTCGTTGAGGTCGGCGCCTTCGCGGAGGTTCGCCGTGTCGTTCGGGATCGGGAGGTCCGGCCACTGGGGGAGGTTGCGCTCCCTGGTGGTGTTGGCGCGCTCGGCGGCCGCGCGGACGGCGGCGTCGCCGCTGCCCGGGACCGGCTGGTCACCAGTAGGGGTAGTCATCAGCGTCGCCCCACCATTCGGACGGCCAGCCTTCCGAGTAGCGCGGTGCCGGCCAGAGCGGCGGCGATCAGCAGCAGGGTGACGAACAGTTCCACCCGAGGAGGATATGGCAACGCGGGGCGGCCGAGTCAGGGCCGCCCCGCGTTTGGGGTGAGGACCGCACACAGGTCCTCGAAAAGTCAGCCGACGGACACCGCGACCGGGTGCAGACCCGGGCCTGCCGCGGTCACCTTGGTCTCGCCGTTGCCGGCACGGTGCAACGCACGCACCGTCCACTCGCCCGGCGCGGCGAAGAAGCGGAAGTCACCGTCCTGGGAGGACACGACCTCCGCGGTGAACTCGCCGCTCGCGTCCAGCAGGCGCACGTACGCGCCGCCGACGGGCGTGCCGTCCGAGGTCACCTTCCCGCCAAGCACGATCTCCTTCTCGAGGTCGATGCCGGCGGGCAGCACCGCGGTCTGTTCCGGGGCTCCGCAGCCGTCGTTGCTCATTCCGTCTCCTCAGTTCGCGCCAGGGCCGATCTCGACCGGCACGCCCACGAGTGAGCCGTACTCGGTCCAGGAACCGTCGTAGTTCTTCACGTCCGAGTAGCCGAGCAGCTCGTGCAGCGCGAACCAGGTGTGCGAGGAGCGCTCACCGATGCGGCAGTACGCGATGGTCGCCTTGCCCTCGTCGAGGCCGGCATCCTTGTACAGCTCACGCAGCTCGTCGGAGGACTTGAACGTGCCGTCCTCGTTCGCCGCCTTGCTCCACGGCACGTTGATCGCGGACGGGATGTGACCCGCACGCTGCGCCTGCTCCTGCGGGAGGTGCGCCGGGGCGAGCAGCTTGCCGGAGAACTCGTCCGGCGACCGCACGTCGACCAGGTTCTTCGTGTCGATGGCCGAGACCACCTCGTCGCGGAACGCGCGGATGGCCGGGTCCTGCTCCTGCGCGGTGTAGCTGGTCTCGTCGCGGGTCACCGGGTCGGCCGACAGCGGGCGCCCGTCCAGCTCCCACTTCTTGCGGCCGCCGTCGAGCAGCTGCACCGCGTCGTGGCCGTACAGCTTGAAGTACCAGTAGGCGTAGGCGGCGAACCAGTTGTTGTTGCCGCCGTAGAGAACGACCTTGTCGGAGTTGGCGATGCCCTTGGCGGACAGCAGCTTCTCGAAGCCGGCCCGGTCGACGAAGTCACGGCGCACCGAGTCCTGCAGCTCCGTCTTCCAGTCGATCTTCACCGCGCCGGGGATGTGGCCACCGTCGTACGCGGAGGTGTCCTCGTCGACCTCGACGAACACCACCCCGGCGGTATCCAGGTTGTTCTCGGCCCACTCGGCCGTCACCAGCACGTCTTCGCGGCTCATTGGAGCGCTCTCTCCTTCGTTGGGGTGAATCGGGCAATCAACAGGTACGTCTCGCAGCCGAGGCAGAACGCGAACGCCGCGTTGAGGAAGGCCGCCGCCAGCGCGAATGCCGTCGCGACGATGCCGAGCGTGGTCAGCCCGGTCGCGTAGCCGAGCACGCCGACCACGGCGAACCCGAACCCGACCCCCTGTGCGAACCGCAGCGGCGCGGTGTCCTCCCGCTCACCGCTCTTCGCCAGCCGTGGCGCGACGAGCGTGCGGAACAGGACCGCGTAGGGCGCGACCCCGAAACCGGCGACCGCGCCGATGGCGAACACCACAGCCTGCGCGGCGAGCAGCGGCCACCAACCGGTGACCAGCACGACCGCGAGCACGGCGGTGGTGACCCAGGCGGCGAACCGGGGACCTCGGGGATCGACTTGTGCAGGCCCAGCGGACATGGGCGCGCCCTCCTGACTGCGTGGCTGGGTAAACGGGAACCAGCCCGGGCGGCGGCCTGAAGATACGAAGGGGTCCGCCCGGTCAGTCAGCCAGACACAGGCTCGAGTCGACGCGGCAGTAGTCCACCGCGCGGCGCCTGGTCAGCATGGAAGTCACGCTTAGCACAGTACCGCCGCATCCCTGGGGTTGGGCAGGGCGTCCACTAGATGGGATGAACGTACTAGGACGAATGCGCGGACAGATGCGGGGTGAGCGCGGCGAGCAGCTCGTCCCGCTTCGGCACCCCGCCGACCCGCAGCAGCTCGGCGCCGTCGCCGCTGATGGCGAGGGTCGTCGGCGTCCGGAGGATCGACAGCTCCCTGGCCAGCTCCGGCCGGTCGGTGACGTCCAGCTCGGCGTGGTGCAGCCCGTCGGTGCGGGCCGCGAGGTCGGACAGCAGCACCCGTGCGTGCCGGCAGGGTGCGCAGAATGTGGTCGACAGCTGGACCAGCGTGACCCCGGCTGGCGCGACCAGCGCGCGGACGTCGGCGGGGAGCGTCGAACCAGCGGTCACCCGGACCCGGCCGTTGCGTGCGCGGAGGACCAGGCCGGCGGCGGTCGCGAGCACGAGCGTGCCCACCAGGACCAGCACCCCGACCATGAGTGGCTCCTTCTAACCGCCCAGCACCACGTCACTCGCGGTGCCCTTGACCGACAGTACGCCCGAGTCGACCGTGACAGCGGTGGGTGTGACGGTGAACGGCAGCTCACCGGGGTCGAGGGTGAACGTGAGCGCCTGCTTGGCCGCGGCGTCCAGGGTGGGCGGGAGCTGACCGCTGCCGAGCACCGAGTTCTGCAGCTGCAGGCGGCCGGGAGTGAAAGTCATCTTCGCGTCGACCAGCGAGATGATGCCGAACGCGCAGAGCTTGGTCTCCTCACCGCCGATGTCGACGGTCGCGCAGACGCGGGCGCCCGCGGTCGTGTCCTCGATCTCCTTCTCGGCGGCCCGCTCGGCCGCCTCCTGCTCGGCGTCGGTGCGGTCGTCCGGGTCGGTGGCGACGTCCTGCTCGCTGACCGGGTCGATCGTCAGGTTGGTGATCGACTTGACGACCGGGTTCTTGTTCTCCGAGACCGCCCGCTGGACGTCCGACGCCTTGACCCTGACCTGGCCCTCGACCTCGCGGACCTTGACCTCCTTCAGCGAGCCGGAGACCAGCTCGCCGAGCGGGGCCTGCACGTCCCGCAGCTCGATGTGCACCTCGAGGTCGCGCAGGGTGTCCTCGACGGGCACGCCCTTGGCGTCGATCGTGACGTGGCTGTACTCACCGCCGACGGCCTGCGCGATGAAGGAGAAGCCGCCGACCTTGACCGACGGGTCGTCGGCGAGCCCGAACTGGTCGCGGGCCCGCTTGGACACCTGGTACTCGAAGATCGCCGCCGCACCGAAGTCGGCCACGACCAGCAGTCCGAGCAGCACGAGGAACGTGATGACGAGTCTGCGGACCGTCTTCCTGCGCTTGCGCGGCGCGGGTCGGGACGGTGTCTCAGTCACAGTCGTCATACAACCAATCGCTCTCTGGTGTCCTGGTGAAGCCAGTCCGAGACGCGGTCGACCAGCGTCGGCGTCATGGCCGTCTCCGCGTGCCGCATCCCACGTTCGAGCCACAGCTCCGCGGTCGCACCGGTGGCCCGGCGCAGCGCGAGCGCGTGGTCCACCGGCACGTAATGATCCTCGGTCCCGTGGACGAGCAACAGTGGGGTGGGGGCGATCCGGTCGGCCACCTCGACCGGTGACGGCGGCACGTGCTCCGGCGGCGGCGCCATCCTGACCCGCAGCGCACGCATGGCCGCGCGCCCGTGCGGCAGCTCGGCCAGCCAGAACAGCCTGCGCATGGCGTCGGTGTCGCGGGTCCACCAGCGGGCGGCGGCGCTGACCGTGGCGACCGCGTCCGGCCGGTGCGTGCCGGTGGCCGCGTGCATCAGCGCGGTCGTCCCACCCATCGAGAAGCCGAGCGTGGCGACCCGGTCCGCGTGCCGCCTTGCGATGGCGACGCCCGCGTCGAGGTCGAGCACCTCGGCAGGGCCC
>Ga0272482_10000696_pt1 | contig 10368 bp, 6 predicted proteins | sample RVTome_8_FD_192427 | JGI IMG/M metagenome (GOLD analysis project Ga0272482, IMG submission 192427) | Soil microbial communities from uranium-contaminated site in the Upper Colorado River Basin, Wyoming, United States - RVT160D0 (version 2) ...
GCCACGAAGCGGAGCACATCCGTCTCGCGTTCGGTCAGCTTGGGGCGATCGGGGGTGTCCGCCGGGTCGGCTGCCATGCGGCGGTACTCGCCGAGCACGAGGCCCGCCAGGCCGGGGGTGAACACCGCGTCGCCGGCGGCGGTTCTGCGGACCGCGTCGACCAACTCCTCCACCGACGCGGATTTCAGCAGGTAGCCGGACGCGCCGGCCTTCACCGCCTCCAGGACGTCGGCGTGTTCGCCGGACGCCGACAGCACCAGCACGCGGGTATCGGGCAGCTCCGCGGTGATGTGGCCCGTCGCGACCACGCCGGACGCCTCGCCGAGGTTCAGGTCCATCAGCACGACCGTGGGACGCACGGTCCTCGCGATCCGGACCGCCGCGGCGGCGTCGCCGGCCGTGGCCAGTACCTCGAAACCGCGTTCGGTCAGGTCGCGGGCCACGCCGTCGCGCCACATCGGGTGGTCGTCCACCACCATGATCGAGATCATCGGCTCACCCGCAGCTCCCACTCGACGCCCTCGCCGGGAGCGGTCTCCATGGTGACGGTGCCGCCGAGCTCCGCGATCCGACCCCGCACCGACCGCGCGATGCCCATCCGGCCCTCCCGCTCCGCCTCGGCGACCCGCCCGGCCGCGATGCCGACCCCGTCGTCCCGGACGCTGACCACGATGTCCGAGTTCAGGTCTTCCAGCAACACCCACGCCTTGGCTTCGGGGCCCGCGTGCTTCTCGACGTTGACGAGCGCCTCCCGCACCGCCGAGGTCAGCTCCGTGGCCACCGCCGCCGGCAACGGCACCGGCGTCGCCGGCACCGACACCGCGACCCGTTCGGTCTCCAGCAGCTTCAGCCGCGCGCCGAGGTCGGCTGCGCCGTCCTCCGTGGACACCGGCGCGCTCGACACCAGCGCCCGCAACGCGATCTCCTGCGCACCCGCCATCCTGGCCAGCTCGGCGGCCTCCCCACCCAGCTCGCCGCCACGTCGCCGGACATGGGCCAGCACCTGCAACACGTTGTCGTGGATGGATCTCGCCAGCCGTTCCCGTTCCGCGGTCGCCGCCTCCGCCCGCAACGCGGTGGCGAGCCGGGCCGCCGACCGCCGCGACGACGACGCCGCGAGCCCCAGCACGAACCCGACGCCGGCCAGCAACATCAGGTCCCGCGTCAGGTCGGTGTCGACGTAGCCGCGCACCGCGAAGTTGAACGCCGCCACGATCCCGCCGTACGAGGCGCCGACGAGCGCACCGCCGACCACCGCGCCCGCCGCCACGACCCCGGTGACCCACACCGTCGGGACCAGCGGCACCGGCTGACCTGCCAGCTGCAGCGGCGTGAGCACCGCCCGGGAGCTGACCATCGTCGCGCAGCACACGGCGAGGTCGACGAGCGTGAACGCGAACAGCTTCTCGGTCGGCCGCAGGTAGCGGTAGGCGATCACCCCGGTCCACGCGATCATCACGCCGGCCATCACGAACGCGAGCCACGGCCGCAGGTACGCGGTGCGGTGGTGGAAGATCACGCCCACCGCGAAGAGCAGGGTCAGTACCCGCAACACCACCGCCGCCCGCCACAGCGGGAGCGTCGGATCCTGACCCTGCTCCGCGGTCACGGCCGTTCCCAGTTCGCCTTCGTGTCGTCCTTCTTGTCGCCGTCCGGGATGTCGTCCTCGTCCTGGTGCAGGACGTCGACCTCCTCCGGCTCGGTCACGTCGTCGTGCACCAGCGACTTGATGCCAGCGTTCAGCACGGCCAGCAGCGGCACGGCGAGCAGCGCGCCGGCGATGCCCGCCGCGATGAGGCCTGCCGCGATCGCCAGCACCACGGCCAGCGGGTGCAGCCGCACCGCGCGGCCGAGCAGCCACGGCTGGAGCACGTGGCTCTCCAGCTGCATCACGCCGATCACGATGGCGAGCACGACCAGCGACGCGATGAGCCCGTTGGCGACCAGCGCGATCAACACCGCGACCGTGCCGGCGACCACGGCGCCGATGATCGGGATGAACGCGGAGAGGAACACCAGCGCGGACAACGGGATCACCAGCGGCACCCCGACGATCGCGAGGCCGATGCCGATGCCGACCGCGTCGACCAGCGCCACCGCGGCGGTCGCGCGGACGTAGCTGACGAGCGCGCCGAACCCGCGCCGGCCCGCCACGTCGACCTTCTCCCGCACCCGCGACGGCACGCCGCGGGTCATGAACGTCCAGATGCCCGGCCCGTCGTACAGGAAGAAGATCAGCACGAACACCACGAGCACGAAGCTCGTGAGGATCTCGCCGATGGTCGCGGCGGTCGTGATCGCGCCCTCGGTGATCGCGGCCTGGTTGTCCCGGATCGAGTCGATGACGTTGTTGATGAAGTTCTGGATCTGCTCGTCCCGCAGGTGCAGCGGGCCGGTGTTGAGCCATTCCTTGATCTGCTCGAGGCTCGCGGCGACCCGGTCCTGGAGATCGGGAAGGCCCTGCGTGAACTGGATGATCACGAAGGTCAGCAACCCACCGAGCACCGCGATGCCGGCGACCATCACCAGCGCCGCGGACGCGCCCCTCGGCACGCCCCACTGCGTCAGCCGCTCGACACCCGGCGCCATCAGCGCGGCGAGCAGCAGCGCGATCGCGATCGGCACCATCAGCTGGGAGAAGTAGCCGGCCAGCCAGATCACGACGTAGATCGCGGCGATGACCATGATGAACCGCCACGACAGGGCGGCGGTGACCCGTAAGCCGGTCGGCACCAGCTCCGTCACGTCCTTGGGCGGGGTCCTGGGTCGTCTCTTCTTCGGTGGCGGTGGGGACTGATCGTCGGGGTTCGAGGTCACGTGTCGACGGTATCGAGGGAGTCCGACAATTGGCAGCTGATCGGCCCCAGCACGCCTGACTACGTATCGTGAGACCCGCGCACACACTGTGTTCGTCACACGATCGGGGGGACTGTCCCGTTCGGACGTGCGCGGCGGGGGTGATCAATGACAGTGTCCTCGCTGCACGGCCTGCCGGGACCGAACGTGATCAGTCGATCGCTCGGAGTTCACCGGCCCCGTCCCCGACACAGCGAGGTTCAGTGGATCAGGCGAGCAACAACGTCCGGGAGACCGCCGCGTTCGCGCGGCGCATGGTCTCCCGCACGTTGACGGTGGTGGGCGGCGTCGCCGCCGGCACCGCGCTCGCCTGGTGGCTCTCCACCGCCGCCGCGTCGGCGGACACCCAGCACGACCAGGACACCGGCATCGCCGCCGTCCAGGAGTTCGCCGCGCCCGTCACCGGGCCGGTCGAGCAGGCGGTCGAGACCGTCGGTGAGTACCTGCAGGACCCGCCGCCCCCGCCGAAGGACCCGCTCAAGGGCATCGGCGAGAAGGTGAAGGACGCCGCGGAGAAGTTCCGCGAGCGGGCCCAGCAGGGCGTCGAGGAACTGCCGGACTGCGCGGGGCAGCTGTGCCTCGACCAGAAGCAGACCGTCGAGTACCCGGCCGACGGCTACGGCCGGGCCCTCCCGACCCCGCCGGCCACCGCGCCGGTCGTGGTCACCAAGCAGGCGAGCGTCGACCCCGACGCCATCGCACACCGCACCGCGAAGGACCGCGCGTTCGCCGACGGGATGAGCCGACGCGGCTCCCCCGCCCCGGTCACGCCGTCCGTCCCGGAACAGCCGTCCTGGCCGGCGCCGTTCGCGCCGACCGTGCCGAGCACCCCGGCCCTCACCGGCCACGGCTCTGCCGGCAACGCGGCGGACTCACACCTGCTCGCCACGCTTCCGTGGCAGGGCAACACTTTCGACCGGGTCGGTGGCGCACTGTCCGCCACGACCAACGCGGCCACGTTCGGCCGGCCGGGCAACCAGCCCGGTGTCGCACCTGACTGATCACTGACCGGCGCGTCCGCCATCAGCCCTGAGCGCTGAGCGGAGCTCGCACCGTGTCCATGCCACGCGGTGCCGCGCCTTTCACCACCCCAAGCGGGATGTCTCCCGCACACAGACCCGGGTGGTCGACTGCCCCGACGCGCGTGCCCCCATGTTCGCGTCCGGCCACCCGCCATACCCCCCAAAGGGAATACGAAAGGAGCATCACACGATGCAAACCTGGGCGAAGCGTGGTCTCCAGACCGCGCTTGTCACTGGTGGTTTGCTGATGCTGGGTACCGGCATCGCTTCTGCCGACGAGGACGTCAACCCCGACCGACCGGCTTCGCCGCTCGACGGTTCGGTGAACGTCCCCGTCCACATCGACAACAACGCACTCGGCACTCCGCTCGGCCAGAAGGCCGTGCCGGGCTTCCACAAGGACGTCCGCGTCAGCCCGTCCGAGCTGACCGGCGCCGTTCCCGTGGCACAGCGCGCGACCCCGGTCACCGACCCGGTGACCACGAAGGCCACCGGCGCGGTCGCGCCGGTCCTCGGCAAGGTCCAGGACACGGTCACCCCCGTCGCGGGGCAGTCCAGGGACCAGGTCGCGCCCCTCGCGGCGAAGACGAAGCCGGTCACGGACAAGCTCGCCGGCCTGCCAGGCGGCGACAAGCTGCCGTCGGTGCCGTCGATGGACAAGGTCGCCGTGCCGGGCGTCGACGCCCTGTCGGGCAGCCCCGCCGCCGGCAACCGGATCAACGTCGACCTGGTCGTGCCGGTCGACATCTCCGGCAACGCGATCGCGGTCCTCGGCCACGCCGAGACGACGAACGACTCCGCGCACAGCTACGGGACCGACAACGACGTCGTGACCCACGGGACCGGCGGTTTCATCTCCGGCAACGTGGTCGACCTCGACTGGGCGCTGCCCGTGCAGATCACCAACAACGCCATCGCGGGTGTCGGCAAGGCATCGGCGGAGGGCACCAACTCGCAGGAGGCCGCGGCCACCGGTGACATCGTCACCGACGGCGCGCACAGCTTCCTCGGCGGCAACGTCGTCGCACCGCAGTTCGCGACCCCCGTCCAGGTGGACGGCAACGCGATCGCGGGCGCCGGCAAGGCCAACGCCGCGTCGGAGGCCGAGACCTCGGCCGAGTCCGGCGGGACGATCCTCACCTCGGGTGAGGACAGCGCCGGTGGCGGGAACGCCGTTCCGGTGCCGGTCGCGATGCCGGTGAAGGCCAACGGCAACGCGATCATGGGGCTCGGCAAGGCCGTCTCGTGGGCCGACTCGAGCGCGGACGCCACCGCTGGTGCGACCCGCACCGGCATGTACGGCGTGCCGACCTACGTCGAGACCAACGGTGACCCGGCGCTGGCCGCCGGCAACATCGCGCAGCCCGCGGTGTCCGGCCCGGTCTCGCTCTGCGGCAACGCGGGTGGCGCAGGCGGTGTCGCCGACGCGACCTGCGAGACGACCACCGAGGCCGATGCTGGCGGCACCAGCCGTACCACCGGCGAGGGCTCGGTCGCGTCCGGCGCCATCGCCGCGGCGCCCGTCGCACTGCCCGTGCAGGGCTTCGGCAACGCGGCAGCCGGTGTCGGCGAGGCCACCGCGGACGCGACCAACACGGTCGAGTCCACCGCAGGCGGCGACTCCTACACCCGCGGTCACGACAGCATCGCGTCCGGCACCACGGCCAACACCCCGGTCTCCGGGACGGCCGACGTGTTCGCGAACGCGGCGGCGGGCGCCGGCAACGCGACGGCGACCGCGATGAACGACGCCACCACCACGGCGGGCGGGAACACCGGCACCACCGGTGACGACTCCGCGGCGGGCGGCAACATGGCGACCGTTCCGGTGGTCACGCCGGGCGAGGTGTTCGGCAACACCGCGGCAGGCGTCGGTGGCGCCGAGGCGACCGGTGCGGAGACCAAGACGTCGACCTCCGGTGGCGGCAACAACACCGACGACGACAACGGTGTGGTGGCGTCCAACCTCGTGACCGCTCCGGTCGCGACCGCGGCGCAGGCGTTCGGCAACAGCGCCGGCGCGGTGGCGTTCACCGACGCCAAGGCGAAGGCGGACAACGAGTTCCAGGCCGGTGGCGACAACAAGGCGACCGGCACCGCGGGCTTCCTGTCCGGCAACATCGGCCAGGCGCCGGTGTCCCTGCCGGCGCAGGTGTTCGGGACCGGCGCCAGCGGTCTCGCCAAGGGCACGCAGACGGCGATCAACCACACGGACATGCAGGCCGGTGGCGACGCCATGAGCGACGGTGCGCACTCGGCAGGCTCCGGCAACGTCGTGACCACCCCGGTCGCCGGCGCCGCACAGGCGTACGGCGAGTCGGCGGCGGCACTGGGCCTCAACGACTCGCTCGCCGGGTCGGAGTTCGAGACCGAGTCCGGTGGCGACACCGAGACCAGTGGTGAGTCCGGCCTGGCGGCCGGCAACGTGGTGAGCCCGCAGGCACTGCCGCTCGTGCAGAGCTTCGCGGCGGTCGCCTCCGGCGTCGGCGGCGTCAACTCCTCCTCGGCGACCAACAAGACCGAGGGCGAGTCCGGCGGCGACATCGACACCAACGGCGACAACGGGTTCCTGTCCGGGAACCTGGCGGACGTCCCGGCGGCGGCGGTCGTGCAGCCGTTCGGCGACGCGGTGTCCGCGATCGCGTCCCGCTCGTACGCCTCCGGCCTGAGCAACACCGATGGCGAGGTCGGTGGCACGTCCACCACCAGTGGCGAGTTCGGTTCGCTGTCCGGCATCGACGGCACCCTGCCGGTCGGCGCCAACGTGCCGGTCTACGACGTGCCCGTCGAGGTGCTCGCACAGGCGATCGCCGAGTCGGCCAACACGAGCGACCTGCAGGTCGGCGAGGGCGAGCCCCAGCTCAACTTCCCGGTGAGCGGCGGCCTCGCGCCGAACGAACTGCCCTCGATCATGCCCAAGCACCAGCGGGCGATGCCGACCACCATGCCGACCGACGCGTTCCAGGGCGTGTTCTCGGGTGTGCTGACCGGCTTCGCCGGCGGCATGACCGGGCTCCCCGCCCAGGACGAGGTCGGCGACGTCGCGGGCACGGTGTCCTCGGGCACCCTGACCGAGACGCCCGGTGACGTGCACATCCTGCCGGCGCCGTTCCCCGTGGACCGTGCCGAGGCCGACCCGCTGAGCGGCCTGCTCGGCGGCGGCAGCCCGCTGGGCTCGTTCACCGGCCTGCTCGGTGGCCTGACCGGTGGCGGCATCGCCCCGGTCGCCGGTGCCACCACCCTGGGCAACCTGCCGGTCGGCGGGCAGCGCGAGCTGCCGGTCTCCGGCGACCTGTTCGGCAACCTGCCGCTGGTCGGCGCGCTGACCAACGGTGACCTGGGCCTGCAGGGCTTCGGCGGCTTCGGTGGGCGCAGCGACGTCCCCGAGTTCGTGCCGGCGTTCGGTGACCTGACCGACGTCACCACGCTGATCCCGGCCGTCCCGGCCGGTGACCTGACCGACACGACCACCGTCATCCCGGCTGTTCCGGCCGGCGACCTGACGGACGTCACCACGGTCATCCCGGCCGTGCCGGCGGCTCCTGGTGTCGGCGACATCACCGCCGTCCCGGTCGTGCAGGCGCCGTCGCTGAACACGCTGCCGGTGGCGACGCCGCAGGTCGCGGGCGTTCAGGCGCCGGTCGCGTCGGACGTGACCCCGCAGCTGGACGAGTCGTCCCTCGACTCGACGCGGGCCGCGCTGGCGAACCTCTTCACCACTTACCCGATCGCCTGATCGGGTAGCCGAGAAGGGCCCGGGAGCATCTCGCTCCCGGGCCCTTTTCCTATGCCTGGACCTCGGTTTCGGCCCGGAACACGACGTCGTGCACGGTGTGTGTGCCATCGCTCGTCACCCAGCCGACGCGAACAGGGCAGGGCGCCAGCTCGGCGACCCGCGCGGCCACCGGGGCGCCGGAACCGTGCGGGTGGTCGACCACGACCGCGAAGACCTGGCCCGCGTACCTGGCGACCGTGTGGTCGGCGCCGAGCCCACGCGCCAGCCGGGTCGCGGTGTCCCGCAAGGCTTTCTCGGTCGGTTCGGGCAGCTCCGCGAGGACCAGCGTCGCCTTCGTGCCCCGCGTGCGTGCCCGTCGCAACGCCTGATCGAGCCGGTCGAACAGCAGCACCCGACTGGGCAGACCGGTCCCGGGATCGAGCAAACCCTTGTCCCGTAACGCGTCTGTCACCACCGGCCGCAGCACGCACAACGCGTACCTGCTGCCACGCGACACCACCGGGTACAGCTCCAGCCACAACCGGCGGCATCCACCGACCATGATCGGGACGGTCGCGGCCGTGTCGGTGTGCAGCACCTGCGCGGCGAGCACGGGGAGATCGGGCAGCGGACACCCCCGGTCGTCGGTGAGCAGCCACCGCACGGGCCGGTCGTCGAGGGCGAGCAGCCGCGTCGCATGACCGGTCACCGCGCGGACACCGCCGTGACCGTCACATACGAGGACCCCGACGGCCAACTCGTCCCACACGTCGCCGGTCGGCAACGGCGCCACCAGATGAGCGGTGCTCACCTGGGCACTCTCTCGTGTCCACGGTGGACAGTAAAGAACCGGAACACCACCCGTACCGGTGATTCTCGACTAGTCCCAGTTGCCGAGCCACTTGGGCACCGGCACCCCGATCGCGCCGGCGAGGTCCTGGGCGTCCTGCCGCAGCCGGGCCAGTTCCTCCTTCGGATCGGTCGCGCCGAGCACGGTGTGCACCACTTCGGCAAGCGCGTGCGAGTCGTGTTCCTGGGCGGCCGCGCGCACGCCGGCCGGGACGGAGCTGTCGAAGGCGACGTCGAACCGCTGCAGGCCGGCGCCCGCCTGAGCGCAGGCGGCGCACCCGCAGTGCGTGACCTCGGTGCCCTTGAGGTCGATCCCGCGCTGCCAGTGCAGTAGCCGAGGCACGAAGACCTGCGGACTGCGCTTCGGCCGCACCCCGTCCGCGCGGCGCGCGACCGGCCCGCCGAGGTGACGCGTCGAGGTCGACAGCCCGATGGCGGCGAGCTTCGCGCCGGCGCCGATCGCGGGGATGCCGATCGGACCGGTGCGGAGCAGCTCGAGCCGCCGCCCGGTCCGGTTGCTCCAGCGCAGCAGCCGCCGCAGCCCCTGAACCTTGAACGAGGAGTCGACGGGGTCGAATGGCGCTCCCAGCACAAGGGAAACGTCCCGGTCGGCGGCCCTCAGCTGCTCGGCCAGGACGCCACTGTGCTTGGACCCGAGCCACCCTCCGTCGAGCACGAGCGTGACGGAAACGGGCGTCGAGTAGTCGCGATGCAGCTCGGCCTTCAACTCGTCCAGCTGCCCGACCCGCAACCGAGGCCCGGCAGTACGCACGATCTTCAGCCCCAACTCGGCCTGCGCCTCGACCCAGTCGAAGACGGGCAGGTCGAGGTCGAACCCCAACTGCCCGGTGACAACCGGCGGCTTCGCCTTGCCCCGCGCGAGATAAGCAGCGGGATCGAGGTCGACGCCGGTCAGCTCCCCGGCCCGTGCGAGCACCCGAGCGACCTTCAAGCCGTGCAACCCCTGGAGGGTCACCCCACCGAACCGCTCCCGATTGGCCAACGCCTCAGCGGCACCACACCGCCCGAGGTACGCCTGCACACGCCCCAGCGCGGCACGCCGATCAGCCATGGCCCCACGGTATGCCGCCGGCGGGACGACCTCAAAGTCGTCAGCCCTGGGCGAGGTCCGCGAAGCGGCTGTAGTGCAGCTGGTGCGCGACGGTGATCGTGGCGGTGGGGCCCGCGCGGTGCTTGGCCAGGATGAGGTCCGCCTCGCCGGCGCGGGGGTCGTCGCGTTCCGACGCGTCCGGGCGGTTGATCAGGATGACCATGTCGGCGTCCTGCTCGAGGGAGCCGGACTCGCGGAGGTCGGACAGCATCGGGCGCTTGTCGGTGCGTTGTTCGGGGCCACGGTTGAGCTGACTGATCGCGACCACCGGCACCTCGAGCTCCTTGGCCAGCAGCTTCAGCTGCCGGGAGAACTCCGAGACCTCCTGCTGCCGCGACTCGACCCGCTTGCCGGACGTCATCAGCTGCATGTAGTCCACGACCACCAACTTGAGGTCGTGCCGCTGCGACAGCCGCCGCGCCTTCGCCCGGATCTCCATCATCGTCATGTTCGGCGAGTCGTCGACGAAGAGCGGCGCCTCACTGACCTCACTCATCCGCCTGGCGAGCCGCGTCCAGTCGTCATCGGTCATGCGACCACCACGCATGTCGGCCAGCCGGATCTTCGCCTCGGCGGACAACATGCGCATGACGATCTCGGTGCGGCTCATCTCCAGCGAGAAGATGACGCTGGTCATCCCGTGCGCCACCGAACACGACCTGGTGAAGTCCAGTCCCAGGGTCGAGTTATGGGTGGGGATCATGGCCTTGCCGGCGAGGTAGAGCTGGTCCACGTTGTCGACCTGGACGCATCGCACCGCCGTACTCGCGACCGGTCGCACGTCGACGATGTACCGGGAGCCGGACCGAGCCCTG
>Ga0272482_10000697_pt1 | contig 10364 bp, 9 predicted proteins | sample RVTome_8_FD_192427 | JGI IMG/M metagenome (GOLD analysis project Ga0272482, IMG submission 192427) | Soil microbial communities from uranium-contaminated site in the Upper Colorado River Basin, Wyoming, United States - RVT160D0 (version 2) ...
ATGCCGCCTGCCGGCCGGGTGGTATGGGGCGCGCGGACGCGGGAGGGGGACGATCGCTTCGCCTCGCAGTGGAAGTATATTCCCGTGCGGCGCATGGCTCTGTTCATCGAGGAGAGCCTCTATCGCGGCACCCAGTGGGTCGTGTTCGAGCCCAATGACGAGCCCCTATGGGCGAACATCCGGCTCAATATCGGCGCCTTCATGCAGCGGCTGTTTCGCAAGGGAGCATTCCAGGGGGCCTCCGCGCGCGACGCCTATTTCGTGAAGTGCGACAGCGAAACGACCACCCAAGCCGATATCGACCTCGGCATCGTCAACATCCTGGTCGGCTTCGCGCCGCTCAAGCCGGCGGAATTCGTCATCATCCGGCTGCAGCAGATCGCCGGCAATATCCCGACCTGAGGAGGTCATCTTGGCTCAGTTCACCGTCAACACGACCCGCTTCGATCCCTACAAGAACTTCAAGTTCCGGGTGAAGTGGGACAACAAATATGTCGCGGGGATCAGCAAGGTCGGGGCGCTGAAGCGTTCGACCGAGGTCGTCGAGCATCGCGAAGGCGGCGATCCCAGCAGCGGCCGCAAATCGCCGGGCCGCAGCAAATATGAGGCGATCACGCTCGAGCGGGGGGTCACCCACGACAAGGATTTCGAGCAGTGGGCGAACAAGGTGTGGAACTTTGGCTCCGGCCTCGGCGCCGAGGTGGCGCTCAAGGATTTCCGCAAGGACCTGATCATCGAGGTCTATAACGAAGCCGGGCAGCTCGTCATCGCATACAAGGTCTTTCGTGCCTGGGTGTCGGAGTTTCAGGCGATGGCCGATCTCGACGCCAATGCCAATGCCGTCCTCATCCAGAGCCTGAAGCTCGAGAACGAGGGCTGGGAGCGGGACTATGACGTCACCGAGCCCACCGAGGGCAGTTTCACCGAGCCGGCCTGAGCGCGGCGGTGGCGGCGTCCCAAGAGGCTGAGCGATGAATGCGCCGCAGGCAGCCACGATCGTGGATATGTGGGAGCGAGGGGCAGCCCGGTCGGCGACCGAGCGCGGCCTGCTCCTGATGGAGTTCGCACTTCCCGAGGGGGCGCCTGAAGAGCGGTCGCATCTGAGCATCGGTCACCGCGATTCCTGCCTGATCGATTTGCGCGAGCGGCTGTTCGGCAGGGCGGTCGAAGCGGTAGCGCCCTGCGGCAGTTGTGGCGAGCCGATCGCCATCGACTTCGATGTCGGCCAGATCCGCGCGCCTTATGCTACGCCCGGCACCGTCCTCGAGCTCGGCATCGACGAACGTCCGCTTCGCTTCCGATTGCCGGACAGCGCGGATCTGCTGGCGATCGAGGGTGAAACCGACCCCGGCCGCGCCGAGCGGCGGCTGCTTGGACGTTGCCTCGTCAGCGAGTCGCCCGACGACGTCAAGCGGGCGGAGGCGGCTTCGGAGCGGATCTCACGCATACTCGCCGACGCCGACCCGCAGGCGGAGCTGATCCTGCGCATCGTCTGCCCGAATTGCAGCGCAGGCTGCGACGCCCCGTTCGACATCGTCCTGCATCTGTGGTCTGAGATCGAAGACTGGGTCGTCGGCCTGCTCGAGGAGGTCGACCGGCTCGCCGCCCGCTACGGCTGGAGCGAGCGCGACATCCTGGCCATGAGCCACGCCCGCCGGCAAGCCTATCTGGACCTGGTCGAGGCGGTCCCGGCATGAGCGGTCTGCTGAGCCATCTGGTCCGGCGCGTGCTGGCGCCCGAAGCGTCCGTGCAGCCGCCGCGGCGGAGACGTCTTGCCAGGCCGACGACGGGCCACGCGCCCGCGCAGGAACCTCGCGCGACGCTCGCGGTCGACGACCGGGACAGGCCGAGCGGCCTCGGCCTCGCGGTTCGCGATGATGCGCCTTCGCTCGCTCCGATCCCGGACGAGCCCAGCGAAGCGGCGGCGCGCCAGCCGATGAAGAAAGCGCGGCGGCCCACGCCCGACCCGCCGGCGCCAAGGCCGGCTATTGCCGTGCGCGAGGAGCTTCCGCCCGCGCCTCATCCGCCGTCCGCCGCGCCGGATTCGCCCAACATTGCGCCCGCACCGCCGACTGCCGCGTCGAATCCGCCACGCGCCGCGCCCGATCCGCCCGCCGCCGCGCAGGTCCGCTCCATCCGGGTTCCGGCCGTGGCCGGCAAAGAGCGTGCCGCCGCCTATGTCGCTCCACCGACTCGCGTCGCTCCGCAGGGGCTGACACCCGCGCCAGCCACGATCGCCGTCCCGCCCGCGCCCGTTCGCTCGCCCGACCGCTCTTTCCGCCAGCCGGAGGTTCCCGCGCCCGCGCCGTTCGATCTTCGTAGCCTCTCCATCGGCACGGCGGCGCCAGACCCGCCGCACGCGCCCGCGACGGCGGCGCCGGTTCGGGCCAGGCGTCCGGCGAAACCGCCCCGGAAGGAGCCGCCCCGGAAGGAGCCGCCGGGCGGCGAGACGCCTCGCGAGAACGTGGAAATCCGTCCAACCGCGGACAGGGCGCCCCTCGTGCCATCCCCGTCCCTTTCGCCGTCCCGCCGCTTTCCAGTCGAGACCCAGGCGCGGCGGCCGGCCGAGGCGCGCACCGCCCCGCCGGCCGGAACAAGGGTGCCGGGACTGCTGCCTAAGCGGCCGGAAGTCGGCCGACAGGCGGCAATCGATGGAGCGGGACGGCAGCCGCCCCCTCCCGACGTCCATATCACCATCGGCCGCGTCGAGATCCGCGCCGTCGCGCCCGCCGCCGCCCCGGCACCGCCGGCCGGGCCGGCACAGACGCCTGTCGAAAGCCTCACCGACTATCTTGCCCGGCGTGAAGGCGCACGCCGATGAGCAACCACCTCGCCATCGCTCACGTGACCGCGGCAATCAGGCAACTCGTAATCGAATCGGGGGCGTTGACCGGCACCGGCGACATCGTGTTCGGCCGACCGACGGCGCCAGACAGCGGCGCCCGGATCAACATCTATCTCTACCACGTCGCGCCCCATGCCGGGCTGCGCAACGCCGATCTTCCGTTCCGCAGGGGCGACATGCTGGTGCGGCGGCCGCAGGCGGCGCTCATCCTCCATTACCTGATAAGTTTCTACGGCAAGGACGACGAGCTTCAGCCGGCCCGGATGATGGCCGCCGTGGTCCGCGACTTGCATGCCCACGCGGCGCTGAAGGCCGACTTCATCGCCCAGGCGCGAACCGCCCACGGCGACATCCTTACCGATTCCGATCTCGGCGACGGCGAGCGGATCATCCTGACTCCGCAGGCGCTCTCGCTCGAGGACATGTCGCGGCTCTGGTCGATCATGGTGCAGACGCCCTATGCGCTGTCGGTGGCCTATGAGGCGGCCGTCGTCCTGCTCGATGCGCGCGAGAGCGCGCCGGCGCCGCTGCCTGCGCTTCGCCGGGGCGAGGAGGACCGCGGCCCCGACGCGCAGACGACGCCGTTGCCCCGGATCGACTCGGCCTGGATCGGCTTCCCTGACACCGCCGATCTGGTGCCGCGGCCGCAGAGCCTGCGCGCCGCCCAGCTCGGCGCCCGGCTGCTGCTCGAAGGCGTCGGCCTGACCGGCGACGCGCTGCGCCTCGTCTTCGTTCACGCGTCAATGCCGCGGGCGGAGATACCGCTTCCCGCCGACGAGCCGATCGACGCGACCCTGCCGGACGACGTCGGTGCGCAGAAGGCGTGGGCGGCCGGCGTCCATGCCGTCACCGCAATCGTCACCCGCGACGGCCGCGAGCATCGGTCACCGGTCTGGGCGATGCCGCTCGCGCCGCGGGTGACGAACATCAACCCACCATCGGTGACGAAGAACGTCAACGTCACGCTCACCCTCACCTGCCGGCCGGAGGTGGGCAAGGATCAGGCCGTCATGCTCCTGATCGGCGACCGCGAGATCGTCGCCGAGCCGCGCACGGGCTCAAGCGCCACCGTCGCTTTCAAGTTCGTCCCCGACGCAGCGTTGGACAAGAAGCTGCTCTTCCTCCGCGTCGACGGCGTCGACAGCCAGCCGATCCGCTTCGACCCGGCCAAAGGTGCCTTCTTCTTCGACGACAATCAGCGGATCACGGTGACATGACCGCCGCCGACGAAGCCTGGCTGGACCGCAACAACGCCTATCTCGGCGCGGAGTTGGCCCATTTGCGCCGGCGTCTCAAAGCGCTCGTGCCGGACAAACCCGGCGCGCCCCCGCCATCGCCTTCGATGTTCAGCCGCGCCGCTCGTCTGCGCCTGCGCCTGCTGCGGCGGCGCCTGGCCACGGACATCCCTCTGCTCACGGCGCCGGACCCGACGGCCGATCCCGATGCCGCGCAGGCGCGCGCCGAGGCGACGGACGCGGCCGACGCGCCGCCGGCGCTGATCCTGCTCAGCCAATTGCTCGGCCTCTCGCAATTCGAGCGCGGCATTCTCTTTCTCTGCGTCGCGGCCGAGCTCGACACCAGCCTCGGCGCGGCCTTTGCGGGGGCGCAGGGCGACCGGCAGCGCACCTATCCAACCTTCGCGCTGGCGATGATCCTGTTCGAGGATCCGGCCTGGGAGGCAGTCTCGCCCGAGGGCCCATTGCGCCACTGGCGGCTGATCGAGATCAGCCAGCCCGCCGCCACCCCGCTCACCCAGGCCGCGCTCCGCGCCGACGAGCGCATCGTCAATTATGTGAAGGGCCTGAACCATCTCGATGATCGTCTCGCGGCGCTGCTGACGCCGATCGACGAGCCGCCGCTTCAGTCGCTGCCACCTTCGCAGCGCGCGGTCGCGGCGAGGCTGGCGGGGAGCGCGCATGAGGCCGGGGCGCGGTTCGCCCTCTATGGTGCCGACCGCGCGGCGAAGCGCCGGATCGCGGCGGCGACCGCGGACGCGCTCGGGCTCCATTGCTTCCGGCTCGCCGCCGAGGCGATACCAGCGGGCGCCGAGCTCGAGCTAGCGGCGCGGCTGTGGTCGCGGGACCGCCGGCTGCTTCCGCTCGCTTTGCTGATCGACGCGCAGGACGTGGAGCCGGCTCCGGCCGGGGACAATGTCGCGTCGCGCGTCCGCACCTTCGTCGAGGCCGCCGGCGGGCTTGTCTTCATCGACAGCCGCGCCGGTCTCTCCGGGCTCGATCCCGATCTCGCGGTCGACATCGCCCGGCCAACCCCCGCCGAACAGCGGTCGGCCTGGGCCGAGGCGCTCGGGGCGGCCGCCGGCGCCGAAATCCCTGCGATGCTGGCAAGCCAGTTCGACCTCGGCCAGGCCGAGATCGAGGCGATCGCCGCGGAAGCGGGTGGAGAGCCGGGCGAAGAGAGGCTCGGCGCCCGCCTGTGGAAGGCCAGCCTCGCCCGCACCCGCCCGGCCCTGTCCCGGCTGGCGGAGCGTCTCGATCCCAAAGCGCGATGGGAAGACCTCGTCCTGCCGGAAACGGAAACCGCACTGCTGCGCCGCATCGTCGACCAGATCCGAGCGCGCGCCCGCGTTTACGACGACTGGGGCTTCCGCGAGTGCATGAACCGCGGCTTCGGGATCAGCGCCCTGTTCGCCGGCGACAGCGGCACCGGCAAGACCATGGCCGCCGAGGTGATCGCCAACGCCCTCTCGCTCGACCTCTACCGGATCGATCTCTCCGCCGTGGTCAGCAAATATATCGGCGAGACCGAGAAGAATCTGCGCCAGGTGTTCGACGCCGCGGAGGCGGGCGGCGCCATCCTCTTCTTCGATGAGGCGGACGCCTTGTTCGGCAAGCGCGGCGAGGTCAAGGACAGCCACGACCGCTACGCGAACATCGAGATCAATTATCTCCTGCAGCGCATGGAGGCGTTCGGCGGCCTCGCCATATTGGCCACCAACCGCAAGAGCGACCTCGACAACGCCTTCGTCCGCCGGCTGCGCTTCATCATCGACTTCCCCTATCCGTCCGCAGCCGAGCGGCGCCGCATCTGGGAGCGCGCCTTTGCGCCCCGCGTGCCGCTGCGCGGGGTCGACTTCGGCCGTCTCGCCGCCTTCGACCTGAGCGGCGGCAACATCCACAGCGTTGCCCTCAACGCGGCGTTCCTGGCCGCGCAGGCGGAGCCGAAGGAGGTGACGATGCCGCTGCTGCTAGAGGCGGCGCGGATGGAGTATCGCAAGCTGGGCCGCCCGATCGACGAAGGCGTGTTCCGCCGGATTCAGGCAGTGGCGGGGACGGGAGGGGCGGCATGACGGTGCGGCTCCATATAGAGCGGCTGGTGGTGGAGGGGCTGGAGCTGAGCGCGGCCGACGGGGCGCACCTCCAGGGCGCGATCGCCGAGGAGCTGAGCGCTCGGCTGGCCAGTGCGGACCCTGCGCAATGGACCGGCTTCTCGGTGCCGGCGCTCGCCGTGGGTCCGATCGCCATTGGCGAGGGCGCAGGGCCCGACCTTCTCGGACGCAGTGCCGGCGCCGCCCTGCACCAAGGCCTGCTGCGATGAGCGTCCGCGCATTACCAGACCGCCAGATGGCGGCACCGAGCCCGGCACCTGCCGAAGCTGCAAACCGCGACATCCGCCGGTTCCGCTCGACCGGACGGCCCCTCGATCACGGCGTCCGGCGTTTCATGGAACGGCAACTCGCGCCAGTCTCCGGCGTCGTCGGCCGTTATGACGACGGCGCCAGCCCGGCCTATTCCCCAGCCGGAGCCGAGGCGGCCGCGGACCAGGCGGCCTCGGCGGCGCTGGGCCCGGCCGCCCGAGCCGGCGGCACGTTCCACGATTTCAGCTCCGTCCGCGTGCACACCAACAGCGACGCCGCGGCGGCGGCGCAGGCGCGGAGCGCCGCCGCATTCGCCGTCGGCAACCACATCCTGTTCGCAGACGGCTGCTACAGCCCCGAAACCCAGGGCGGCGCGCATCTCCTCGCGCACGAGCTGACCCACCTTCTTCAACAGGGCCGCGACGGCAGGCAGAGCTTCGATTGCTCCGATCGCGAGACCCATGAGCGAATGCTCCGCCTGGCCATGACCGGCGACAAGAGCTTCTCCGCGGCCGAGGGGTCGGCGGCCTATCTCGGCAGCTGGATCATGGACATGAACCAGGTGTTCGTGCCGATCGTCGTCGACCTCGTCGGGCCCAACGTCATCTTTGCTCTCATGTCCTATTTGGCGGCGCGCAAATTCGGCCGCGAAATCACACCCGAGCAATTCGCTTTCTACCGGCCCGTCCACCATGGCGACAACCCCGCCGGGCTGACCAAAAGGGACCTGGTCCAGAAGCAACCCGAGGTCTCGTCGCCGCTGACCCCGGCCGATTCCGAAAGGCTCGGCCAAGCGGTGGAAACCGGAACCGGAGGCACGGCGCAGGACGATGTCAGCCCCAGCGCCACCGTGCTTGGCGAGAACATCTTCGCGGTCGACCAGACCGGGGTGATGGCCTTCATGCGCCGCACCAACCTGCTCGTGGAGGATTGGCTGGAAAGGGCGGTCGAGGCCGGACGCGGGCCGGAGGGGCTGATGCTGTTCGGGGCGGCGATGCATCCGGTCGAGGATTTCTTCGCCCATTCCAACTTCATCGAGATCGCGCTCGACAAGCTGCTGCACAGCGAATCCGCGGAAAAGCTGCTTCCCGAGCTCAAGGATAAGGGCGACCGCCGGCTGTTCACCTACTCGGCGCAGGCGTCGGTCCGCCCGGACAAAAACCAGCCAGCCGAGGATCGGCCCGTTCTGACGGCCGGCTCGTTCACCACGGAGGACACCAAGATCTCGATTCTCAGCGAGGTTGTCGGCCTGATGGAGGAGCCGCTCCCGGAGCCGAAGACCAACGCCGAAATCCGCGCCGAAGCGGGTTTCGTCGGAGCCTTCATCAACTCCGTCCAGAGCAGGATCGAACAGGATCCGGAGCTCCTGGCCGAGCTGCCGCCGGGGGTCGCGGCGGTGGACAAGGTATCGCTGGGCGACATTTACGAGATCAAGGAGGCGCTCATCCCGCGGGTGCCCGATTGGATCCGGCGGCCGGTCCAGGGCGCAATTCGCAAGTTCGTTTCAAAGCGCGTGCTGCAGCCGCTTGCTCGGCAGCTTCAATCCAGCATCATCGAACCCAAGGTCGCGGAGACGAACCTGATCCAGGTGATGCGCGACGCCCAGAAGACGCAGCAGGGCGAGTTCAGCAAGGCTCAGGAAGATATGATGGCCGGCCGCGAGCGCCTCAAGGGCGAAAGCGTCGCCAATCAGAAGGCTGAAGCCATCTCCCTCGCGTCCGAGCGTGTGACGAACATCCAGGCCACGCCCGCCCATGTGGTGGCAGGCCCGTCGCACAGCCAGATCGCCAAGGATCACCCCAACAGCCCCTTTTACGGCCTGTCGTTCGCGCTTGCGGTCGAGGCGGACCGCCGCCTCCGCGACCTTCTGCTTCGCGCCTGGGAGGAGCGGCATGGCGCTCCGACCAAGCCCTTCGACTTCGGCGCGGGGCATTTCCCCGCCGCTGCACCCAAGGACTCCGGGAAGGCGGAAACCAAGACGTACGAAAGGGCGCAGCAGCTGTTCGAATCCGGTCGGGAAAGACGTGAGAAAAAAGAAGAATCTGCGCTGCAGGAAGGGAAGGCCATCGGCGAGGCGGGCGGTGCCCCAGGGCAACCGCACTCACTGGAGAAGATGCGGGTCCAGGCAGCGCAAAGGGTCCGGTCGGTCGCGGAGGTGCTGGCCAAGGGTGCCGATGCCCCCAAGGCGGCGGAGCGGGCGATCGCCAGACTAGGCCAAGCCTTGGAGGACATTTCGCCCGAAGCGGAAGCGGCGATCGCCGCTCAATTGTCGCAAGCCCGCTTGGCGCTTCAGGAAGCCGGCGCCGATCAGCCCTTCCAGGATTTCAGGGCGATTGCCGCCGACCTGTACCAGACGGCTGACGAGATCGGGACCGCGCGACGTCATGCCCAGCGCGAAAAAGCCCATCTCAACCTGGTGGCGAAGCGGGACGCGCTGTTTGAAGCGCTGGGTAAGGACAAGCGACTCAGTATCAAGGGTTCGGCCGCCCTGCTGGTCATCCTCAATCGCGAGATTCAGGAAACCGCCGTCGCGTATACCAGCGAGCAACGAGCCGTGCTCGAAGGCGCAATGCTCCTCGACGGCGTGCCCACCGGCCTCATGGTCAGGACCGTCAAGCTCCCGGATCTGAAGGGCTCGCCGGCGACCGTCGCCTTGCAGGAGGAGGCCCGACGGATCATGGGCCACCCTTATTCGAACGAATGGTGGAAGGACACGATACGCGATTTCGCCAAGGCTCATGGCGAGCAGCTCGTCAACGATATCGAGGCGCGCAACGAGGGCGTCGCACTCTACCGCGGCGGACACGGCCGATGACCGCCCTCTCCACCTCCCCCCGCCTGATCAAGGGCGCGCTGGTCGGGGTCGATCCGATGAACCCGGTCGCGAGCATCGTCGCGTTCCAGTACAATCCCGACACGATGACGCGGAAGCTCGATCCGCGCGCGGCCGGGGGCGGCGAGCGGGGCGAAGCGTTCCGGCTCACCGGGCCGCCCAAGGAGACGATCACCCTAGCCATAGAGATCGACGCCACCGACGGCCTCGAGGAAGGCAATCCGATCGCGATCGCCACCGGCATCAGCCCAACGCTCGCGGCGCTGGAGATGATGCTCTATCCCAAGAGCTACGACGTCATCACCAACATGGCCCAGTCGGCCGCCGGCATGGTCGAGATCCTGCCCGCGACCGGCCCGATGATCCTGTTCGTGTGGGGTCCGACCCGGGTGCTGCCGGTCCGGCTGACCAGCCTCAGCATCGCCGAGGAAGCCTATGATCCCCTGCTCAACCCGATCCGCGCCAAGGTCGACATCGGCCTCACCGTGCTCAGCTACAACGACCTCAAATTCGGCTCGGTCGGCCATGCGCTGTTCCTCGTCCACCACGTCGCCAAGGAGGTGATGGCCACGACCAACGTCTTCAACAGCGCCGCCGCCATCGGGGCAGGACTCAAGCTGTGACCGGCGGGCCCAGCCTCGGCTTCCCCGCGAACAGCCGCTATCACGGCGCGGCCCTCATCCGCCGCAAGCTCGGCGACGGGATCGAGCGCGTCTGGCTCGCTCGGCGCTTCCCGCCCGATCCCGACACGCTGGCGACGGTCGACGTGCACGAGGTGAAGGGCGGCGAGCGGCTCGACAATATCGCCGCCGCCCGGCTCGGCGACCCGGAGCAATTTTGGCGCCTGTGCGACGCCAATAGGGCGCTGCGCCCCGACGAGCTCACCGAGACGACCGGCCGCCGCCTCCGAATACCGCTTCCCGAAGGAATGACCGGAGGCTCGCTTGTTTGACGGGACCCGCCTCCAACTGCTGATCGGACCGGCCCCGGCCCCACTGCCGGCCCCGCTGCCGGTGATAGAGGCGCTGGAGAGCATCACCGTCAGGCATGGCGACGGCCGCAACGGCTTCACCCTCACCCTGGCGATGGGC
>Ga0272482_10000698_pt1 | contig 10346 bp, 9 predicted proteins | sample RVTome_8_FD_192427 | JGI IMG/M metagenome (GOLD analysis project Ga0272482, IMG submission 192427) | Soil microbial communities from uranium-contaminated site in the Upper Colorado River Basin, Wyoming, United States - RVT160D0 (version 2) ...
GCTCACCATGGACCTGTTCATGGTGGTCGTCGCCGTCGACCCTCGGTGGTTGCTCAAGGCGTTGCGCCACCACCACCGCGGACTCCTGCGTGACAAGGGCCAGGTGAGCCCGCTCGACTACCTCGACAAGATCTTCCACATCCCCTTCGCGTTGCGGCCCATGGGTTCCCGCGCCAGCTCGTACCTGCGGTGGATGCTGCCGGTGGAAGAGCCGCCGCCACGGCTGCCGGCTCGCACCGAGCCGCCGGCCAGCCCGGAGTCCACTGAGGACATATCATCGGCACCGGTCGGCAGTCGCTCGCCCGCGCCGGATCCACCTCCGGTGTTAACACACCAGGCGCCCCGCGAGGTGCCACAACCCGCCGTCACCCTCGAAGGGCTCCGCGTTCGTCAGGCAGAGCAGGACTTCCTCGCGGAACTCACACCGCTGCTCCCCACCCCGCGCACGGTGAAGAAGCTCGCCAACCTGTACCGGCTGGCGCGCCTCTCCACCGCACCCGATCGACTCGACGCGTTCCTCGGTGACAACGAGAGTGGCAAGGACGGCGGCCCGTACCAGGCCGCCGCCCTGCTGCTCGCCGCATTGGTCGGCACGCCACGGGAAGCCCGCGAACTGCTCTGCATGCTCACGGCGACCACGTCCGACGAGGACATCACGACGGTCCTCACTGGCCCAGGACTCCCGGCGAGACTGGTCGCCCTGATCACGGACCTCCGCGACCGGGGAACCCCGGTCCACGGCACGACGGCGACCTACCGGTCGTGGGCAACAGCCGTTGCGCGGTACGGGTTCGAGACGTACGACCTGTTCGCCGAGCACACGCGGCCGGGCTGACCGCTACTGGCCGCGGCTGGTCGGGTCGACACCCGCGAACGTGAGCAGGTCGACCATCGTGAAGTTGCCGGCCGCGCCGCTCCTGCGCGGGAGGGTCGGCCGCCAGCTCGGGTTGGTTCGCAGGTAGGACGTGGCGTCCAACTGCAAGAGCCCGAGGAACACCTCGGTGACGATCCGCGCGCCGACCCCTGCGAGCCGGAGTCCGTCGCCGACGACCTCGGCCTCCTTGAGGACGTAGTACCAGAGCGGCGTGTTGGACGGTAGCCCGTGGCCGATGGTCTGCAGCTCCGGGAAGTGCTGTGCCCACAAGGGTTCGATGCCGACCGCGCGGGCGATCGACTGGCCGCTCGGCAGCGACCACGTGATGTGGCGCAGGAGGTTGCGCTGCGCGAGGGAGGTCGGCGCGTCACCGGACGGGATCGCGGCCAGTGGGAGCTGGAACAGGGGCGTGGACACGCGGGTGTCGATCCGCTTGTTCGGCCGCACCTGCCCGTCGCCGAAGTCGAAGAACGTCTGCCAGCCGATGAACCGCCGCCGGGCCCGCGCGCCGCCGCGCAGGTCGACCGGGTCGGCCTGGCCCTGCCCGGCCGGGTCGAAGATGAACCCGAAGAACGCTGGCGCGCCGGTGGCCGGGTTGCCGCCGGGGTCGCCGGCCAGGTTCGCGCGGTAGGACGGCCGGACCTGGCTGTGCCCGAACCGGTAGCAGGCGCCCTGGAACTCGACCGGGATGAACTGCTGGCCGGCGGGCGGGTTGTAGATCCGCCTTCCGTTGCGCAGCACGTCGTCGACGAGTGCCTGGCCGACGATCTGCGGCAGGAACTCGTGCACGATGATCCACTGGTAGTGCCAGCGGACGAGCTGCCGCGCCGAGGCGAAGACCTGCGTCTGGCCCTGCCCACGCAGCCGGTCGACGACCTTGTTGTGGAACAACAGGAACGCGGCGTGCAGACCGGCGATTATGAGGTTCTCGTCGTTGCGCGGGTCGGCGATGATCGCGGAGTTGTCGGCGTTCCTCGGTAAGTCCTCGAACAGGCCGCCACTGTCCACTCGGAACTTGTCCCGGTCCGCCGGGAGGTAGAACCGAGGGGTGGCGACCGGCCCGCCGCCGTACACCGAGTCGAGGTCCAGCCCCGGTGTTCTGGTGTTGGGGGACTGTTCCGGCGCGGTGACGACCCCGAGCGGGGAGGTCTGGTCGAAGGTCATGTCGTGGTCGAGGAACTGGCCGAGGAACGTGGTGCCGGCGGTCTGTGCGGGGTTGTCCAGGTTGTTCGGGCTGAGCTCGGGGTTGGTGATCAGCCGCACCGGTCCCTCGGACAGTGGGTCGCGGGCGTCGATCAGACCGCCCGGCCTGCCCATCTCCATGAGGGCGGCCCGCAGGGACGACGCGTTGAGGTCGGCGAAGGGCGCCAGGGTGAACACCCGGCCGAACCGGTCCGGCGACGTGGCCACACCGCCGGCCTGAACGGTCACCGCCTTGGCGATCGCCTCGGCAGGCAGCAGGGTCAGCGCACTGGCGCCGACCCCGGCGAGGAAGCTCCGACGGCTCAGACCACTGGTGGGTGGGTGTGTGGTTGCCATGACGCGCAACCTCCTTCGAAAGTGATCACCTCGGCAAGACGTGGTTGTATGTGAGCGCTCCCGTATCTGGGCGGCGCTCGACGAAACGAGCAATTTCGGGATGTGTGAAGTGGGACTCGGGCAGTCCTGGGGGAGTGAGGATGCGTACTGTAGACCTGTTGTGCGGACGTCGACAGCCCGGTGTTCCGGTGGCTCGGGTCTGTTCACACGTCACGTAGATCCGTTGTCTGCCAACGCTTTGACAGACCGCTTCCGAATCGATCCATGGTGTTACCGGTAGTCCTCGAATGGCGCAGTGTCCGGTGGTTCCCGGAATTCTCGGTAGCGCACCGATGCTGTGGCCGATTCCGGCGCCGACGCCTGCGCCACCCAGGTGAACTTCGGACCGGTCCCGGGAGTGGTGAGCGGCCAACGTGCTGTCCGGGACCCGACTTTCGTCGGTGGCCCGGGGGTAAGGTGCGTGGCATCTTCGTTGCTGGCGACAACTAAGAACGGCGGTGACGATGGTGTCCAGGCGGAAGTCCACGCTCGCCCAGGTGCTCGGTGCGGTGGCACTGACGGCCGTCGTGGTCTGGCCGGCGAACGGGGCGGAACAGGACCCGCACGTCGCGGCCGTGACCTTCGAGGACACCTTCGACGGCGCCGCCGGTTCGCCGGTGGACGGCGGGAAGTGGCTCACCGAGACCGGCGACAACGTCAACAACCACGAGCGGCAGTACTACACGACATCGACGGACAACGCGGCGCTCGACGGTCATGGCAACCTGGTCATCACGGCCCGACGCGAGAACCCCGCGAACTACCAGTGCTGGTACGGCGCCTGCGAGTACACCTCCGCGCGCCTCAACACCTCCGGCCGGTTCACGCAGACCTACGGCCACTTCGAGGCCCGCGTCAAGATGTCGCGCGGTCAGGGCATGTGGCCGGCGTTCTGGATGCTGGGCAACGACATCGGCGACGTCGGCTGGCCGCAGAGCGGCGAGATCGACGTCATGGAGAACGTCGGCTTCGAACCGTCGCAGGTGCACGGCACGATCCACGGCCCTGGGTACTCCGGCGCGGACGGCATCGGCGCGGGTTACTCGATCAGCGGCGCCTTCGCCGACGACTTCCACACGTTCGCGGTCGACTGGTCGCCGAACCGGATCGTCTGGTCCGTCGACGGCACCGCTTACCAGACCCGCACGCCCGCCGACCTCGGCGGCGACCAGTGGGTCTTCGACAAGCCGTTCTTCCTGATACTGAACCTCGCGGTCGGCGGCTACTGGCCAGGCGATCCGGACGGCAGCACCCCGTTCCCGAACACGCTGGTGGTCGACTACGTACGCGTTACCGACACTCCGGAACGCTGACCGTCACGCCGGGTCGGCGATCACCACGCGGTTCTCCTCGTAGCCGTCGCTGCCACCCACCCACCGGCCGCCGCAGGTGACGAGCACCAGCCGGTGGCCGCCGTCCTGGCCGAAGAGTTCCTGTGCCCGGCTCGGCAGGTCGGTCTTGTGGACGGTGACCAGCTGGCGGACCACGTACGGAAACGCCCGCCCCTGGTCGTCGACGACGCTGATCCGGTCACCCAGCCGCGCGTTCCACAGCTCGGCGAACGGCCCGGTCGCGCCCTTCCAGTTCACGTGTCCCGCGAGGACGGTCGCACCCGTGACGCCGTCGAACGGGGCGCCCCACCAGGTCGCCTCGCGGACGCCGTCCGGGATCGGCAGCACGCCGTCGACGACGTCCCTGCGCACCAGCGTCGCCTCGCCGCCGCGGGCCAGCCGGACCGTGCCGGGCGCCTGCGGCGGTGGCTCCCGCCGGGGCGGAGGCGCGGGAGGAACCTCGGCGGTGGCGGTCGCCGCCGGGGCCGGAGCCGGTGTGGAGCCAGGGGGCGCGGTGGTCGTGGTGGTCGTGGTGGTCGGGCGCGCCGGTGCCGCGACACCGGCGACCGGTTGTCCGGCCACGGGGGAGGGGCTCGCCGTGAACGCCGCGACGACGGCCGCCACGAGGACGGCACTGATCGCGATCGGCACCGCGGCCGGCCGGGACTCCTTCTTCTCGCGGGACCAGGCGTCCCACGCGACGCCGGTCGCCTGTACCGCGTTCGCCTGCCAGGCCGCGCGCACCTCGGGTGGCACGCCGTCCTCCCAGTACAGGTGACCCGGCCGCTGGTTACCCGCCACCGCTACCCCCGCAGGCGCCGACCCGTGGCGCGGCGGCGGACGAGCTGCCACAGCAAGACGCCGACGGCCAGCGCGACCAGGCCCAGCGCGGTCCACGCGCCACCGGACAGCGAGTTCGACACCGACGCCTCGGTGACCTGCGGGTCGCCGGCCGGGATCGTGCTCGGCAGCTGCTGCGTCGTGGTGGTCGGCGGTGGGGTCGCGGACGTCTCGGCCGTCGCGGTCAGCTCCTTCTCGCCGCCCGTGCTGACGATGTTCTGGGTGTCGGGCTTCTCGATGGTGTGCTGCACGACGGGCCGCTCGGCGGGGCTCGCGAGCGCGATGTCGAGCTTGGGTGCCGCGCCGGTCGGGGTGACGGTCAGCGCCAGCGGGGCGCCGTCGGCGCCGGTGGGCACGGTGCCGGTGGTGACCTGCTTGCCGGTCGCCGGGTCGGGGAAGGTGGCGTCGACGGCGGTGATCGTCACGGGGACGTCCCCGACCCCCTTGCCGGCGGCGTTCTTCACCGCGATGGTCCAGTCGGCGGCGACGCCGATCGTCTGCGGCGTCGTCGGCGCGGTGATCGTCGCCGTCCACGGGCCGCGGTTCGCCGCGGCGTCGGCGGTCAGCGTGTTCACGGCGGTCTGCGCGGCGGGCGGCAGCTTCGCGAGGTGGAAGTTCACGTCGTAGGCGATGTGCCGGAAGTCGTAGCTCGGGTCGAGCTGGGCGGGGTTCTGCGGGCCCGCGGTCCAGCTGTGCAGGAGGTGCGCGAGCGCGGCCGCCTCGTCGGGGCTGTCGGTGTCGGCGTAGCGCAGGAGCAGGTAGGAGATGTCGGCCGCCACGGTCGATGGGAGGGCGGTGCCCCACTTGGTCATGAGCTCGGCGCCCGGCTGGTACTGCTCGGTGCTGTCCGGCGCCAGGTAGGCGAACTGCACGCACCACACCTGCTTCCCGCCGACCAGGTACGAGCCGAGCCAGTCACTCGTGTCCGGGTTGCCCTTGTACGGCTGGGCGGGCGTGGTCTCGTGCCCGTTGCCCCGCTGCGGGGCGGCCGCCGCGGCAGGCGCCCCGGCGAGCGCGGCGCCCGTCAGCATCGCCATCGCCGCCAGCCCGACCCCGACCCGCCGTGTGAACGAGACGCGCGTAGACATGATCTCCCCATCCCCAGGCACGATCAGCACGTGGGAAGCTTTCTCGCTCCACCCCCACGCCGACAATCCGCCACCAGAGGGGCATCCAACCTGGCCCCCTCACGGAGAGCGACGACTCCTCCGATCAGCCCAGCAACAGGACAGGGAAACCTGTCAGCGATAGCTCCACATGCCGAGTTGGCCGTCGGTGTCGAGGCACACCAGGTGGGTGGCGCCGAACTCGCACGATTCGCGGTACACGTCCAGTGTGCCGAGGTCGGTGCGGTCGCCGGTGGGTAGTTCGACGTACCAGAGGTCCAGGCTCGTGCCGGTGCCGACGTTGGTGCCGATGCCATGCGAGTCCACCTCGAGGACCCCGTCGGGAGCGGTGTGCACCGGGGTGTTCCAGCCGTCCGTCAGGACATCACCGGTGGTCAGGTCGACGTAGTTGGTGCGGTACCGGTCACGGGCTTCGTAGGTCTGGGTGTAGCCCCAGGCCGCGTCAGGAGCGGTGCGGAAGATGCGTTCTTCGGTGCGCCACAGTTCGCGGCCGCGGTCGTCGGTGACGACACCGCCACGGTAGAAGCGGTCGTCGCGAACGGGGTGGATCAGACCCTCGGCGGTCCACAGCTCGGTCAGGTCACCCGCGTCGTGGACGGACGACCCTGTCTCGAGACTGAGGACCACGACAGAGTCGGTGGCGGACAGCGTCGACTCACCATCCTGATAAGCGGGCACATCAACCGCTTCCGTCGCGCGGCCGGTGGCGACGTCCACCAGTCGGAGGGTGCCCGTCGCGTCGTAGTGGGCAAGGCGGGTGGTGCCGGGGACCAGTGCGAAGCGGTCGCGGCCGTCGCCGAAGCGCCACGCCACGCGGCCCGAACGCGGGTCGAGGGCGGCGACGCCCGTGTAGACGCTGTTGGCGGCGGTGTAGACGACGAGCCGACCGCCGCTGACGCCGAGTACCTGTGGCACCGAGATCTTCGTTGTCCAGCGGGTCTTTCCGGTTCCGGGGTCGAGCGCGACCATCGTGTCGCAGCCGGGGGTGCAGTCGGTCAGCATCAGCAGCACGCCGTCGGTCATGGCGAGCTGAACCGTGTCCAGGTCGGCGAACGCGGTCGTCCACAGCGGCTCGTCCGCGCCGGCCCGGATGGCCACGACTCGGTGCCGGCGGTCCGCGAAGTAGCTGACATACGCGGTGTCGTCGCCGCCGAAGACCACGTCCACGCTGTCGGGCTCCGGTGCGGCGACGTCCAGGGTGACCTCCCTGCTCAGTCCGCCGCCGACCAACACCACCACACCGACGACGACCACCACCACGGCGAGCACCGCGCCACCCACCACCCAGAAACGCCTGCGCACGAAGAGAATCCTGCCACGTCCAGCGCTGATGGTGGGGGACGCCCGAGGGACCGGACCCGCGACCTGGATCGTCCCAGTCAGTCCATAGTGGACTAGAAGGCGCGGTTGCGAGGCACGCCGAGGATCTCGTCGTAGTAGAAGTTCCGGTAGAGGCCGTCGAACATGGGCTTGGTGATGGCCAGGGTGTCCGCGTCGTCGCCGACGAGGGCGAGGCCGTCGACGACCGCGCGCAGGCCGCGGGCCTCCGAGGCGTGGTAGCGCTCGTCGCACAGCTCGGCGTCGTGCACGATCTCGGCGATGCGCCAGAGGGTCGGGTCGGGGAGGTCGTAGTGGCGCAGGACGGCCTCGAACGCGCACTCGTCGCCGGTCGGGCCGGGGCGGCGGCCGAGCTCGACGCCGGGCATGTCGAACGGGATGGCGTCGTCGGGCACCTCGTCCCCGGCGACGACGAAGACGAACTCGGCGTGCGGGTCGATGACACGACGGATCACCCAGGCACACGCGGCGCCGTCGAGGTGGATCAGCAGACCGGTCGCCCACTTCATGCCGCTCGCCCTCCCAGGGTTCGTGTCCTTACCTGCCTTGGACGGATTCCCGGCCGTGCGGGTTCCAGTTCTGGGACCATGAGCCGATGACGAGTTGGCGGGACCCGATGGCAGCGGTGGCACGCGAACACCTCCCCGAGGACGTCGCCACCACCTGGATCAACCTGTTGCGCCCCGCGGCGCAGCTGTACCCGGCGGCGTCGGGTGACACCGTGGTCGGTCAGCTCGGCGGCGAGCCCAATCTTCCTGACGGCGCCGAATGGCCGTGGTGGGAGGACTACGGCCCACTGGCCTTCGTCGCCGCCGTGGACTGTGCGCACCTGCCGCCGTTGGACATCGAGCTGCCGACCGAGGGCACGCTGCTGTTCTTCTACTGGGACGGCCAGGTCGACGACGGCGACACCGTGGTCGGAACGTGGGAGCCGGAGACCCAGGAGGGCGCGCGGGTTATCTATGTCCCGCCCGGCACCCCCACGACCGTGGCGACGACACCGGAGGACCTGGAGCCGTACCCGGTCGTGCGACTGGCCGCCCGCCTGGCCGCCACCGAACCCGGCTACGACCACCCAGTTCGCCGAGCGGCCTTCCACGACCCCGACGACCCGGACGCCTTCCACCCCACCAGCGACGACGACTTCGTGGCGGCACTCAACAAGGTGCGTGGCTTCCGCCACCAGATCGGTGGCCACGCGACCCTCATCCAGGGGCCTGTGGAGTTCGAGGTCGCCGAACTGGCGGAAGACCCGGACGTCGACCCGGAGCAGTGGCTGCTACTGGCCCAGATCCAGTCCGACGGCGATGCGGCCATGATGTGGGGCGACCTGGGCACCCTGTACTGGTTGATCCGCGCGGAAGACCTGGCCGCCCGCGATTTTGACGCGGCCGCCTTCACGTGGCAGTGCAGCTGATGTCCACGGCCATCGTTGATCATGCTTGCCTCACCCTGGGGCTCGCTTTTGGTTGCGTGGCAAGGGAACTTGGCGGCGGGGGGCGACGAATTTTACGGGCGGCCCCTCCCGCGTCAAGGGCGGCTGACGCCGTCGGCTTCGCCGATCTCGCTTCGCTCGTCCCTTGACCCGCGAGCCTCCGCCGCCCTGGTTCAGGCCCTTGCGGGCAGGCTGGCGCCTGCCCTGGGATGTCTCGCCGCCCCCCGCCGCTGATGCTAGGGCTCAGCGCCGGCCGGGCAGTCTGCCGGGCTGCTCTGTTCGGGTGCTGGGGCGGTTTGCCGGGCTGCCTTCTTGCGTCGCCTGGGTTGTCTGCCGGGCTGCATTGCTCGTCGGCTGGGCAGGCTGCCGTGGCTGCCTTGTCCGTTGGTTGGGCGGTCTGCCGGGCTGCTCTGTTTGGGTGCTTGGGCGGTTTGCCGGGCTGCTTTCTTGCGTCGCATGGGTTGTCTGCCGCGGCAGCCTTGCCTGTTAGTTGGGCGGGCTGCCGGGCTGTCCTGTTCGGGTGCTCGGTGGTCTGCCGCGGCTGGGCGCATCTCGCCGGGATGTCGTTCGCGCGGTGGTGGGAGGCGCGTCGGGATAGGATCGTTGCTCGCCGATGTCGGGAAGGGGGCCGACCATGGCTGTTGTGGTCATGACGGGTGGGACGGCTGGGTTGGGGCTCGTTGCCGCTGAGCGGATTCGGGCTGAGCCTGGGGTGCGGTTGGTCGTGGGTGGGCGGTCCGGTGGGGTGTTGCCGCTCGACCTCAGTAGCTTTGCCAGTGTGCGGGACTTCGCGCAGGCTGTCGAACAGGCGATTGGCTCTGGCCAGATCGACGTGCTCGTGCTCAACGCGGGCATCCAGACGGCCACCAACGAAGGCCGGACCGCTGAGGGGTTCGAGGCCAACTTCGGGGTCAACCATCTTGGTCATTATCTCTTGTTACGGTTGTTGCTTCCGAAACTGGCGCCGGACGCCACCGTTGTCATCACCGCAAGTGACACCCATGATCCGAAGGCCAACTCCCTTGCCGCGCCTCGGGAACTGGACATCGCGGCGTTGGCGCATCCGCCTGTGGCGGGGAAGTTTCTCGCTGGGTTTCGGGCTTACTCCGCGTCCAAGCTGTGCAACATCCTCACCGCACGGGCGTTGGCCGCCGCCGAGCCCAAGCTTCGGGTGATCGCCTACAACCCCGGGTTCACGCCGGGTACGGCACTGCAACGCGACTGGCCTTGGTGGGCGCGGCTTTCCGGGTTCTTCGCGGCGTTGGTTCGGCCTATCGCGCGGCTGGCCACTGTCGAACAGGCCGGGGACGCGCTTGCCGATCTTGCTCTCGGGCGGGCGACCCCGCCTGCCGGGCAGCTGTACGCCTCCATGGACAAGCGGCGGCTCACCTGGCCGGATCCGGCCGAGTTGGCCCGGCGGGACGATCTGGCGCAACAGTTGTGGGACGAGAGTGCGTGGATGGTCGGGCTGACATCACCGGAGTAGCGCCGGTAGCTCGATGCCAACCGTCTGAGTCAGCCACTGTAGGCCGGTCTGCTCCAGGAGTTCGGCCTCGATGCCGGCGCGTTGGAGGGCCCTGAGATACGCGGCCGGGTCGGTGCTGGCCTGGGCCAATCGCGGCTTGCGGCCCAGTACCCCCAGTGCACGTAACGCGGTTCGCTGGTCCACCAACGCTGTCGCTGTGGCACCAGCCTTCTCGCCTGCTGCCGCGCATGCGTCCAGCGCCACCTGTGCGGTGATGTCGCAGCTGCCGTCCGGCACCGGGCGTACCTCCCGCCCCGCTCGGTGGCCTATCAGCGTGCCGTCCGGCGGTCTTGTCGAC
>Ga0272482_10000699_pt1 | contig 10345 bp, 11 predicted proteins | sample RVTome_8_FD_192427 | JGI IMG/M metagenome (GOLD analysis project Ga0272482, IMG submission 192427) | Soil microbial communities from uranium-contaminated site in the Upper Colorado River Basin, Wyoming, United States - RVT160D0 (version 2) ...
AGCGAACGTAACTCGGGAAAGCGCGCTGTCGCCCGGAAGTCACCCGGCCGGGGCGGTTCTGTCACCCCGATGACGCAGTGGCGCTGCCCTTTTGTCCGCCCTTGCCGGCGCGCTCGGGCGGCCCCGGTCTCCTACCGTCTGGACCACGTGGACGGTTGAGGGGTTGCGTCATGACATTACCGGTGCTGGACAAGGAAAGTTACCAACATTCGGCTTCCGAGTGGATCACGCACGCCGCGCGGGCACTGCGGGAGGTCGGCTACCTGACGGCGGAGCCGACGGGGGTCTACGACGAGGAGTTCGCCGCCGCGGTCGCGGCGTTCCAGCGGGACCGGGGGATCAGCGAGGACGACCAGGTCGGGCCGCTGACCTGGGACGCACTCGGGGTGCGTGACTCGGGTGAGTCCTACGGCGCCGACGAGTTCGCCGCCGACGTGTCCGCCGACATCGTCGCCGTCGGCACGCTGTCCGAGGACGGCCAGTGGCAGTGGGACGGCATGGAGTGGGTGGCCGCACCGGCGACCGCGACGGCCATGTCGACCGAGGCCGGCCAGCTGTCGGACGACGGGCAGTGGCGCTGGGACGGCACCGCGTGGGCGGCGGTGACCGCGGCGCCGGTCGACGCCGCACTGGGCGACGCGAAGTCCGTGGTGCCCGCCACGACCGGCTCGTCGAACTTCGAGGACGTCGAGCTGGCCGGCGCCATCATCGACAACGAGATCGGGCTGCTGTTCCAGTGGAAGGCCGCGCTCGACGCGTTCGACAAGGTGCTCACGAGCGAGACCACCGACACCGCGAAGCCGGACTTCGCCGGCGCCATGACGAAGCTGTTCACCGAGAAGGTGTTCGGCGAGATCTTCAAGAAGGCCAAGGCGGACATCGTCGTCGACATCGTCAAGGGCATGGTCGCCGAGTCGGAGCGGGCGAAGGCGGCGCAGAAGTCCGTTGCATTGCGCGACTTCTACACGAGCCACCAGGACCAGATCGCCGACCTGCACAAGGACCTGACCGTCCGCAAGGCGGGCTTCGTCGCGGCCGTGCGGATCGAGGCCGAGCGGCTGATCAACAACGACCCGGACGCGTACGGCATGTTCCGCATGGAGCTGATGGAGCTGCACCAGGACAGTCTCGAGCGCATCCAGACCGCCAACCAGCAGTCGCTGTTCGCCGAGCTGTCCGCCGAGTGGACCAGCCAGTCCAAGCACCGGATCAGCTGGGACGCCGAGATCGACGGTGAGATCCGGGTGCGCGTGCGCGAGGCCGATCTGTCCGTCATCGACGTGGAGATCAAGGCGCCGGACGGCGACAAGATCCTCGAGAAGCTGTCCACCCAGCGCGGCGGCATGGACGTGTGGAACATGAAGGCGCCCAAGCTGTTCACCTTCATGGACGCCGACGAGCACAACGTCGGCTGGGTGCGCGTGGACGCGGCCAACCGGCTCGCGAACCTGCCGGCCGAGCAGGACGGCAAGTACAAGAAGCGATACGAGCGCCTGGTGGCGAACGGTGGGGTGGCGCCGTACCGCAAGTGACGGCGCCGGCAGTGCCGGACGCTGGGCCGAGGGACTGCCACCATGCCTGATCACACCGAAGTGCGTAGCATTTGTGTTACGTTGGCGGGTGACTTGCTTGTGGGCGGGAGGTGTTCACCGTGGCGGTGACTCGCAGCGTGTACCGGGACAACCTGGTCGAGGACTTGAAGGACCCTGAGTTTCTGCGGTCGTACATCACCGAGAGTCTGCGGGTGGCAACCATCGGCCAGCTCGTGAACGACCTGGATGACGCCAGGAACGAGCTGGGGTTGTCCAAGGCCGAGTTGGCTCGCGCGATCAGTGCTGAGCCGGCTGTGATCCGCAGGCTGCTGTCGCCCGGGCACCGGAACCCCACGATCGGCACGTTGGCCGAGGTCGCCGCCGCGCTGGGGTTGAAGGTGGCTCTCGTGCCGATGAGCGACGACGAGCGCGAGCAGGTGGCGGAGACGCTCCGCTCAGGGACGACGAACGATCCGGGGGAGTTGGCGCGGAGGTTCGAGAGCGCCCGAGTCTCGTAGTCCAGGAGGCAGAAGAGCCGGTAGTGGTGCCGCCGAGGGCTGTCCTGGTCATGGTGATGGCCGCCAGGGCAGGGACGGGCCCTGGCGGCCGGGTGGGGCCGGGCCGCGGCCGAGGGAGGACGCGACCCGGCGCCGGTCACGGCCGGCCGGGGAGCCGGTAGTTCGCGCCGAGGACCTGCCCCCGGTGCGGCTTGTACTGGTCGAACCCGCGCGGATCGCACTGCAGGCCGCCGTTGATGCAGTGGCTTACCAGTGCGGCCAGGGTCGGCTCGTCCCAGGCGTTGAAGAAGTCGTAGTGCCAGCTGAAGCCGCGCCCGCTCGCCAGCCGGACCTGCGACATGTTGCCGGAGACCGGGAACGCGATCTTGAACTCCAGCATCGGCACCGGCCTCGGGTGCGTCGACGGGCAGACGCCGTTGACCGGGTAGGCCATGTGGCTCTTGTGGTCCGCGGAATCGAGCTGCGTGCCGTTCCAACAACTGGGCGCCTGGAACCGCACGTTCAGCTGCGTGCCGGCCGGGCAGTTCTGCGGGAAGTCCCAGTTGAAGGCACTGTTACCGCACTCCCAGCCCTCGACCCGCCCTGGATGGTCGCGGAACTGCTCCACAGTGGACTGGGGGCTGCCGACCACATAACGGAGTCCGGGCGGGAAGGGGTGCACGTCCTGGTATCGAACGATCCCGGACTTGTAGTAGATGACCTGCTTGAAGTTCGGGATCACCGGCGTGTTCCCGTTGAACATCGTCGGGAACCAGTACGCGGACAGGTCGTCGGGCACCAGGCAGGACGTGGCGCCGACGCCGGCGTTCTTCAGTGACTGCAACGTCGTGTACGCGTTGGTGGTCCGGTTGCCGGTGAAGCTGTGCTCGTGCGAGGCGCCCGGCAGGTTGGGCAGCACGATCGGGTCGTCCGGCAGCCGGTGCGTGACGTCGCAGTTGACCTGGAACTCGTGGTGGGTCACGTCGTCGGCGGGATCCGCCGTGACCGCACCGGTCGGCAGGCTCAGCAGTGCGGCGACGGCCAGGCCGGCCGCCGCAACCACGAGATGTCGTCTCATTACTCCTCCTCGGCAGGGGCGAGGGAGAGCGCTCTCCCATGAGCCTAGCGCTCGCTGTCAAGGTCGCCCTTGACATGCACGCAACCTGCCCGCAACACTCGGAGCCGAGTGGGAGAGCGCTCTCCGAACCCACTCCGCAACCCTGCTGAGGAGTCGCAATGACGCGCGTTCTCGCGCTGGTCTTCGCCCTGCTCGCCAGTCTGGTCGGTCTCGTCGCGGTGGCCCCGCAGCCCGCGACCGCCGCCCCGAGCGTGGTCCGCGTGACCGGCTCGCAAGGCAACTGGCAGCTCACCGTCGACGGCGCCCCGTACACAGTCAAGGGCCTGACCTGGGGCCCACCGATGTCCGAGGCGGGCAGCCGCATGCCGGAGCTGCGCGCCATGGGCGTCAACACCGTCCGCACCTGGGGCACCGACGGCTCCAGCCAACCGCTCCTCGACGCGGCCGCCGCCAACGGCATCAAGGTGATCGCCGGCTTCTGGCTGCAACCGGGCGGTGGCCCGGGCAGCGGCGGCTGCGTCGACTACGTCACCGACACCACCTACAAGAACAACATGCGCACCGAGTTCCTCCGCTGGGTGGACGTCTACAAAGGACACCAGGGCGTGCTGATGTGGAACGTCGGCAACGAGTCCGTGCTCGGCATGCAGAACTGCTTCTCCGGCACGGAGCTGGAGAACCAGCGGATCGCCTACGTGCGGTTCGTCAACGAGGTGACCCGCGCGATCCACGCCGCCGACCCGAACCACCCGGTCACCTCGACCGACGCGTGGACCGGCGCGTGGCCGTACTACAAGGCGCACGCCCCCGACCTCGACCTGTACGCGGTGAACGCGTACAACGCCGTGTGCCAGGTCCAGAACGACTGGCGCGCCGGCGGTTACACGAAGCCCTACATCCTCACCGAGGGCGGCCCGGCCGGCGAATGGGAGGTGCCGGACGACGTCAACGGCGTGCCGGCCGAACCGTCCGACGTGGCCAAGCGCGACGGGTACCGCGACTCGTGGAACTGCCTGCTGGCACACCGCGGCGTCGCGCTCGGCGGCACGCTGTTCCACTACGGCACCGAGCAGGACTTCGGCGGCGTGTGGTTCAACCTGGTGCCCGGCAACGAAAGGCGGCTGTCGTACTACTCGGTCGCGGCCGCGTTCGGCGGCAACCCCGGCGGCAACACCCCGCCGGTCATCGACCGGATGAACCTCAGCCGGGTCACCGACGTGCCGGCCGGTGGCACGTTCACCGTCGACGTCGGCGCGTCGGATCCCAACGGGGACGCCATCTCCTACGAGCTGAAGCTCAACAGCAAGTACATCGACAACGCGGGCGCGCTGGTGCCGGCGTCCTGGACCGGGTCCGGCCCGTTCACCGTGCGTGCCCCGGACCGGCTCGGCGTGTGGAAGCTGTACGTCTACGCCCGCGACGGCAGGGGCAACGTCGGCATCGAGACCCGGTCGTTCCGGGTGGTCGCGCCGACCCCGCAGGGCGAGAACGTCGCGCGGGGCAAGGCCACCGCGGCGTCGTCGTTCCAGCAGGTCGGTGACGGCGCGCCGTTCCCGCCGTCGAACGTCGTCGACGGGTCGCTGACCTCGCGGTGGGCGTCGGACTGGAGTGACCCGCAGTGGGTGTCGGTCGACCTCGGCGCGGTGACCACGTTCCAGCACGTGCAGCTGGTGTGGGAGGCCGCGTACGGCCGGGCCTACGAGCTGCAGGTGTCGGACGACGGCGGCAGCTGGCGGACGGTGTGGTCGACGACCACGGCGGACGGCGGCGTCGACGCCATCGACGTCACCGCGACCGGCCGGTACGTGCGGCTCCACGGCACCGCGCGGGGCACCGGGTGGGGTTACTCACTGTACGAGTTCGGTGTCTACCGGCGCTGACGGTCACGGTGGGAGAGCGCTCTCCCGTACCATCCCCGTCATGGTTTCCCGACGCACGCCGACGCTGGAGGACGTGGCGCGGGTCGCCGGGGTGTCCCGAGCGACCGTGAGCCGCGTGGTGAACGGCATCAGGAACGTCGACGAGGAGATACAGGAGGTCGTGCGGCGGGCGATCGAGAAGACCGGCTACGCGCCCAACCGGGCGGCCCGGTCGCTCGTCACCCGCCGCACGGGCGCCGTCGCGCTGGTCGTGTCGGGAGCGGGCGGCGACGTGTTCGGCGACGCGTTCTTCGGGCGGGTGGTCGGCGGCGTCGTCGACTTCCTGCGTGGGCACCGGATGCACCCGCTGCTGATGCTGGCCGACACCGACGGCGCGCGTGACGACGTGCTGGCGCACCTGCGTCAGGGCGGCGCCGACGGTGCGCTGCTGGTGACCACGCACCCGTCCGACCGGCTGCCGGCGATGCTCGCGGTGGCCGGCCTGCCGGCGGTGGTGTTCGCGCGGACCACCCAGCCGCTGTCCTATGTGGACGTCGAACACGCAGCCGGCGCCGAGCTGGCCGCGCGGCACCTGCTCGGCCGTGGTTGTCGAAGCCTGGCAACGATCTCCGGGCCGCTGGACGTGCCGGCGAGCCAGGAGCGGCTGGCCGGCTTCCGCGCGGTCGCCGGCGAGGTCCCGAATGTGGCCGGCAACTTCACGGTGGCGAGCGGCGAGGAGGCGATGGCCGAGGTGCTCGCCGCGCACCCGTCGGTCGACGGTGTGTTCGCGGGGAACGACCTGATGGCACAGGGTGCGTTGGCGGTGCTGCACGCGGCCGGCAGGCGCGTGCCGTCGGACGTCGCGGTGGTGGGCTTCGACGACAGCAGCGCCGCGCTGGCCTGCCGGCCGAAGCTGACCACCGTGCGCCAGCCGGTCGAGGAGATGGGCGCGGCGATGGCGGAACTGTTGCTGTCCCACATCGAGGACCCGGCCACCGCGCCGACGGTCCGCATCTTCGAGCCGACGCTCGTGGTGCGTGACTCGGCGTGACTCAGTCGCCGGAGACGCCCCAGAACGCCATCTGGTGCGGAAGGCCCTCCTTGTAGAGCACGGTGGCCCGGCCCTCCCAGCGGTTGACGTACCAGTCGGTGGCGACGAACCGGTCGAAGTCGGCGCGTTCCGGCCGGGTGGTGCCGAAGTGGTCGCGCAGCTCCCGGTCACGCAGGAACCGCACCACGGCGACGCCTTCACGGCCGCGCGGCGGCACGATGTCGACCATGTCGAGGATGGAGTGCGTGCCCTCCTCCCAGAAGGTCTCGGTGTCCTTGGCGGCGGCCAGGTCCGCCATGGTCGTGAAGGACTGCCTGCCCTCGGACCCGTAGTAGTCGCCGGCCACCAGCACCTGCTCCTGCAGCTCGGCGAGCACGCGGGGGAGGTCGTCCTGATAGTCGACCACGTAGTGCCAGCTCGACGCGCCCACGCGCCACCTCCCATCGATGAACCGGAGCGCATTACACCTCACGGCGGCACACGCCCGGCACATCGCGAGGTACATTCCGGACACTGGGGGCAGGGGGAGAGTCATGTTCGGGCGGTTTTCCGTCCAGGCGGTGGTGTTCGCCTACCTGGCCGTCCTGGCGGTCATCGGGTTGCTGGCGACGGCCATCGGCAGGTCGGCGAGCGACCCGTGGGACGTCGTGATGGTCGACGTCACCATCGGGTGTTTCCTGCTGGCGATCCCCGGACTGGTGGCCGTCCTCGTCTTCCGGGCCGAAGGATGGCCGGCGGTGGCGAAGCCCGGCCCGCTCGACTCCCGCGCGCTGGCGGCGGCCGAGCCCTTCGAGACCGTGATCGAGAAGTACCACTGGCGGTTCCTCACGTTCGCGGACATCGGCGTCACCTCCCGGGTGCTCGACGTTGGTTGCGGCACCGGGCGGACGACGCGCAACGCCGCGTGGATCGCCAAGCACGGCACGGTTCTCGGCGTCGACCTCGACGGGTCGCTCGTCCGCCAGGCGCGTGCGCTGGCCAGGCGGGCCGGGGCCGCCAACGCCACGTTCAAGCACTGCGATCCCGCGTCGCACCGCTTTCCGGCGGGGTGGTTCGACATCGTCATCAGTCGTACCGGGGTGATGGCCTTCACCGACCCGGTCGGCGCGTTCACCAACCTCGCCCGCGCGCTGCGGCCGGGCGGCACGCTCGCGCTGATGGTGTGGCAGCACCCGGAGAAGAACCAGTGGCTCCGCGAGTTCCACGCCCCCGACGAGCCGTGGCCGGTGAGCCTGCTCAGCGACCCCGACCGGCTCAGGACCATGCTCACCGAGGCCGGGTACACCGACATCGAGATCGGCGAACGGGCGTTGCCACTGGAGTTCGGGACGCGGCGCTACGACTCGGCGGCCTGGTTCGTCCGCGCGCGGTCACAGGCCGAGAGCGCCGTCGATCCGCTCACGGAGTAGGTCGGCGTGGCCGTTGTGCCGCGCGTACTCCTCGACCATGTGCACCAGCACCCAGCGCAGGGACACCTCGCCGCGCCAGCCGTCGTGCCCGGTGTGGTCCATGGCGGTGGCGGCGGTGAACTCCTCGGCGAAGTCGACCTCCGCGCGCCAGGCGGTCCACGCCTCGGCGATCACCGCCGGGTCGGCGGTCGCGCCGTCGAAGTCGCCGTCGGGATCGGCGGCGGAGGAGAACAACGCGGGTGCGTCCTGGCCGGCGAGGACCCGGCGGAACCACCGGCGTTCCATGTCGGCGAGGTGCCGAACCAACCCGAGCAGCGACAACGTGGACGGCGGCACCGCACGCGTGGCGAGCGCGTCCGTGAGCCCGGAACACTTCACCACCAACGTCTCCCGCTGCGACCGCAGGAAACCGGCCAGCATGGCGCGTTCGTCGCCGGTGGTCGGGTCGCGGAAGCGGGAGTCCTCGAACAGGCCGGCACGGCGCTCGATCACGCGCTGTCCGTCTCGGTCGGCCACGTCACGCCGTTGCGCCACCAGATCTTGCTCGTCGGCGTGCGGGCCGTGCGTGCGGTGGACAGCGAGTCGGCGAGCCTGGTCAGCTGCTCCGCCAGCGTCGCCAGCTCGTCCTTGGACCAGTCGGCGACGGCGGGGGAGAACCGGGTGACCAGCCCGTCGCGGTACTCACGCAGCGCGCTCTCGCCCGTCTTGCTGAGCGAGATGGCGTAGCTGCGACCGTCGTCGGCGTCCGGCGCTATGGTGATCAAGCCCTTCTCCTGCAACGCCCGGACGTGCCGGGTGACGGAGGGAAAGGCGATCTCCAACACCGCGGCGGCCTGCGAGGGCTTCAGCCGGCCCTTCTCGGTGCCGGCCAGCGCCAGCAGGCTGATGTCGACCTCGTCGAGCGGCTCGGCGGTGTGGTTGACATGCTTCGCGCACTCGCGGAGAGCGGCCATCAGCTGCAGTACCACCGAAGCGGTTACTTCCATGAAGTAACCATATCGGGGTGTCGATCCGCCGGACCACCGTTCGTCGGTGGGGTGGAAAGGAGATCACATGATCATCGCACTGCCCACGGCCGACCGGGTGCGGTCGCACGCCTTCTACCGGGACGGTCTCGGCCTGACCGCGTTCGGCGAGCCCGCCGACGACGGGGTGCCGGAGCCTCTGCAGTTCCGTCTCGGCGCCGACGTGACCCTGATGTTCATCCCCACCGGCGGTTTCGGCTGGGTGACCGGCGACCGGCCGACGGCGGAGCCCGGCGTCAGCGAGTGCCTGCTGTGCCTGCCGGCGGCGAACGACGACGAGGTGGCCGAACAGGTGGCCCGCGCGGTCGCCGCCGGCGCCGAGGTGGTCAGCCCGCCCTCGGTCAAGCCGTGGGGCGTCACCGCCGCGGTGGTGGCCGATCCCGACGGTCACCTCTGGCAGTTCAGCACGCTATGACTCCCAGACGGCACGCACCTCGTCGATGACCGAGTCCGACTGGGCCAGGCCCGCCCGTGCAGCCGGTGCGCGGCGGGCCGGGTCCAGTACGTTGCGGCCGAAGGCTTTCAGCGCCGCCGCGTCCGGCGTCACCAGCGCCACCGCCGCCGTGGCACGCAGCGCGGCCACCTGGGTGGCCACGCCGGTCATCGGGCCGAGCCCGCGTGCGATCGGCGCCAGCACGACGACCTTGTCGTAGCCGTCGGCCAGGTCGGCGTTGGCCGCCGAGCGCACCCCGCCGTCCATGTACCGCCTGCCCTCGATCGTCACCGGCGGCCAGACCCCCGGCACGGCACAGCTCGCCGCGACCGCCGACACCAGCGGCACCCCGCCGTCGAACACGCGCAGCTCGCCGGTAGCGGTGTCCACCGAGGTGATCGACAACGTCGTGTCCTTCGGCCACTCCTTGACCGGCAGCCGGGACTCGATCACCGCCACCCGCGCGGACTCGGCACCGGTGCTGGCCCGCAGCGCGGCCCGGCCGATGCGTTGGCGGACACCGGCTCGGGAGCCGACCATCGCGAGACCCATGCGCAGGATCAGGCCGACACCGAGCGTCGCGGCCAGCTCGCCGTCGGCCGGCGCGAGCTGTGCCTCGTACCGGTCCTCCGCCGAGAGGCCGTTCGCCACCTGCGCGCCGACGACCGACCCAGCCGACGTGCCGACCACGAGGTCCGCCGTCCGCAGGTCGACGCCCGCTCGCGCCAGCCCGGCCAGGATTCCCCACTCCCAGGCGATGCCGGTGATCCCGCCGCCGCCGAGGACCAGTGCGCGTCGCGTCATCCGCCCATCATGCCGCGCACCGCCCACGCCCGTGCGGTGAGCCGGAGGTCGGTCAGCCGGGTGCGCAGGCGTTCGCGGATCTCGGCCTGCTGGTCGGCCGGCAGCGACGCCAGGTAGGCGGGTGCGGCGCCGGTGCCGCCGAGGAACGGTTGCCAGTACTCGTCGAAGTCGGCGAACACGGTCGGAACCTCCACCGGCGCCACGGTCACGCCGGTCAGGCCCGCGCCCTCCCATGCCGCGCGGAGACCGTCCGGCCGGCACAGCGGGAACAGGCGTCCCTCGTCGGGCGCCGCCGGGTCCAGTTCCAGTGCCACGTCCCAGAAGTGCCGCATCATCGTCATGCCGTCGGCGTAGTCCCACACGTACGCGGCCACGGTCGCCCCCGGCGCCGCGACACGCACCTGCTCGGCCACCGCTGCGGCCGTGTCCGGCACGAAGTTCATCGCCAGCCCGCTGACCACCACGTCGAACCGGTCGTCGGGGAACGGCAGCGCGCGGGCGTCGCCCACCACGACGTCCGTACGGCCGGCAAGGAAGCCGCGCGAGGGGTCCACGCCGACCACGTGCCCGTCCGGCACGGCGGCCGTCAGCGCGCCGGTGCCGCAGCCGACGTCCAGCCAGCGCCTGCCGGCCGGCAGGCCCAGCCACCGCACGAAC
>Ga0272482_10000700_pt1 | contig 10342 bp, 10 predicted proteins | sample RVTome_8_FD_192427 | JGI IMG/M metagenome (GOLD analysis project Ga0272482, IMG submission 192427) | Soil microbial communities from uranium-contaminated site in the Upper Colorado River Basin, Wyoming, United States - RVT160D0 (version 2) ...
GTCGTACACGGTCACGAGCAGGGTGAGGACGCTGTCGCGGCGGCTAATCTTCAGCAGCTCCGACTCCTCGGCGGTGGGCGGGCGTGCGGAGACCCGTTCGGTGGCGTGGTCGAACTGCGCGTCCTTGCGCTGCCCCAGGTGCCGCAGCACACTTCCGGTGACCGGTTCGGGCTTGCCGATGTCGGTGCCGGAGGCCAGCTCGACCGGCACGTACAACGTGGACAGCTCGACCGGGCCGATGTCGGCCACGACCAGGCGGCGGCGGGCGATGACCGGGGTTTCGGGATCCAGGCGGAGGGCGACGGCAGCCCGGTTCGGTGCCATCACCGGGCCGACCCGCAGCACCGTGACACCGGCATCCTCGGCCTGCTCCAGCAGGCCGGCCACGTGCCCTGGCGCCCGCCGTGCGGCAGCGCCCGGGCGGGAGCGGACGAAGCGGCCCTTGCCCTGCTGGGACTCGATCCAGCCGTCCTGCTGGAGGATCCCCAACGCGCGGACGATGACCGGGCGGGAGGCGTCGAACTCCGCTGTGAGCTGCGCTTCGGACGGGATAGCGGTGCCGGGTGGGTAGGTGCCGTCTTCGATCCGCTGTTGGATCGCATTGACCACCATCACGTATTTTGGCGGCGCAACCTCGATCGGCATCCGCGCACCATCCCTCATCAGCTCGACCACTCGTCTTGTCAAGACCTTAGCCGAGATCACCGACGGCGCGAAAGTCCCGATCGAGTGACCACGCCCGACAAGGGTCTGCCGCCGCCCGGGGTGCTACTCCTGCCAGGGAGTGCGGGCGGCGGCAGACCTGCTCTGTAGGACCCGGCCGGGCTACTGGCCCGACTCGGCCACCGTATGGGGTCGGGTGTTGGCGTAGTCGACGCCGGCGACGAATGACTGGTAGTGGCCGATCACCACGATGGCCAGCTCCTCGCACTGCTCGTAGGTGAGCGTGTAGCCCTGCCGTTCGGCGTCGGCCTGGACCGCATGGGCGGCGGCGGTCACCGCGGCATGGGCGGCGTCGGAGTTGAAGCCGTGCGTCCAGACCGGGCCTGGCGCAGGAGTCGGGGTCGGGGCAGGAGGGGGGTTGTCGTTGGTCATGCGGCTACCTTCTTCGGGTCGGTGGGGGTGCCGGCGCGCATTTCCTCGGCGACGGTGGCGATCAACGACATGGACTCGGCGATGCTGTAGGCGGTCTCTTTGATCCGGTCAAACGCCTTCCGGTAGGCCTCGGCGGCGTCGGCTTCCAGGACGGCCCGGCCGGTCAGCTGCTCCAGCAGCGCGACCGGCGGATATGGCGGGCGCATCTGGGACACGCTGAACCCGCCGTAGACGCCCGGGTGCCAGCCGGCGTAGGACGGGAGTACGACCACGTTCACGTGCGGGCGTTCGACCGCCCGTGCCAGGTGTTCCAGTTGGGCGGCCATGACCAGCCTCCCGCCGACGCTTCGGTGCAGTAGGTCCTGTTCCAGGATCACCAGCAGCCGCATCGGCTGCTTGGCATCCAACATCTGCTGCTGTTCGATCAGCTGCCGGATCCGCGCGTCCACCTTTGGCATCGGCGCGTTCGGGTCGCTGTGGCGCATCAGCGCCTCGGCGTAGTCCCGGGACTGCAACAACGGCGGGATCACCGTTGGGGCGTACACGCACAGCTCCTCGCTGCGGGAGAGGATCCACCACGGATCCAGCGACGGTTGCTCGTTGATCCCGGCAGTGCCGGTGTCCTTCACACCGTCCACCTGCCACTGACACACCCGCCACGCGTTCCGTGACATCGCCAGCAACTCCTCGCGATCCCTCTCCGCGAACACGCCGTACACATCCAGCAGCGCGGCCACGTGATCGGTCCGGAACGGCCACTCCGCCCGCTCGTAGCGGGCGAGCGTGGAGAACTCGACGCCCAGGTAGGCGGCGATGTACTTCAACGTCAACCCACGATCCTCGCGCAGCTGCCGCATCCGGTCACCCAACAACTGAGCACGCAACGAATGCTGAAACTGCTCCCGCTTCGTCGGCACCTCGCACCTCCTCTACACCTGCGGCAGGCAACGAGCCGCCGTGGTCACTGTTTGATGTGGAGGGTGCCGGGACGGGCGAGGGCAACGTCGCGGCAACCGAGGTCCGTACGCCCTGGTACACCGGTTTGACACCCGCCCCGACACCCGATTTCACGACCCAGCCGACGCGGGTACCCCGGCGCAGTCCGGGCAAGGCCGTCGCCGCAGGCTCACCGGCGACTCACCCGCCCGCACCACACCCCGCACACTGGACAGCCGCCAACCACGACCCTCACAGGAACGGCATTGGCTCGACACGCTCGGCTCGGTCATGCCAACGACAATCCCGTGGCAGCAGCCAGCAAACCATCACAGCAAGTGATACATGCAGCAGATACAGGCGGTTAGATGGTCAGCCGACCCCACCGGCCACAGCAGATACGCCAGCTGCGTCCAACGCCGCCGCCCACGGGAACGAGACGATGCCGTCGCCGCCCGTCCCCGGGGGGTGTGGCTCCCACTCGCCTGGGCCGAACAAGACCCGTACGCCCTCTGATCGCAGCGACTCGACGGCCGCTACGAATGGCTTCCGTCCGGCCAATGCTGTGTTTACGAAGGGCAATACGGCCACAGGGATACCTCGCCCGATCGCCTCAGCGACCGCGCTCAGGGCGTAGGTGTCGCTAATACCCGCGGCTAGCTTGCAGACCATGTTGAATGTCGCCGGCGCGACGACGACCGCGTCGGGTTCAGGCAGCGAGCGGGCGCGTGACTCGCCCGGTCGCCGATGTTCGCTCAGCACTGGACGGCCTGCCATTGCCTCAAGCTTCGCCAGGTCCAAGAACGCCACCGCAGACGGAGTGGCGATGACGCGGACGACCCAGTCTCGTGCCTGCGCCAGCTCGACCAACCGATGGACGTCCGGAGCGGTGCCGGCACCGCAGACCACGACCTCGACGACCCGGCCCGCTGTCACGACAGACCAGGACGAGCCAACTCGGCCCGTAGGCACCTATCCGTCCTCGTGATGGCGGACAGAACGAAACCCTCCGGACCGGTCCAGGCTGGAGCAGGGCCAGCGATCGACGCGTACATTACGACCCGGTCGACAACCCCCGAACTCAGCCAGGCATCGCCCAAGGCAGAAGGTCCGAGAAGGAGCACGGACCGAACACCGCCCTCGAACAGGACCTTCATCGACTGATCGACATCCGTCGTGTGCAGCTCCTCGGGCAGGCGCAGGATGTCCTTCCCATGACTGTCCGCCATCGCCTCCTGCACGCGTCCATCCGCGCGTATGAAGACATCGACAGCGGCCCGCAGCTCACAGAGTGTCGCCTCATCGATCGCGTAGCCATCCATCGGGTAGGCCCACGTGACGATGGGTCGCTTCGTCACGATGGTGGTGAGGTAGTCGCCGAGGACGAGTCGCGCCTCCTCGGCGAGCACACCGACCTCGACGTCCACACCAGCGCCACGGAGCACGGCAGCACCGCCCTCGCCACGCGAGGTCGGGTCGATCAGCGCGATGACGACACGGGCGACTCCGGCGTCCAAGAGCGCCTGCCGGCAAGCGGGCGTGCGGCCAGTGTGGTTGCACGGCTCCAGCGTCACGACAGCAGTGCCGCCCCGTGCACGCTCACCAGCTGCGGCGAGCGCGTGCGCCTCAGCGTGGGGCTCGCCCTTGCGCTCGTGGTAGCCGGTCCCGGCGATCTCGCCGTGAGCGTCCAGGACGACGCACCCCACCGGCGGATTCGGACTCGTCGTGCCGACCCCACGCGCGGACAACATGATCGCCAACCGCATCACGTCGATCTCGTGCTGACTGGCCACTAAGCCGCTTCCCGTTCAAGATCCGTCAACAGCGCCGCCACCGGCGCCAAGCCCTTGTGCGTCTCCAGCCTTGCACCGACCTGACCGATCTGCGAAACGATCCGCTGTGACCCAGCATCGCGCGCCACCGGCAGCGCGGCCCGTGCCGTCGTTGCCGCGGCCTCAGGCTGTCCATCCTGGGCGTACGCCGAAGCCATACGTCCGAGCGCCGCTGCACGGTCGCGCTGGTAGACGGAGGGCAGCTCAGGGACGGCCCTCTCATAGATCGTGAGTGCCAGGTCTGGACGCCCTAGCGCCAGCCAACAGTCAGCGCGCTGGATCTCGATGTAGCTCTCGGTGCAGAACGAGCCATGGCCGCCCCGTGCGTCGCCGTCCGAGTCATCCGTCGCCCACTGGTGCGCCTCATCAAGCAACCGCTGCGCGTCGACCTCATCCCCGGCCAGCGCACGACCGAACGCCTCCTGCACCCGGATGGCAGCGCGCATCGGCGATGACAGCCGCTGCTCATCCCGGCGGGCCGCACGAGCCAAGCCGATCACCTCAGAGGCCGTGCCGTTCGCCGCCGCCTGCTGAGAACGGCGGTATCCAGTCCAGGCGAGCATCTTCTGATCGTCAGCCTCGTACGCCCACTCCATCGCCTGGAGCGTCCACCGCCGCGCGCGGCCCTGGTCGCCGGAGTCCTCGTACAGCCACGCCGCTGACTCGGCGTACTGCGCGCCGAGCTGCACCACGCCGACGCGCTGGACGTCGTCGGTAGCGGTCAGCAGCCCTTGCAACACGGAGATCTGGTTACGCACGCCGGCCAGCGCGAAGCGTGGACCGAGGAGGTTGTCGGTCTTCACCAGGGCGTGCCATTGCTCGCGAAGATGGACGAGAACCTCTCCGAGGTGTGCACCCGACCGAACGGTCACCCGATCAGCCAAGCTTGGATGGTTCGCCACGTCCGCGACCGTGTCGGCCAGGTCCGCCAACCCGAACGCCTCAAGCAGCGCCGCAAGACCACCGTGGAGCAAGACCCGCCGGTTCAGAGGCACGACCAGCTCGCGGCCGTCGACCTGGAGCCGAAGCTGCACCTCATTCGGGCCGACCAGCCCTGCCGACATTGGAGGGCCGGTAGTGGGGGAGACCTCGGCGATCCGTGGCTGAGGGATGGCAGCAGACGGCGCTGGACTCTGCGTCGCCTGCTTGGGTGCCAGGCCGAACGCAAGTCTTGCCCGGTCGGGCGCCCCAAGGCCTTCCAGTGTCCGTTCAGCGACGTCGAGAGCGGTTACCTGCCGACTGCCGCTGACAATCGTGCTGACCTGCCCCTGTGTCATCCCAACGGCGATCGCGATCTGTGTCTGGCTGGCGCCCGCATACTTCCCGACCAGCCGAAACAGGGCGCTGAAATCTCGACGACCAAGTGCGTGACCGACCTCGTCACGATCCCAGAAGGTGTCGGGCATTCGCAGCGGCCCTGGAGTTCGTCCGCCCATCGATCACCTCCAGGTCATCGACACTGCCCTTGGACTGACATCGCCAAGAGTCAGAATACCGGGCACGCCTAACACCAAGAATGATCTTTGCGACGCATGCTGCGTTCCCGTGACACGTACGTGTCAATCTTTGTAGCCATGGTTGGCCTGTCGGGCATGGAGATCCAATAGCCGTTGCGTACCTCTGTTTATCGCCGTTCAGCGGTAGGGGCGAGAGGGCGTCGTTACGGTGCCGGCGATGTCGGCGAGCCTGTGAGGATTTTCTGTGCGTCTTCAAGGCGGCCCGAAACGGGCCGCTCGAGCCGCCGCCTGGGCGCGCACCCGACCGCTTAGCTGTCGCACGCGGCCGGGCACGCCTTACGCCCGTCGGCGCGAAGATGCGAACACCCGGCCCGCCAAGACTTCGACGGTTCCCGGGTGCTGATGTCGATGGGCCGGCAGCCGGCCGGACGCCGCGCCGAGCTGGGCGCGGCGTGCTCGCCGAGTTTGCAGCCGTGGCGCGCGTCGCTGCCGGCTGCGGCGGGGCGGGCGGCACGGAGTGTGCGGGCCGCCCCTCCAAGCCCAAGGGCACTAAGCATCGCAAGCGACGGCCGCAAGCGGCCACCCTTGACCCTTGGAGCCACTGCGACCCCTAGGGCCGGCTAACGCCGGCAGGCCAGGGGCCTGCCCAGGATACGCACGCCGCCCCACCCTGCCACGGCCTCCACTCCCGTGCAGCGTTCAGGCTTAACCTATGCGCTAGGTGTCAAGTCTCGCTTGACGCTATGCCTCGTTGCGAAGCTTCCCCACAATGAGCCGTCGCTGACAATGACCGCCCTGCCATGTAGTCGGGGTGCAAGTAACCTACTCCCATACCGCAATAGAAGGGATGTCGTCTTCATCCTCGCTAGAAAGCAACGATTCAACCGGATCACCAACTGCGACGACGGCCTTGGTAGGTGCAAGGCCCCTTTGCTTCGGGTCCCGTTCAAGGGTTTCGACAACGTATTCGTACTTCGGCGGTTCAAAGAGCTTGCTAAGGTCCGTCATCCCAAATCCGCCCCCGACATTAATGCGGCGGGACCTATAGGTGCGAGCAACACAAAACCGCTCGCTGACATCAACAACCTTAACCAGAACCTTTACGCGACGGATCTCGCCCAGTACCTCACCAGTTTCCGGATCCTCGACCTTGACAGGATCACCAGCGAAAACCTTGAAGACGGTTCCCTCCACAACTCGATGGTCAGATCCTCGATTGATGACCAGGTCCCGGAGACTCACAACCTGTGCGACTCGTCCACTGATCCGCTCCTCTTCGATCTGCCCCTCTGTCGGCTCGCTCAACTCTCCACCTCGTCACCGTTGCGCACTCCTAGACGCGCATCTCGGATTTGATAATCGTCCACCTCGGCTAAATATGCACTATTACTTAGATCCTTCCAGTTCTCCGTGGACGAAGCAACCGAAATGAGCAGCTTTCGAGCATCATCCTCGATCCTATCTAGCCACTCCTCGGTGCGAACCAGCATGACTTTTCGATCAGTCCCCGCCAAGTCCTGCCGAAGTCGCAACTTAAAGTCGGAAATCATAATCACGAGAGACCGTAGGTGATTCAGTATATCTAGCAAGTGACGAACAGAAAGTCGTACGTGGCTAGTGATAACAATCCGCGTCCTATCTTGCTGAAGAAGCGTACCAAGATAAGCACCTGCGACGGTTCCGAAGACCTGCAGGGCCGCCACGCCAAGCTTGGGCATAGATGGCTTTAGCACAGGGATCACAAAGCTCGCAAAAACGACGATTACGGCGATAATCACTTGGTATCGCCGTTCGGAATCGACGAGCGACAGCAAGGAATGCTTGCGGGTCTTATCCTTGGCCACCCATGCTCCCGTCGTAGCTTCGAGATTCGTCAAGCATGGTGACATGTCTGCCACCGAAGATCGGCAAGGCGCCCCGACCCTACGGCCGCTTGGATGCTGACCAGAACCGCTTTCACTCAAATCCGCCCAAGGCACCGGTCAGTGACGCACGGGCCGTGGCTGGGCCGCCTGGGCCGTCTGACGCTGACAACGGCGACCAACAACGACCATGGGTGCAAAAGAAACGCCAGGTCAGCGGATCGCCGCCGTAGGCGGACAGGCGAGTGACGGACGAGTCGGCCTGTACGCTGGATAGAGTGACCGCTGTGCTTGCGCTGCCACACCAGATCGACTGGGGCGACTTCCCGACCTGGATCTCGGCAGTCTCGTCGGCGGTTGCGCTTGCTGCCGCTATCACCGCGGCCGTCGTCGCGCGGAGGCTGTTCCTGCTGGAGTCCCGGCGCGACCAGGCCACGAGTGACGAACGCCGGGCCAGGGAGGATGAGGCCCGACAGGGCCAAGCCTCGCAGGTTTCTGCCTGGTGGGCATGGGATGAGGAGTTCGCAACCTTCGGGAACCAACGGGACGCGATTGGGTGGCGGTTCTATATCCGCAACACATCTGACCTCCCGGTCTACCAGGTATCCGTGACACTCCTGAGGCCCAACACCCAGAGCGACTACGCAGAAGAGGGATCGGGAACGATCGCCGTCATCCCGCCGGGAGAGACCGCCGCATCGCAACCCGGGCTTCCCTGGCTGGAGGAGCTGGACGAGGACGAACACGCCACGCTGCTCCCCGCAATCAAGTTCCGTGACGCTGCGGGTCGATGGTGGCAGCGGGACGCCACCGGGGTACTCGCGCCGGCGAGTGCCTAACTGAGTGACAACCGGTGCGCACACCCACGAGCGCACGCGAACGGTGACGGCCAATTTTCCCTGGTCAGACCGGCCACGAGCCAAGGCCACCAAGCCATGATCGTTCCTTGACACAGAAGCGGTCGCGCCCGCGTCCTGCCCTCTCCGAAGACGGGAGCCTGGCGTTGCGACTTATTGCTGGCGCAGTCGGTGCTGCCGATTTGGTCTCTTCTGGATCAAGGCGCCGCAAGCGCGTCGCACATGCTCGCTCGCGGGACGCCCTTGCGGGCGGGCCTTCGGCCCGTCCTCGGGCGCCCGCGGCGGGTGTACGTTGATTGCCTAGACGTAGATCGCAAGGGGCAGCACTTGAAGCCCTGGGCCAGTAACTTCAAGCGTTGAGAAGTCCAGGCCGGGCATTGCATCCGCCAGGCTTGAGAACGCCTCGGCAGTAGCGGTCCCATTGCTGGTCGCGTCCAGTACGGCAAAGACGGTTCTCCGCAGTAGGCTGACTCTGTCGGTGGGCTGCAGAACTTGTGTGACCTTTCCCAGAGCTGCGAAGGAACCGGCTACCATGTATTGCTCTGTAGCCTCGGTCATGTAATCGCTTGAGGCCGCGAGCACAGCGTGTCGCCCGTCGCCGAGTTGCATGGTCAAATCAAGCACCTTTGACCTCGCGACGTCGGCCTTCAGGATACGGAATATCTCGACGTGATCTAGGCCCTCGTCGCCGGTATTCGAAGGCGTGCTGTTGCGTTGACTTTTGCGGCGAGTGGCTGGTGCCTGGGCGGGCTTGCTCGTCCTCGCATCACCGTCGAGGTCCCATCCAATGTATGGCGCAATCGCCGACATCAGCGCTAGGAACCTGCGGAGCGGGTCACCATTGATGGTCCCTCGTACCTCAACGAGGTCGCCGACCTTTAGACCAGAGATGTCGTCGCCCGGGCCGATCAACTGCACCGTATTCGTGGCCAAAAGGCGCCCGCGTAGAATGTTAAAAAGGGACGCAGAGGTGTGCTCCCTTACAAGTTTTGCTTCTACGGACTCGTCATCCGTTGAACGGCGCCGGTATTTTCCCTCGGCGCTGAGGGTCAACCCGAGCCACTGAGCGAGGCTTGGAATTCCGGCCTTGAGACTGGCATCCCCCTCCCGGTCTTTAGTGGAGGCTAGTCGCTCAGCGACTTCGCTGCTATACGCAACACCATTGTCGAGCGTCGCGAGAAAGCTGACCATCATGGGAACGTCGAGGTAGACCGGATGCGCTAGGTAGATGACGTCTTCGTTTTTGGGGGCCATGCTTCTCTCCAGTCAGGCAGAGCGCCAGGGTACTGCAGAAGCTGTGAGCTGTGGTCGTGCCCGAAGGACGTCACTCTAAAGTGTTTGCCGTCGAACCCATGGCCATCCCACCGGGGCGCTGCCCCGGACCCCGGCCCTACTCGGAGATCAGAGAGGGCCGGTCACTCGGCGGGATCTCCTCGGTCGGACACCGAGACGGCTGCCCGAGAACCTCCGACCGCGCCAAGGCCGAGCCGCTTCGCGGTCGCCTTCGGCGAGCCTTGACCCGGCCGGAGAACCCCGGGCAGGGGCGAGCCTGCCCGACCGAGGAGATCCCGCCCACCACCGCCAGCTGTGCGCGGCGAGCCGCCGCCACGGCAAGCCACCCCGGACCTACGGCCCGGGGCGGTAAACCGTTGTGGCAGCGGCAATCCGCGCAAGATCCAGCGTGCCATCCACGTGCCAGAAGCCCGTGTCCGCAAGGGTCGCGAGTGGGCACGAACGGACACCATGACACAAGCATCAGCCAGGCAAAATAGACATACCGCGATGCCTGAGATGAGGCTTCCAAACTGACGGTGCGAGTTCGATTCTCGTCGCCCGCTCTTAAGTTTCAGCAGCTCAGCCGGTGTGGCCTTGCCCATACACCTCGCTGGACGTCGCGGCCACCTCGGCCAGGTCCGCTCGGATACTGGCGCCCGTGTTCTTGAAGGGCATCGGGATCGTTGATGTCTACCGGCACCAGCGCCACGCCTCGCCGCCGGCCGCGCGAAGAGCAGGGGCGAATGCGCGACCGCGGGGCCCGGCCGTGGTGGCCAGGCCCCGCGTAGACAGATCAGGCGCGGCGGGCACCGCCGTGGCAAGCGCAGCCAGCCGCCGCCGGCACCACACCGGTCGGCGCCTTGTGCTGGACCGTGGCCTCGATGTCCGCGAGCATCCGCTGGCGGGCGGCCGGGTCGATGAGGTGGCCGCGGACGAACACGCTGTTGATGCGCGTGGTGTTGGTGATGTCGCGGAGCGGGTCGGCGTCGAGCAGCACCAGGTCCGCGACCTTGCCCCGCTCGACCGTG
>Ga0272482_10000701_pt1 | contig 10331 bp, 5 predicted proteins | sample RVTome_8_FD_192427 | JGI IMG/M metagenome (GOLD analysis project Ga0272482, IMG submission 192427) | Soil microbial communities from uranium-contaminated site in the Upper Colorado River Basin, Wyoming, United States - RVT160D0 (version 2) ...
CGACAAAGATCGTGCGGAAGAACCCTTTCGCTTCGGGCGAGTCGGAGAGATTATTGCCCCGAACCGCGCCCGCCGCGTCCAGCAACGTCGCCGAGACTTTCGCGTCGGCCATGAACGTGATGCCGAAATTTGCGCTCGCCGAGACGGGGATTTCAAGCTCCAACACCTGTTTCGGAGCGAGTGTTACTTCCTTCGCGAACGCCGGGCGGAAAGCGTCGTCCGGCCCGGCCGCGCCGCCCTGTGCCGTCGGTCTGTAAGAAGCATTGAGGAACAACACTCCGGCGGAGCGGTGCGGATTGCGTTCGCCGCGATTCGGGTACTGCGGCAGTTCCGGCGCTTCCGGCTGGTGGTTGCCTTTCGGGCCGACGGCCAGGCGCGGCTTGACGAAGCCGGAGAAGTCGGCCGTCCCCGTCAGCTCCGTGTGCACGCTCTTCGAGAGGGCGTTGTCCTGAATCTGCCACTTCGCCGACTCGACCGGCACCACGCCGTCGTTCCAGACCACGGTCTTGCACATCACCGGCAGAGGGTTCCCCGCCAGCACCGAGAACTTCACGCCCTTGCGGTTGACGTTCACGCGGTTGAAGTCGGCCACGACCGAAGGCTTGAGCTGGCGCACGGCCTCGACGTTCTTGCCGAGGACTTCGAAGGTCGAATTCATCACGTCCGCGCAGGGGCTCCCCATGTTCGGCGTGCCGAGCATGACGAGGTGCGCGACCTGCGGGCGGCCGTCGGGCGACGGCGGCATGAAGTTGTGAATGTAGTGCCGGGAGATGAGCCCGCCCATCGAGTGCGCGACGAGGTCGACGTGCCAGGCGTTCCTGTCCTCCTGCGCGTATCTGATGTATTTGCCGAGCTGTTGCGAGTTCTCGAAGATGCCGTTCGTCGGCCCGGCGGAGAGGAACGCGCCGCCCGTGTTCATCACGCCCCGCTCCGGCTTCTCGCCGACGGGGAAAGCCTTCCAGTCGTAACTGTGCGTCGTCGTCAGGATGTTCTGCCACGTCTCCCACGCCTTCCAGTTGCTCCACAGCCCGTGCACCAGGACGAGCGGCCTGGGCGCGACTTTCAGGTTCTTCGTCAGCTCGTCCGTCTTCCGGCCGTTCTCTTCGAGTTCGGCCTTGATGCGCTGCACGAGGCGCGGCCGGCCGTCGTCGAACCAGGCGTAGCCGGACGAGTCCCAGACCGTCTCGACTTCGCGCTCCTCGCCCGGCCCCAGGCGGACGGAGACGACGCTGTCGTCGAGCGGCGCGTCGGGGCGCGCGCCGTCCCACTTGTCGCCCTCGTAGGTCTGCTTGAATCTCACGTCGGCGTATTTCGTCTCGCCCGAGGCGTTCAAAACTTTCGCCTTGATCTTGACCATGTTGCCGTCAACCGTGCCGGCGCTCTCCCCGACCTCCCGCCAGTCGTCGAAGTTCGGGTACTTCGGGTGCTCGAATTTCAAGTCGATGAGGCGCAGCGGCGCCCCGCACTTCTGGAGGCTCCAACTGATCGTCTCGGTGACGTTCTGCCACGTCTTCGAGTAATTCCCGCTCGCGCGGTTCGGGTCGCCGGGGTCGATGCGGTGACTCCCGTCGGTCGTCAGAGAGTTCCCGTCGATACTCGTGTTGGTCGGCGGCAGGCTGAGATTTTTCCCCTCCTTGGGCGTGCACTGTCCGCTGTAAGTCGAAGACTGCGTGCCCGTCGTTTGACCCTGTATCGGCGGCACCCCGACGCTGACCGTATACGTGCCGTCGGTGTTGACGCCGACGTGGACGTTGGCTTCGAGGCCGCCGGCGTTGCCGGTCGTTTCGGTCTTCGAGGTCGAGGTGCCCGTCATCACCCGCCAGGTCTTGCCGCGGTCGCAGGAATTCCGCTCCCTGGCGACGACCTTCTCGGTCGAGCTGAAAGAGTGTGTGACGCTCGCTTTGCCGGTGCTCGAACCGTTCCTCTCCGGGCTCTCGACGACGGCGACGGTGGCCTTGTAGTTGTAATTCATCTGCCATTCGGTCGTGTCCTCGCCCCGGCCCGAGACGCGCGGCACGGTCTTATGGTTCGAGTTCGTCTGCGTCCGCGTGTAGATGATGACGCCCGTCCACGCGCCCGAGCAGGCCGGCGCCTTCGACTTCGACGGGCCGGCGGCGGCCGTCCGGGCGGCGTTCGCCGTCCGCGCGCGCCGCGTCTGCGCCGGGGCGGGCAGGGCGTTCGCCGCGACGCTCAAAACCACGATTAACTTATAGATGTGCCGCATTATTGCTGACTCCGGTCGCGCCTTCATACTGTCTCACCTTTGAACGGGGGATGGCCGAAACTCCGGCTTCAGTCTGTAACGCGTAAAAGCCGTCAATCGTGAATCGTGAATAGAAATATTGACGCCGCCCCGGCTCGAAACATACAGGCCGGGGCGGCGCTCAACTTGTCTTCACGATTTACGATTGACGATTCACGATTGACGGTTCTTCAGGCTTTGGCGCGGCGCTTGAGGCGGCCGCGGAGGAGGAAGCCGACGAGTTCGCCCGCGCCGTCGATGACGGCGAGCGCGCCCGCGCCGTTGTCGGCCATCAGGCGCTCGGCGCGCGCCAGCGGCGTCTGCGGCGCGACGAAGAGGTCGGGCGCGACGGGGCGCATCACGTCGCGGATGCGCGTGCCGTGCCAGCGCTCGCGCGGGAGGTCTTTGAGGTCGCCGAGCGTGAGGATGCCGTGCAGGCGGCGCGCGTGCACGACCGCCACGGCCTCCTGCCGGTGCAGCGGCAGGACGTGGTCGATGAAGTGGCCGACGGTCGCGTCGGGCTCGACCGAGACGGGCGCGGTCATCGCGTCGCCGACGGTGCGGAGCCTCCGCCCGCGGGGGCGGACGACGGCCCGCGCCGCGTCGAAGAGGAAGATGCCGACGAGCGCGAGCCAGAGCCCCATGAACGGGTCGTGCTCGAAGAGGTAGAAGTAGCCGCCGAAGACGAAGAGCGCGCCGCCGATGAGCTGCCCGCCGAGGCCCGCCACGCGCGTCGCCTCGTCGAGCTGCCCGTAGCGGTGCCAGAGGAAGGCGCGCAGGACGCGGCCGCCGTCGAGCGGGTAGCCGGGCAGGAGGTTCGAGACCGCGAGCAGGAAGTTCCAGAAGCCGATGATGAAGAGCACGGCGGCGAGGCCCCGCCACTCGAAGAGCGAGGCGGCGGCCATCGCCCCGAAGGCGACGACGCCGATCACGAAGCTGGCCGCCGGCCCCGCAATCGCGATGCGGAACTCGGCGCGCGGGCTGTCGGGCTCGCGCCTCAGGCGGGTCAGCCCGCCGAACGGGTGGAGCACGATCTCGTCGCTCTCGATGCCCTCGGCGCGCCCCACGAGCGCGTGCGAAAGCTCGTGCCCGAAGACCGAGAGAAAGAGCCCGACCGTCGTCGCAAACCCGGCCGCCCAAGCCACCAGCGCGCTCTCGAACCGCACGCTGCGGGTCGTCGAGGTGCCCTGCTCGAAGCTCGCCGCGATGACCCACGCCGAGAGCGCGAAGACGACGAACCAGCGGTAGTCGATGCGCACGGGGATGCCCGCCACGCGCGCCACCTGTATCTGTCGCTTAAAGAAACCGAGCAACTTCATAAAAGTAGGCGGAAGGCGGAAGGCAGAAGGCAGTCAGCGGCAAGTCATCTTTTACTGCCTTCTGCTTTCCGCCTTCCGCCTTCTCTTTCTCTCACACCTCGAACGCGGTCTCGTCGAGCAGGTGCGACTGCTCGTTGCGGGCGACGCGGCGCAAAAGCAGCGGCGCGTCGAAGAGCTGCATGAGGCCGCGCACGATGGCGTAGCGCGGTTCTTCGGGGAGGCGCGTCGCGAGGCCCGTCTCGCGCTGGAGCAGTTCGGCCATGCCGTCGAGGAGCGCGCCGCCGCCCGTCAGGATGAGGCCGCGGTCGTAGAGGTCGGCGGCGACCTCGGGCTGGAGTTCGGCGAGCGCGCGGTTGACGACGCGCGTGAGCCGGCGGACGACGCCCTCGGCCGCGAGGCAGACCTCCTCGCTCGTAATCTCGACGGCGCGCGGCGCGCCCGTCTGCACGTCGCGCCCCTTGACCGGGACGCGGCGCGCGGGCTCCGCCGGCTCGATGGCCGAGCCCAGCTCGAACTTCAGGCGCTCGGCCGTCGGCGCGCCGATGATGAGTCCGTGGTGGCGGCGCAGGCGGTCGACGATTCCATCGTCGATGTCGCTGCTGCCGACCCGCTCGGCGTGCGCGTAGACGAGCGTGCCGTGGGCGACGACCGCCACGTTGGTCGTCCCGCCGCCGATGTCGACGACGGCCGAGGCGCGCTTGTCCTCGACCGAGACGCCCGCGCCGAAGACGGCCGCCAAACCCTCCTCGACCATGTAGACGCGCCCGATGTGCGCCTCCTCGGCCGCGGCGAGCAGCGCCCGCTGCTCGACCTGCGTGATGCCGGAGATCACGCTCATCACGGCGCGGCGGCTGAAGTGCGAGAAGCCGCTGCGGGCCTTGCGGACGAAGTGGTCGAGCACCTTCTGCGTGCGCTCGAAGTCGGCGACGACGCCGTCGACCAAAGGGGCGATGAGCTGCACGTCGCGCGGCTCGCGCCCCTGCATGTCGCTCGCCTCGCGCCCGATGGCGACCACCTCGCCCGACATCCGGTTGACGGCGACGACGGCCGGCTCGTCGACGACGATGCCGCGGCCGCGGACGGCGATGATGATGGTCGAGGAGCCGAGGTCAATCGCCATCGAGTCCGAGACCAGGTCGCGCAGGCCCGCGAACGACATCAGCGAGCGCCTTCTCAGGAATGTGTTTTCAGAGGACATATTTAAGAATCGTGACGGGCGACAAGTCGGTCGTCGGTCAAGGCAACAAACCGAGGGCGGATGACTTCCCTCCGCTCGTCACCGGGTTCCCGGCTCGCGCTGCCAGTCGATCTCGAAGATCGGGACGGGCTGGACGCGGTTCTTGACGGTGATGGGCGGGCGCGGGCGGAAGACGCAGCCCGCGCCCTCGGCGGCGGCGGCCGTCGCCCCGCTCAGAAGTATCTGGCCCGGCAAAGCGTTCTGTTCGAGCCGCGCGGCGAGGTTGACCGTGTCGCCGATGGCCGTGTACTCCGAGCGCCGCTCCGAGCCGATGTAGCCGACCGTGGCCTCGCCCGTGTGCAGGCCGACGCCGACGCTGATGTCGGGCAGCCCCTCCCCGCGCAGTTGGGCGTTGATCGGCCCCACGCGGCGCTGCATCGCGACGGCGGCGGCGACGGCGTTGCAGGCGTCGTCGGGCGTCGCGGCCGGCGCGCCGAAGAGGGCCATCAGCCCGTCGCCGAGGTATTTGTCGAGCGTGCCGCCGTGCGCGAAGATGATCTCGGTCATCGCCGTGAAGTAGAAGTTGAGCAACTGCACGAGGCGCTCGGGCGCCGCCTTCTCCGAGATGAGCGTGAAGCCGCGGATGTCGGCGAAGAGCACCGTCACGGGCTGGTTGACGCCGCCGAGCTTGAACGACTCGGGGCTCTCCAAAAGCTGCTGCACGACGTACTCGGGCATGAAGCGGCTGTAGTTGGCGCGCGCCACCTCCTCGCGCGCCAGCCGCTCGTGCGCGCGCGCGTTCTCGACCGCCACGGCCGTCTGCGCGGCGACGGCGCTGACGAGTTCGAGGTCGTCGCGCGTAAACGAGGTGAACGGGTCGAGGCGGTCGGCGTAGAGCGCGCCGTGGACGCTCGACTCGGCGACGAGCGGCGCGCAGATGGTCGAGCGCACGCCCTGCGAGACGATGGAGTGGACGCCGGCGAACTCCGAGTCGGCCGCCGCGTCCTGCGACAGGAGCGCCTGACGCTCGCGCATCACCTTGTGCGTGATGGTGCGCCCGACCGACTGGCGGCGCGCGTGCGCCGCGCGCTGCTCGTCGCGCACGCGCATCGCCACCACCCGGAGGTCGTCGCCGCCGGGGCGGCTGGCCGCCGCCTCGTCCGTGAGCAGCGCGACGACGCGGTCGGCCGGCGTCGCGCTGAAGATCACCTCGCACGCCTTGTCGAAGATGGCTTCGAGGTCGAAGACCGAGCCGAGCGTCTTGGTCATCTCGTAGAGCAGCGCGAGGATTTTGGCCTTGCGCCGGAGGTCTTCGAGTTCGGCGCTGGGAGCGGCGGCGACGGCGGCCGCCGCCGCGTGGCGCGAGGAGAGCGCGGCGCGGATCACGTCGTTGGCCGAGACGAGCATCTGCGTGTGGCCGAGCGGGCGGTCGTCGTAGTGCACCTGCGGGTTGGTCGGGCGCTCGTCGGCCGCGTCGAAGCGGAGCTGGCTGGCGCCGATGGTGACGCGGTCGCCGTCGCGCAGCGGGTGCTCGTAGCGCTGCTCGCCGCCGACGAAGACGTGGTTGGCGGAGAGCTTGCCGTCGGCGCTGCCGTCGACGAGGACGAAGGCGCCGTTGTCGAACCTGACGTGGGCGTGGTAGCGCGAGGCGCGCGGGTCGTTCAAGACCACCTGGTTGTCGGGCGCGCGCCCGATGGTGCACGGCCCCTGCGGCGAGAGGGGGAACTGCCACTTGCGCCCGCTGGCGTCGGTGATGTGCAGAAAGGCCATAACCGTTGCAAAACCTCGCCGCGAAATTCTACAACAAGTGGACAGTAGACAGTAGTCGGACGCGCCGCGGGCAGTTTCTAGTTTCGGGTTTCGAGTTTCGAGTTGCAGACGGGTTGTATTAACTCGAAACTCGAAACTTGAAACTCGCAACCGCCCACCGCGCCTGCCCCTGATTTGTTCAAACTATTAACCCGCCTGTAACTTCTGCTTCAGCGACCTGTGGTATACGGTTCAGGACGCCGAAAGGTGATTCCGCTCCCGCGAACATTCTCGGAAAGGACTAGCCATGCCTCAGTTAATCTCCCGCGCTCTCGCCCTGTGCGCGCTTCTCGCCTGCCTCGCCTCGGCCTCCGCCGCGCAGACGCCGCCTGCGACGGCCGGGGCCGCCAGCCCGCCGCCCGCCGGCGCGGGCGTGGCCGGCAACCTCTTCGGGCTCGACGAGGTGCGGCGCCAACTGCGCGAGCAGCGCGAGCAGATCGAGCAACTGCGAGCCGCGCTCGCGGAGCAGGCGCGGCTCGTCGAACAACTGCGCGCGCGCGTCGAGCAATCCGGGCCGCGCGACGCGGCGGGGGCGGGCGCCGTCGTGCGCGCGGCCGTCTACGCGGAAGGCGGGGCGGCGGACGCGGCGGACGCGGCCGGGGGCGCGCCGCAGCAGCAGCCGGCGGCGGCGGACGTGCCGCTCGCGGAGCGCGTCGCGCGCGCCGAGGCGCAGGCGAAGAAGGCGGGCGAGGCCGTCTCGAAGCAACTCGGCTCGATCACCTTCAGCGGCGACATACGCTTCCGCTACGAGTCCTTCTACGGGCAGACGAACGCGCTGCCCTCGGCCGAGAACCCCGGCACGCTCGGCAACCCGCTCTCGACGCGACAACGCCTGCGCCTGCGCGCGCGCTTCGGCGCGAGGGGCAAAGTCGGCGAACAGTTCGAGTGGGGCCTGCGGCTCGCCACCGGCTCGTTCCCCGACGTCGTCTCCTCGAACCAGACGCTCACGGACTTCTTCTCGCGCAAGAACTTCGCCCTCGACCTCGCCTACGTCTCTTACAGGCCGAAGGCGCTCGCCGGCTTCCAGGTGCAGGCCGGCAAGTTCGAGGCGCCGTGGACGCGTACCGAGATGACCTGGGACAGCGACCTCAACCCCGAAGGACTCAGCGAGAGCTACGCGCGCGAGTTCAAGAACTCCTTCGTGCGCAACGTCGCCCTCGTCGCGTGGCAGGCGCCGGTGCTCGAACGCAACAGCGCCTTCGTGCTCGCCCCGGACGGGAGCCTCGACCTCGACGCCTCGGGCCGGGCGGGGCGCGACCTCGCGCTCTACGGCGCGCAGGCGCGCACCGAACTCGGCCTCTCGAAGCACGTCTCGCTGCGGCTGTCGGCCGCCGACCTCTACTTCAGCGGCACGCAGTTCATCACGCCCGCGCAGGTCTTCGGCACGAACATCCAGTTGCCCGTCACCGTCACCATCCCGGCCTCGGGCGCGACGCCGGCGCGCAACGTCGCCGCGCAGGTCTCGATCCCGCGCGACCTGCTCGTCAGCGGCAACGCCAACCTCGGCGTCTCGCTGGCCTCGACGAACGCCGTCAACCGCGACGGCCGCCTCGCCTCCGGCTACAACCTCGTCGACCTCATCGGCCGCCTCGACCTCGCGCACAGCCGGCGCTGGCCCGTGATGCTCCTCTTCAACTACGTCGTCAACACGCAGGCGCGCGACTTCACGGCGGCCGGCCCCGGCGGCTCGAACCTGTTCGTGCGCAACGACGAGGGCAGCGGCTACTGGGCCGAGTTCCAGTTGGGCAAGACGCAGCAGCGCGGCGACCTCCTCTTCAACTACGTCTTCACGCGCATCGAGAAGGACGCCGTGCTCACGCCCTTCAACGGCAGCGACCTCGGCATCTTCTCCGACGTGCGCGTCCACCGCCTCTCGGCCTCCTACGCGGCCGACCCGCGCGTCGTGCTCACGCTCACGAGCTTCTTCACGCAGCGCCCCAACGGCCTCGGCGGCGTCTTCGGCACGACCCCCGCGGGCTCCCTCGAACGCACCCAGACGCGCCTCCAGTTCGACACCACCTTCCGCTTCTGAGAAGCGGGTGACGGGTGACGGGGGAGTTATCAGTGGTCAGTCGTCAGTCGTCAGTGAAGGCAAAAACTGACGGCTGACGGCTGACGACTCGTCTTCCCCGTCACCCGTCACCCGTCACCCGTCACCCGTTAAAAGAAAGATTGCTTCTCCGCAGGGGGCATGATAATCTCCGCGCCGCTCCCGCCCGCGTCGCAATCAACACCCTCGTCAGAATGGTCAGAATGAGGCAGGGCGAGACCACACAAGCTCGGCAGGCCCGCCTGTCCATTTAATCGTACAGAGTCCAGATTCATGGTCGCCGCGGCGGCCCCGGCCTCGATTATTCAGACAGGAATTTCGCCGACGCCGAACGAACCCCCCCATCAACAAAGGAGAGACTTATCAATGAGAATTAAGCTTGCCGCTTTAACCGTCGTGGCCTTGATGGCCTTGGCCCTGACCTTCCCTGCCGCCAGGACGAAAGCCGTCACGCCCCCCGCCGACCAGGCCAGCCAGCAGATTCACGGCCTGATGACCCAGATCAACACCCAGCTCGAATCGTCGGGCGCCGCCTACCGCGTCGACTACGCCGAGTACATCACGAGCCTCGACTCGGCGAACGAGGTAGGACAGACCGTCTTCTTCAACAACCGCGGCAACAAGCAGTTGACCGCCCACTTCGTCCCCGCCGACCCGCGCCGCGGCGGCGCCTCCAACATCACCTACATCGTCGACCAGACCGAGGGGGCCGTCGACGGCCTGACGACCGCGCAGACCACCGCCGCCATTGACCGCGCGATGGTGACGTGGGAGGGCGTCAACTGCTCGAACATCCCCATCGTGAAGCTGCCCGACATCAACGGCCTCGACCTCGGCGTCGTCGAGTTCCAGAACGGCCTCGGCGGCAGCCCGTTCGTCTTCGCCGACGTCACGCACGCCGGCTGGCTGCCGGGCGGTATCCTCAGCCCGAACGTCATCGGCGTCACCTTCACCTTCATCTTCATCAACCCGGACACCAGCCCGACCGACATCGACAACAACAAGAAGGCTGACGTGGCCTTCCGCGAAATCCTCTACAACAACGCCTTCGCGTGGGCCATCAACGGCAACATCGACGTGGAGACGGTGGCGCTGCACGAGTCGGGCCACGGCCTCAGCCAGGGCCACTTCGGCAAGGCCTTCGTGACGAACAGCAACGGCAAGCTGCACTTCTCCCCCCTCGCCGTGATGAACGCCGCCTACAGCGGCGTCCAGCAGGGCCTCTCCGGCACCGACAACGCCGGCCATTGCAGCATCTGGGGCTCCTGGCCCAACAACTAAACGGGCGCCGGCCCGAACGTCACCAAGAGGGTGCCGGGGGGAGACTGGGTGTTGGGTGCCGGGTGCTAGGTGCTGGTAAAGACAAGCTGCTTTGACCCAGCACCTAGCACCCAACACCCGACACCCCCTCCCCCCGGCACCTTTCTTGTGCCGCGTAACTTACATTTAAGGGGCCGGTAACTATCTTCTAGCCTGCGCGCTCTACCATCCCCGCAATCCCCGCCGAACTCCCCTCACTGTGGCTGCGCGAGAAGGGGCCACGCGTCTACGGCGCGTGGCCCCTTCTAAATTTCCCCCAAAGCAATTTTCAACCGAGCGCGAGGAGATCGCATGGAGAAGTTTGACTCTCTGCGCAGTCTCCGCGTCCCCGCCCGCGCGTCCTTAACAAACTTTTAACTGAGCCCCGCGTGAATAGGTGCCAATGGCCGCGGAGGGGGTCGGCTGAGTGCAGTT
>Ga0272482_10000703_pt1 | contig 10308 bp, 14 predicted proteins | sample RVTome_8_FD_192427 | JGI IMG/M metagenome (GOLD analysis project Ga0272482, IMG submission 192427) | Soil microbial communities from uranium-contaminated site in the Upper Colorado River Basin, Wyoming, United States - RVT160D0 (version 2) ...
CGCCCTCCCACCCGCTGGGTCATCCGCCGTGCCGACCACTGGCTCGGCATCGACCCCGCCATCGCCTGACCAGCCACCCAGCCATCGCGAAGTTGCCCTCGAAACGCCCCACCCTTCGAAGCTGCCCTCGAAAGGGGATCGGGTTTCATCCCCTCTCGAGGGCAGGTTCGTCGTTGGTCACACCTCGGGGCAGGTGCAGGGGCGCTCGCCGCAGGTGGGGCAGCCGTCGGCCCACCGGGTTGCGGCCTCGTCGAGGCTGAGGCCGAGCTGGTCGGCGAGGGAGGCCAGCCAGGCCAGGACGTCGCCCAGCTCGTGGACCTGCTCCGCCCGGGTGCCCTTCCGGACCGCCTGGGCCAGCTCACCCAACTCTTCGGTCAGCCAGGCGATCGTGGCCGGCACACCCCGGTCCCGGTCACGGCTGCCGTAGGTGTCGGCCATGTTCTGCTGGAAGGCGGCGAGGTCCACCGGCGCAGGCTACGGGGCCTGGTCAGCAGCGCCGGACGCGGCTCACGACGAACCTGCCCCCGAAAGGGGATGAAACCCGATCCCCTTTCGGGGGCAGCTTCGAAGGGGGTGGGGTTTCGAGGGCAGCTTCGGGTTATCGGCGGGCGAGGAGCTCGGCGATCTGGATGGCGTTGAGGGCGGCGCCCTTGCGGAGGTTGTCGGTGGAGACGAACAGGGCCAGGCCGTGCTCGACCGTCTCGTCGTGGCGGATGCGGCCCACGAACGACGGGTCCTTCCCGGCCGACAGCAGCGGCGTCGGCACGTCGGCCAGGGCCACGCCGGGGGCATCACGCAGCAGGTCGACGGCATCCGCGGGGGACAGGGGCCGGTCGAACTCGGCGTTGATCGACAGCGAGTGCCCGGTGAACACCGGCACCCGGACGCAGGTGCCCGACACCGGCAGGTCGGGGATGCCGAGGATCTTGCGGCTCTCGTTGCGGAGCTTCTGCTCCTCGTCGGTCTCGTCGCGGCCGTCGTCGACCAGCGACCCGGCCAGCGGCAGCACGTTGAACGCCACCGGCGCCACGAACAGCTGCGGGGCGGGGAACTCGACGGCGTCGCCGTCGAAGGTCAGGGCGGCGGCGCCGTCGGCCACCTTGCGGGCCTGCTCGTCGAGCTCGGCCACCCCGGCGAGCCCACCGCCCGACACCGCCTGGTAGGTGCTCACCACCAGCCGGCGGAGCCCCGCGGCCCGGTGCAGCGGGGCCAGCACGGGCATGGCGCCCATCGTGGTGCAGTTGGGGTTGGCGACGATGCCCTTGGGCAGGTCGGCCAGGGCGTCGGGGTTGACCTCGGACACGACCAGCGGCACGTCGGGGTCCATCCGCCAGGCCGACGAGTTGTCGATCACGGTGGCGCCCTGGGCGGCGACCTTCGGCGCCAGCTCCTTCGAGGTGCCCTTGCCCGCGGAGAACAGGGCGATGTCGAGCCCCGTGAAGTCGGCGGTGGCGGCGTCCTCGATGGTGATCTCGCCGTCACCCCACGGCAGCGTCCGCCCGGCCGACCGGGCCGAGGCGAAGAACCGCATCTGCTCGACCGGGAAACCCCGCTCGACCAGGACATCCCGCATGACCCCACCGACCTGACCGGTGGCTCCGACGATCCCTAAGCGCATCCCACCGAGGCTAGGGGGCGGAGGGTGCGGCGACGAGCCGGTTTCAGCCCGGGATGGCGGTGTCGTCGGTGCCGGTGGGCACACAGGTGCGCATCACGTCGAAGGCCGCCTCCTGCTCGGTCTCGGTGAGGAGGTCGACGGGGTTGACCGCGGCGTTGTCGCCCGCCTCGATCCGGACCTCGGCCAGGCGCTCCAGGCCGATGACGTCGAGGATGCCGCCGGCCATGCAGCGGGCCTGGTCGAGGGTGAAGCTGCCGTCGGAGCCCTCGAAGATGGCGGTGGCGAACTCCTCGACCACCTGCTCCGACGTCTCGTCGGGCTCGGAGGTGGTGGTGGTCGACTCGGTGGTCGTCGTGGACTCGGTGGTGGTCGTCGTGTCGGTGTCGTCGGCCCGCTCGTCGTCGTCGCCCTGGCCCAGCAGGACGAAGACGATGCCGCCGACCAGGACGAGCACCAGCGCCCCCAGGGCCAGCAGCAGCCCGGCCGACCGGCCGCCCTCGGGGCCGTCGCCCGGCGGATCGCCCGGCCGGGTGGGCCTCGGCGGCGCCGGCGGCTCGGACCCGGGCTGGTAGGCGCCGGGCCGTCCCATCTGCGACGACTGCGGCGTCAACCCCGTCGGCCGGTTGTAGGTCACCCCACCCCACGCCGCGGCCGCGGCCTGGTTCGAGCCGGACGACCCGGGCTGCCTGGGACCGCCGGGCTGCCCAGGACCGGCGGGTCCGCCGGGGTAGCCGGGCTGACCCCCGGAGGGGCCTCCGGGCTGTCCGGGTCCCGAAGGGCTGGCAGGTTGGCCGGGGCCGGGAGGTCCGCCGGGGTAGCCGGGTCCCGAAGGGCTCGCAGGTTGGCCGGGGCCGGCGGGGCTCGCGGGTTGGCCGGGGCCGGAAGGGCCGCCGGGGTAGCCGGGCTGGCCGGAGGGGCGGGGGCTCTCGGGCGGGGTCGGGCCGCTCAGGAACCCCGCCCCACCAGGGCTGCCGGGCTGGCCGGGGCCGCTGGGCTGGCCGCCGGGACCGGGTTGGCCCGGGCCGGGAGGTCCGCCGGGGGAGCTCGGCTGGCCGGGCTGGTGGGAGCTGCCGGGGCTGCTGGGGCCGGGCTGGTCGGCGGGGCCTTGACGACCCGGTTGGGCCGGGCCGCTGGTGGCGGCGGGGGGCGTGGAGCCGCCGCCGGCCGGGGGCCCGCCCGGGGTCAGGGGGTCGACGGAGGTGGTGCCGCGGTCGGCGACATCGTCGGTCCAGCGGGTGCCGTTCCAGAACCGGTACTCGTGGCGTCCTGTCGGGTCGGGTTGCCACCCGGGTGCGGCTGCGCTCATCGTCGTCCGTCCTTGGAGACCTCAGGCCGGGTCACATCGTACGCAGGGGTAGCTTCGCCTGGTGATCCGCACCCAGACGACCGGCCACGTCCTCGAGCTCACCATCGACCGCCCGGAGCGGCGCAACGCCGTGGACCACGCCATGCTCGACGTCCTCACGGTGCGGCTGGGCGAGCCGGCCACGCAGGAGGTACGGGTCGCGGTGCTCACCGGGGCCGGCGGCCACTTCTGCGCCGGCGCCGACCTCACCGGGGTCGAGGACCGGGCGTTCGTGGTCGCCCTCCAGCAGGTGCTGGAGCGCCTGGCGTCGGCGCCGTTCGTGACGATCGCCGCCATCGACGGCGCCGCCCTGGGCGCCGGCACCCAGTTCGCCGTGGCCTGTGACCTGCGGATCGCCACCGAGCAGTCCCGGTTCGGTATCCCCGCCGCCAAGCTGGGCCTGGCCGTCGACACCTGGACCGTCGACCGGCTCGCCCGGCTGGCCGGCCACGGCACGGCCCGGTCGATGCTGCTGGCCGCCGAGGTGGTCGACGGCGCCGACGCCCACCGCCTGGGCCTGGTCCAGCGGATCGGAACGCTGGAGGACGCCCGCGCCTGGGCGCAGGAGATCGCCGCCCTGGCCCCGCTCACCATCCAGGCCCACAAGGCGGCCCTCGGCGAGGTGAGCAGCCCGCCGGTCGCCACGCCCGTGGCCCAGGCTGCCCGTGACCTCGCCTGGAGCAGTGCCGACCTGCAGGAGGGGCTGGCGGCCTTCCGTGACCGGCGGGCACCGGTGTTCGAGGGGCGCTGACCTCACGACGAACCTGCCCCCCCCGAAAGGGGATGAAACCCGATCCCCTTTCGAGGGCAGCTTCGAGACACTCGGTGCCCCGGGTCGGGGCGAGAACCGCCAGCGAGGCTGTGCTTCGAGACAGTCGGTGCCCCGGGTCGGGGCGGGAACCGCCAGCGGGGCTGGGCAGGTCTCGCGGTCAGGGGGACGTGTGGCGGAGCCAGGCCTGGTAGCCGCCGGCGAGGTCGGTGGCGCGGTGGAGGCCGAGGGACTGGAGGCTGGCGGCGGCCAGGGACGACGCGTAGCCCTCGTCGCACAGGACGACGACCTGCTGGTCGTGGTCGCGGACCTCCGGCAGCCGCCACGGGCTGGTGGGGTCGAGGCGCCACTCCAGCACGTTGCGCTCCACCACCAGGGCGCCGGGCAGGACGCCGTCGCGGTCGCGCAGCGACTGGGGCCGGGTGTCGACCACCAGGCCGCCGCCGGCCCACACGGCGTCGAGCTCCTCGGGGCCCGGGCGGCGCGGGAGCTCGGCCCGGACCGAGTCGAGCAGGTCCTCGATCGCCGAGGTCGGCGAGGTGTCCGCCGCGGCGCTCACGGCCGGCCCCGGGTGGGGTGCAGGAGGTTGGAGCCGTGCCAGCCGGCGATGACCGGGGTCTCGTGCTCCACCGTCACCGTCTCCTCGGGGTCCCAGGAATCGGGGTCGTAGTAGGTCATCTCGGTGAGCGGCGGCGAGTAGACGTGGACGCTGGTGGCCGGCAGGTTGCTGTGGTTCACCACGTCGTGGACGATGCCCGGCCCCAGCCGCAGCACGTTGCCCGGCTCCAGCCGCCGGCGGTTGGCCAGCAGGTCGACCTCCAGCAGCTCGCCGTCGGTCACCACCACCGCGGCCGAGGAGCCGCCGTGGTCGTGGGGGCGGACGCCCTGCCCCGGGGTCCAGCCGATGACCCACACCTCGTAGGCCTCGGTGGCCAGGAGCCGCACGGGCTTCCGGCCGTCGGGATCGTGCCGCACCAGGTGCCGCCACGACCCGGGGGCGGCGGCGATGCCGGCGGCGATGTCGGCCAGCAGCCCGGCGGACAGGGGCTCACCGGGTGTCGGGACGTCGAGGTCGGCGTCGAGATCGGCCGAGGTCCCGGGCGGCCCGCAGTCCCGCGCGTCCGGCGTGACCTCGTGGGCCGGCGAGGGCGCCAACGCCAGCGACGGCGAGTGCGCCAGGTCGTCTAGCTGAGGGAGGGCTGCAGGGGCGAGCATGTGGGATCTCCATCGGGGGTGGTGTTGAGCAGTCCGGCCCGCCGGAGCCGGGGTATGACGCCCTCGCCGAACCACCACGCCTCCTCCAGGTGGGGTTGCCCGGAGAAGATGAAGTGGTCGAAACCCGCCACGTGGTACTCGGCAATGCGTTCGGCGACCTCGTCGTGGCTACCCACCAGCGCAGTACCGGCTCCACCGCGCACGAGGCCGAACCCGGCCCAGAGGTTGGGCGCGACGACGAGGTCGGACCGACGGCCCTGGTGCAGCGCCGTCATTCGCTGCTGGCCGACGGACTCGTTGTAGGTCAGGTGCTTCTGGGCCCGGGCGACGACGTCGTCGGGCATGGCGTCGAGCAGCCGCTCGGTCTCGCGCCAGGCGTCCTCGGCCCGGTCGCGGGCGATGACGTGGAGCCGGATGCCGAAGCGGATCTCCCGCCCGACCGCCGCCGCCCGGGCCCGCACGTCGGCGAGCTGGGCGGCAGCGTCGGCGGGGGGTTCGCCCCAGGTCAGCCACACGTCCGCGTGCTCGGCCGCGGTCTCACGGCTGCGCTGGTCGGACGAGCCGCCGAAGAAGATCTCGGGTTGCGGTTCGGGCCGGGCCAGCACCGTGGCGCCCTTCACCTGGTAGTGGTCGCCCTCGAAGTCGAACGGCGTGCCGCTCCAGGCGCCCCGCACGACCCGGATGAACTCGCCGGTGCGGTCGTAGCGGGCGTCGTGGTCGAGCCAGTCGCCGAAGCTGCGCTGCTCGGCCGCGTTGCCGCCGGTGACGATGTTGAGCAGGACCCGTCCGTCGGAGAGGCGCTGGAAGGTGCCGGCCTGCTGGGCGGCGAGGGTGGGGGAGATGAAGCCGGGCCGGAAGGCGACGAGGAACCGCAGCCGCTCGGTCTCGCGGATCAGCGCCGCGGTGCTGATCCAGGCGTCCTCGCACCAGGTGCCGGTGGGGGTGAGGACGGCGTCGAAGCCGACGGTCTCGGCGGCCTTGGCCACCTGGGCCAGGTAGTCGAGGGTGGCGGGGCGGCGCGCCTGCACCGGTCCGAAACCGACCACGTCGCGGCTGTCGCCGGAGGTGGGGAGGAACCAGTGCAGTGAGATGCCCATAGGGTGTAGCCCTTCGACTCGCCTTCCGATTAATTCCGACTGGATTAGTCGTATTTCTACCGGTGCAGTCCGGGGTGACGCAACTGGCAATATCGAGACGTGGCTGACCAGGACTTTCACGACGCCGTGGCCAAGGTGCTGGCCACCGTCGGGCCGGGTGAGGTCGTGACCTACGGCGAGGTGGCGCTCGAGGCCGGGTACCCGGGGCGGTCGCGGGCCGTCGGGCGGTTCCTGGCCGAGCACGGCAGCGAGCACTGCTGGTGGCGGGTCGTCAACGCCGCCGGGCGGCTGGTGCCGGGCCACGAGGCGACCCAGGCCGAGCGGCTGCGGGCGGAAGGGGTCGACGTCGTCGACCAGCGCCGCGTCCGCTTCCCGAAGGGCGGCGACTAGAGGGTCAGCGAGGCGGCGACGGTGGCGCCGAGGTTCCAGGCGGCGTCGAGGTCGTCGCGCGACGGGGTGCCGATGACCTTCAGCGGGGGCTGGACGGCCTTCCAGCGGAGCCCGGTGACGACCTTCTCGACCGAGGCGATGGCGCCGTCGACGTCGTTGTTGCCGTGGACGTAGAGCCCGTAGGGCCGCCCGGCCGTGGCCTCCAGGGCCAGGTAGTAGACCGAGTCGAAGAAGACCTTGAGCCCGCCCGACATGTACCCGAGGTTCGCCGGGGTGCCGAGCAGGTAGCCGTCGGCCTCGAGGACGTCGCTGGCCGTGGTGGACAGCGCCGGGCGCACCACCACCTCGACGCCCTCGATCTCCGGGGTGCCCGCTCCCGAGCGGACCTGCTCCAGCAACGAGTGCGTCGCCGGCGACGGTGTGTGGTGCACGACCAGCAGGCGAGGCATCAGAAGTTGGCCGGGAGCAGGCGGGAGAAGTTCTCGAAGAAGAAGAACAGGCCGATCAGGAAGAGCGGCGTGCCCACGGCGTAGGCCACCCACGGGCGGGGAACCCGCTGGGCGACCATCCAGGCGATGAGCCAGATGAGGGCGCAGGCCAGGCCCATCAGGAACGCCGGCCAGGCCACCGGCCGCTCGCCCGACAGGCCGCCGATCAGCCCGGCTTCCTCGTCGGCCGCCGTCGGCGAGCCGTCGCCCTCGTCGCCGGGCAGCGAGCCGGGGTCCGAACCCGCTCCCGGGGTGACCACGGTCGGCGGCGCGGGCTGCTCCTCGGGCGCCAGGTGGGCGACGACCACGATGCGCTGGCGGGCCGAGTACTTGGGGTTGCAGGCGGTGAGCGTGAGGCGGTTGTCGCCGAACTCGCCGAGGACCTCGACCTGGCTGGGCCGCACGATCTGCGTCTCGCTCACCTCGTAGCGGAACGAGCCCTGGCGGGTGGTGACGAGGATCTCGTCGCCGGGGTCGAGCTCGTCGACCCGGTTGAACGGTGCGCCGTAGGTGGTGCGGTGGCCGGCGATGGCGGCGTTGCCGGGCTGACCGGGCATGGGGCTGTCGGGGTAGTGGCCGGGGCCGCGCTTCAGGTCCGACACCGCCACGCCCTCCACGACGATCTTGTCGACGTCGATCCGGGGGATGACGATCCGGGCGGCGGCGTCGCCCTCGGGCGGCGGGGGCGGGGCGGTGAGGGGCGGCGACGTGGGGTCGCCGGGCCCGGAGGTGCCGGTGCCGGACACCGATCCGGTCTCCTGGAGCACGGCGTCGAACTCGTTCTCCAGGCCGTTCTGGGCCCGGGCCTCCTGGATGCCCGTGCCCCACAGCTGGTAGGCGACGAACAGGAGGATGAGGACGCCCGCGGCGATGCACGTCCGCCCCACCGCGCCGAGGAACTTGGCGAGCTGCATCGGCAGGGCAACCTACCTGCCGACCCCTACCCACCAGGGCCACCACCGCGCTCGGAGTCCGCCTTTGGTCCCGGATGGGGACCCTCAGTAGCCTCGCAGGGTCGCCATGGAGCTGGTTGTTCACTTCCGTGCCGCCGTCGCGCTGCTCGGGCGATTTCCAGCGCTTGCCGGCATCGATCTCGATGTCGCCCAGGGTCAGATCGTCCTCCTCCGCGGCCCCAACGGCGCAGGCAAAACCACTCTTCTGCGCGCCTGCGCGGGCCTGGTGCCCGTGGTCGACGGCGTGGCGGAGGTGCTGGGGGCCGACGTCCGCCGCCAGCCGCGGGCGGTCCGGGGCCGGGTCGGCCTGCTGGGCCACTCGACCGGTCTGTACGACGACCTGACCGTGGCCGAGAACGTCCGCTTCTGGGGTCGGGCCGCCCGGGCCGATGCCGCCGACATGGCCGCGGCGCTGCGGCTGCTGGGTCTCGACGGCCGCCTCCGCGATGTCGCGGTGGGTGGTCTGTCGGCGGGCCAGCGCCGCCGGACGTCGCTGGCGTGCCTGCTGGCCCGGCGCCCGCAGCTGTGGCTGCTCGACGAACCCCACGCGGGCATGGACGCCGCCGCCCGCGACCAGGTCGACGCCCTGATGCACCAGGCCGTGGGGCAGGGGGCGACGGTGCTGTTCTCGTCGCACGAGCTGGACCGGGCCACCTCGCTGGCCGACCGGGTGGTGGAGATCACCGGTGGTGTGGCGCTACCGGAGCCGGCGCCGGCGCCGGCATCCGCGCCGGCGCCGGCTCCCGAGAAGGTGGTCGTCGATGTGGCGTGACGTGGTGCTGGTCGCCGAGCGCGACCTGCGCATCGAGCTGCGCAGCCGGGTCGCCACCAACCAGGTGGCCCCGTTCGCCCTGCTGGTGCTGATCCTGTTCGCCTTCGCGCTCGACCCCGACACCGGCGTGCTGCGCACCGCTGCCCCCGGCCTGTACTGGGTGGTGGTGCTGTTCAGCGGCGTCCTGGCCGTGGCCCGGAGCGGGTCGCTCGACGACACCGACGGCATCCGTGACGCCCTCCGCCTGTCGGGCCTGCCGCCCGCCGCCCTGTTCCTGGGCAAGGCGCTGGCGCTGGCCGCCCAGCTCCTGGCGCTGGAGCTGGTGCTGATCGGCGCGGTGGCGGTCCTCTACGACGCCCCGCTGGCCGGGTTCCCGCTGCTGGTCGCCACCTGCCTGGCCGCCACCGTGGCCGTCGCCGCCACCGGGGTGCTCTACAGCGCCCTGGTCGCGGGCCTGCGGGTCCGCGACACCCTGCTCCCCCTGCTCCTGCTCCCCGTGCTGGCCCCCGTGCTGATCGGCGCCACCAAGGCGTTCGAGGCGGCGTTCGGCGCAGAGCACATCGGGGGCTGGGACTGGTGCGGGCTGGTGGTCCTGTTCGCTGTCGTCTACCTCGCCGCGGGCCATCGGGTCTACGGCGCGCTCATGGAGGGCTAGTACGTGTCAGATCCGACCGGAGACACCCCTGCCGTGACCGTCGGTGGGGCCCCGCTCCACACGGGCTCCCGGGCGACCCGGGTGCTCGGGCTCGCCGCGCTGGCCACGATCGCGCTGTGGGCGCTGTACGGCCTGGTGTGGAGCCCGGCCGACCGTGAGATGGGCGACCTGGTGCGGTTGCTGTACGTCCACGTGCCGGTGGCCATCCTGCTCTACGCTGGCGCCGGCCTGACCACGTTCGCCTCGGCGATGTGGCTGCGGCGCCGAACGCCGGGCTGGGACGCCCTGGCCGTGGCGGCCGCCGAGCTGGGCGTGCTGTTCGGCGTGCTCACGCTGCTCACCGGGTCGATCTGGGGCAAGCCCACCTGGAACACCTTCTGGACCTGGGACGCCCGCCTGACGTCGACGGCCCTGCTGGAGGTGCTGCTGATCGGCTACCTGGCGGTTCGCCGGGTCGATCCCTCGCCGGCGGGCGGCTCGGTGCGGGCGTCGATCCTGGGCCTGCTGCTGTTCCCCAACGTGATCATCGTCCACTACTCGGTCGACTGGTGGCGCTCGCTGCACCAGCCGGCCACCGTCACCCGCCTCGACCCGACCATCGAGGGCGACATGCTGGTGGCGCTGATGGTCGGCATGCTGGCCGGGGCCCTGACGTTCGCCTGGCTGCTGCTGCACCGCTTCCGCCTGGCCTGGCTGGAGCAGCAGGTGGAGCGGCACGACCTGGTGGCCGCCGTGGCCGACCGCCGCGCCGAGGGCGACCCCGGGGCCGGCACCCCCGCTTCCTCCAACCCCACCCCCACCGAGCCGGAGGCCCAGCCCGCATGAGCGTCGCGACCGCATCCCTTGTCGCCATGTCCGACGGAGGCTACCTGGCCGCCGGCTGGGGGGCCACGATCGGCCTGATCGGCGCCTACGCGCTGATCACCGTGCGTCGGGGCCGGCGCCTGTCGCGCCGGGTGCCCGAGGGAGACCGCCGGTGGACGTGACCTCCGGCCCGGGCGTCGAC
>Ga0272482_10000705_pt1 | contig 10300 bp, 8 predicted proteins | sample RVTome_8_FD_192427 | JGI IMG/M metagenome (GOLD analysis project Ga0272482, IMG submission 192427) | Soil microbial communities from uranium-contaminated site in the Upper Colorado River Basin, Wyoming, United States - RVT160D0 (version 2) ...
TCGAGGTCGAAACTCACATCGGATAGCACCGGGCGGCGGTGGTAGCCGACCGTCAGGTTCCGCACCCGAAGACCAGCCGCCCGGGGCTGTTCGGCGTTAGGGCGTCGACCGCCATCGCTACCAGGACGCCGGATGCCGGATCGGTCGGCGGCCCGAGCCTCAACTCGGGGCGGTGCCGCCCCCGCCTGGCTTCGGCCCTGATGAAGGGTGGTGACGGTGTCAGCTACCGTCCGCATCACGTCCGGGTGGTGGTCGACGATCAGGATGGTGAGCTGTTCGGCAAGCCCAGCGATCAGGTCGAGCAGGCGGCCGATCTGAGTCTGGTCGAGACCCGCGGAAGGCTCGTCCAGCAGCAGTAGTCGAGGGCCAGCGGCCAGCGTGACGGCGAGCTCGAGCAGACGCTGCTGCCCATACGGTAGGTGGGCCGCTGGCATGTCGGCACACCCGGCCAGGCCGAACTCATCCAGCATGCTCAGCGCGGCGAGTCGACGCGCGGCGGGCGGCCACCACGACCGTCGGGTGCGCGGTCGCTGGCGGGCCAGGCCCAGCGCGATGTTCGCACGGGCCGTGAGGCTGCCGAACAGTGCCGGGTGTTGGAAGGTGCGGCCCAGACCGCGGCGGGCTCGGGCGGCGGGACCGAGACCGGTGATGTCCCGACCGGACAGCAGGATACGGCCGCTGCTGGGCCGTAGGTTCCCCGCGACCAGGTTGATCAGCGTGGTTTTCCCGGCGCCGTTGGCACCGACGATGCCGTGCCTGGCCCCGGCCTCGATGGTGAGGTTGACGTTGTCGACGGCGACCAGGCCGCCGAACCGGTGCCCCACCGCCTCCAGCCGCAGCAGGGCGGTCACCGGGCTCGCCGTCCCCACCGTAGGTCGGTGACCGTGCGGGCGGCGCGGGCAAGGTGCGGGCGCAGGTAAACCACGCAGAGCAGGAGCAGACCGAGGACGGCGGCGCCGTGCCCACCGGTGCGGGCCCCGACCAGGTCTCGCGCGGCCACCACCAGAACCGCGCCGGCCACGGCGCCGCGCATGCTGCCGGCACCGATCGCGGCGGCCAGCAACGCCAGCGCCGCGACCTCGAAACCGAGGTCGGCCGGCGACACGTACCGGTGCGCGGCGACCAGCAGGGCGCCGCCGCCGGCGGCGACGGCACCGGCGATCACGTAGGCGGCGGTGAGCTGGCCGGTTACGCGATGGCCGAGCGCGGCCATGCGGGGCTCGTGGTCGGCGCAACCGCGCAACGCGAGCCCGAGGGTAGAGGTCAGCAGGAGGGCCATGGCGGCGCTCAGGGCCAGGAACACGGCCAGCACGTACCAGTACAGGTAGCCGTCACCAGTCACCGCGGCGGCGCCGGGCCACAGGGTGATGGCGGCCACGTGCAGGCCGCCGTCACCGCCGGTGACGCTGCCCCATTGGCTGGCCGCGGTGGCCGCCAGCTGCTGCACGGCGAAGCTGACCAGCAGGAACGTTGTCCCTCGGGTACGCAGGACGAGCGGGGCGGTCACCGCCGCCGCGCCGGCGCCGGCGAGCATGGCGAGGCCGAGTTGAGCCGGAGCGAACGTGACACCTTCGCCGGCCAGCAACGCCGTGGTGTAGGCGCCGGCACCGAAATAGGCGGCCTGCCCCAGCGACGGCAGCCCAGCGACCCCGGTCAACAACTGCGTGCTCAGCGCCAGCAGGGCGAGGGCTACGGCCGTCGACGCCAACGAGATGGTGTACGCGTCCACCACAGCCGGCAGCCCCACCGCCACCAGGATGTAGGCGGTGACCGCACCAGCGGCGATACGGCGGCGACTGCTCGTCCCGGCCGGTTTGGCCGGGACCTCCTGAGCCGTGGTGGCGGTCATCGTGGCGGCCCGAGCGGGGCGGCAGGTGGCCGGATAAGCAGGACCATGAACATCACCGCGAACAGGGCGAACGGTGCGGCGACCGGCGCGGCCAGGACACCGACGGTCTGGACCTGGCCGACCAGCAACGCCGCGGCGAGGGTGCCCAGAATCGATCCGCCGCCGACGATGACGACGACCAGCGACAGGACCAACACCGTCATGTCGGCACCGGGCGCCGGTCCGAGCAGCGGCGCGCCGAGCACGCCGCCGGCCACCGCCAGCGCGCCCCCGGCGGCCATCGCGGCGTGCCGCGCACGGGTGGTGTTGATCCCTGTGGCGGCGGCCATCGCGGGGTCGGAGACTGTCGCGCGCAGCATGGCCCCGGCCGTCGTGTGCCGCACCATCACATGAAGGCCGGCCGCGAGCACGACGGCGACGGCGATGAAGGTGAGCCGATAGACCGGGTAACCGTGTCCGGCCATCTCGATGCTGCCCGACAGCAATTTCGGCGGCGCGGTGGGCAACGGCGCGGACCCGAAGATCGTGGTGAACACGTCGGCGACCACGAACGCGATGCCGAAGGTGGCCAGGGCCTGGTCCAAGTGCCCGCGGCCGGCCAGCGGACGCAGCGCCGCACTCAACACCAGACCGCCGCCGGCACCCAGAACCACACCGGCCGCTGCCGCGCCGATCAGGCTCGCCATGCCGCCGTCGCCGAGCGCGTAAGCGAGGTAGGCGCCGGCCAGGTACAGGGTGCCGTGGGCGAGGTTGAACACCTGCAGGACGCCGAAGATCAGCGCCAAGCCGGCGGCCACGACGAACAGCAGCAGCCCGAACGCGACGCCGTCAAGCGCGGTAACCGCGTACGTGGCCAGCTGCGACACGGGGCGCACCTCCGATCGGTCGGCCGCTATCGGGCCGGGCGCCGGCCGGTGGTGCTGAACATGGTGTAGAGGTATGCGAGGGTGTCCGGCTGCTGCATGCTGTGCCGCAACACGTCCAGCTGGGCCTCGGTGATGCCGCGGCGCAGCAGCTGCGGCTGCATCTGGCGGGAGTTGCTGGCATGCAGCAGGCAGCCGGCCGTGCCACCTGCCCACATCTCGTTGTATGCAACCGCGGTGAGCTCAGTCAGGCCGGCGTCCCGCATCGCCAGTGGGGCCCGGCTGGCCCAGCCGAGGTCGGCGCCGTTCGCGGCGGCGAGCCCGGTGATCGTGACCTGGAACGCGGTGAACGCGGATTGCGCTGCGGGGTCGGCGGCGTGTACGAGCAGGTCCGTCCACCTGCAGTCCCAGTCGGACACGATCAGCCAGCCGCCGGGCTTCAACGCCTGAACGAGCCGGCGCAGGACCCGTTCCCGCTGCGGCAGGTGCATTAGCACCAGCCGCAGGTGAATAAGGTCGTAGCACGCGTCCGGCAGCTGAGTTGTGCGGACGTCGCCCTGCTGAACGTCGATGCCGTCGCCGGCCGGAATGTAGCGCGGCTCTATATCCAGGGCGGTCACCCGGCCGGTCGGGGCGACGAGGCCGGCCAACCAGGTGGTGGTGGTTCCGGCGCCGGCGCCGATGTCGAGGCAGCGCCAGCCGGCACGTATTCCGGTGCGGGACAGTACCTGCGCGCTGTGCCGGTCGAGGATCTGGCCGAGCAGGTCCAGTTGGCGGGCGGCTTCTGGGTGGTCGTTGTCGAACATGTACGGGGACGTGGGGGCGTTACTCATCGATCAGAGGCTCCGTCAGCTGCCGAGCGTGGTCAGTTCGCGGACAACGATGTTGGCTCGTACGCCACCTTCGATGCGCACCTCACGCAGGTACCACGGCTGGATCGGCGAGTGTTGCTTGCCGAACCGCCACGACCCGCGTGGGCTTTGCAGCTCGCCGACGCCGCCGATGGCGGTGTTGATGGACTGGCTGGTCGGATTCGCGCCGGCGGCGGCGATGGCGCGGTCCAGGACCGCGGCCGCGTCGTAGCCGGTCACGTGGTACATGTTCGGCGTCCCGCCGTACGCGGCCGTGAAAGCGGCCACGAACCCCTTGTTCGCCGGGTTGTCCAAGTTGGCGGCGTAGTTCGACACCGTCTGCACTCCGTCGGCGGCCTCGCCCTGCACGGACAGGACGGCCCCTTCGGTCAGAAACGCGGCCCCGTAGAGCGGGACCTTGTTCTTGAGCCCGGCCTGGGCGTACTGCTTGACGAACTCGGTCGCCGGGACGCCGGCGTAGAAGCTGTAGACGGCCTTGGCCCCGCTGGCGGCGACCTTGTTCAGATACGGCAGGAAGTTGGTGGTTGTCGGCCAGGGTGTCCAGGTGGGCTTGCCGCCGTCGTTGGCCAGGCGGCCACCGGCGGCGGTGAACGCGTCGACGAACCCGCCGATCTGGTCGTAGCCGCCCTGGTATCCCGGGCCGATGACATACACCGGCCCGTCGACCGTGGTGCGGACGTGGTCGGCGATCGCCTGACCGGTCTCCCGGGACAGCCACGAGGTGTGCCAGATGTAGCTGATGTCGTTCAGTGTGCTGGGCCGGCCACCGGCGCCGACCAGGGGCACCTTCTTCTGCGTGACCAGGGTCTGGATCGACTCGACAGTGTCCGCGCTGCCGGTACCGGCCAGCACGAGGGCGTGCTCCTGCTCGATCAGCCGCTTCGCCGCGTTCACCGCGGTCTGCTTGCCGTCCCCCTCGTCGGCGGTGCGGACCGTGACCGCGTGATTGCCGAGCTTCCCGCCGTGGGAGTCCAGATACAGTTGCCAGCCTTTGGCCAGGTCGTCGCCGATCGCCTTGTACGGGCCGGACTGCGGCCACAGCACGCCGATGGTCAGCGGCCCGGCCGACGGCTCGTCGTCATTGAGGCTCGAACCTTGGCACGCCGTGACAAACAGCAGGGCGGTCACGGCTGCCGCTAGCGCCCGTACCCGGCGTCGTCGGTGACTCACGATGCTCTCCGATCCGGTGTCGCACACAGGGACAGGGTCGGGCAGTTGCACGGTCTGCGGGCCTGCGCGGCTGACGCGGTGCCGGCGGCGAGCTGATCGCTGCCGTGGCGGGCGCGGGGTGTACCCGCACACGCGGCGGTACGCCGAGGCCACATGCGCCAGCCACCTTGCCTGCTCGTCCACGTCCATGTCCGTCCCCGCCGGCGAGGACACAGCGGTCGCCGCACGAGGCTGCGCCTTGGGTGGCACGCCGGCGGCGTGGGCCTGCAGCGCGGCTTGCAGCCGCACGCCGATTCCGACTGCGGCGGCGCGGGTCGGGTCGAGGCCGCCAGCCAACGCGCCGAGTGCGGCGAGGTCAGCCACGCTCGGGTCGGCGTAGACGCGCATGTCGGCCAACCCGTCGTGGACCTCGATGACCCGCCGGTACAAGGCCGCATACGAGTGACGCACTGGCAGGCGGTTGGCGCGCTCCGGGTGCGGTAGAGGGTCCAGACAAATGTCCGGCAGCGCCCGGCTGAGCACCAGCCACAGTGGATGGATCCGCCGATACAGCAGATACCGACGGGGCCACTGGCCGGTTTCCCGTAGCCAGGCGATGGGCCGTAGCGCCAGCCACCGGGTCATCGGCTCGCTCCAACCAGCTCGACGGGACCAGCCAAGCTGGCCTCCCCCCAGGGCTCGATCCCCGCGGCGGGTGTGCGCCAGTGACGGAACCGACGGCGAGGCGAGGGAGCCTGCCGGGCCATCCAGAGCGCGATGACGTCGGCGAACACCTCCGCCTCGCGTTCTTGGTCCTCGCGTGCCACCGTGCGGGCAAGGACGCGCCGCACGACGTGTGAGTCGAGGGTGGTGAAGCCGAGTGTCTCTGGGTCGATCCGCGCCGATCCGTGGTGGCGGCACCACATGTGGGCCAGTTCGTGCAGCAGGATGTGCCGGCGCAGGATCGGTGGGGCGGTCGCGTCGACGGCGAAGTAGTCCGCGTGGTCGGTCGCGAGCCACAGACCGCAGGCGCCTCCTATGCCGGTGAAGTCCAGTGGCAGAAGGTGGATGGGCCGGCCGCGGCGGTGTCCGATCTCGTCGCACCACGCGTGCAGACCGCGCGGCGACGGGGGCGGAAGATCAAGCTGGCGAAGCCGTCGTTCGCAGTGACGGCGTAACACGTCACTCACGCCACACCTTCATTCCCCCATCAAAACGGCTGGTTAGGGCATACGTGCGTGGCGAGGCTCCGCCGGCGGCCGGCCCGATGCGTCAAGCAGCGGTCGGCTCATCAATGACCCATCCCGACGCCACCGTCTACCGGAACAACCGCTCCGGTGATGTACGCGGCGTGCTCACTGGCCAGGAACACCACCGCTGCGGCGATCTCTTCCGGTGCCGCCGCCCGCGCCAACGGGATCCGGGCCAACATCGCCTCGCGCCGCTGTTCAGGCAACGCCGCCGTCATGTCCGTGTCGGTCAGACCCGGTGCGACAACGTTCGCGGTGATCCCGCGGGACCCGAGCTCGCGGGCCACCGACCGGGCCAAACCCATCAGACCAGCCTTCGACGCGGCGTAATTCGATTGGCCCGCCTCGCCGAGGAACGCCACCGCTGACGCGACAAAGATCATGCGTCCCTGCCGGGCGCGGATCATCGCCTTGCTGGCCCGCTTCGCCACCCGGTACGCACCGGTGAGGTTAGTGTCGACGACCTGGCAGAAGTCGTCCTCACTCATCCGTGCCAGCAGCCCGTCTCGGGCAATGCCCGCGTTCGACACCAACACCTCGACCGGCCCATGCGCATCCTCCACTGTGGCGAAAGCCGCCTCCACGGCCTCGCCGTCGGTCACGTCGCACTGCACTGCGAGGAGGTCTTCCGGAGCCGGACCGGAGCGGTAAGTCACGGCGACCTTGTCGCCTAGCTGCAGAAAAGCTCTGGCTACCGACAGGCCGATGCCCCGGCTCCCGCCCGTGACCAAGACCGATCGACTCATCGCAGCGACCTCCCCCGATAGCCTGGCGCGCCACGCCGCCAGCGTCAGAGCCTCCATCCGACGCGACCCAGCTTGCACGGCTTGTGGTCGCCTCGCCACAAAGTCACAGTTGCACAAAGCGACAGTTGGCGAACCGCTGGTTGACAACCGGCGAATGATGGGCGTGTGTCCGAGCAGGACCACCCGGCTCTATCGAGAACCTATCGATAACCTATCGAGCAGTGACGTCCATCAGTGGTACCGTTCCCGCCGTTGCAACTTCCATCCTGGGACTTGCTTCATTTGCAACTACTGTCTTGATCGACTGTTGGGGCAAAGTGGGCCGACCATGACCAATGGCACCCGCGGCGGCGACCAGCTGCCGCCGGACATGCCGACCGACCCGAGCGCCGAGCTGGCCAGGCTGGTCCGCTCGTGGCGCGAACGACTCAACCCGGCCGAGATTCCGGGGCTCTCCGGATACTCCTCGCGCCGCAAGACGATCGTCACGCAGGAGGACATCGCCCGGCTGATCGAGTTCAGCAGCGTCTGGTACGGCAAGCTCGAGCGCGGGGAACCCGCCCGCTACTCCGACGACTTCCTGGACCGGGCCGCGATCGCCTTACGGCTGACCGACGACGAGCGGATGACCTTGTACCTGTACGCGGTCGGCCGTGAGCCGGCACCGCGGGGACAGCACACCACCGACCTGGCTCCCGGTGGGCTGCGGCAGATCGTTCATGCCCAGCCGTGGCCGGCCTACATCTCGGACGAAGCCTGGGATGTCCCCGAGTACAACCAGCACATGAGGGACTGGTTCCCGTGGGTCGGGTACGAGCGCAACGTCATGAGATGGGTCTTCACCTATCCGGAGGCCCGCCAGCAGTTGTACGACTGGGACACGGACTGGGCGCCGCTGATGCTGGCCCAGATGCGGGTGGCCAATGCCCGCAACCCGAACAACATGCGGCTGGCCAACCTCATCCGCGAGATCCTGCGGGTCAACCCCGACGCCCGCCGGCTCTGGGAATCCGAGCCCACCGTCTACGTTCACCCCGATGGTGACCGGCGCAGGCTCCACCTGCCCTACCACGACGACGTGATCGGCGTCGAGATCGTCGCCCTCGGCCCCCTCAGGGCCACCAACGTGCGGCTGATGATGCTGATCCCCTCCGAGACGCAGACCTCGACCTGAGAGCCTTGGCGCGGGCCGTATCACCCCGTTCAGCCTCTGCCCCGCCCTCGACCGACGTCGTCGCACCGGTGCCCCCACCCAGCCGGCGCATCGGCCCGAGAACGGTGCACAGCGCGGCCAGCCCGGCGCGGCGGACGCCGAACCGCTCGCCCGGTAACGCCCGAACACCTCGCCGTCGTCCGCTGCGCCCCTGCTTTCCGGCGGTGCGGTTCGTGGCGATCGACGCATCAGGCCGCCTGCGTGCGCGCGCCCGCGCCACAGACGGCGTCAGGGCGGAAGGAAGCGAATTTCTCCAAGCCAACTGGCAGTAGACAGACCGGCCACCTGACGGCTACCAGTTGACAGGAGTGTGCGGTCCGTGTTTATCCTTCCGTACATCAACTGCCAGTAGACGCATCAGTGGTTGCTTGACCGACTGGTTGACGCCAGTTGTCTTCGGTGAAGGTGACGTGCCGTCAGCTCAGTCAATGAGCGATGGCAGTTCCACGCCGTCGCGCCGAGGGGGACGTTCGCGTCGGTACCGCATCGCACCTCGAGCGGTGGCTCGAAGAACTTGGTTGACCGGGGTCCAGCGAATCGCGTCTTGGCCAGTTCCGAGACGGATGGTGTCGGGAGAGAACACATGAGACAGCATTTGGCGGTTACGACGGCCACCTCTGGTGTACACGGCCCGACCGCGCGGCTCAATACCGAGAGCGCCGAGGGGTTCAGCCGGCGCTCCCGTCTTGGGGTGGCGGCAGCGGCGCTTCACCAAAGGTTCGGCGCTGAATCCGCCGCGCGAGACGTCGTCGGCGCGATACCCCTTGAATCCGTGTGGCCCAAGGCACGCGGTCCTCCGGACCGTGCCACGACGAGATGCCGTAACCGGTGGGCGGATATCGCCAAGGTTCTCCCACGAGCCCGTGCCGGTGGTCAGCAACACTCATGTCCTCCCGCAAACAGGATATGCACCGGCACGCGGCTCCCACCGGCATCGCCGATCTGCTGCTGCTGCGCCGATGCGGCCGAGATCTCGGCAAGGGTGCGGGCCGTCGCGCTGCCGGAGCGCCTCTACAGCGGCGACATTCCTGATGCCTCCGCGCTGCGCGATCCACGGCCCGATGTCGCCGCACAGGAGGCACGGATGCTGTGCCCGTTGACACGCATGCAGCTGGAGGTGGTCGTGGCTGCCCTGTCAGCGGTGGCTGCCGCTCGGCGAACCGATTCGCCACGGGACACCGCGTCCGCGACCACAAACGGACTTGACGACATGCCGTGAGCCTGCGGTCGGGCGGTGCGGGAAGGCCTGCCCGTCCGGGGCGATACGAAATCGACTGTGCAGGGAGATGCTGATGACAGCCGTTGACCAGGCGCGGGCCGGCCGCCGTCGACCAGAGCGCCAGCCACCGAATGGTAGGCAACCGGTGCTGCCCGGGTCCGGCGCCACCGACTACGCCCGCTACATGCGCACCGACGTGCTGCTGGCGCTGCAACGGCCCGAACATGTGCTGGTCCACCGCGACGAGTTGTTGTTCCAGGTTGTGCATCAGGTGCACGAGTTGTGGCTGCGGCTGGCCAGCCGGGAATCCACCGCGGCGGCGGCGCGGATCGCCGGCGGGGACGTGGCCGGGGCGGTTGACCTGCTGGGCCGGACCAGCCGGATCATCGAGCTGGTCACCGATGGACTCGGCCTGCTGGCCGCTCTGGCGCCGCGGGACTTCGCGGTCATCCGGACGGTGCTGGGCAACGGCAGCGGCGTCGATTCGCCGGGCTGGCGTGCGGTCGGCGAAGCGGGCCGCGAGCTGGCCGGCGCGTTCGACGCGATCCTGTTCAGCCACGGCGTCGACGTGCTCGACATCTACCGGACCAGCGACAACGCCCTGTTCGACCTGGCGCGGGCGCTCCTGGATCTGGACGAGCGGATCAGTGTGTGGGGACACCGCCACCACCTGCTCGTGGTGCGCATCATCGGTGGCGGTGCCGTCGCCACGCAGGGGATGCCCGTGGACGCCTTCGCGACGCTGCCCGCTCGGCGGCTGTTTCCCCGACTGTGGCAGGCGGGCATCGACTTGACCGTAGCGGAGCCGGACGGGCGCGGGGGGCGGCGATGAGAACGGTGGCGCAGTTCCGCCGCATATTCCCGGCCCTGGAGCAGGTGGTGCACCTGGGCAGTTGCAGCCTCGCTCCCCGGTCTACTGCGGTGCAGACGGCGTTGCAGGACATGCTCGACCTGCACGACCACGGCTTGGCGTGGGAGGAGTTCGAGGCCGAGGCGGACCTGGCCCGGGCCCGGTTCGCGGCCCTGATCGGCGCCAGGGCTGACCAGATCGCCTTGCTGCCGAACGCGTCGACGGCGGCGTACCAGGTCGCGTCGGGAATGATCTGGTGGCAGCGCCCGAGGCTGCTGACCTCGGCGGC
>Ga0272482_10000706_pt1 | contig 10295 bp, 6 predicted proteins | sample RVTome_8_FD_192427 | JGI IMG/M metagenome (GOLD analysis project Ga0272482, IMG submission 192427) | Soil microbial communities from uranium-contaminated site in the Upper Colorado River Basin, Wyoming, United States - RVT160D0 (version 2) ...
CTTGCCGCCCAACGACAACGGCCGCGTCGCGCGTCTGCCGACCGCGCCGACCGGCGCCGCCCACCGCAGCCCCTCGTACACCGCCGCGCCGAGGAGACCCCGGTTCGCGGTGACGTCGGCGAGCTGTTCGCGGTCGGCCCACAGCGCGAGCAGCGTCCAGCCGGCGAGCCAGCCCGGCTGCAGCACGCCGACCGCGAGCTGCTTGAGCACCGGCAGCACGTCCGCGCCCGCCTGCACCATCCGCGCGACGACGGACCCGTCCGGCCGCTTCCGCAGCCGTTCGACGACCACGGCGACCGCAGCGTCCTCGGCCATCGCCGTCACCGCGCCGGTGTCGATCGCGGGGTTCCTGCCGAAGTTGTTGGTGCGGGCCGCGAGTGCGTTTCCCCAGCGGCGCAACGTGTCCGCGCCACCGGCGCCGATGCCGAGCAGCGTGGCCTCGGCCACGGCGGCGACCGGCTCGAAGTACTCGGCGGCCAGGTCGGCGCGGCCCGAGGTGAAGATGTCGTCCGCCGCCTTGCGTGCGACCGGCCTTGCGATGGCGTCGATCTGCTCGGCGAGCTGCTCGTGGTCGTACGCGCGCCGGAACACGTCGTGCACGTCGACGTGGTCGCCGGCGAACCGGTCCGGATCGGACAACGCGGACAACACGTCGTGCCAGTCGGTGACCAGCCACTGCCCGGCTTCCGGCAGCCACGCGACCGGCTCGACGGCACGCAGCCTGGCATAGGTGGGATAGGGGTCGGCGTCGAGTTCAGCGAGCGTCGTCATCAGGCGCGATTTCGCTTTCTGGTGGGAAATCCAGAACTATTGTCGCGCTCTAACTGATGTTCGTTGCTCGCCTGAAGGAGTGACGTTCGCGCCGTTTTCCTTGTCAGCCAACGAGCTGTGCCCGGCAAACGGGTGACGGGAAAGGCGGGACTACTACATTTCGGTAGTGCGGGTGCGGGCCGGCGTTCTTCACGTAATAATGGCCGCCCGGTCAGGGCGGCGCATTGTCGGTGCGAACGGTCAGGCCGCGCCGCGGGCGATGCCGCCCGGCGGGGTGACGTTGAGGACCGTCGCCACCGGGATGAGGCTGACGGTGTGCCGTCTGCGCCCGTCGGACATCCGGATACCGACCCACAGCTCACCCGTGACGGGGTCGGGCTCCAGCGGACCGACGACCTCGCCGACGCGGAACCGCTCGCCGTGCTCGTCTCGTAGGAGGAACGTCACCATCGAACCGCGGATCGGACCCGCGCTCGCCTTCGCCACCGTCGCTCACCTCACACCGGCCAGGGGACACCACAAACGGTGTTCCCCTCGGAACGGCAAGCTATGCATGCCGCCCGAAATACGAGACAGCGCTAACCGGTTGCGGCACACTTACCGGTGTGCGTCGTCTCATCGTGCTGCTCCTCGTGCTGGCCGCCTGCGGCGCCCCGGCGCCGGCGGAAACCCTGTTCACGCAGGTGGAGCTGCCGGCGGGGGCGGTGCCGGCACGGCTCGCGGCCATGGGCGCCGACCTGCTGGTCGGGTTCGAGCGGGACGGCAGGCCCGGCCTCCTGCTCCATCACGCCGACGGCGCCGACACCGAGATCCCGCTCACCCCGGCGACCGGCTACGGCGCCGAGGCCCTCTGGTACTCCCTGGCCACGCACGGCTCGGAGATCGTCGCGCTCGGCGGCCGCAGCGGCGGGGCGCACGGCAACCCGCGCTGGAGCGTGTGGCGCGGCACCGCGGACGGCGTGGCCGAGCAGCCGCAGTCGTTCAACACGTTCGGCGGCATCTACGCCGGCGCGCTGCTCGACGTCACGTACCCGAGCGCGGGCCCGCAGCTCGTCGGCACCTGGATGAGCGCGCAGGCCGGCTCGGACGTCGCGGTGTGGACGCCGACCGGTGCGGAGTGGATCCGAGGCAGCTCGGCTGGGACGGCCCTGGAAAGCACTCGCACCGTGCTCAACTACCCGCTGTCCGCCACCTCGCACGGCGCTGACCTCGTGGTCGCGGGCTGGCAGCTGACCGGCGGCCGGCAGCGGCCGGTCGTGTGGACCCGGCGCGACGGTGTCACGACCGTCACCCCACTGCCCGATGCCGGTCGCGCGGGCACCGCCATCGCCGTGACCTGCGCGAACGACTGCGCGGTCGCCGGCAGGGTGGACGGAAGACTGGCCGTCTGGCGAGGTCGCGGTAACGCCTGGCGGCGGGTCGCCGAAGTACCCGACGTGCCTGTCGGCGACAACGACCGGCCGCAGGCGCCGCTGGGGGACACCCTCGTGTACTCCGATCGTGGGACCATCCACATTGGTACCCTTGGTGGCGACATTCGCTCCGCACGCGGTCCCACCGGTGTGGTCACGGCGGTCGCGCGGGTCGGTGACACCACGTATGTGTTGGCAGGACCCGAAGACAACAAACGAACCCTGTGGCGCGCTGGCTGACGGCCGCGCGCCGGCTCGGGCGTCACTGAACCACGAGTCACCCGTCCCGCGATGTGAGCCACTTCGCGTCGTTGGGACTGACTCGGTACAGTCACTTCTGGGCCGAGAGGCGCTGCAACGGACTGGGGTCCGCCACGCTCGGCCCGGCTGATCCTGCTCCAAGGGCGCCTCCCACTAGCCCGGGAGGTCGCATGAGCAAGGAAACCGCCCTTCGAGCGCTGTTCGACCAGCGCATCGCCGTCCTGGACGGCGCGTGGGGCACCATGCTCCAGAACGCCTCCCTGAAGCCGGAGGACTACCGGGGTGACCGCTTCGGCGACCACACCCACGACGTCACCGGCGACCCCGACCTGCTGAACATCACCCGGCCGGACGTCATCCTCGACGTGCACCGCCAGTACCTCGCGGCAGGCGCGGACATCACGACCACCAACACGTTCACCGCGACGTCCATCGGGCAGGCCGACTACGGCCTCCAGCACCTGGTCCGCGAGATGAACATCGAGGGCGCGCGGCTCGCCCGCCAGGCGGCCGACGAGTTCGGCGGCCGGTTCGTCGCGGGCTCGATCGGCCCGCTGAACGTCACGCTGTCGCTGTCGCCCAAGGTCGAGGACCCCGCCTACCGCGCGGTCACGTTCGACCAGGTCAAGGCCACCTACGCGGAGCAGATCAGCGCTCTGGCCGAGGGTGGCGTCGACATCCTGCTGATCGAGACGATCTTCGACACGCTCAACTGCAAGGCGGCGGTGGCCGCGGCCCGCGAGGTCGCGCCGGACCTGCCGCTGTGGATCTCCGTGACGATCGTGGACCTGTCCGGCCGCACCCTGTCCGGGCAGACGGTCGAGGCGTTCTGGCGGTCGGTCGCGCACGCGAACCCGCTGGTCGTCGGCGTGAACTGCGCGCTGGGCGCCAAGGAGATGCGCCCGCACATCGCGGAGCTGGCCAAGCTCGCCGACACCTACACCGCGAGCCACCCCAACGCCGGCCTGCCGAACGCGTTCGGCGGCTACGACGAGACGCCGGACCAGACCGGCGCGCTGCTCGGCGACTTCGTGGACGCCGGCATGGTCAACATCGTCGGCGGCTGCTGCGGCACGACCCCCGCGCACATCGCGAAGATCGCCGAGGCGGCCAAGGGCCGCCAGCCGCGTGTGGTGCCGGCCGTCGACCGGGTCACCAGGTTCTCCGGCCTCGAGCCGTTCGCGATCAGCGCCGACACCGGCTTCGTGATGATCGGCGAGCGCACCAACGTCACCGGCTCCGCCAAGTTCCGCAGGCTCATCGAGGGCGACGACCACCAGGCCGCGGTCGACGTCGCGCTCGACCAGGTGCGCGGCGGCGCGAACCTGCTGGACGTCAACATGGACGCCGACCTGCTCGACAGCGAGCAGGCGATGACCACGTTCCTGAACCTGATCGCGACCGAGCCGGAGGTCGCGCGCATCCCGGTGATGGTCGACAGTTCCAAGTGGACTGTGCTGGAGGCTGGCCTGAAGTGCCTGCAGGGCAAGGGGGTCGTCAACTCGATCTCCCTGAAGGAGGGCGAGGAGCCCTTCCTCGAGCAGGCACGCAAGATCCAGAGCTACGGCGCGGGCGTCGTGGTCATGGCGTTCGACGAGCAGGGCCAGGCCGACAGCGCCGACCGCAAGGTCGAGATCTGCGCCCGCGCCTACGACCTGCTGACGCAGAAGGTCGGGTTCGCCGCCGAGGACATCATCTTCGACCCGAACGTGCTCGCGGTCGCCACCGGCATGTCCGAGCACAACGGCTACGCCAAGGCGTTCCTCGACGCGCTGCCGAGGATCAAGGAACGCTGCCCCGGCGTGCACATCTCCGGCGGCATCTCGAACCTGTCGTTCTCCTTCCGCGGCAACAACGTCGTGCGTGAGGCCATCCACTCGGCGTTCCTGTTCCACGCCGTGCAGCTCGGCCTGGACATGGGGATCGTCAACGCGGGTCAGCTCGCGGTGTACGAGGACATCCCGAAGGACCTGCTCGAGCTGGTCGAGGACGTGCTGTTCGACCGCCGCGAGGACGCCACCGACCGGCTGGTCTCCTTCGCGGAGAACGTCAAGGGATCTGGCACCAAGCGGGTCGTCGACCTGACGTGGCGCGAGGGCACGGTGCAGGAGCGGCTGTCGCACGCGCTCGTGCACGGCATCGTGGACTACATCGAGGACGACACCGAGGAGGCCCGCCAGCAGTACCCCCGGCCGCTGCAGGTGATCGAGGGTCCGCTGATGGACGGCATGAAGATCGTCGGCGACCTGTTCGGCGCCGGCAAGATGTTCCTGCCGCAGGTGGTCAAGAGCGCCCGTGTGATGAAGCGGTCCGTCGCCTACCTCGAGCCGTTCATGGAGGCGGAGAAGGAGAAGCTCCGCCTCGAGGGCAAGATCGACACCGGCCGAGGCCAGGGCAAGGTCGTGCTGGCCACGGTCAAGGGCGACGTGCACGACATCGGCAAGAACATCGTCGGCGTGGTGTTGGGCTGCAACAACTACGAGGTGATCGACCTCGGCGTGATGGTCCCGGCAGCGAAGATCCTCGACACGGCGGTCGCGGAGAGCGCTGACGTGGTCGGCCTGTCCGGCCTCATCACCCCGTCGCTGGACGAGATGGTCGCGGTCGCCGCCGAGATGGAGCGCCGTGGGCTGAAGTTGCCACTGCTCATCGGTGGCGCGACGACGTCCCGCCAGCACACGGCGGTCCGCATCGCCCCGGCGTACGAGAACCCGACGGTGCACGTGCTGGACGCGTCCCGCGTGGTCGGTGTGGTGTCGGACCTGCTCGACGCGGACCGCGCGGAGGCGCTGGCGAAGCGCACCCGCGAGGACCAGGCCGTACTGCGTGAGCAGCACGAGAACAAGCGCCGCCAGCCGCTGCTGACGTTCGAGGAGGCACGGGCGAACCGCGAGGTGGTCGCGTTCGACGACACCCCGACGCCCGAGTTCACCGGCCTCCGTGCGATGGCCCCGTCGATCGCCGAGCTGCGCGAGATGATCGACTGGCAGTTCCTGTTCCTGGCGTGGGAGCTGAAGGGCAAGTACCCGGCGATCCTGGACCAGCCGGTGGCCCGTGAGCTGTTCGACGACGCGAACACGATGATGGACCAGATCATCGCCGACGGGTCCCTGACGGCGAAGGGCGTGTACGGCTTCTGGCCGGCGGCCTCCGACGGTGACGACATCGTGCTGGCGTCGGGGGAGCGGTTCCCGATGCTGCGCCAGCAGACGAAGAAGCCGGAGGGCCGCCCGAACCGCTCGCTTGCCGACTACGTGGCGCCCACCGGCGACCACCTCGGCGGCTTCGCGGTGGGCATCCACGGCGCAGAGGACCTGGCCGCGCACTACGAGAAGCAGAACGACGACTACCGCGCGATCATGGTGAAGGCACTGGCCGACCGGCTCGCGGAGGCGTTCGCGGAGTACATCCACCTCGAGGCCCGCCGCCGCTGGTTCGAGCCGGACGCGGAGCCGGAGCTGGCCGACCTGCACGCGGAGCGCTTCCGCGGCATCCGGCCCGCGCTGGGCTACCCGGCGAGCCCGGACCACAGCGAGAAGGACCTGCTGTTCACCCTCCTCGACGCCGGCGCACAGGGCATCGGCCTGACGGAGAGCTTCGCGATGACCCCGGCCGCGGCGGTCAGCGGCCTGATCTTCCAGCACCCGGACTCCCGGTACTTCACCGTGGGCCGCATCGGCCGCGACCAGGTCGTCGACTACGCCACCCGCCGAGGCATGACGGTGGAAGAAGTGGAGCGCTGGCTGCGCCCGAACCTGGCGTACGACCCCGCGTAAGTCTGTGACCAGCACACACCGGGCGACGGACATGGTCCGTCGCCCGGTTTTCGTCGTGGTGGGAACGCCGCCGCGAACACTCTGCCGCCGGTCGGCGAAGGAGGGGTGAGTGTTCACCGACCAGCGAAGAGGGCAGACGATGACCGGAGTGATCCCAGGATGACCGCTGCCGCGGCACACCAGTCGGCGGAATCCGATGCGGCGATCATCGGCCGGTCCGTGCGGGAGCCGGAGTGCTTCGCGCGGGTGTTCGACCGGTACTACGACACGATTCACGGCTACGTCGCGCGGCGGCTGGGCGCGACCCTCGCCGACGACCTGGCCTCCGAGACCTTCCTGACCGCGTTCGCGCGGCGGGACCGGTACGACGTGGCGCGCGCGGACGCCAGGCCATGGCTGTTCGGCATCGCGTCGAACCTCGTCGCCCGGCACCACCGGGCCGAGCAGCGGCGGTACCGGGCACTGGCGCGCACCGGCGTCGACGACGTCAGCGAGGGCCACGCCGACCGAGTCGCCGTGCGGCTCGACGCCACCGCCCGCCAGAGCGCCCTCGCCGCCGCCCTGGCCGCAGTCCCCACCAGGGACCGCGACGTGCTGCTGCTGGTGGCCTGGGCCGAGCTCACCTCCGAGCAGGCCGGCCAGGCACTGGGGATCCCCTCGGGGACAGCACGGTCCCGCCTGCACCGAGCCCGCAGGCGGATGCGCGACGCACTCGAGCGGACCGAAAGGATGACCGACGCATGACCGACCTCACGGAGCTGAAGGACGGCTGGGGCGAGCCCGACCCACCGATGCCGGCCGCGCGGACCGCCGCGAGGGCCGCGCTGATGCGAGAGATGACCACGAGCACCACCATCCGGGAGTCGAGGCGGCACGGCAGGCGGTTCGGCTGGCTGGTTGGCGGCACGGTCGTGGTCGCCGCCGCGGCCGCGGTCGCCGTCGTGCTCAGCCCGGCGCAGCCACCACCGTCACCAGGGGAGCAGCAGGCGAAGCCCGCTCCGACCGTGCCGCTCGACGAGATGTCCGGTCAGCAGGTCCTGCGGCTGGCCGCCGGGGTCGCGGAGACCCGGCCGGAGGACACCGGCGTCGCGTGGCACGTGTTCGAGGAGTCCGCGATGAAGGAGTACCCGGTCTCGCTGATCCACCAGTGGACGACCCGCGAAGGCGTGCACTACGCCATGAACGAAGGCGATCCCGGCGCCAGGCTGTACGTCCTGAACAAGGGCTTCTTCGTCGGCGGCAGGGAGCTGTCGCTGGAGCGCGTGCAGAACATGCCCACCGACCCGGACAAGCTGGTGGAGTGGCTGTCCGAGGGCTACGTACGGGACAACTACGTCCCCACTCCCGAGGAGATGGCTGGCAGGATTCCCTTCGCCATGGCCAACCTGCTCTACGAGGTCCCCACCCCGCCCGCGGTCCGCTCGGCCGCCCTGCGTGCGCTGGCCGAGATGCCGAACGTCACCAACCTCGGCGCGGTCGAGGGCGGGCAGGCGCTGAAGGTCGTCTTCGAGGAGATGCCGGCGGACAAGTGGGCGCCGGGCGAGCGCCCGCCGGACACCGGTCAGATGACCATGGTCATCGATCCCGGCACGGCGACGCTGGTCAGCATCACGACCTACCAGGGCACGAGGAAGATCCTGTCCGCTGGCTGGACGCACGACCTGCCGAAGATCATCCCGGAGAAGTGACCGGGGTCTGTGCTCGGGCCGGCCGGGGAGGTGGCCGGACCCGAGCACAGCGGTCGCGCCCGCGGCCCTCGGAGCGGTGGCCGGGACGAGGGGCCATGAGCCGAGGACCGCGAGCGCGAGTCGGGAGCGGTCAGTACGTCTGCTTGCCGGTGCCCATGCGGGTGGACGCGTAGAGGAAGGTCCGCCAGTGGTTGACCGAGTCGGTCAGCTTGCCCGGCCGGCCGGCACGGGCGAGCACCGCTGACGCCGCGTTGCTGACCGCCGTGTCCCACACGCCGTCGGTGCCGCACGCGTAGCCCCAGATGTTGCCGCAGATCCCCTGCACACCCTGGACCTGCGCCTTGGAGGAGCTGGAGAACGTGGTCAGCGCGTTGCCGTTCTCGCCGTTGTCGATGTGGATGTGGTTGTGGTGCGCGGTGTTGTAGTAGTACGTGAGCACACTGCGGAAGTGGTAGTGCAGCGACGCGGCGCCTGCCCAGTACCGCCGGTAGTGCGCTGCCGCGTTGGGGAGTGACCGCCAGAGGTCGTACCGGCCCCAGAAGTGGATGGTGGTCACGTCGTCGGCGAGGCACGTGAAGTCGAGTGCCCGGCCGGCCTCGTGCCAGGACGAACAGCTGCCGTCGCGGGCGGAGTAGGCGCCGAGGTGCCGCAGCTCGGTCGTCCACGGCCACGGGCAGTTCGCCTGCCACCAGTTGCGCCAGTTGTACAGCTGCTGGAAGAACGCCTCGTTGATGATCAACGTGGCCGGCCGCTTGGTCTGCTCGTCGACGGATGTCGCCGCGCCGAGCGCGCCGTGCCGCGCGAGCGTCGACGGGTTCACGCACACGGCCTGCACACTGAAGTCCTCGGTCGCCCCCGGCGACGCGCTCGCGAAAGCGCTGCCGAAGGTCGTGCCGGCGGCGGCGCCGAGCCCCACCGTCGCGGCAGCCGCGCCGAGGCCGAACACGCGCCGCCGGTTCATCTGTTCCGCCATCATGCCTCCTGGTGTCGGTGCGGCCAGACTGTCCACCCGAGATACAGCGGAGATACATTCGACTGTCCGGTATGCCCGGCGCCGGGTACGTTCGCGGCGGAGTCCGCCCCAGCGCGAGGAAAACCGGCATGGAGTTCGAGATCCTTGGTCCGCTGCGCACGCGTGCGGCGGTGCGGCCGACGAAGCAGCGCAGGCTGCTGGCCACCCTGCTGTTGGCGCCGAACCGGTTCGTGTCGACGGACCAGCTCTTCGACGCGCTGTGGGACGGCAGGCCGCCGCGCTCGGCGCTCGCCAACCTGCGCACGTACGTGCTGGCACTGCGGGAGCTGGTGCCCGGCATCGCGACCGAGCCGGCGGGTTACCGCCTGACGGTGGCCCCGGCCGACCTCGACTCGGCGAAGATGGAACGGCTTGCCACGTCGGCCGCCGAGCTGCGGCTGGCCGGCGACGTCACCGGTGCGCTCGCCGCGTACCGGGCGGCGCTCGCGCTGTGGCGGGGCGCGCCACTCGAGGACCTGACGCCGTGCGCGGTGTGGCAGCCGGCGCTGGCGCGGCTGACCCGGTTGCGGCACACCGTCGCCGACGGACTGACCGAGGTGGCGCTCGCGGCAGGCGACCACACGACCGCGCACGCCGTGCTGCGCGATCGGCTGGCCGAGGACCCCTACGACGAGGACCGCTGGGCGCAGCTCGTGCGGTCACTGCACGCGAGTGGCCGCCGGCACGAGGCCCGCACCGCGTACCGGGACGCTGTGCGGGTGCTGGCCGACGACCTCGACGTGTCGCCGGGGGAGTCGCTCCGTGCCGCGGGCGCGCTGGTGGCGCCGAAGGAGCGCAAGCCGTCGCTCACCGACCTGCTCGACCGGGCCGTCGAGGCGGCGGGACAGCTGCCGTACCGGTACTTCGGCCTGCCGGTCGGGCAGCCGGCCGCCCCCAATCCCGCTGCCGCGCCGTGGTTCGCGAGCATCGTGCCGACGCTGACGGAGACACTGCGGGCTGCGGCGGCGCGTGGTGAGCACGAACAGGTGTGGCGGCTCGCGGCCGCCTGCTCCGCCTACTTCGACCTGCGTGGCCCGTTCCGGGACTGGCAAACGGTGCACGAGGTGGCGCTCGCGAGCGCGCGGGCCTGCCGGTCGCGGCGCGGGATCGCGGTGATCCTGCGCGATCTCGGTCAGCTCGCGATGTACCGGGACGACTGGGGGACCGCGCGCCGCGCGTACACGACGGCCGGGCGCGTGTTCGCGGCACTGGCCGACGAGCACGGCGCGGCGGTGATCCGGGTCGGGCTGGGCACGTGGCACCGGGACCGGGGTGAGCTGACGTTGGCCCTTCCCCATTTCGAACGGGCACTGGAACGTTTCACGTGCCTTGGCGACGAGGCCGGGGAAGCGGTGGCCCGCAACGCGATCGGCTC
>Ga0272482_10000707_pt1 | contig 10279 bp, 9 predicted proteins | sample RVTome_8_FD_192427 | JGI IMG/M metagenome (GOLD analysis project Ga0272482, IMG submission 192427) | Soil microbial communities from uranium-contaminated site in the Upper Colorado River Basin, Wyoming, United States - RVT160D0 (version 2) ...
CGGGTTGCTGCGGTTAATCGCACACCGCAAAACCGAGATTTAACTTATGCGCAGTTGTCGTAATCAATTCGAATGCGACACTTTGCCATTAGTATGCCTCCCCTTTATTACCAGTGATGCTGCCTAACGCCGGGGACAACCGGCGCGCACAAAACCTGTGGGTGGGAGGGCCGCCGGGTGCGCGTCCGGTTCATCCACGGCGTTTTGAGGACAGCCTCAGCCGGCTATTCTCGCTCCTGCTTCGGACACCCTCCACTCACCCCGGCCCCTAACGGCCCCTCACTTCAATCCTTCTCTACTGCTCGGCCCCGCCCTCGGGCCGGGGCGGATACCATTCGAGCAGGCGCACTTCGACCGGTTCGCCTTTGAGCGCCGCCTTGAACTCCTCCGGGTTCTGCCCCCGGTAGTGGTACGGGTAGACGACCTTCGGCCTGAACGCCTTGACGCACTCGGCGGCCTCCGAAGGCGGCATCGTGTAGGGCAGGTTCATCGGGACGAAGGCGATGTCGATGCTCTTGAGCGCGCGCATCTCGTCCGTACATTCCGTGTCGCCCGCGACGTAGACGCGCTGACCGCCGAGGGTGAGGACGTAGCCGTTGCCGCGCCCTTTCGTGTGGAAGAGCTGCCCGGCAGAGGGGCCGCGCTGGAGGTTGTACATCGGGACGGCCTCGATAGTGACGCCCGCGGCGGTCTTGCTCTCGCCGTTGGCGATGACGGTCGGGCTCTCGATCTTCTCGGCCGCGGCGGCGGGCGCGACCACGGGCGCACCCGCCTTGCGCACGCGCGCGATGGCCGCGGGGTCGAGGTGATCCCCGTGGATGTCGGTGACGAGAATGAGGTCGGCCTGTTTGGCCGCGGAGTAGTCGCCCGCGCTCGTCGGGTCGACGTGGATGACCTTGCCGCCGAACTCTAACTGTAAGCTCGCGTGTGTGATCGGGGTAATGCGGATGTCGCCTTCGACGGACGCGGCCTGCGATGAAGTCGCGCCCGGCGTCGCCTGTCGGGGCGGCGCACTCCGCGCGGCGTTCTGATTCTGCGGCGGCGGCGCGGCACAGGCCAGGAACAGAAAGAGGGCCGAAGCGAAGAGTAGTGTCGCGACAGTCCTCGCCGCGCGTCCTCGCCCGGAATGGTTCCGCGTGTCTCTCCCGAAGCACCGATGTTTCTCGCCGCTCGTACGCATAGGTTTTCCTCCCGTTTTCCGTACCGCCGTGAAGTGTCCGACTGCCAGGACAGGATACTTACTTTGACGGCTCGCTTCCAACCCGTCTCCCGCCTCGGGCCGAATTTCCTATGTTACTATCCTTACTGCGTGAAAGAACCGGAGCCTTTAGTAGCCAGTCCGCCGCACGCTCGGACGGCATAACTGAAATGAGGGATCGTTTCATGAAAAGATTTTCGATAGCCGCGCCGCTGGTCATCGGGCTGTCCGTCTGCGTCCTGTCGTGCCAGAGGGCCGCGCAGCCCGGCGGCAACACGGCGGGCGCCGGTGCGACGAATTCTTCGGGAGGCGAGCAGGCCGGCGCGGCGTCTCAGCAGCCGGCCGCGCCGCAGACGCAGTTGAAGGTCGGCGACCCGGCGCCGGACTTCGCGCTCACGGACACCGAAGGCCAGACTGTGAGGCTGAGCGACTTCCGCGGGAAGAAGAACGTGGTGCTCGCCTTCTACGTCCTCGCCTTCACCGGCGGTTGAACGAAGGAGCTGAAGGCGTATCAGGCTGATATCGCCAAATTCGAGCAGACCAACACGCAGGTTTTAGGCATCAGCGTCGACAGCTTCGCCGCCAACCGGCGCTTCAAGGAGGACCTCGGGGCGACCTTCCCGCTGCTGAGCGACTTCAAGCGGAAGACAGTCAGGGACTACGGCATCTTCGACGAGGAGGGCGGCTACGGCACGCGCGCCACCTTCACCGTGGACAAGGAGGGCGTCATCCGGCACATCGAGCAGGGCAAGTCGGCCATCGACCCGACGGGCGCTTACCAGTCGTGCGAGGCGCTGGGCTGAGCCGGTAGATGCGTTACGACGGAAGGCGGGGCGGCGCTACTGAACGTAGAGGCCGCCCCGCTTCTTACTCTGCAACTTCCTGACCAGTGTCTTACCGCGGAAGGACGCTTCGGCGAGTTCCCACTAAAAAACAGGCGCCGACCGATTGCACCGTGACGCACCCACATCAACAGTGCCGCCGGCCGGCTACCATCTAAGCTTACTCCGTCGTCAGCCCCGGGTGAAGACGGATTACCCACCTCGCACCCGAATCGCGTCTCGGGCCGCGCTACGGCCGGCCGAAGATGCCGCCGAGGATGTTCCCGATGCCGCTGTCCGAGTTGCGCCTGCGGTTGCCACCGTTGTCGTAGCCACCGTTGTCGTAACCGGCGTACCGGCGATACCCTTCGTCGTAGCCGCGCACGAAGCCGTCGCGGAACGCCTGCGACGAGGCTTCCTTGTAGAAGTGCGACCTCTGAGGGCTGTAGCTCTGCCCGCGCTGCGCGTCCCTCGCGCCGGTGTTCAGGCCGTTCTGGTAGCCCTGGTTCATGGCAACCTGTCGGCCGTTGTTGTAGCCGCCGTTGTTGCCGTACCCGCCGTTGTTGCCATACACACGGCCGTTGCGGCGGTAGCGGTCGTCGCGGCGACCGCGGCGGTGACGGTTGTTCCGGTAGCGGTCATCACGGTCGCGCCGCTCCTGACGATGGCGTGCGCCCGGGTACTGCCGGTACTGCGCCTGTGCCGTGGCGCTCGTAGCCAGAAAGGCGCCGCCCACCATCAGAAGCGTTATGACCACGCCGCCGATACGATTGACAGATTTCTTCATGTTTGTGCTCATCCTCCGTGGCCTCGAACAGGGCAACCCTCATGCCACCCCCTGCCGAAGACAAAATGCCTGATAAAGTCCGGATGAATGAGCCGGCAAGCTCATCTCACCTCACCATTACGTGCAACAGCCGCGCAGATGAGTGACGATTCCGGCCGCCGAGCAGATACCTCCGGTCACGTCGTCGGCTTCTCCGGCTGGGGCTGACTTTCCGCGCCGGCGTCCTCCCGACTACGGGACGCGGAAGACGCCGCCGTGCGGTCGTGGTAGTGTGACGCTAACGCGGGCTTTGACGGCGGTGCGGCCGTCGTGCGCGCGAAAAGAGGGAGCGGCCAGACGAGTAAGTGGCAAAGAATCAGGGAAACCGTGCGGGCGGGAGCGGTGAATACACAACGGGGATGCGTCATGGCGAGGCTCCTTTGGAATTGAAACCCCGGCCACGCTTGCGCTAAGATGCAGGCTGTCCAGGCTACGCACCTTGGCGCGGGAACGCAGCAGAGGTTGTGTGGTTAATAGAACTCCGTTGCTACTTGGCGGTAGTAACGGAGTTCTTACTTTTCAATAATCAAATGGTGGATGATTCAGAAACTTTCATTAGCTTGAGTCGGTAAGATGAGCCCTTGCGCTAACTACACAAATAAGAAAGGCGTCAGGAAATGAAAAAACTACGAACCGGCTTTACCTTCGACCCCCACGCCGGGGCCACTTACAGTTTCGAGCACATGCCGCTCGCCGACGCCGAGGAGAGGGCGCGCGCGGCAGAGGCCCCACACATCGTCGAAGCGATCAACTGGACTACGTCCGAGGGCGGCGAGGTGCATTACAACCGCTACTTCGCCCACGACTTCGACGAGGCCATCGGGCTCGCCGTCCGGCTCCGCATCGGCTTCGAGGAGGGCGTCGAGGAGGTCGTCGCCATCCGCCCGGCCACCGGGGCCGAGGCTTCCGCGGGGGGCAAGGCCTCGGCGCACTTCCTCGAACTGATGCCGCTCGCCATATCCAGCATCGAGCACGAAGAAGGCCCCCTGAAAGGCGACGCGGAGGAAGGCGCCGGGGCGCGAGCCGCCGACCGTGAGGAGGACGGGTTGGTAAAGAAGGGGCGCCGTTCACTAGACGAGGCCCGCGGCACCGCCGCGAGGATCATCGACAAGGGGGCGGAGGCCGCCGGGGAGTTCGGGGACAGGGCGGCCGATCTGGCGAACTCTGCTGTCGACGCGGCCGCCGACGCGGCCCGGCGCGTCGGCACGGCGGCCGGCGAGGCGCTGGGGCGCGCGGCCGGCCCCGTCAGGCGCGCGACGAAGGCGGCCGCGCGGGTTAATAAGAGACTGGCCGCCGTCGAGGCGGAAGTGGCTAAGAGGGTGCTGGGCGCCACGGCGCCGGCAGGAGGGCGAGCCGGACGTAGCAAGCCGGGGAGGCGCGCGCGGAAGGCCGTGAAGAAGGGCGGCGCGAAGAAAGGCGGGAAGAAGTGAGCGAGTTTAATAAGGCCATGCGCAACATCGAGGAGGCCGGCTCCGGGCGGCTCAGGCAGCCCGAGGGGCAGGAGGCCCCGCCCCGCCGGATCGTCGTCGACAAGCGGACGCACCGCGTCCGCCTGGAGAACGAGACGGAGAGCGAAGTGACGGTCGTGATCGAGGAGAAAGGCGGTAAGGGGTGAGCGAACAGCGTTTGACGTGCGCCGACTGCGGGCGCGATTTCGCCTTCAGCGCCGAGGAGCAGAGGTTCTTCCGCGAGAAGGGGTTCGAAGCGCCGAAACGGTGCAAGGAGTGCCGGCAGGCGCGGAAGGAGCAGCGGGGCGATGACAGCCGGAGGGACCGCCGGTGAAGCAAGGCGGTAAGGCGTGAGCGACAGTTACGCCTTTATAAGTTTGACTGGCCGGACATCCGCGCCGCCGAAAGCCAGGGCTGAGAAGGTGAGACGAAAGGATGAACGAATGGTAAGACTGAATAACCCTCTGGGCACCAGGAGTCTCGGGATGATACTGCTGGGCGTCTGGCTCATCCTGACGGGGCTGCTGCCGCTCGTCGGCGTGCGGGAATCCGGCAACCTGAGCCTGCTCCTGAACGTCCTGGCCGTCGCCGCCGGCCTCCTGATCCTGATCGGGCGGTAAGGCAGTGAGCAGCTTCGACGACTTCGTAGAGCGCCTCGCAGCCGCCCTCGAAGGCGAGGAGGGGCGCGAAGCCTTCTCGGAGTACCTGCGAGAGATGACGCCGGAGGCGATAAGAGGCTGCACGCGTCACGGCCCCAAGACACGGCGGCTCAGTGGACCCCGCCGGCGACTTCGTAGGACTCTTGCCGCAACTGCACGGCGGGGAGCTTGGCCTCGGCCCCGGCCGCCATCCTCCCGGCGAGGAGCGCGCCGGCCGCCGCCGCGTGGAGGGGTTTGGAGAACAGGTAGCCCTGACCGCCCTCGCACCTCAGGGTCTGTAACTGGGCCAACTGCTCGACGGTCTCCACCCCCTCGGCGACGACCTTGAGGTCGAGGCTCTGCGCCAGCGTGACGATGGTGCGCACGATCTCCGAGTTCTCGTTATTACTCGCCATGCGGCTGACGAAGGAGCGGTCCACCTTCAGCGTGTCGACCGGCAGGCGGTGCAGGTAGCTCAAGGAGGAGTAGCCCGTGCCGAAGTCGTCGATGCTCACCTCCACGCCCAGCGCCCGCAGCTCCCGGAGCGTCTCGACGGCGGCCTCGATGTTATCCATCACCACGCTCTCCGTGATCTCCAGCTTCAGGCGGCGGGGGTCGAGGCCGGTCTCTTCGAGGGTCCGGATGATCTGCCCCAGCAGGTCCGGCTGCACGAACTGCTTGCCCGAGAGGTTGACGCTCATGAACAGCGGGAACTCGGCCGCCGCGTGCCGCTGCCATTCGCGCATCTGCCGGCACGCCTCGCGGAGCACCCACCGCCCGATGGGGACGATCAGCCCGGTCTCCTCCGCGATGGGGATGAAGTCCATCGGGGAGACGAGGCCGCGCTTGGAGTGCTGCCAGCGGACGAGGGCCTCGAAGCCGATGATGCTCTCATCCGCCAGCGAGACGATGGGCTGGTAGTGCAGCCTCAGCTCCCCACGCTCGACGGCGCGCCGCAGGTCCGTCTCGACGTGCAGGAGGTTCATGGCGTGGGCGTGCATCGCCCTATCGAAGACTTCGTGGCGCGCCTTGCCCGAAGACTTCGCGCGGTACATCGCCGTGTCGGCGTCACGCAGCACGTCCTCGGCCCGGTCGTAGCCGGTCGAGCCGGGCGCGACCCCGATGCTGGCGGTCGTGAAGACCTCCTGTGGGCCGAGCTTGAAGGGGGCCGACAGCTCTTTCTGAATCCGGCCGACGATCTCGACGGCCTCCCCCGGGTCTCTCAGGTCTTCGAGGAGGATCGTGAACTCGTCTCCGCCCAGGCGCGCGACGGTGTCAACGGGCCGCACGCAACCTTCTAAACGGCGCGCGATGCCGACGAGCAGTTGGTCGCCGACCATGTGGCCGAGGCTGTCGTTGATGACCTTGAAGCGGTCGAGGTCGAGGAAGAGCACCGTGAACTGGAAGTCCCGGTTGCGCTTCGAGCGCTCGACAGCGTGCCGGAGGTGATCCATGAAGAGGGCGCGGTTGGGCAACCCTGTCAGCCCGTCGTGCAGGGCGTCGTGCACCAGCCGCTCCTCGGCCCGCTTGCGGTCGGTGATGTCCTGCGCCTGGAGGATAAGGTGCGACGACTTGCCGTCGGCGGCCGTCACGAGCGAGACGCTCAGGAGCGTCCAGACTGTGTGCCCTCGCCGGTGGCTGAAGCGCTGCTCGGCCTGGAAGGTCGCCGTCTTGTCTCTCACCAGCCTGTCCACGTTTATCAGCACGGCCCCGAGGTCGTCCGCGTGCGCCACGTCGTGGAGGCACCGCTCCAGCAGCTCCGGCCCCGTGTAGCCCAGCATCTCGCACAGCGAGCGGTTGACTTCGAGCCAGCGGCCGTCCGGGGCCACGAGGGCCATGCCGGCGGCGTGGTCGAAGGCGCTGCGGAAGTGCTCGAAGGCGCTGCGGTAGTGCTCCTCACTCTCCTCCAGGGCCTTGCGGATACGCTCCTGCTCGGCGAGGTGGTGGTTCAGCTCGGCGACGTGCTGCTCGGCGGCCTCGATGTTTTTGAGGTAAGTCTGGTAGGTGAAGTAGACGACGACGATGATGGGGGCCGTCACGAGGACGGAGTAGAAACCGAGCGTGCCCGTGAGCTTGCCGATGATGGCCGCCGCCGACGCCCCGGCCAGGTAGGTGAAGGACGACCAGAGATAGTACCTCGACCACGTCTGCCAGACCGGCCTGTCGATTTTGAGGGCTTGGGCGACGGCGGCAAGGCTGGAGTTGGCGGCGTACTGGACGAGCGCCATCACGCACACGGCAGTGACGAGCCCGGCGGAGTAGTCGCCGCGCAGCAACTCCTCGACGCTCCCGAAGCAGGCGCGCAGCACGACGACGGTGACGAACATCGAGACGGCCATCATGGCCGTGTTGAAGAGGATCGTGATCGGCTTCCGGCTGATGCGCAGCGAGGCGCAGGCGCCTTCGAGGGCGGCCAGGAAGATGGCGGGCTCGCCGCCGTAGACGAGGAGGGTGAGAAAGATGATGGTGTCGGCGACGGTGATCTGCCCGCTGACGCGGGGTATCTGGATGGCGACGCGCGAGCCGATGAGGACGGTGACGCCGGCGAGCAGCAGGAGGTGGAGGTCGAGGACGGCTGTCTTTATGGTGCAGGCTGAGTAGGCGCAGACGGCAGCGCCCGCCGCAACAATCGTCCACATGTACGGCCCGGCGAGGCGTTTTCTGCCAGCAATCTGCATTTGAAATATCAGCGGCCCCGCACCGGCGCCCTTAACCGTTCCTTTGCTGTAAGAAGATGGTGTCGTAGCGGCCGCGCGGCTTGTAACCGGCCCTGCGGTAGAGGGCGAGGGCTTCCCGGTTGCGCTCGTTGACCAGCATGGAGATCGAGCCCGCGCGCTCCAGCAGCTTCCGGCCCAGTTGCGCCATGCAGCGCAGCCCACACCCCTTGCCGCGCGCGGCGGGGTTGACCCAGACGCCTTCGAGGTAAATTACTTCGGGCGTCTCGGAGATGATCTCGGCCTTGAAGATCAGCCGCCCGTCTTCGACCCAGACCCACACCCGGCCCTGCTCGATGCGCCTCGCGCACCGCCGGCGGAAGCCCGCGGGGTCTTTCTCAAGCGGGTTGACGCCGCTCTCCTCGAAGGCCATCTCGGCCTGGACCGGCATCACCAGTTCGAGGTCGTCGGACGAGGCGAGGCGGAGGCCCTTCACCTCTTCGCGCACGGCGACGGGCCAGCGCTGTTCGAGCAGCACCTCGCGGCAGAGGAGGCGCGGGGATTCCCCGCCGTCGGCGTAGTAGTCCCAGAATCGCTCGACCTTCTCCGTCTCGCCGAGGATCAGGTGCCCGCCGCCGCACTCCTGCGCCAAGCGGGCGAACGCCGCCAGCGCCGCCTCCGTCCGGGCCTCGACGAGGGTCGCGTGCCCGATCAGGGCCACGCCTTCCAGTGCGCCCCTCTCGTCGCGGCAGGCGTAGAACGTGCCCCGATTCAGCGGGCTCACCAGGCCGTTATCGCGGATGAAGCCGGCCATCATGACGGTGTGCAGGGGCCGCGCGGCGAGGAACGCGAGGACTTCGCCCTGATGCTCGTCGGCCAGGGGGGCCGCCGTCGCGTTCCTCGCCGCGGCGTGTCCGGGCGGTCGTGTAGTTGTGAGCGCTACCTGGGGGGACATGGCGCTTTCCTTATCTCCGGCGGTTAGGGGTTGATTACCGGCTGCTGCTCTGCGTCAGGAAGGCGCTCAATAGCCGAGGTAGTCCACGCCGGTGTCCACCTCCAGCACCATCGCGGGCGTGCCGTCGCCGTAAGCCGTCGCGGACTGCGCCTGGACGACGGCGTCGCTCAGGAGCACGGCGTCGCCGATGATGACCCCGTCGCCGATGATCACCCCGTCGCCGATGATCACCCCGTCGGTGAGCATAACCCCGTCCCCGATGATCACCCCGACGCTGCAAAAGATGGCCCCGTCCCCGATGATGACCCCGGCGCTGGACATGATCCGGTCGCCGATGATGACGCCGCTCGACAGCATCTTCGCGTCGCCGATGATGACCCCGTCGCCGATGATCACCCCGTCGCCCAGCAGGCCGCCCGTGCCGTAGACCTTCTGGTAAGAGGTGATCAGTTGGCTCCCGGTGACGTAAGTGTGGTTGAGGATGAGCCCGCGCGCCCAGGTGAACGTCTTGCCGGCGATGGTCGTCTGGGGGGCGGGCGGCGTCAGCGTGGTGAGCAGCGGCGCGCCGACGAGCGTGGTCGCCAGCAGGTCGGTGCGGACGAGCTTAGCCAGCCGCACCGCCCCTTCGACGTTCAGTTGGCCCGCGCCCTGCTCGAACATGTTGAAGCCGGGGAGCGGCTGCGCCGTGTACATCAGGAGCGCCTTGACCATGTTCGGCGTCAGCTTCGGGTTGGCCTGGAGCATCAGGGCCGCCGCGCCCGCCGCGACGGGGGCCGACATCGACGTGCCGTTGAGGTACATCATCTTGCGGTTGTCGACGGGGCTCACGCCGGCGTCGAGGTGGGGGTTCTGAGTGACGAGGAGGTTGTCCGCCGCCTCGGCGTTGACGAGCTTGTTGCCGGGGGCGACCAGGTCGGGCTTGATGAGGTGGTCGTAGTGGCGCACGCCAACGTCGTCCGTGCGGAAGCTGCGCGTCGGGCCGCGCGAGCTGTAAGAAGTGATCGTGTCGTCGCTGCGCCCGTTCGTGCCGTACGTGTTAGCCGCGCCGACGGTGACGGCCGAGGGCTCGTTGCCCGGCGCGTGAATCTGCCCGTAGACCTTCTGGCCCGCCGCGTTCCTGCCGTTGTTGCCGGCCGCGGCCACGACCACGACGCCGGCGTCGACAAGCCCCCGCACGGCCTTGCACACCGGGTCATCTTTGTAAGAGTCCACTGCCGGCATGCCGAGGCTCAGGTTGACGACGCGGATGTTGTAGGCCGCGCGGTTGGCCTTCACCCAGTCGAGCGCGCCCAGCACGCCGGAGACGGTGCCCACACCCTTCGAGTTAAGCACGCGCAGGTTGATGATGTCGGCGTCGGGCGCGACGCCGGTGTACGCGCCGTTGGAGATGCGGCCGTTGCCCGCCGCCAGCGCGGCCACGTGCGTGCCGTGCCCGTAAGGGTCGTCCGTGCGCCCCTCGCCCGTGAAGTCCTTGTTCACGACGACGCGCACGCCGTTGCTCTTGTCGAGGAACGATTTGTGTGTGATGTCGACGCCCGAGTCGAGGACGGCGACGCCGACCCCGGTGCCGTCGAGCGTGGTCGTCGTCGTGCCGCCGAGCAGCGAAGTCGTCTTATGCTCGCGCACCGCGTCCGCGCCGGTCGTGGCCGTGACGTGGCCGAACGGTTGCGTCGGCCTGTCGGGGGAGACGTAGGAGACTTCGGCGAACGAAGCCAATTCCTCGACCGCGCCGGCGGGCA
>Ga0272482_10000708_pt1 | contig 10277 bp, 4 predicted proteins | sample RVTome_8_FD_192427 | JGI IMG/M metagenome (GOLD analysis project Ga0272482, IMG submission 192427) | Soil microbial communities from uranium-contaminated site in the Upper Colorado River Basin, Wyoming, United States - RVT160D0 (version 2) ...
ACCTACCGCGTCGGCGTGCGCGTCGAGCTGCCGTTTCGCAACCGCACGGCGCAGGCGAACCTCGGCCGCTCGCTGGCCGAAGGGCGGCTCATCCAAAACCAGCGCGCGCAGGCCGAGCAGTTGATCGAGGCCGACGTGCGCAACGCCGCGCAGTCTCTCCACTCCGTCGAGGCGCGGCTGGCGGCCGCCGCCGCGGCGCGCTCGTCGGCCGAGCAGCAGTACGAGAGCGAGCAGCGGCAGTTGCGCGCCGGCACGACGACCGTCTTCCTCGTCCTCCAGCGGCAGAACGAACTGTTGGCCGCGCGCGGCCGCGAGCTACAGGCGCAGACTGATCTCAACAAGGCCATCGCCGAATTCCAGCGCTCGACCGGCAACACGCTCGACGCCAACAACGTCTCGATCATGAAGGACGCCCCCGGCCGCCAGTTCGACGTGCGCCCCGACGCGGACTCCGTCGCCTGGAGACTGCTGGGCGCCCAACCGGCCGCGGCCCCCGAGGACGAATGACCCGGAATCCGTTGACCACCAAACACCGGCCGCGCCCTTCGCCCCACTCGGCGACGCCGCGCCGCGCGCTCATCCGGCGTCTCGCGCCGGCCTCTGCGCTCCTCCTCCTGCTCGCGGGACTGCCGGCGTGCGGGGCGCGCGACGACAAGTCGAAGGCGGGGGAGGCGCGCGGAGTCGTGGTGGTGAACGCGCCGGCCGCGGGCGAGGTGCGGCGCGTGTTGGTGAATGAGGGCGCAGAGGTCGGCGCGGGCGACCCCGTCGTCGAGATCGTCGTCCGCGCGGAGCCGCAGGGCGGGCCGACCTCGCCGACGCCCGACCCTCTCGCGCGCGCGGCGCAGGCCATCCAGTCTTCGGAGGCGGAAATCGAGGCGGCGCGGGCCGAGGCCGTGAGGGCGGAGGTCGAGGTGCAGCGCCTCTCCCCGCTCGTCGCCGCGGGCCAGGCTTCGCAGGGTGAGCTGGACGGCGCGCGCGCGGACTACGACCGCGCGCAGCAGCGTTTGCAGCGCGCGCAGGCCGCGGCGCAGAGCGCGCAGGGCGGCCTCGTCGCGGCGCGGCAGCAGGCGCTCAACCCGGCGCGCACGGCCCCCGCCACGCCCGCCGAGCAGACGGTCGCCGCGCGCGCCACTTCGGCCGGGACGGTGACAGCCGTCAGCGTGCGGCCGGGCGACCGCGTGACGGCGGGACAGCCGTTGGCGACGCTGCGCGCCGGGAGCCGTTGAGCGGCCGTGGCCTCCGCGGCAACCAACATCGGCCCGCGCGAGCAGACGAAGCGCCGTCTGCTGGGCATCGTGGCGCTCGTCTGCGGCGTCGGCGTTGCCTTCCTGATGGTCGTGCTGGGGGCGCCGCGCTGGTCGCGGGTGCTCGTCTTCTTCCCCCTCTGGATGGCCGGGCTCGGGATGTTTCAGGCGCGCGAGAAGACGTGCATCGCGTTGGCCGCGCGCGGCCGGTGCAACTTCGACGCGGGCGAAGAGGCGGTCGCCGACGAGGCGCTGGCGTCGCGGCTGCGTGAGCAGGCGAAGGGCATCAACCGCCGTTCGCTGATAGTCGCCGCCGTCATCACGACGGTCGTGCTGCTCTTCCCCTGAGACTGTACAGGGAGCGAGGAGGCGTCAATGAATTTACGCACGCGGTGTGGCTCTTTTTTACTGTGGCCGGCGGCCCTCGCACTGGTGGCCGCCGCCGCTTACGGGTGGAGGGCCGACGGGTCTGCGCCGGCCGCCGCGACGCAGGACGTGTCGCGTGTGGAGAGCCGTCTCAACCAGCTCGAACAGCGCTTCCGCTCGGTCGAGATGAGCATCACCCGCCTCGAACAGCAGTCCAGAATGTCGGGCGTCACGCCCGGCGCGACCGCGCGCGACGCGGAAGTCAGTCTCCTGCGCTCCGAGGTCGATGCCCTGCGCCGCCGGCTCGCCGAAGCCGAGTGCGGGTTGGTCAGGCTCGACGAGAGGACGCTCACACCCACCGCCCGCGAGCAGCGCCGGAAGGTCAACGCCGGCGGCACAGACCCTTGCCGCCTCGAAGCCGACGCCCCCCTGCGGCTCTCGACCCGCCCGTAACCTTCTGCGGCCCGGTTTCCGAACCGCACACGCGACTGTCTTCAGCTAGAGCGGGTTGCGGTTGAGTGTACCGGGGCGCCGATTCCACACAGAGGGCACGGAGGGGACACAGAGTTCATAGAGAAGACTGTCTTCTTCTCTATGAACTCTGTGTCCCCTCCGTGCCCTCTGTGTGGAAATGTTCCCGCGATAAACTCAACCGCAATCGGCGGGCTCTCCCGCCTCATTGGACGCGGAAGATGCCCCACATCCCGCCGTCGAAGAGGAACGAGGACTGATTCCGGTACAGGTAATCGCCTTGAATCAGGAACCGCCCGCCCGCGCCGTTCTTCAGCAGCAGGTTGAAGTGGCTGCCCGCGCCGATGCCGTAGCGCGTCCCCTCCCACTGCGACAGCGGGTTGTGCCCCTGTCTCGTCGAGTTGTTCATCCACGGCAACTCCTCCCAGATGTGGCCGTGCAGGTTGAACTCGCCGTTTCGGGCGTGCCCGCCCGGCATCAGCAGGCGGAAACGGGACGGGGTGCCGGCCGCGGCCGTAAAGATCGGCGTCACGGGGTCTCCGTGGACGCCGGAGTCGAGCGCGTTGGTGAAGATGAAGTCGCGCGTCTCCTCCAGCGGCGTGTCGGGCTCGAAGCCGAGGCGCTTCCAGAGCGGCTCGGTGCGGTAGTTGAAAGCCTTCTGCCCCGAATCTTCAGGGTCTTCGGCCTCCGCCAGATTGGGCACGGCCGCCGGTCGGCCCTGCTCGTCAACCCGCTCGCCGAAGCGCAGGTTGAGGTCGGTCTGGTGCAGGAGCACGAACTCGCGGAACTGGCCGCCGGGGTGCGTGACGGTGGCCTGCGCACGGAGGTTCGGCCCCTCCGTCCACGTCGAGCCCTGCGGCTCGATGACGAGCGCGCCGATGGCCCCCTTGTTCGAGTGCTTGATCGGGTCTGAGGACTGGAGGTTCGTCGCGCCGAACTCGATGGGGCCGGCGAAGCCGAAGCCGTCCGGGCGCACCGTCAGGTCGCCCGCGAACCACTGGTAGGTGGCGGTGTGGCCGGGCGCGGCCGTCTGCACCTTGTTGAAGCCGACGTTGGTGCCGTCCGAGCGCGTCACGTCGAAGAAGACGAGCTGCGGGTGCAGGCCGACGTGCGAGGACGGCTTGACCTGGTTGGCGTTGAAGCGGTTGACGATCATCGGCATCGTGTTGAAGCCGGGGAGGTCGAAGGCGACTTCCGGCAGCCGGTTCCTGAGCGACAGGTTGACGCACTCGCCGGCGTTGGCGCGCAGGATGAGCGGCTCCGGCATGTTGGTCGTCAGTTGGCCGCTGGCGTTGAGGTCTTCGTCGCGGACGTACAGAATCGCCGTCGGGTCGTGGAGCCGCCCGCCGATGTTCGGGCGCGGGTTGTAGACGAGCGTCCCTTCGGGGAGCGCGTCGCGCGCCAGAATCGCCGAGACGTTGAAGTTGCGCACGGGCGCGGTCTTCGGGCAGATGCCGTTGAAGTCGCCGACGTTCGTGATGACGGGGCCGTGCCCGTCCGGGTTGTTCGGCAGGGGTTGCAGGTCGTTCTGCGTCTTGTTGTAGGCGCGCATGATGCCCCACATCCCGTTCCACTGGTCGTCGACCGCGACGCCGGGTTGATACAGGTAGTCGGCGAAGGCGCCGATGCTGCTCTTGGGCAGCGTCGGGATGACGAACTCGAAGTGCTCGCTGATGCCCATCATCTGGTTGTTGCGGTAGCCGGAGTTCGGGTCACTCGGCTCGAAGAGCCACTTGATGCCGTGGACGCCGAAGTTGTGCCCCTCCTCGTGCGCGCCGATGAGGACGCGAATCTGCACCCGGTCGTCCTCGTAGGCGCGCAGCAGCGGCGTGAACGGGTCGCCGGCCTTCACGCCGCCGGTCAGCGGCGGGTAGAAGTTGGGCTGCGCGTTCATCGGCGCGAAGGCGCGCGTGATGTCGGAGCGGTAGACGTGCGAGAGGTCGCCGGCGAGCCCGGCCGCCTGCTGCGGGTGCGAGACGTTCGGGTCGACCGCGACGCGCAGCGGGACGGGCTCCTGTCGGTAGTTGACGACCATCGTGCCCACGTCGTCGGCCGAGACGGCCTCGGGGCAGGGCAGCGGCGCGCCGCCCGGACACTCGTCGGGCGGCTCCAACAGGAACGGCAGCCCGACCTCCTTGCGGCCCGGCGGGTTGATGGCGTTGGGCGGGTCGGGGACGGGGCGCCCTTCGGCGTCCACGCCGCCGCCCGCCTTGTAGGCCAGTTGGAAGTCGGCGAACTCGACGAGGAATTCGCGGTAGCTGTCGGCCGGGTTGGCCGTCAGGATGTCGGCGCGCCAACTGGTCGGGCCGCCGTCGAAGCGCGTCCCGAAGATTTGGCCGGTCTCCGAGTGGCGCCAGGTGGAGCCGCGCGGCTCGATGACGAGGCCGGCGTAGAGGCCGACCTGCTGGTGTGTGGACGGGCCGAAGTGGTCGTGCGTGAAGGCCGTCCGCAGCGTCCTGTCCTGCTGCTCGCCGTTGTTGACGGCGTCGGCGAACCAGCGCGAGACGGTCGTCTGCGCGCCGAGCGTGCCGAAGAACGGGTGGGGCTCCGGCGTCAGAGAGAAGCGCGTGCCGCCGCCGAAGGGCCTCATCCCGCCGAAGGCGTTGATGACCTCGATGCGGTGCGTGACCTCTTCGGGGCTGAAGCTGCCGTCCTCGTAGTTGAAGCCGTTGGCCGCGCCGTCCGAGGCCGTCACGTCGAACTTCACGAGGTGGATGTGCTGGCCCATGATGTCGGTCGGCGTCCTGACCTGGAAGTCGTCGAGTTCATAAGTCTTCGGCACGAGGTTGGTGAACTGGAAGGTGACGCAGTCGTTCGTGTTGGCGCGGAAGAAGAGCGGTTCGGGCGCGCGCGTCCCGGCGAGGGTCGCCGCCACGTCGTCCCACAGCGCCGAGATGCGCTGCTGCGGGAAGTGCCAGCCGGCCTTGTTGAACTTCACGTCGAGCTGGATGTTGGCCGACTTGAAGAGGCGCGGGTTGCCTGTGGCGAGGCCGTCGTCGTTGGTGCACGGGTCGGCGAAGGGCGCGCCGCTGCGCGGCGGGGCGCCGTTGGTGATGAAGGCGCCCGGCGCGCCCGACGGCGTGAAGCTCGGGTGGGTGCGCTGCGAGTGGTAGTTCATCGCCGCCTGCTCGGTCGGCGTGCCCTGCTCCGGGATGGCCTGCGCGTCCGCCTCGTCCAACTCCTTGTCGAAGTCGAGGCGGGCCTTGTCCTTGTCGAACTGCGGGAGGCGTTCTTTGTGATGGACGGCCTCGCCGTCGAGGATGACGTGGCGCGGGAGCCCGCCGTCGTCCACGGTGTCGAGCGGCGGGTGGGGCGGGCGGTGGCCCGCCACGCCGGGCACGAAGAAGGGATAGCCGGGGTTGCCCACGCCCGAAATCTGCGGCTGGCCGTTGACGATGGAGACCTGCGCCTGCGGCATCGGCGGCATCACGAGCGTCGGGATGGGGACGACCCCGGGGATCGGCGTCCCGCGCGCGATTTCGCCGTCGGGGTAGGCGCGCGCGCCCACGGCGGGCCGCCCGTCGCCGTCGAGCGGCGTGCCCTCCTCGAACACGTCGTGGACGCGCCACAGGCCCCACATCCCCTGCGCGAAGTGCGGGTAGAAGTGGCAGTGGAAGATCGCGTCGCCGGGCGTCCGGTTGCGGCTGCCCGAGCCGCGGATGATCTCCGTGACGAACGAGTAGCCGGGGCCGAAAGCCTGGCTGTCGAAGACGGTCGAGTTGTCGCTGTCGGGCGTGTGGAGCCACTGGTGGGCGTGCAGGTGGTGGACGTGGTGCTCCTTCGGCCCGGCGTGCGCGATGCGCATCTTGACCGGGTCGTTGAGGTAACTCGGGTAGGTGTTCGAAGGGTCTTCGGGGAAGAAAGCCTTCGTGGCTTTCGGCCCCGTGATGAGCTGCCCCGAAGGGTTCTGCGCGTTGGCCGGCACGTCGACGATCATGGCCGGGTCGGCGACCGCCCACGAAGTCAGGAAGAACTCCTCGTAGAGACACTCGGCGCAGTTGTGCACGGGGCCGACGCCGAGGCGGTTGGCGAGGATTTCCGAGCCGATGCCGCCCGTCCCGTAGTTGATGGCGAACGCGTCGCGGACGCTGTGCAGCGTGTGCTCAAGGACGGGGTCTTCGAAGAACTGCGGGAACGCCTGCACGGCCTTAATCTCGTCGTGGTAGACGAGCGTGAACTCGCGGAACGGCCGGTGGCGGTCGGGCTGCACCGTGACGTTCGGGAAAGTCCCCGGCGGGAACGGGCCGCGCCCCGGCCCCGTGATGATGGCGTTCAGGTCGCCGTGGACGATCTTCCCGCCTTGCAGGATGCGAAGGATGGGGAGCCCGGCGTGCGGGTGCCCCGGCGGGTAGACGGCGTCGTAGTTGATGACGGGCTGGTCGGCCGGCGTCCGCCCCGTGGTCGCCAACTCCATCTCCTGCCGCGTGACCTGCGAGCGATACCACTCGGCCCCTTTCGGCTCGACGTTGACCATGCCGAACAGGCCCATGGCGAGCGAGCCGCCGTCGCCCTCGCCGCCCGTCGTCGCGGCCGTCGAGTAGAAGATGTGGTTGCCTTCGCGCTCGGCGTAATAGGTGTAGATCGCGGAGCCGCCGGGCTCGACCAGACTGGACGGGTTCTGCCCGACGTTCGAGCCGTCGTCCGTGATGGCGTTGACCAGTTGCAGGCCGACGACGTGGACGGAGGCCGAGCGCGTCGCCGGCTGGTTGTCGTCGGCGCGGTCGGGGTCGAGGAGGTTCTGGAATTTGATCTTCAGCTTCTGCCCGACGTTCATGCGGAGCACGAGCGGGCGGGCGCGCTTGCCGTCGCGCAGCCGCACGTTGCCGGCGACGAGCCCCTGCGACGGGTTGATCGGGACGACATCGCGCCGCAGCGCGTAGATCATCCCGGCGGGGTTGAACGCGCCGTAGCGGTTGTAGAAGAAGGCGAAGTCGAGGGCGACGACATCGGCCTCGACCGTGTCGCCGAGCGGCGGCGTCGGGAGCGGCGTCGGGCCGGGCGTGGGCGAGGGCGTGGGCGTCGGCGTCGGCGTGGGGCCGCCGCCTCCGAGCGCCTGCCAGTTCGGCTCCTCGTCGAGCGCGGCGTGGTTAGTCAGCCGCGTCTGCGAGGTGCCGTTCGGGTTCATCACGTAGACCTCGCGGTTGCCGTCGCGCTCGGAGGTGAAGGCGATCTTCGTCCCGTCGGGCGACCACGCGGCGTCGTCATCGTAGACGGCGTTGCTGGTCAGCCGCGTCTGCGCCTCGCCGTCGGCGTTCATGACGTAGATTTCGCGGTTGCCGTCGCGCGCGCTCGTGAAGGCGATCTTCCGCCCGTCGGGCGACCAGTAGGGCTCCTCGTCGGCGCCCGACGAGACCGTGAGGCGTTCGGGCTGCGTGCCGTCAGGGTTGATGAGGTAAATCTCGTCGTTGCCGCTGGCGTGGTGCCGGTAGGCGATGCGCGAGCCGTCGGGCGACCAGGCCGGGTCGCGGTCGTTGGCGAAGAAGTTGGTGATGTTCGTCAGGCCGAAGCCGTCGAGGAAGACGGTGTAGAGTTCGAAGTTGCCGTCGCGCAGGCTCTCGAAGGCGAGCCGCGTCCCGTCGGGCGACCACGCGGGGTCGCTGTCCTCGGCCGGGTGGTCGGTGATGCGCCGCTGGTCTGTGCCGTCGGCGTTCATGACGTAGATTTCGTAGTTGCCGTCGCGCTCGGAGGTGAAGGCGATCCTGGTGCCGTCGGGCGACCACGCGGCGTCGAAGTCTCGGCCCGGCACCGTCGTCAGGCGCGTCAGCCCCGTGCCGTCGGCGTTCATCGTGTAGATTTCCTCGTTGCCGTCGCGGCTGGAGGTGAAGGCAAGTTTGCCGTTCGGCTTCAGCACGGGGACGGGGGGCACCCCCTCGGAGTAGGTGGCCCAGCGGACGGCGGCCTCGAAGAGCGCCCAGCCGTTCTCGTTGAGGCTGGCGGCCACGTTCTCCCAGAAGTAGTAGCCGACGCGGCGCGCGGGGGCCGTCGCCGACACCATCGCCGCGCCGCGCTCGTAGCCGTAGATGGTCGACTTGTTGGCGTCGCCGACTATCGTCGCCACCTTCGCCGCGTTGGCGTTCGGCTTGCCCCAGGCGAAGGGCAGGGCGGCGTTCGTCACCGTCACGTCGCCGGTGAAGGCGGCGGCCATCGGGTGGAAGGAGTTGGTGATTCGCAACTGCGTCTGCCCCGGGAAGTTTTCGAAGTCGGTGCCCTGCACCGGGCCGGTCATGCCGAAGTCGTCGAAGAGCGCCGCCTCCGAGACGATGACGGGGACGGTCGCGTCGCGGAACTTGGTGTTGACGTTCGCGGACTGGACGGTCTGGGAGATGTAGATCAGGGTCTTGCCGTGGGCGTCCGCCGTCGCGGAGGCCACGTCGGTCTTGACCGTGACCCTGTAGCCGAGGCCCTCAAGGCGAATCTTGATGAGGCTGTCGCTGGTGTTGAGCGTGGTCGAGTTGGCGATGAACAGCGCCGTCCGGGGCTGGGACGCCCAGTTGATGGCGGCGTCGAAAAGCGCCCACCCGTTGCTGTTCAAAAAGGCGGCCGCTTCGCCGGTGAGGAAGAAGCCGACGCGGCGCGCGGGCGCGTTCAGGCTCGTCATCGCCGCGCCGCGCTCGTAGCCGTAGATCGATGTCTTGTTCGGGGCGCCCACCACGTGCGCCGCCTTCGAGGCGCTCACGACGGGGCGGCCCCACGCGAAAGCCTGCGGGAGGTTCGTCACCGCGACCGTCCCCGAAAGGCCCGCCGCCAGCGGGTGGCTCGCGTCGGCGATGGTGAGTTGCGTCTGCCCGGCGATGTTGTTGAAGTCGGTGTCGAGCACCGGGCCGGTCATCCCCATGTCGTCGAAGAGCGCCGCCTCCGAGACGACGACGGGGGCGGTCACGTCGCGCAACTTCGTGCCCACGTCCGCCGAGACGACCGTCTCCGAGATGAAGACGACGTTCATGCCGAAGGCGTCGGCGGTGGCGAGCGTCGCCCCGTCCTTCACCCTGACCTTGTAGTCGAGCCCTTCGAGGCGCGACCTGATGGCGTCGTCGCCCGCGTTGAGCGATCCCGAGCCGACGACGAGCAGCACGGACTTCGTCGCCCAGTTGACGGCCGCGTCGAAGAGCGCCCACCCGTTGTTATTCAAGGCGGGCGGCGTCGTCTCGAACAGGAAGAGGCCGACGCGGCGCGCCGGGGCGCTGAGGCTCACCATCGCCGCGCCCTGCTCGTAGCCGAAGACCCCGAAATGGCTCTCCTCGTTCCTGAGCCGCGCGACCCGCTCCGCGTTGGCGTTCGGGCGGCCCCAGGCGAAGTGCTGGGGCGAGTTAGTGACCGTCACCTCCCCTTTCAGCCCGGCGGCCAGAGGGTGCGTCGGGTCTTCGATCACCAGATTCGTCTGATTCATGGTGTTGGCCCAATCCACCTCGGCGACCGGGCCGGCCATCCCCATGTCGTCGAAGAGCGCCGCCTCGGTCACAATCACCGGCACGGTCACGTCGCGGAACTTCGTCGTGACGTTGTTCGAGTTGACGCTCTGGGAGATGTAGACGACCGCCTTGCCCGCCGCGTCCGCCGCCACCGCGCTCACGGCGTCCTTCACCGTCACCTCGTAGCCCAGGGCTTCGAGACGCAGCTTGATGGCGGCGTCGCCCTCGCTCAGCGTGGTCGTGCCGACGACCAGAAGCGCCGCGTCGGGTGTTTGTCGCAGCGCGGGCGACACGACCGCCGCCCTCATGCCCGCCGCGCCACCCGGCCCCTCGACCGGCTCGCCCCTCACCTCGGCGGGCGCATGCTCGACGGCGTCGCCCCCTTCGGCTTCCGCCCGCGGCCCCCCGGCCCGCGCCATCCAGAGGTTACAAGTCAGTAAACCCCACAAGAGCACAAAGACCACGGCGACAGTCGGCGTGGCCTGCTGTTGGATGGTGCGAACATCGGGGCGACGAGTTCTCCTTCGAGGCATGATCCCTACTCCTTAATCAGGCGGGCGGTGGCGTTTCAGACACGGGGTGTTTGAGGGGCGTGGCCGCCCCACTCCCGACGTGTTGACAGGCGGGCGCCGGCGGCGACGAGCCTGTCTCCGGGGTACATGTTTCCTGACCCGCCGGGTGCGCACGGCGGCTGCTTTGAATTATGTCTGGGCGGAAATTAAGTCAGAGTGGTGAGTAGGGATACCGCTTGTTCCGAACAGACTAAGTTGTAAGTCGGGATACAGCT
>Ga0272482_10000709_pt1 | contig 10260 bp, 9 predicted proteins | sample RVTome_8_FD_192427 | JGI IMG/M metagenome (GOLD analysis project Ga0272482, IMG submission 192427) | Soil microbial communities from uranium-contaminated site in the Upper Colorado River Basin, Wyoming, United States - RVT160D0 (version 2) ...
CGACAATTGTGAGCGCTAACGCGACGGGTTTTGCAATTCGCGGCGCGGTCGGCCACAGTAGTCGGCCATGTCGCCAATTCCGGCAAGTCGGGCGGTCTACGACGAGACCGACACCCCGCGGCGACGCGCCACGATCCGGCCACTGGTCCTCGCCGGCGCCGCGGCGGCCGCCGTGATCGCGTTGGTCATCGTGCTGTGGACGCGGGATCCGTGGTGGTCGGCGGGCGGGCTCGGCGACGCCGGCGACCTGACCCGCACCGCGATGGTCGTCATCAGGGCGCTGGCCGACGTGGCCGCGGTGGTCTGCGTCGGCTCGTTGCTGTCGGCGGCGTTCCTGGTCCCGGCCCAGCGCTCCGGACTGGTGGCCGTCGACGGCTTCGCGGCGCTACGGACCGCGGCGGTCGCGGCGTCGGTGTGGCTCGTGGCCTCGCTCGCGGCGGTGGTGTTCACCGTCGCCGAGGGGATGGGTGTCCCGGCCGGCGAGTTGCTGCTGTCCCCACGCGGGTTCGCCGTCGGGCTCGACGCGCTCGAGCAGCCGAAGGCGTGGCTGGCCACCGCGCTGGTCGTCCTCGTGGTCATGCTCGGCTGCCAGGTGGCCCTGTCGTGGCGGACGGCGGTCGGCCTGTTCCTGCTCGCCGTGTTCGCCCTGCTGCCGGTGGCGGTCACCGGGCACTCGGCCAGCGGCGGTTCCCACGACGTCGCGACCAGCAGCCTGATCTACCACCTCGTGACCGTCACGTTCTGGGTCGGCGGTCTGGTCGCCGTGCTCGCCGTCGGTTACCGAGGCAGCCGGCACCTCGTGCTGGCCGTGCACCGGTTCTCCCGGCTCGCGTTGGTGTGCTGGGTCGTGATGGCGGTGTCCGGCGTGGTCAACGCGCTGGTCCGGATCTCGGTGACCGACCTCTTCGACACGACCTACGGCCGGCTGGTGCTCGTGAAGGTGCTCGCGCTCGTGGTGCTCGGGGCGATCGGCCACCGCCAGCGCAGGCACAGCCGCCAGGCACTGACGTGGCGCGACGACCGAGGGCCGCTGATCCGGCTCGCGGTGGTCGAGGTGCTCGTCATGTGCGCCACGATCGGTGTCGCGACCGCCCTCGGCCGCACTCCCCCGCCACCACGCGCCGACGCGCTGCCGTCCTCGACGGAGCTGCTCATCGGCTACGACCTCGCCGGCCCACCGACCCTCGCGCGGCTGGTGTTCGACTGGCGGTTCGACCTCGTGTACGGGACGGCGGCCGTGGCACTCGCCGTCGGCTATCTCCTTGGCGTGCGGCGGTTGCGTCGCCGCGGCACGGCCTGGCCGGCGTGGCGCACCGTCGCCTGGCTGACCGGCTGCGCCCTCATCCTCGTCGCCACCTCGTCCGGCATCGGGCGGTACGCGCCTGCGGTGTTCAGCGCGCACGTGGTGAGCCAGCTGTTGCTGGCGGTCCTCGCGCCGGTGCTGATGGTGCTCGGGTGTCCGCTCCTGATGCTGCTGAGGACACTGAAACGGGGCAGCACCGCCACTCCCGGCCCCCGTGAGTGGCTGACCGCACTGCTGCGCTCCCCCGCCGCCAGGCTCCTCGCCCACCCGGCGGTCACGTACGCGGTGCTGGTCGCGCCGCTGTACCTGCTCTACTTCTCGGGTGTCTACAGCTCCGTCGCGGGCTACCACTGGGCACGGCTGGCGATGAACGGGTACTTCCTCGTCGCCGGCTTCCTGTTCTTCTGGCCGATCATCGGCCGGGACCCAGCGCCGCGCAGGCTCACGCCACCCGGCCGCCTCGGCATGATGTTCGCGGTGCTGCCGGCGTTCGGGTTCCTCGCGGTGGCGCTGACGAACATGAGCACCGCCATCGCCGAGGACTTCTACCGGTCACTGGACCTGCCCTGGCTCACCGACTTCCTCGCCGAACAACGCCTCGCGGGCACGGCGGTCTGGGCGGTCGGCGAACTGCCGCTGCTGGTCCTGCTCGGTGTCACGGCCGCCCAGTGGGCGAGGTCCGACGACCGCGACGCGGCCCACGACGACGCCACCCGGGACGACGAACTGGCGGCGTACAACGCGATGCTCACCGAGATCAGCGGTCCCCGAAACAAGAACTGACCCGCGCGATCACCGCTCGTACCGAGAATATTCCGCACTGCTCTGTCCGAGGGACCGACACCCGATTGTGCGGTGTATTCAGTCGGTTTTTCGCCTTGTCGGGTTTGATCCTGAACACGCTGTGATTTTCCCTCAGAACGAGGAGGTTTGGCGTGTTCACCACATCCTGGAAAGCCCTCGGCACCGCGCTGGTGACCGGCGGTCTGCTGATGCTCGGGTCGGCCCCAGCACCCGCGCAGATCACGGACGCCGCTCCGGCCGGCGTGACCGCACAGGCGAAGTTCCGGAACCTGACCGACGACCAGGTACGCGAACTCCGCAAGGCGATTCCCAGATCGGTCGAATACGTCGAGTCGGCCATCGAGGACCTGGAGGACGATCCCGAGTCGAACGACTACGAGCAGTGGTTCGGCAGATGGACGGAGAACCGGTACGACCGGGTCTTGTCCGTCTTCGAAAGAATTGGTGACGACGCGGCCTACGCCACCTATGACGGCGACTGCGACAAGAACCTCCAGGCCGAGGTGGACGCCTACCGGACGAACTACATCTGGCTCTGCAGAGGCTTCTGGGACCTGTCACCCACCGGTGACGTCTCCATGGCCAGTGTGATCGTGCACGAGGAGAGCCACTTCATCGCGAACGGCGGCACGGAGGACTACAAGTACGGCGCCGACAAGTGCGAGAGGCTGGCCGAGGAGCACCCGGACAGGGCGGTGCGGAACGCCGACAGCTACATGTTCTTCGCCGACGACGTCCGCTGACGCCAGCACCCCGCGACGATCACCGTCGTTGGTTCGCCATCCACTGCCAGATGTGGGTGCCGTTGGTGCTGGGGTCGTTGCGGGCCACGTAGATCCAGGACCAGTGGCCCGGGAACCGGTAGCCGTTCCACGTGACCGTGTCGTACAGCGTCATCTCGGAGTTGGGGATGAGGTCGTGTGCGTGGACGGTGTTGGCCAGCGGATCGACGGTGGTGTCGTCGCGGGAGGCGACGAGCCAGGTGGGTGTGCTGATCGCGGCGAGTTCGGTGTCGGGGACCAGCGGTGGGGCGCCTGCCTGGCGGGACTGCACCACTCCGCAGATCGGCACCGACGCCGCGAACACGTCGGGATAGACGGTGGTCATCTTGATGCTCATGTAGCCGCCGTTGCTGCAGCCGACCACGGAGATGCGGTCGACGTCGACGGGCCGCCCGCGGACGACCTCCCTGACGATCTCGTGGATGAGCGGGGCGAAGGCAGGACCGTCCTGCATCCAGGCCGACGTGCTCTGCGGCACGACGACATGGGCGCCGCCGAAGACGCGTTGGGCCTCCCGGGTGGCGAAGCCCAGTGCGCCGCGGTTGGCGCGCAGCGTGGTCTCGTTGTCGTAGTAGCCGTCCGGCAGGGAGGCGCCCTCGCCGCCGCCGTGCAGCCACACGATCAGCGGGCGCCTGCCGTGCCGGTGACCGGGCGAGTAGAGCCGGTACTTCATGCCGGAGCCCGACACGTGGTAGCCGAAGGCGTCGACCTCGGGGTTGGCCAGCCGGCCCTGCACGAAGCGGGTGAACGTGACCGGCCGGCCGTGGCGCAGTCGGATCGGGGCGTGCTGCGTGATCGTGTACGCGAGATCGAGCCGGAAGTTGCGGGCCCGGTCGCCGACGTAGCCGAGGGTGCCGCCGCCCGGCACGCCCTCCCCGGAGCTCAACGCGAGCACGATGTCGCCGCGCCGGTCGAGACGGGCGTCGGTCACGGTGCGGTCCAGGTCGTACGCCACCGTGCCGGTGACCGGGTTGGTGGCGGTGACATGCACGCCGAACGTGCCGGTGGTCAGGCTCGCCGGGTCGATCGGCCCCAGGCGATCGGTGTCGAGGGTGAGCGACGTGACCTGCTCACCGCCGTCCAGTGTCACCGCGTTGAGCACGAACCCAACGCGGCGGCCGTCCGCGGTGGCGGTGCCGGGCAGCGCCAGACCGGCGGCCACACCCGCGCCGGCGGTCAACGCGGTGCGGCGGCTGAACATAGCCATGCGAACTCCATTCGCTCGAACGTGTTCTCGGCCCCCTCTGGTGCTACCGGATACGCGCCCGATGCGCCAGAGGTCAGTCCACCTGACCCGATGACGAAGTCCCGGCCGGGACGGGCTCACCTTCCCTGTGTTCCCAACGCCTCCTGCACGATGTGGCCCGCGGTGCGCACTCCGGACCAGCGGGCCACCTCGGCGTCGAGGTCAAGGGGCTCGACCACGCCTGCGTCGGCATAAGCGCCCCACTCCCGCGCGGGCAGCATCCACATGATCTCGAACTCGTTGCCGTCGGGGTCCATGCCGTAGACGCTCTTCGTGGCCCCGTGACTGGACTCGCCGGTTCGCGCGCCCGCGTCGATCAGCCGCTGCCGGAACTCGACCAGCTCGTCGATCGTGTCCAGCTGCCACGCCAGGTGATACAGCCCGACGCCACGCCGGCGGGGGCCGTCCGCGTCGATGGGGAACAGGCCGAGGTCGTGGTGGTTGCCGGAGCGCGGGGTACGCAGGAACACCGCGCCGAGCCGGTCCTCGCGGGCGGCCACCGTCATGCCGAACACCTCGGTGTAGAAACGCGTGGCCCGGTCGGTGTCGGTGACGAACAGGACCGCGTGGTTGAGACGAACCGGGGACACCATGACGCTTCCTCTCAGGCCGTCGGGCCGGCGAGGCGCCAGCCGCTCTGCCAGGCCCAGCCGTTGCGTGCGTTGAGGGTGATGTTGAGGAACGCCAGCTCCTCCAGTGAGCGGGCCATGCGCAGACCGCCGGCGTCGATCGGGCGGAAGCCCAGCGTGGTCAGCAGCTCCGCGACGGTCTGCTTCGCGGCCTCGTCGTCGCCCGCGTAGTACCCGTCCAGCGGCTCGCCGCCCTCGTGTGCGTTGCCGAGGCGGGACGCGAACAGCGTGTTGAACGCCTTGACCAGCGCCACCCCTGGCGCGGCGGCGGCCAGCTGCTCGGCGTGGCTGGTGTCACCGGTGGTCAGGTCGCTGTAGCTGTCGTTGAGCGGGTTCGTGGCGTCGACGACGACCGCGCCCGTGTCCTTGACCTGGCTCAGCACGTCGGCGGCGACACCTGCGGGGACGGCCAGCACCACGACGTCCGCGCCCTGTGCGGCCTCGGCCGGGGTGGCTGCCGCCGCCGCGCCGACGTGCTCGGCGAGCTTCGCGGCGTTCTCCTGGTGCGCGGCCGCGACGGTGACCTCGTGCCCGGCGGCGGTGGCCGCTCCGGCGAGTCCGCCGCCGACGTTCCCGGCACCGATGATCGCGATTCGCATGACAACCTCCAAATACTTCAAGCTTGAACTTTCTTACCTTGACCATAGGTGCATTTACTTCAAGCGTCAAGTAAGTTGGGGGTGTGACCCCCGCCTCGGAACCCCGCTGGCTCACCGCCGACCAACGCCTGGCCTGGCTCGACATGGCCCGCGTGCTCACGAGGCTGCCCGCGACCCTCGACACCCAGCTGCAGCACGACGCCGGCCTGAGCTTCTTCGAGTACCACGTGCTGTCGATGCTGTCCGAACTCCCCGACCGCACCCTGCGGATGAGCCGCCTCGCACAGCTCACCAGCGCGTCCCAGTCCCGGCTGTCCAACGTCGTCAAGCGACTGGAGACCGAGGGCCTGGTCCGCCGCGAACCCGACCCCGACGACCGGCGCGCCACCAGGGCCGTCCTCACCGACGCCGGGTTCACCGCCGTCGAGGCGGCGGCGCCCGGTCACGTCACGACCGTCCGCGACCTGATCGTGGACGCGCTCACCCCGGCTCAGCTGACCCAGCTGCACACCGCCTGCGAACGCATCCTCGACCGGCTCGACCCCACCGCGACGACCCGCCCGGAGTGGCTCGACTCAGGACGTTAGGCCATGGCCGGCGCCCGGTCGGCGGTCACGTCGGACAGCGCGGCGTCGAGGAGTTCGACACCGTGGTCGATCTCGGTGTCGGTGGCGGTCAGGGGTGGGGCGATCCGGAACGTGCCACCCATGCCGGGCAGCTGCACGATGTTCATGTGTAGCCCCAACTCCGCGCACCGCCGGGTGACCGCCGCGCCAAGGGCGTCGGCGGCGGCACCGTTCTCGCCAACCAGCTCCAGGCCCACCAGCAGACCCCGGCCGCGGACGTCGCCGATGGCCGGATGCCGGGTCGCCAGCTCGTCCAGGCCGGCGCGGAGCCGGTCGCCGAGCACCTGAGCGCGGACGTCGAGGCGGTCGCGGCTCAGCACGTCCAGCACGGTGACGCCGACGGCGGCGGGAAGCGGGTCGTTGACGTGCGTGGTGAAGAACAGGAAGCCGCGGTCGTGAGCCTCCTGCTCGATCTCGGCGGTCGTCAGCACCGCGGACAGCGGCAGCCCGGCGCCCAGCGTCTTGGACAGCGTGAGGATGTCCGGCACCACGCCGTCGCGCTCGAAGGCGTACCAGTCACCCGTACGGCACAGCCCGGTCTGCGCCTCGTCCAGTATCAGCAGCATGCCGCGCTCGTGGCACTTGTCCCGCAGCGCCGCGAGGTAGCCGGGCGGGAGGTCGACGACACCGCCGGAGCTGAGCACCGGCTCGACGAGGCAGGCCGCGAGGCTGCCGACCGACTGGGCGTCGACCATCGCGAAACCGAGGTCCAGCTGACGGCGCCAGTCGAGGTTGCCGTCGGCGTCGACGATGTCGGGCCGGAACCGGTCGGGCACCGGCAGTGCGAGGTTGCCGGGCGCGGCCGGGCCGTACCCGACACGACCCGCGCTGTAGGTGGCGGACGCCGCCCCCTGGGTCATGCCGTGCCAGGACCGGGCGAACGACACGATCTCGTGCCGGCCGGTGACGAGCTTCGCCAGCCGCAGCGCGGCCTCGTTCGACTCGGCGCCGGTGCTCAGGAACATCGCCTTCGCCAGCGGGGCGGGCACGGTCTCGGTGAGCCTGCGCGCGAGGTCGAGGACCGGGCGGCTGAGCATGCCGCTGTAGAGGTGGTCCAGCTCCGCGACCTGCGCACGCACCGTCGCCACGATCTCCGGGTGCGCGTGGCCGAGGATCGCGCTCATCTGTCCGGAGGTGAAGTCGAGTAGCCGCCTGCCGTCGTCGGTGAACACCCAGCTGCCCTCGGCGCGGACGATGAGGTCGGGGCTGAACGCGCCGCGGCCGGAGTAGCGGACCAGGTGCCGAGTCATGTCGTCCATGCCTGTCGACGCTACGAACTCCCGACCCGGCGCGTCCATCACACGATTCCACCCACGCTGTTCGACGAAACCGCACAATCGAGGTCATGCTGAACCCGTGGCGCCTGCGCCTGCTCGGCCTGCTCGACAGCCTCGGCACCGTCCGCGCGGTGGCCGAGACCCTCCACATGAGCCCGTCTACGGTGTCCCAGCAGCTCGCGGTGCTCGAGTCGGAGACCCGCACGACACTCCTGGAACGGTCCGGCCGCCGCGTGCGCCTGACCCGCACCGGGTTGGTGCTGGCCCGCCGCGGCAGGGAGATCCTCGCACACATCGCGGAGGTGGAGGCCGAACTCCGCGCACTGAACGACGAACCGATCGGCACGGTCCGGCTCGGCGTGTTCCAGAGCGCGATCCACACCCTCGCCGTCCCGGCGACCACGCGCCTCGCGGAGTCCCACCCACACCTGCGCGTCGAGCTGGTCGAGTACGAACCGCACGAGAGCGCGCCCGCACTGCGCGCCGGTGAGGTGGACGTCATCGTCACGACCACCGACCACGGCGAGCTGCCGTGGGACCAGGACCTCGAACTCGTCCCGCTGGGCACCGACCCGGTGGTGCTGGTGCTCCCGGCGGCGCACCCGCTGACCCGCCGCAAGGTCGTCAACCTCGCCGCCTGCGCCGACGAGACGTGGGCGTGCGACCGCCCCGGCTCGTACATGGCCGGCCTGACGGCACGCCTGTGCCGCGATGCCGGCTTCGAGCCACGCGTCGCCTGCCGCTTCAGCAACTACCTGCTGCTGCTCCACCACGTCGAGGCCGGCCTCGCCGTGGCGTTGCTGCCCGCGCTCGCGGTCTCGACGGCGCACGCGGTCGTGACCCGCGAGCTGACGACACCGGTGCACCGCAACGTGTCCGTGGTGACGCGGCGGGGTGCGGCCCCCCGCGCCGCGGTGGCGGCGGTCGTCCGCGCACTCGTCGACCACCCGGACATCCCGGCGCTGACCGCACCCTGACCCCGGCGTCGCCCCGTTATTCGGTCGCTTCGGGGAGCGGGATCCGGCAACATGGTTGGGCCGGCATCCCGGCATCACCATGGGGTCGAGAGGGGGAACCGCCGTGTCCAGCCGAAAGGCGGCGGTGTTTCTCGCGCTGCGCTACTACCGACGCGAGCTGTCCACACGAAAACGGGTCGCTGTTCCCGCGTTGTTGTTGCCGTCGTTGGGGAACATCAGTCTGTTCTATCTCGCTCCGCTGGTCATCGCCGACCTAGCGGGAAAACTGGCCGACGGCGCCGAGGTCAACCTGGGCACCGTGCTGCCGTCCGTGTTCGCGTTCGCCGGGTGCCTGCTGCTGACCGAGGTGTTCTGGCGGGTGGGCGTCCACTGTCTCAACAGGACGGACGGCCGGGGCATGGAGAGCCTGTACGTGCTCGGCATGAACGAGCTGCTCGCCAAGGACGTCGCGTTCTTCCACGACAACTTCGCCGGGTCGCTCACCAAACGGGTGCTGAGCTTCGCATCGCGGTTCGAGGAGTTCGTGGACACCCTGTCGTTCCAGGTCGTGGCCAACCTGCTGCCGCTGACGTTCGCGTCGATCGTGTTGTGGACCTACGACCCGATCCTCGTCGTCGTCCTGCTGAGCCTCATCGCGTTCACCGGGTTGCTCATCGCACCGCTCGTGCGGCGGCGGCAGGCCATCGTCAACGAACGCGAGGCCGCCATCGCCAGGGTTTCCGGGCATGTCGCCGACAGTCTGATGAACATGCCAACCGTGCGTGCGTTCGCCGCCGAGGAGCGGGAGGCCGCCGAGCACCGGACGCGGGTGGCCGAGCAACGACGGCTCTGCATCCGGTCCTGGGACTACGGGAACCTGCGCATCGACATGGTCGTCGGGCCGCTCTCCATCCTCACCAACACACTGGGGCTGGTGCTCGCCATCGGGCTGTCCGGCGGCGGGCTCGGGGTCGAGGCACTCGTCGTCACGTTCGCCTACTTCACCAGCGCCACCCGGATCATGTTCGAGTTCAACCAGATCTACCGGCGCCTGGAGAGCTCGCTCACCGAGGCGGCCCAGTTCACCGAGCTGCTCCTCGCGCCGCCGACCGTGCTCGACCCGCCGTCGCCGGAGGCGTTGCGGCCGGCCGGCGCGGACGTGCGGTTCGAGCGGGTGGAGTTCGCGCACGGCGGCGCCCCGCCGCTGTTCCGCGGGCTGGACCTCGTGGTGGACAGCGGTTCGAAGGTGGGGCTGGTCGGGCGTTCCGGCGGCGGCAAAACGACGATCACCCAGCTGCTGCTGCGGATGATGGACATCCAGGGCGGCACGATCCGGATCGGCGGGCAGGACATCTCCCGGCTCCGGCAGGCCGACCTGCGTAGTCTCATCGCCTACGTGCCGCAGGAACCCGCCATGTTCCACCGGTCGCTGCTGGCGAACATCGCCTTCGCCAGGCCGGGCGCCACCGAGGCCGAGATCCACGCGGCCGCCGACGCCGCGCACGTCACCGAGTTCGCCGAGTCCCTGCCCGACGGGTTCGACACGCTCGTCGGCGAGCGCGGGGTCAAGCTGTCCGGCGGGCAACGCCAACGGGTCGCCCTAGCGAGGGCGATCCTGCGGGACGCGCCCATCCTGCTGCTCGACGAGGCGACGAGCGCACTCGACTCCGAGAGCGAGATCCTCATCCAGCAGGCACTGTGGCGGATCATGGCCGGCAGGACCGCGCTGGTCGTGGCCCACCGGCTGAGCACGGTCGCACGGATGGACCAGCTCGTCGTCCTGGACCGGGGCCAGATCCTGGAGCAGGGCACGCACGACGAACTCCTGCGCCAGGACGGGACCTACGCCCGGCTCTGGGCTCACCAGTCGGGCGGCTTCCTCGACGACACGGCCGAGACCGCCGAGGCGGCCGACCTGATCGAGCCGGCAACCGCACGCGGCTGACCTCGCCGCCTCGCGCTACCGTGGAAGTCCGGGAAGCGCGAGGCGGTGAGACCGATGACGGTGACCGAACTACCGGCCGCCCGCGACCTGTTC
>Ga0272482_10000710_pt1 | contig 10255 bp, 10 predicted proteins | sample RVTome_8_FD_192427 | JGI IMG/M metagenome (GOLD analysis project Ga0272482, IMG submission 192427) | Soil microbial communities from uranium-contaminated site in the Upper Colorado River Basin, Wyoming, United States - RVT160D0 (version 2) ...
ACGCCCTGAACAGCCCAAACCCCGGTAGACTGGCAAGGCGGGACGCCCCCGGGAACGGGTGGGGGTTGCCTTCTGGCGGTTTTCGCAACGCTCAAGCTCAGCGAGGCTGACAGGCTTCGAGATCCGTGACTGGCGCCGCCTGACACGTGCTTGCCAGGACGAAAGGCCATGTCAGCAGACGTCGCCGTGTGGCGGGATGTACACGCCGCGGCCATCTTCGGCCATCCGCCGAAGCAGTTCGTAGGCATCAGGACACCCGATCTGGTTGTGTCGATGCCGCTCACGCAGGACCTCAGCCGAGTTCATCACCCTGATACCCCGCCGCTGCGCGAAATCGGCGGCGGGTCGATCGTCTGTAACGAAAACAGCGGTGGGTCTGACGGTCTCGATGTAGTAGATCGTCTCCGCCTCGCCCAGGTGCTCAGTTGGCCTGTTGTGCTGCCCGCCGAGTGCCTTGCGGATCGTCTCCACCTGGACCAGCGCCAAGATGTCGCCGGGGACGTCGACCGGTTCACCCAGCCACGCGCACTGTAGGACTCGTTCGAGGCAGCTGGCGTGCTGCACACCGCGTTTGACCTCGTATTGCACCGCACGAGTCCATGTCGCGTCGTTCTCGCAGTGGGCTTCGAGCAAATCCAGCCGATCGACCGTCGCGAAGCTCTGGAGCACGCACGCGTCGACGATGAATTTCTCGGCTTTCGTCGCGACGGTCACAGCGCCGGCAACTCCGGGTGCTCCTCGGAGGCCAGAAGTCGAGGCGGCGTCAACTCGTCCAGAAGGAGATTGGCGTCCATCTGAAGCAGGCGCGCGACGGGCCGGATGCTGATCACACCCTCGACGTAGGCGTTGAGCGCCCTGGTCAGCAGCAAGCCTGGTTGACGACGATCGTTGCGAGCCTGCAAGTCCTGGGTCCGTCCACGGCGCATGGCGATCCGTGCCGACGACATGCTGCGGATGCGGTCTGTTTCCTTGGGATCGATCAGGTCGCAATGGCGCAAGCGGATGGCCAGGGCATCAAGGCTCACCCTGAATCGACCCAACAGGTCGGCGATCAAACCCTCATCGATCACGCGGCCTTCGGTAGCTTCGACCATGGCTTGACGCGGCATGAGGAAGGCGGCGGAGAAGGCGTTGGCGCGGACCTCATCGTCCGCAGTCGTGCCGGTGACGTTCCGATCGATCTTCAGCGACTGCGAATCCCCGGCCAGAACATGGCAGACCTCATGCCCTGTCGTGAAACGTTGCCTGGTGGCCGAGACGCCGCTCCCGATCAGGGCGAGCTTGAAGTCTCCGCGGACCAGGCTCATTCCGTCCAGACCAGGATCCAGGGGCTCGAAAGCGACATCGATCCCCAGATTCTCCTCCACGTACTCAGCGAGTCCGTCGAGCTGGGAGGGGAGATCGTCGTGTCCGATCCCCAATCGCTCCCGGAGAAGGTCGGCCATCGCATAGCCCTGCTCGGCGGGTGACTTCTCGTCGACTTCGTCGAGGAGTCCGTCGAGCTTCGGAGGCCGCGGCCGGTATCCCTGATCGATGAGCAGATTGTTGATCTCTACGAAGTCGTCGATCCTTGTTTGCGCCTGAACCATCGACGGGTCCGCCGCGGGCTGGACACGTGCGGCGACCAACGTCGGTTGCGGGAGGTCGTCGCCGACGCTGAGCAACCACGCCACCGACACGCCCAACACCTCGGCGATCGACGCCAGCTCCACCGGCTTGAAGTGACGACCACCGTTGAGCGACTTCGACAGCGCCGTCGCGTCCATGCCCACTCTCGACGCCAGGTCTGTCTGCGTGATCGACAGTGCTCTTATCGCCTCCCGTACATGCTCGACGATGCTTTCGTGAGTGGGTGCCATACCGCGAGCGTAGACCTGGGTTGCGAAAATCGCAATAATTCTGCAGTGTAGGGGTTCGGCGACTTTTGCATTTTTGGCAACATCAAGGACACTGCAAGGCGGGGCGCCCCGGGTTCGGGTTTCCGGGCGTGGCCGAGCAACGTCATGGCAACCCGTCGCGTCTCGGAAGCGTGCTCCACGTGACGGTGGCAACCCGGCCGCCTCGGGAGGAGGCACGCATCGTGTCCACGCTGGTCGGCCCCCGGCGTGCGCACGTCTGGGGAAGGGGCGCCACGGCGGTGGAGGATTTCGGCGAGTTCGTGCGGCATGCGCTGCCCGGGCTGCTGCGTTACGGGCACCTGCTCACCGGCAACCCGCACGACGCGGCCGACCTCGTCCAGACCGTTCTCGAGAAGCTCGGCTCGCGTTGGCCGTCGCTCGTGCGCACCACCGGGGACCCGGTCGCGTACGCGCGGCGCGCGATGGCCAACGCCCACATCAGTCGCTGGCGGCGGTCGCGGCGGGAGCGTCTGCTGGCCGACATGCCGGAGACCGCCGTGACGCCGGCGGACCCGTTCGACAACGAGCCGCTCTGGGCCGCGTTGCGGGGACTGCCGCCGAAACAGCGAGCCGTGATGGTCATGCGCTACTACGAGGAGATGTCCGAGGCCGAGATCGCTGCCGCCCTGGGTATCAGCCGCGGCACCGTCAAGAGCCAGTCCAGCAAGGCGATGGCCACCCTCCGCGCGCGGCTCGGCACGTCGGTCGGGGGTGCGTGATGGACCTCGACGACGAGTTGCGCAGGCTGTTCACCGCGCAGGACGACCGGCTGGACGTGCCGGTCCGCGCGGACGCCGAGCAGGTGATCGTCGCGGGCGCACGCCGGGTGCGGCGCCGCAGGATCGCCGCGATGACGGCCAGCGGCGCGGCCGCGGTGGTGGCGATCGTGGTCGGCGGCATCGTGCTCGTCGGCGGCCGGCCGGACGCGATGCCACCCGCGATCAGCAGTCCAGCCGTGACACCCAGCGGGACCACGACCACGACGTCCGCGCTGAGCACTCCGTCGTCGCCGCCGTCGGTGCCCGGCACGGGCAGTGCCACGCAGGAGCAGACCGGTGGCGCGCCGACGAACGAGCCCGGCTCGTCGGCCAGCGTGGTGGTGCCGCCGCCGAAGGTGAACTTCACGGTCGTCGGCCCGTACGGTGTCGGCGCCCTGCGGCTCGGGCAGAGTTTCGAGGACGCGAAGGCGACCGGACAGCTGCGCTTCGGCGACGAGCTGGTCTACCCGCCGTGCACGGCGTACCGGATGATCGTCGACGGGCGGGAGATCGGGTTCGCGTACATCTCGCTGCCGGAGTCCGGCAACCAGGTGGAGCTGCTGACGGGCTACGACGGCGCGCGCACCCCGGAGGGCGCGGCGCCGGGCTGGACGGCGAAGCAGGTGGCCGCGGTGTACCCGGCGTTCGACGCCGCGGCGGCCGCGGCTACCGGCTACGGCTCGGTCGCGGTGCCCGGCAACCCGGACGCCGCCTACCAGTTCTGGTTCGAGACCGACGGCACGATGTCCGGGTTCAACCTGCGCCGCGACGGACAGCCCTGCGACCCGACGTGACCAGAGGTCGCGCCGGGTCGTCGTCAGCTGGGGTCACCTAGAGTGAGCCGCCGGCAGCGTGCGGGGCGAGCGGGTCGTCGCCGTCGTCGCCGACGTGTTCGCGGGCAAGGAAGTTCTCCACGTCGAACAGGTTGCCGTTGGCCCGCTTGACCACGTTCAGCAGCGTGGTCATCTGCGCGACCTCCTCGACCTGCTCCTTGAGGAACCACTGCATGAACTGCTCGCCCTTGTAGTCGTCCTCGTCACGGGCGACCTTCGCGAGATTGATGATCTCGTCGGTGACTTCCTTCTCCTGCTTGAGCGCCAACGCGACCAGGTCGACGGCCTCGGAGAAATCGTTGCGGACCTCGTCGATGCCGGGAATCGCGGGCCGGATGTCGTTGTCGAGCAGGTACTGCACGATCATCATCGCGTGGTTCCGCTCTTCCAGCGACTGCCGGTAGAAGTGCTTGGCCAGCTGCGGGAGGTCCTGCCCGTCGAACCAGACCGCCAGTGCGACGTACTGCTGGGACGCGGTGAACTCGTGCCGCACCTGCTCCTGCAGCATCCGGTTGAACTTCGAGTGGTTGTCTGTCTTCGACATGAATTAGATAATACGCTGGATATTGACAACTCGCAATTTTTGTGCAATTTAGGCAAGCCTATCAAAATGCAATTCAGGTAAGGCATTCCTAACCGTCGCCGGGTCGGTCGGGCCAGGAACGGGTTTGCACGAGGGGGTGCGACCCGACGACGATGGTGCGATGGCCGGCACCTTCAGCTTCCCGCATGACGTACCGACCCTCACCGACGGTGATGTCACCCTCCGTGCCCATCGGCTGTCCGATGTGGACGAGATGATGGTGCAGTGCCGGGACCCGGAGTCGATCCGGTGGACCACGGTGCCGACGCCCTTCGAACGGGCCAACGCGGTGTCCTACATCAAGGAGATCGTTCCCGGTGGCTGGCACACCAACCGCGATCTCGGCTTCGCCGTCGAGGCGGAGCACGCGGATGGCCAACGCAAGTTCTCCGGCTCGATGTCGCTGCGCCCCATGGACGACGGCGCGGCGGAGATCGCCTTCGGTCTGCACCCGGGCGCCCGCGGCCGCGGCGTCGCCCGCCGGGCGGTGAACCTCTTGCTGGACTGGGGTTTCAACCAGCTGAACCTGGACGTCGTGGTCTGGTACGCCAACGTCGACAACTGGGCGTCGTGGCGCGTGGCGTGGGCGACGGGCTTCAGCTTCCACGGCACGGTCGAGTCGTTCCTGAACCAACGCGGCGAACGCCGAGACGCCTGGTGCGGCTCCCTCCGAGCCGCCGAGCCCCGCGAACCCCGACACGAATGGCATGTGGCGCCGACTCTGTCGTCCGACCGCCTGCGCCTACGCCCGTTCAGGCCCGAGGACGCGCCCCGCATAGAAGAGGCGGTGAACGACGAGCGGACGAAGGAGTTCGTCGGCACGGCCCCGGTGATCGGCCAGTCCGGCGAGACGTTCATCCGGCGTCAGCTGGAGGCGGACGCCAAGGGCGAGCGGTACAACTGGTGCATCGCCGACCGCGCCACCGATCAGTTGCTTGGCCACATCCAGCTGTTCGGCCTGTCCGGCCTGGACAAGACCGCGGCGGAGCTGGGCTACGTCGTTCACCGTGACGCCAGGGGCAAAGGTGTGCTGACGGAGGCGCTGACCCTGGTGACCGAGTGGGCGTTCCGCCGCAAGGAAGAAGGCGGCATGGGCGGCCGCCGACTGTTCCTCGGCACGGCCGGCACGAACAAGGCGTCCCGGCACGCGGCCGAGAAGGCGGGGTACGTCCACATAGGAACGCACCCGGAAGCCTTCCCCACCGCGACAGGCTTCGACGACGAGGTCGTCTACCACCAGCTCAACCCACTGTGGACCGAGTAGCCGAGCGGGGGCCGCTCTCGGCGAACGGCCCCCGGAGCGTCACAGCTGTGCGCGCGTGATCGGGCACGACATGCAGCGGGGCCCGCCCCGCCCACTGCCCAACTCCGACCCACGAATCCGCAACACCTCGACCCCGGCGGCCTCGAGCCGCTCATTGGTCTCGACGTTCCGCTCGTAGGCGACGACCACCCCTGGCGCGACCGCGAGCGTGTTGTTCCCGTCGTCCCACTGCTCGCGTTCCGCCGTCACGGGGTCGAGCCCGGTGTCGATCACACGCAGCCGGTCGATGCCCATCGCCGACGCCGCGGCTTCCAGGAACGGCACCGGGCCGGAGACGACCACGCCCTTGCTGTCGTCCGGCGTGAGGGGGTAGGCGACCAGCGTGTCGCGCACCGCCGGGTACATCACCACGGCGTCGCGGTCGACCATCGTGCACACCGTGTCCAGGTGCATCGTCGCTCGGTCCTGGGCGATCGGGACCGCCAGCACGGTGTGGGCGAGGCCGTCCGCGAATGCCGACCTCGCCAACGACTCGGCGCCAGCCGGCGAGGTGCGTTCGCCGACGCCGATGGCGAGCACACCGGGTGCGAGCAGCAGCACGTCGCCGCCCTCGATGGGGGCCGAGTGGGCGCCGTACGCGCGCCCCGCCGAGCGGAACCTCGGGTGGTACGCGTAGATCAGGTCGAGCAGCGCGGTCTCGCGGTCGCGGGCCGGCATGGCCAGGGACGCGATCGCGACGCGGTCGCCGATCCACACCGACGAGTCCCTGGTGAACAGCAGGTTCGGCAGGGGGTCGACCACGAAGTCGTGGGGATGGTGCATCTTGCGGACCAGGGAGGCGCCCTCGGCGGCGGGCAGCTCCTCGAAGGTCATGCCGCCCATCAGCACGTCCGCGAGGCCGGCCGGCCCCAGCGACGACAGGTGCGACCCGAGCGCGTCGGCCAGCTCGTGGCCAACCCGGCGGCGGTCGACGGCGGTGTCGGCGGCCGCGGCGTGCGCGCGCTCGTCGGCGAGCGCCGTCACCAGGGCGTTGGCCAGCAGCAGCACGTCGACGTCGCGGGAGCGGAGGGTCTCGGCGAACGCGTCGTGCTCCTCCTGGGCGCGGTCGACCCACGGGATGCTGTCGAACAGCAGCTGGTCGTTGTTGCGCGGGGTGAGGCGCTTCAGCTCGTCGCCCGGCCGGTGCAGCAGCACGGCGCGCAACGGCCCGACCTCGCTTTCCACCCGGGGCTGCTCGTGAACTTCGAGATCAGGTGCGGTCACGTCGGCGAGCGTAATAACTCGGTAAGTAGGTTGTCGCGGCCACCTCCGCCACGATTGACCCATGCGACGACTACTCGTGTTCGTGGGTGTGCCGGTTCTGCTGGTCGGTCTCGGCGTCGGCCTGGCCCTGTTCGAGCCGTGGCGGGCGTTCACGAGCAGCCGCCTCGACGAGCCGGTGCCGGTGGCCGTGTCGACCGCGGCGCCAACGGCAGAGTCCACGGCGCAGTCCACAGCGCAGTCCACGCCGCAGCCCACGCCGGTCGAGTCCACGGCACAGCCAACGCCGGTCGAGCCGACGCCGGTCGAGCCGGCCGTGCTGGCCGAGGGCGCGTTCGTCAGCCAGGAGCACGACACGTCCGGCACCGCCCGCGTGCTCGAACTGGCCGACGGCTCGCGTGTGCTGCGGCTGGAGGGCTTCTCCACCTCGGACGGCCCCGACGTGCACGTCTGGCTGTCGGAGGCCACGGCGGGCGGCGACTGGAACAAGTACGACGACGGCCGCTACGTGCCGCTCGGCGAGATCAAGGCGACCGACGGCAACCACAACTACGTGATCCCGGCCGGCGCCGAGCTGACCGGCCTGCAGAGCGTCGTCATCTGGTGCGACCGTTTCAACGTGGCTTTCGGCTCCGCCGCGCTTACGATTGCCGCGTGAATATCCTGGTGACATTGGCGCCGGCGGAAGAAACCGACCGCGACGAATTCGAACGACTCACCCGGGGAATGCGTTCGGAAATCACCGAGTTGGACGTGGACTCGGTGGAGTTCGTGCCGGGCGACCGCGCACCCGCGGGCTCGAAGTCAGCGGACCCCGTGACCCTCGGCGCGGTCATCGTGGCGCTGAGCGCGTCCGGCGGCGTGTTCCCGACACTCGTGGCGACACTGCGCGACTGGCTGGGCCGCCTCTCCGCCCCGCACAAGATCACCCTCACCATCGATGGCGACACCATCGAGGTCGAGCGGGCGACGGCCGCCCAACAGAATGCGTTGATCGACGCTTACATAAAGCGGCACGGCGCCGATGAGTAAATCATGGGCCGCCGACTGGCGCTGTTGATCGCGACGCACGAATACCAGGATCCGGAGCTGCGCGGACTGACCGCGCCGGCATCGGACGCGGAGTCGCTCGCCGAGGTGCTCTCGGACGAGGAGATCGCGGGCTTCGAGGTGACCACGTTGGTCAACGAGCCACACCACGTCGTCGGCGAGGCGATCGGCGATCTCTACCGGGCCCGGCGCCGAGGCGATCTCACGCTCCTGTACTTCACCGGCCACGGCCTGAAGGACGACCACGGCCACCTGTACCTGGCGTTGGCCAACACCCGGCGCACCAGCCTGCTGTTCACCGCGCTCTCCGCGGCGCAGATCGACCAGGCCATGACCGGCGCGACGCCCCACCGCCAGGTCCTGATCCTCGACTGCTGCTACAGCGGCGCGTTCCCACCCGGCCGGCTGGCGAAGGCCGACCCGGCGGTCCACACGCTGGAGAAGTTCAGCGGCCGAGGCCGGACCGTGCTCACCGCCTCGGACGCCACCCAGTACTCCTTCGAGGGCGACACCGTCCACGGCAGCGCCACCCGCTCGGTCTTCACCCACCACCTGGTCACCGGCCTGCGTGACGGCGCGGCCGACCTGGACGGCGACGGCGACATCACCCTGGACGAGCTGTACAGCTACGTGCATGACCGCGTGGTCGCCGAGCTGCCACAGCAACGCCCGAAGAAGCAGGCCAACGTCGAGGGCCGCACGGTCATCGCGAGGAACGTCAACTGGCGCCTGCCCGGCTACCTGACGAACGCGCTGACCAGCCCGATCCCGGCGATCCGGCTGAGTGCGCTCGAGGGCCTGGAACACCTCCACCGCATCGGCAACGCCACCGTCCGCGCCGCGGTCGAGGAGACCCTGGCAACCCTCACGGACGACGACAGCCGCCAGGTGTCGGCGGCGGCCACCAGCAGGTTGGCGGCACTGAGACCGCCAGAACCGCCCGCAGCCGAGCCACTCGCCGAGGAGCCCTCGGCCGCCGACCCACCGACCGCCGAGCTGCCAGCCGGCCAGGAGGCCGAGCCGACGGCGGCCGAACCGCCCGGCAAGCCGTCGGCGATCGAGCAGCCCGCCGCGGAGTTGCCGGCCGAGGAGCTGCCCGCCGCCGAGGCGCCGGACGTTGGGCCGGCGGATGTCGAGCAGCCATCTGCCGAGCTGCCTGTGGCCAGGCAGGTCGTGGTCGAGCCACCCGCCGCGCCGGAAGCGGCCGAGCCTGAGCCGAGTGTTGCCAAGCCGGTCGTCGCGGCAAAGGTCGAAGTACCCGAGTCCGCGTCGGCCGGCGCCGGTTGGTGGCCGCCGTCGAGAGAGCGGCTCCTCAAGCTGTGGCTGCCGATCGCCGCGGCACTGGCCGTGGCGGTGACCGTCACGGTGGTGGTCATCGTCGGCAACGGCGACGACGGCGGGCAGGACTCGGCCGGTACGAGCAGCGTCGCGGGCCAGCTCGGGGCCATGGCCATCGACCCCTACGGGCACTACCTCTACACCTCGTCCTATCCGCCGCAGATCAAGAAGATCGAGGCGACCACGGGTCAGATCGTCGCCAGGAGTGAGCGCTTCGACGACCTCACCCCCGGTCTGTCCTCGGGGCTGGCCGTCACCCCTGACGGCAGCCGCCTCTTCGCCGCCGGCCTCGGCCCCGGCATCAAGGTCTTCGCCACCGACATGATGTCCCTGGCCGACAGCAAGATCACCGACGAGCCGGTCACCGCCGTCGCCGTGGCCGGGCGCCAGGGCTACGCCGCGACCGAGGACGCCGTCATCCCCTTCGACACCGACACCACCGAGCCGAGGAACGGGATCAGCGTCGACCTCCCGACGACCGATCTCGTGTTCGCGCGGGACGGCAAGCATCTCTACGTCGCGAGCGCCACGGCCGTCCAGATCGTCGAGACCACCACCGACAAGGTCACCGCCACGATCCCGATGTGTGCCGACGACATCACCCTCGACCTGACCGGGACGCACCTCATCGCGCTCTGCGCGCAGACGGGCAAGGTCGCCTCGCTCGACCTGACGACGAAGTCACCGTCCGACCTGACCGCGGGCATCGGCGTCACGGGCATCGGGCTCAGCTCCGACGGGCAGGTCTACCTGTCCAGGGGCGCCGACGGGGTGGTCGACGCCATCGATCCGGCGACCGGCGAACAGACGGGAACGACCGACGTCCCGGACGGGCCGAGTGTGATCGTCGAGCACCGGCTCAGCGACAGGCTCTTCGTGGCGACGCGGGAGGGCACGATCACCACCATCGACACGGCCGTCCACTCGGCGTCCGAGCTGGGGACCTGGTCAGGCTAGTTCCGGCGGGAAGCCGCCGGTCGCGACCGGGCCCCAGCGTTCGACCGTCACCCGGATCAGGCACTTGCCCTGCGTGCGCATGGCCTCGCGGTACTCGTCCCAGTCCGGGTGCTCGCCGGAGATGACCCGGAAGTACTCGACGAGCGGCTCGACCGAGTCCGGCAGCTCCAGCACCTCGGCCGTGCCGTCCACCTGCACGTACGCGTCGTTGAACTCGTCGGACAGCACCAGCACCGACACCCTCGGGTCGCGTTTGGCGTTGCGGGACTTGGCGCGCTGCGGGTAGCTGGCGATCACGATTCGGCCCTCGGTAT
>Ga0272482_10000711_pt1 | contig 10225 bp, 13 predicted proteins | sample RVTome_8_FD_192427 | JGI IMG/M metagenome (GOLD analysis project Ga0272482, IMG submission 192427) | Soil microbial communities from uranium-contaminated site in the Upper Colorado River Basin, Wyoming, United States - RVT160D0 (version 2) ...
GGTGGCCAGCCTTCGGCGGGCTGGTCGGGGGGTGGTTGCTCGGGTGGGGTGGTCACTTGCCGCGCCGATCTTCGATGGGCACCGTCAGCTCGGCGCGCGGCTCCAGGTCGAGCCAGGCCTTGTGGCCGGCGAGGGTGTCGACGCGGTAGGTCTTCTGGTTGATCGTCACGCTCATCTGGGTGGGCACCGGCGCGGTGCTCTCCTGCTCCCAGAAGAAGGCGAGCTTTTCCGGCATGCCCGGGTGCAGGTAGCTGACCGCGACCCCATCGCGTAGCGCGATCATGTACTGCGGCCTGAGGCGGCTCAGGTTGGGCTCTTTGACCAAGCCCTCGACGCCCGAGATGTCGACGATGTCGGCCATGTCGTTGCGGCTCTCGGGCGCGGTGACCTCGACCGTGGCGAGCACGACGACCCAGCGGTTGGCGGTGTTCGTCAAGCGGATGCCGGGGAGGCCGTCGCCGACCAGGCGGCCGCCGGTGACCGTCACGTCCCAGGGCTCGCCCTTGCTGACCTCGTTGACCTTGACGGGCGGCAGCTCGGGCTTTTCGGCGGGCTCCAGCCCACCGAAGAGTCCGGACGCGGCGAGGGCGGCGACGCCGGCGCTCAGGCCGAGCCAACGTAGTGGGATAGCGACGATACGGGCGCCGAGCCCTCGCGGGCCCGCGCCCGGCCCCCCGCCGACGCTAGACACGTTTTCGGAGCATAGGCGCAACCAGCCAGCCCGGCTAGGCCCGTCCCGCGACCGCTGCGGCCCCCCGCGACGGGCCTAGCCGGTCGATTTCTGGCTGCCCTGCGGGAAGGGCCACCCGTTCGGGACGCACCCGCCCATCCCGTAGAAATGCTGCTGCATGACGGCCGCCAGGCGCCCCTTGCCGGGGCACGTCACATGCCGGTAGCCGAGGAAATGCCCCACCTCGTGATTGACCACGAGATGCCGGTACATGTCGACATCGCCCTGGTACGCCGGGATCGCGAGGACCCACCGTTTTACGTTGATGACGACGTTCTGCCCGCCGCGGCACGAGACTTCGCCGCCCGTGTCCAGTCCGTATCCGCCGCAGATCCGGTCGACGGTGTCGGGACTGGCCAGCTTCACGACGAAGTCCACGGCTCCGGCCGCCGGCCGCTGGAACGCCCACTGCCCGCCCGCCGTCCACCCCCGCTGGTCGGCGAGGATGCGGTCGACCCACTGCGCGAACTCACCCGGCTGCTGCTCCAACCCGCGCTCGACCTCGACGCGGTAGCGGAGCAGGCGGCCCGTGCCGACGCGTTTCGCGCTTCCGGTCGCGCGGCGGAACGTACCCTCACCATGCTGCGTGAACGTAGGCGGAGCCGTCGTGGGCGGTGCCTCCGCCGGCTTGACGGTCGTACGGGGAGCCGGAGTGGCGTCCCCGGGGGAGGTGGCGGCCGTACCAGAGGATGAACTTGAACTGTCGCGGATCGCGAACCCGCCGGCGGCGAACATGAGCCCGCCCACGACGGCGCCCACGCTCACCACGACGTAGGCGAGCGCGCGGTTCTTACGCCGCACGCCGGCGCTCCTCCTCCTGGACCACCGCGGCGGCCCGCCGCAACGCGAGCGTCTCCCTGATCCGCCGGCGGGCGGCGCGTCGCCACCGCTCCTCCTCTTCGCGTCCCATGCCCGCACCGTACGGAGGCGGCCGTGAAGAACCATTGAAGAAGCTGTCTGCCTGTCGTCCTTCACTGCATCTTCATCGAGGTACCAGGCAGTATGGAACACCATGAGCGCGCGGATCCTGGTCGCGGAGGACGACCCCAAGCAGGCCAACCTGGTCCGGGTCTACCTGGAGCGGGAGGGCCACAGTGTGCTGGTCGTGGGTGACGGGCGCACGGCGCTGGAGCAGGCCCGCGGCCGCCGGCCCGACCTCGTGGTGCTCGACGTGATGATGCCGCAGGTCGACGGCCTCGACGTGTGCCGCATCCTGCGCGACGAGTCAGACGTGCCGATCCTGCTGCTCACCGCCCGCACCACCGAAGACGACATGCTGCTCGGCCTCGACGTGGGCGCGGACGACTACATCACCAAGCCATACAGCCCCCGCGAGCTCACCGCCCGCGTGCGCGCGCTCCTGCGCCGTGCTGGCGTGGTCACCGCCGGTAACCAGGCCATCCTCAAGGTGGGCGACCTCGAAATCGATCCAGGGCGATTCGAGGTACGGGTGGGCGGGCGGCCCATCGTGCTGACGGCGAAGGAGTTCGGGATCCTGGAGGTGCTGGCGGGGGAGCCTGGGCGGGCCTTCACGCGGGCACAGATCATCGACCGGGCGTTCGGGTTCGACCACTATGTGCTGGAGCGCACGGTCGACGCGCACGTGATGAACCTCCGTCGCAAGATCGAGGAGGACGCGGCCGAGCCGCGCTACGTGCAGACCGTCTACGGGCGTGGCTACCGCTTGGCCGAGTCTTGAGCTTTCGCCTCCGCGTGCTGGTGCTGGTCACGCTCGTGGCCGTCACCGCCGTGGGCGCCACCGCCTGGATCGTGCTCCGCCAGGCGTCGCAGCAGATCACCGATTCCGAGACCGCCGACCGCGTGGTGATCGACCAGATCACCAACGGGCTGCGGGGGTACGGGGAGACGCACGGCACCTGGGAGGGCGTGCCCAGCCTCGTCCTCGAACTCGGTGACCGCACCGGGCAACGGATCCACCTGGCCACCCAGGACGGCGTCGTGGTGTCGGACACCGACACGCTCGAGGGGATCACCGCGCGGCCGCTCGGCACCTCCGCCACCCTCGTCGACCCCCGACCCAAGCTCGACCTGACCGAGGTGCCCGAGCCCTTCGGCGCGACCACGAAGGCGGCGAGCAACTATCGGGCCGGCGTGCGGTTCGCCGCGTGCCTCACCCGCGCCGGCTACATCGTGCAGAAGGGGACCGGCGCGCTCGGCATACCGACCTTCGAGTCGAGGGACGCCGAGCCCCTGACGATCAAGGAGTGCAGCCTCCGGTCCGCGACGACCGACCGCGAGAACGCCCTCATCCAGCAGCGGATCCTGGCGTGCAGGGACCCGGACATCGGCGGGCCGGCCACCGTTGCCTGCCTCTCGCAAGCGTTCACCGACCTGATCGGCGAGGTGGGCCCGGTGCCGCTCCTGGTCACGCTCGGCTTCGCCGGCGAGCCCCAGACGCCGCTCTCGGTCGGCCCGATCCTCGCCGCGGTCGGCGGCGTGGCCCTGCTCGCGCTGGCCGGCACCGCACTGCTCAGCCGCCGCGTGCTCCGCCCGATCGCCAGCCTCACCGACGCCGCCGGCCGACTGGGGCGCGGCGACCTCGCCAGCCGGGTCGCGGTGGTGGGCAGCGACGAGGTGGCCGAGCTCGGCCGGTCGTTCAACCGCATGGCCGACTCCCTCCAGCGCGGCGAGGAACGCCAGCGCCGGCTGGTGGCCGACGTCGCGCACGAGCTGCGTACGCCGCTGGCCAACCTCCGCGGCTATCTCGAGGCGCTCAAGGACGGCGTGATCGCGCCCGACCCCGAGCTCTTCGCGTCGCTCCACGAGGAGGCGGTGCTCCAGCAGCGCATCGTCAACGACCTGCAGGACCTGGCGCTGGCCGAGGCGGGCACGCTGGCGTACCACCGCGGGACCATCGACATGGCCGAGGTGCTGGAAACCACCCGCGCCGCCCACCACGCGGTCGCCGAGTCGGCCGGCGTGCGGCTGGCCGTCGCGACGCCGGGGCCGGCCCAGGTGTACGCCGACCCGGACCGGCTGCGGCAGGTGCTCGGCAACCTGGTCACCAACGCACTGCGCGCCACCTCGGCCGGCGGCAGCGTGACCCTCTCCAGCACCGTCGACGGCACCGCGGTGGTGATACGCGTGGCCGACACGGGCACGGGCATCGCGCCGGCCGCGCTGCCCCACGTCTTCGACCGCTTCTGGCGCGCGGACTCGGCGCGCGGGCGGCGCACGGGCGGGAGCGGGTTGGGGCTTTCGATCGCCCGCCAGATCGTCACCGACCACGGCGGCACGATCACGGTGGCCAGCAAGCTGGGCGTGGGCACCACCTTCACCATCACCCTCCCCGCCCTGCGGTCTTAGGTCTCCGCGCCGGCGGGTTTGCGGGCGGCGAAGCGCTCGACGATCCCCAGGCGGAAGCGGTCGTGGCGCTCGACGGTGTAGCCCATCGCCTCGACCTGGAGGATCGGGCGGCGGCGCCAGTACTCGCCGGCCAGCGGCACGCTCACCAGCTCGACCAGCCACTGTGCCGCGCGCAGCGGCCGTGGGCCGGCCGCCACGTGGTCGGCCAGCAGGAGCAGGCCGCCGGGGCGGAGGACGCGGGCCATCTCCGCCAGCGCCTTGCGGTCGTCCGGGATGGCGCAGAGGGCGAACGTGCAGACCACCGAGTCGTACGACGCGTCGGGCAGGTCGAGTGCCTGGGCGTCGCCTTCGCGTAGGTCGACCGCGCGGCCCAGGTCGGCGGCGCGGTCGCGGGCGAGCGCGAGCATGCCCGGGCTGAACTCCACGCTGGTCAGCCGCACGTCCGCCGGGTAGTGCGGCAGGTTGAGGCCGGTGCCGATCGCGACCTCCAATACGTCGCCGGTGGCCTGGCCGCACACCCATTGGCGGGTATCGCCGAAGATGCGGCGGTCGGCGCTAGTCATGCTGCGGTCGTACGAGCCGGACATGCGGTCCCACCGGCGGCGCAACCGATCCGTGCGGCGATCCTGCTCGGCCATACGATCGACGCTAGCCCATGCTCCGGGCGCGGCGGGTCAGCGTTGGGCGTAGCGGAGGTGGGGGCGGCTGCGTAGGCGGATCGTGGACAGCACCGCGACCAGCGCGGTCGCGAGCACCGTGAAGAGCACGCCGTGGAGCAGGCCGCGGGTCAGGTACTCCGAGCCGGTGTGGTCGACCGCGTACGTGCCGATCTCCCGGCTGGACCAGAAGGGCGTCACGCGCGTGATGGAGTCGGCCGGGTCGATCATCATCTGCAGGCTGATGGTGACCAGCAGGATGAGCGTGCCCTCCAGCTCGCGCGGCACCGCGGCGCCGATCAGCAGGCCGAACGGGGCGGCCACCGTCACCGCGAGCACCATCGCCGCCGCCAGCGCGCCGAGCCGGACCTCGCCGCCGCGGTCGAGGGCGACGAGCGCGAAGAACGGCGCGGCGACCGCGAGGCCCAGCACCCACATCGCGACCAGCCGGCCCAGGTAGAGGTGGTGGCTGCGGTATCCGGACAGGCGCAGCCGCGGCTCGATGCGGCGGCTCGTGCCGCTGGCGAAGAGGGCCGACGTGCTCACCGCCCAGGCGAGGCCGAGCAGCAGGAAACGGATCGACTGCCCGAGGTGGTCGCGCCGGGCCAGGTAGCAGACCAGGGGCAGGGCCAGGAGCAGCAGGAGTACACCCCGGCGGCGGGACAGCTCGCGCAGCGCCATCTCGGCGACGGTCAGGAGCTTCATGCGGCGACCTCCCGGGTGGCGGGCGTCAGGTCGAGCACCTGGTCGACCTGGTCCAGTTGGTTGAGCAGGTGGGTGACGACCACGATCGCCCGCCCTTCGTCGCGCCACCGCCACACGTGCTGCCAGAAGTCGAGGTACGTGCCGCGGTCGAAGCCCTGGTAGGGCTCGTCGAGCAGCAGCACGTCGGGCTCGCCGAGGGCGGCCATGACCAGGTTGAGCTTCTGCCGGGTGCCGCCGGAGAGGTGGCGGGCCTGGACACCGTCGCCCGCCTCCCACTGGAGCGTCGCGGCGCCCGCGCGCCCCAGCCGCCGCGAGCGGGCGCGGTCGAGGCCGCGGCCGGCGCCCACGAGGACGAAGTGCTCCTCGGGGAGGAGGAAGTCGTAGGTGCCGCCGTCCTGAGGGCAGTAGCCCAGCACGCCGTCGACCACCACCTCGCCCGAGTCGGGCGACAGCAGGCCGGCGCAGATGCGCAGGAACGTGCTCTTGCCGCAACCGTTCGCCCCGACGATCGCGGCCACCTCACCGGCGTGCACGGTCAGGTCGGTGGGCTTAAGGACGGTGCGGCGCCCGTACCGCTTGGTGATCTGACTGGCCCGTAACCGCACGCGGCCCGGCGGGCGCCGATGCGGGCGGTGCTGGCTGGCGAGGCTCTCCGCGACGGCGGCCGCGTACCCCTGTGGCGTGCCGAACGCCCGGAGCGCCGGCTGCCCACTGTCGCGCAGATGCGCGGCGGCCTCGGCGACCACGTGGTGCGTCACCTCCGGCGCGAGCCGGTGCCGGGCAAGCTCCTGGCCGAGCGCGTGCAGCCACCTCTCGTCGCTCATTGGCTCGTCACCTCTTCCATCGCCGGAAACAGCAGGTCATCCACCCGGCCGGCGAACCCGCGCCAGTCCGTCGACAGGCGGCGGACGGCCTCCTCGCCAGACGGGGTGAGCCGGTAGTACTTGCGCGCCGGGCCGGCCTCCCCATCGCGCCAGTGCGCCGCGACCAGGTCGGTGCGCTGCAGGCGCAGGAGGACGGGGTAGAGCGTGCCGCCCTGGATCTGGCCGAGCCCAGCCCGGTCGAGTGCCTGGGCGAGCTCGTAGCCGTACGACTCGCGGCGGGCCAGCAGCGCCAGCACGCAGACGTCGAGCACGCCGCGCAGCCACTGCCCCCGCCGGTCTTGATCCACGCCGGAGAAGGTAGCACAGCCATCTAGATAGCGTTGCCACCTAGTGGGCGCCACTCGTCCGGACCGGTGAGGAGCGCGCGGACGGCCTCGTAAGCCTCGTCCTCGCTGTCGTACTCGTAGAAGCGGGAGACCCCCTCGGCCCCGCCCGCGCGCTGCTCCACGAACCACTGGTCGGCGTCAGCGCGCAGGTACACATCCCGGCGCGCGAGCCGCCCCCATTTGCCGTTCCACCAGTGCTTTCGCTGTTCCATCGGAGCACTGTATAGAACAGATGTTCGACTATCGCTCGGCGGGTCGATCTTTGTTGACGAGGTTGTCGAGGGCACTGCGGTGCTGCTCGGGCACGCGCGTGGAGAGGAGCGCGTCGCGGATCTCGGTGAGGAGCTTGACCTCCTCGCTGGGGGCGGAGGGCGGGGGCTCCTCGCCGCGGCGGCGGCGCTCGGCGAGCTTGTTCATCGGCAGGACGACGAGGAAGTAGAGGGCGGCGGCGGTGAGCACGAACGTGATCAGGATGTTGAGGAACGCCGCCCAGTCGAACGCGACGCCCCTCCACTTTGGTGCGCCGGCGGTAATGCCCTTGCCGCCCGAGATGACCCGGATGAGTGGTTCGAGGAATGACTTGGTGAACTGAGTCACCACGCCCGTGAACGCGGCGCCGATCACGATGCCGACCGCGAGGTCGACGACGTTTCCGCGCATGATGAAGTCTTTAAAACCCTTGAGCATGCCCAGCACCGTAGTGGTCCTGGCGTCATACCTCCAGAAATGCCCCAGCCTCGGCCGCCGCCCGATCGGGGTCTCCGGCCCGGATGGCGTCGACCAGGCGGTCGTGATCCACGCGGTGCTCGGGGCGTAGCTCGTCGCCGACGCACGTCGCGATCGAGGCGCGCAGCATCGCGGCGCCGAACGAGGCGTAGAGCTCGGCCAGCATCGAATTGTGCGCGGCCGCCACGATCGCCGTGTGCAGCACGGCGTCGGCCTCGACGAAATCATCGACGCGGCCTGACCGCCAGGCGGCCACGCGGTCGGCGAGCGCGCCGTCGAGCGCCGCCATGTCTTCCGGGGTACGGCGCCGCGCCGCCAGCCGGGCCGCCTCGACCTCGAACGCGCGGCGCACCTCGACCGCCTCGGCCGCCTGGGCGCCGGCCAGCCGGCGGCTCACCGCGCCGGTCATCTCGTCGGCCGAGATCACGTAGGTGCCCGAGCCCTGGCGGCACTCCAGCACGCCGGCGTGCACCAGCGCGCGCACCGCCTCGCGGACGGTGTTACGCCCGACGCCGAGCGCCTCCACCAGCTGCGGCTCGGTCGGGATGCGACTGCCCACCGGCCACTCGCCGCTGCCGACCTGCTCGTGGAGCTGGTCGATCACCTGCCGCACGAGCGTGGGGCGGGAACGCGTGGCGGCGGCGCTGCGATGAGAGGTGGCTCCCACCTCTTGAGCTGCGGCTAGTGGCATCGGTTACATCACCCGACCATAAATCATCCCATGATTTTAGGATGGTGATCGTGGCTCCGCCAGCATCGACACTCACCACCTCCGTTCCCGCCGCCGTCGACACCGCCTCTCCCGCCCGGACGCGGGGCACCGCCCTCATCCTCGCCGGCATCCTGCTCGTCGCGCTCAACCTGCGCGTCGCCATCACGAGCCTCGGCGCCCTCCTCGAGGAGGTGCGCACCGGCCTGCACCTGTCCGGTGCGATGGCCGGCGTGGTGACGACGATGCCGACGATCGCGTTCGCCGCCTTCGGTGCGCTGGCGCCGTGGCTGGTCCGCCGCTTCACTCCCGGCCGGGTGGTCATCGCCGCGATGGTCGCGCTGGTCGCCGGCGAGGTGGTGCGGGTCGTCACCGGCTCCACGATCGTCTTCATCGCCACGAGCGCGCTGGCGCTGGCCGGCATCGCGGTCGCCAACATCCTGCTTCCGCTGCTGGTGCGGCAGCACTTCCCGCAGCGGACCGGGCTGATCACGGGTGCGTACACGGTCTCGCTGACCATCGGCGCGTCGATCGCGGCCGCCTCCGCCGTGCCGATCGCGGACGCCTTCGGCTCGTGGCGGGCCGGCCTGGGCGCGTGGTCGGTGCTCGCCGTGGTCGCCGTGCTCCCGTGGCTGCCCGCCGTGCTCCGCCGGCCCGGTGCCCACCCGGTGACCCCGCCGCTGACCGGGCGGGTGCGCCCCGCCCGTACGCGGGTGGGCTGGGCGATGGCGATCTACTTCGGCCTGCAGGCGCTCAGCGGCTACGCCACGATGGGCTGGCTGGCCCAACTCTTCCGCGACTCCGGGTATCGCCCGCAGACGGCCGGCCTGCTGCTCGCCGGGGTGACCGCGGTGGGCATCCCGGTGGCCCTGGTGATGCCCGCGCTCGCGATCCGGCTCGGCAGCCTTCGGCCGCTGGTGCTGGGCCTGTCGGCCATGATGATCGCCTCGTACGTCGGCCTCGCCCTCGCCCCACACGGCGGCGCCGTCGCCTGGGTGGTGCTGCTCTCCGTCGGCCAGGGCGCGTTTCCGCTCGCGCTGGTGACGATCGGGCTGCGCGCGAGGACGCCGGAGGGGACGGTCGCGCTGTCCGCCTTCACCCAGAGCCTCGGTTACCTGATCGCCGCGCTCGGCCCGCTCGTGGTCGGGACGCTCTACGAGATCACCGGTGGCTGGCGCCTGCCGATCGGCTTCCTCATCGTCGCGGCGCTCATCCAGACGGTGGCGGGCCTGGCGGTCGCGCGCCCCCGATTCGTCGAGGACTGACGCGCCCCGCCGCCCAGGGCTCGGGCGGCCGGCTCAGCTCAGGGCGTCGGTGAGGCGCTCGGGCGGAGCACCGCGCAGGCCTCGATGGCTGCGGCGACCTTGGGGTCGGTCGTGCTCGGGTTGGCACCCATGTCGACACCACGGTCGGCCAGGCAGTTGCGATAGGCGGCACCCGCCTCGCGGTCGGCCCCGCCGGCCGGGCCACCGCCACCCGGGCCGCCGGTCGGCCGCAGCGACCCGCAGGCCTCCTGCGCCTTCTGCCAGGTCGCGTCGTCGACGCCCTCCGGTCGGAACCCGCCCATCCGTCCACCATCCGGCGCACCCGAGGGGCGATCGGACGGGAACGCGGTCGGCCGCCCGGAGGGAAAGTCGGTCGGCCGCCCGGACGGGAAGTCGGTCGGCCGCCCGGACGGGAAGCCATCCGGGCGGCCGGACGGCAGCGTGTCGGGGACGTCGATGCCCTGGTCGCGAAGGCACTCCAGGTATGCCGAGGCGCCTCCCGCGCTCTGCGCGGAGTCACCGGAATCGCCGTCCGAGCCGCACGCGGCGGTGAGGAGCAGGGCCGCCGATCCGGCCGCCAGCGCGAGGGTCCAACGCGTGCGCAGAGACACAGGTCCTCCATCCTTGGGGCGTGCCGCCGGCGCCGTTGGGGAGACGCCGCGGCACGCCGGCTCATGCAACCGCCGCTACCTCCACGCCACGTCAGGCGAAGCTCGGAGAACCCTTCAAATCGACTCTGAGCAAACTCCGAGGTACGGCTCAGCCGCCTGCGAGGTGAACCACCGAGACTCGCGGCTCATGGGCGTTCGCCGGAAGAAGTGGCGTGGCCGCACGCGGCTTGTCGTGTGCGGTCTCGTCGTGCTGGTCGTCGTGCTCACCTCCGCGGGGGCGTACGCG